>Ga0182011_10000363_pt1 | contig 39266 bp, 31 predicted proteins | sample 711E1DmetaG_FD_120481 | JGI IMG/M metagenome (GOLD analysis project Ga0182011, IMG submission 120481) | Permafrost microbial communities from Stordalen Mire, Sweden - 711E1D metaG | ecosystem: Environmental > Terrestrial > Soil > Wetlands > Permafrost | place: Sweden: Stordalen | collected...
ACGAGCAGTCCGTCTCCGGGGGTCCGGTCGACTCGCTCTTCCACTCGCTCTTCGGCGGCCTGTTCGGCTGGTAATCCGTGATCCATCGAGGGGGTGGGGTTCGGGCGACGCACGCGGCTCGGTACGCGCACATACCTCGACAGGGGGAGATACCTCGCCCGGCCGATTGACTACACTGCGGATGTGGCAACGCAACCGCCAGTCTCGGCGTCGTTGGAGGGCCAGCCCACCGGGTCGCCCTTCGATCGAGGTCGCGTAGAAGCCCCGATTCTCGAAGCCCGCAACGTAACCAAGCGCTACCGGCTCGGGAGCCGCGATGTCGACGCCCTTCGGGGCGTCTCCTTGCGGGTACGCCGGGGCGAGTTCGTGGCCCTGATGGGGCCGTCCGGCTCGGGCAAGAGCACCCTGCTGCAGCTCCTCGGCGGGTTGGACCGGCCGACCGATGGGGAGGTCGTGCTCGACGGCGAGGTCATCAGCCACCTGAGCGACGCGCAGGCGACCTGCCTGCGGCGGGAGAAGACGGGCTTCGTATTCCAGTTCTTCAATCTGATCCCGCTGCTCGACGTCTACGAGAACGTGGCTCTGCCCTTCACCATCGCCGGAGTGGATCCCCGGCACGGCGAAGCCGCCGCGCGCATCCACGACGTGCTCGGACTCGTGGATCTGCTGGGCCGCGAGCGCAACAGGCCCGACCAGCTCTCCGCCGGAGAGCAGCAGCGTGTGGCGCTGGCCCGCGCCCTGGTCGGCCGGCCGGCGATCCTGCTGGCCGACGAACCCACCGGCAACCTCGACTACGCGACGGGCGGGGAAATCCTCGACGAGCTGTGGCGTTCCTGCGACTCGCTAGGCCAGACGATCGTGCTCGTCACGCACGACGCTCGCGCCGCGGCCCATGCCGATCGCGTCCTGGTTGTCGGCGACGGCCGCATCCGCGACGAGATCGTGCTCGGGCGGCGGGTCAATCGCGACGCCAGACCGCTGATCGATCGCCTCGCTCAACTGGGCCTCTAGCCCGTGCGGCGCCTCTCGTCGTTTGCCTGGCGCAGCCTCGCCGCCCGCAAGCTGCGCAGCTTCTTGACCATGGCCGGCATCGCCCTGGGAGTGGCCGTGCTCTTCGCGTCGCTCTCGGCCGGGACGACGATGGACGCGGCCGTCGACAAGGCTGCGGCCGACGAGATGGGCCGCTCCGATCTGCGCGTGGGGGCCCTGGAGGAGCAGGGGCTCAGCCAGGCTACCGTCGGCGTGATCGCCGGAGTGTCGGGCGTGTCGGTGACCGCTCCGGCCCTGGAGCGCGAGACGTACTTCTCGGTACCGCTCACTCAGACGCCCACGGAACAGCTGCCGCCGCCCGTCACGGTTCTCGGCATCGACCCGGTCCGGGAGCCAGAGCTCCACGACATGCCACTGGCCGCCGGTCGGGTGCTGACCGCCGGCGACGCTCAGTCGGTCCTTGTCACCCAGACCCTGGCCGGCCAGGAGCACCTCGCGGTGGGGGATTCGATCTCCCTCAACGGCTCCGTCGCCGGGCCTCAGACCTATACGGTGGTGGGCATCGTGACCGGCAACGGGTCATTGCCCGAGGCCGAGGGTCGTCTCGTCTTCATGACGCTCACTTCCGCCCAGAGCCTGTTCGGGACCGACAGCGTGACGCGCGTCGATCTGGCTGTTGCCCCGGGCACGTCGGTTGACGAACTCATCGGGCAGCTGGAAGCAAGCATCAAGACCCAGCCATACCTGCTGTCTCGGACCGAGGATCTCGCTTCCTCACTCCGCAACGAGATGGCGGACTTCCGCAGTGCGCTGCTGCTCGTGGCGGCGGTCGTTCTCTTCGCGGGCGCTTTCCTCATCTTCAACACTCTCTCGATGACGGTTGCCGAACTGACTCGCGAAGTCGGCCTGCTGCGCGCCGCGGGCACGACCCGCTCGCAGGTGATGGGTCTGGTCCTGCTGCAGGCGCTTGCCCTGGGCCTGGCGGGTTCAATGGCCGGGGTCGTAGCGGGAATCGGTTTGGCCGCGTTGACGCTGTCCTGGGTTGGTTCGTCCGGTCCGATCTCGCTGACCGCACCCTCCCTCTCGGCCGGCTCGATCGCCATGGCTGTATCCGTTGGCACGGTGCTCACGCTCGCGGCGTCGCTGGAGCCCGCCTGGCGGGCGGGTCGCATTCCGCCGGTGGAGGCCTTGCGGCGAGGTCCGCCGGGTGCCGCCGCGGGGGCAGCCCGTCTGCGCTGGCTGGTCGTGGTCTTCGGCGTTCTGGCGGTGGCGGCGCTGGCGATTCTGCCGGGCGGTGTCCTGGGCGGAAGCTCCGATGTCGGCTCTCTCGCTTCCGGCGGAGGCTCCGGAACGTGGGGCCCGCTGGTTGTCTACGGGCTGCTGCTTCTGTCCGTTCTCATGGTTCCGCGCCTGATCGGGCCGCTGGGGCGTGTGGCCGGCCTCCCGTTCCGTCTCTTCCGCAACGAGGAGCGGCTGGCCCGCAGCTCGCTCTCTCGAGATCGCAGCCGGACGGCCCTGACGGCCGGAGCTCTGGTCGTCGGCGTGGCGATGGTCGTGGCTCTTGGGACCGCTGCCCAGGATGTCCGCAAGATCGGGTCAAGCTGGTTGACCGAGACGATTCCGGGCAGCGAGCTGCTGACCTCGATTCGGCCGGTCTCCACGACCGACCCGACCGTAGCGCAGCTGGCCACAACACCCGGGGTGGAATCCGTGTCGCCGATCGGGCTCTTCGGAGTGCCGTACGTTCTGATCACGCAGGCCGATGGTCGAACCGTGAAGTCGGTCGTGCGCCAGGAGGCCGCGGCGGTTGTCGGAGACGACTACCTGACCGACGGCCGCCTGAACTTCACCGAAGGCGATCGAACCGCGGCCCTCGAGGCGCTCGACGCCGGCGGCTCCGTCATCGTCCCCGAGTCGCTGGCCGCTTCGGCGAGCATCCGCGTCGGCGACATGATGGTGTTCGCGACCGGCCCGACGCTGACGCAGCTCCGCGTGGTCGGCATCGTAGCCCGATCCATCCCGGCTGAATCCCAAGAGGCCATTCTGGTGGGCTGGTCCGATGCGACGGCCGATTTCGGGGTAACCGGGGCCGACTTCTTCGCGGTCAGATACGACGCCGGACAGGAATCGACGGCGCGACCGGCCCTGGATTCGGTGGCCATCTCGTACGCACTCCAGCCGAACGAGCTGGACAGCGTCTCCGGGACGGTGGGCGACGCCCTGGATCGAATCTTCAGGCTGCTCGATGCCATGGCCTTGATCGCTGTCCTGGTCGCCGGCCTGGGCATGGTCAACACCTTCTCGATGAGCGTTCTCGAGCGCGTGCGTGAGATCGGAGTGCTGCGGGCGACGGGCATGACCAGCCGCCAGGTGTGGGGCATGGTGGTCATCGAGGCCGGCGTCCTGGGCATCGTCGGAGCGATCATCGGAGCCGTGGTCGGGCTGGTCGTTGGAGCGGTGCTGGTTGCCTGGTCGAGCGCAGGCATCGGGCTGGTCTTCGATCCGCCCTGGCTCTCGATCGCTCTCGCCGTCTGCTTCGGGGTGCTGATCAGCGTGGCCGCGTCCATCTACCCGGCCGGTTTGGCCAGCCGCCTGTCCATCGTGCGAGCCCTCCAGCACGAGTAGCCGGTGGGTTGCGATTCTGCGTTGCCGGCTGGCGCCTTTCGCTCGGTTTGCTACACTCGGTCCGCCGGGCCAGCAGAATGGTCCCGGTTGTGAAGAGCGCCGCAGCCGCGCCGCAGAAGGACCAACGACGCATGCTCGCGACCCGTCAGATGAACCGCCTCCCGGCTGCCGAACGCGGCATCACGATTGCCGATTTCCTGGTTCCGATCCGGATCGGCGAGCGCATCAGCGCTCGTATCCGTCACATCGCCCTCATCTGCCTGGGCGCCGCCTTCATTGCCCTGACCACGAACGTCATCGTGTGGCTGCCAAACAACCCCATCCCGGTCACCGGACAGACCCTGTCCGTGCTGGTAGTCGGTGGTGCTCTGGGCCTGCGCCGCGGGGCGATGTCGGTGGCGTTGTACCTGGTACTCGGCTTCTTCCTGCCCGTCTACGCGGGTCATACCCACGGCCTGAGCACGATCCTGGGCTTCGGCTCTTCCGGCTTCGTTATGGGCGCCCCCGGCGGGTATCTCGTCGGTTTCCTCTTCGCCGGGGCGCTGGTCGGCTGGCTGGCGGAGCTGGGCTGGGACCGGCACATCGGTGGCGCCATCGGGGCGATGATCCTGGGCGAAGTCGTGATCTACGCCATCGGGGTTCCCTGGCTGGCCATCGCCGCGCACTACTCGCCGGAGACCGCGGTCCAGCAAGGCTTCCTGCCGTTCGTCATCGGAGATGCGATCAAGCTCGCGATCGCGGCCGGGATATTCCCGTTCGCCTGGTGGCTGGTGGGGCGACGAGCGGGAGACAGATAGGCCGCTCGGCGCCGGGCGGGTGACGAGAGGGTACGTGGCTACGTCGGTGCTAGAACGTCGCCCATTCCTCGGGGCTCAGGTCACCGACGCCGAATAGCTTGAGGCATGGTTCGAGGCCTTCGATCGTGACCGTGACCAGGTCGCGCCGCCAGGTTTCGCGCGTGACGTGGAGCCGCTGCTCGACCACTCGATGACCCTCGACGGCCCATATCTCGTCACCGTTCGGGACGTAGCCGAGCTTCTCCGAGACGCGGGCTGAAGCGGAGTTGCCCGCAAAGAAGCCCGACTCCGCGACTTCGGCCCCCAGGCCCTCGAAGGCGAGGGCGAGCACGGCGGCCCGCATCTCCGTCCCATAGCCGTGCGCCTGGTGTTCCTTGCCCAGCCAGCTTGCGGTGACCACAGTTCGGCGGACCCCGTAGTCCCGCCCCATCACATCCTGGATTCCGATCGGCGACCCGCCGGCAACGACCGCCAACCCAAGGGTCCAGTTGGTTGGGCTCCAGCGACCGCGCGACGTCCACCAGTGAAGCAGGAACTGGCGCTCGAAGGCCGGCGACGGAAGCTCGTGCCACGGAACGGCGAAGAACGTCTGACCCTCGTCCATGACTCCTGCCCGGGCCACCCGGGCCAGCTCCAGCAGGTCGTCATCGGTCGGCAGGCGCAGCTCCAGGCGCGGCGTGCGGATTCGCAGATCGAACAGAGGCCAGGGATGTCGGGACATGGCCGAAAGCGTAGCGCACCGCGGACCAGGTCATTTCACCCTACCGGGTCGACGCGATCAGGCCGACCTGCGTCTCCGCGCCGGGACGGCCTCGGCCTCTTCTTCGGCAAGGGTGGGAAGGACCGGAACTCTGCCGGGCCCGACCGCGACCGGCTTGCGGGTTCTGGTCGCGGCCGCGGTCAGCGCCTCCGGTGCGCCGGCCGCGCGGCCTGCCCTGGCCGCCACGACGCTGGCTTCGAGAGCGGCCATCAGATCGCCCAACGCGGCCGTGGCGGCTGGAGCGGGCTCGGCGACCTCCGCGCCGGCGGCCTTGGCCTCGATGATCGCCACCAGCGCCTCGCGGTACTCATCGCGATGGGTGGAGGTATCGAACTCACCCGTCATCGCAGCCACGAGCTGCTCGGCCATTGCCCTCTCGGCCGGCTTTATCTGGATCTCTTCCTCGGGCAGGGCGAGCTCGGCGGTGGAGCGGACTTCGTCTGGCCAGTACAGCGTCGATAGAAGCATCGTCGAGGCGAACGGGTCGAGGACCGCCAGCTGCTCGCGATCGCGCAGGACGATCTTGGCCACGGCCCGAAGGCCGCGTTCGGCCAGGACCTGCTTGAGCAGGAAGAAGGCCTTGCGGGCGATCGGCTCGGGCTCCAGGTAGTAGGCCTGCTTTACGAAACGGGTCTTCTCGCCGTCCGAATCCGCGGCGATGAACTGCTCGATCTGGATCGAGCGAACGGTCTTGAGTGGCACGGCGGCGAGATCCTCGTCGGTGACGACCACGTACCGTCCGGGCGCGACCTCGTAGCCGCGAACGGTGTCGCTCCGCTCGATGTAGACGTCGTCTGCCGGGCAGTACGTCTTCATCTGGATACGGCCGTGGCACTCGGCGTGGAGCATGTTGAAGCTCACGCCCCTGGATTCCGTGGCCAGGTAGAGCCTGACGGGAATCGTCACCAGGCCGAACTCGATAGCCCCTTTCCACATCGATCGCGCCATCTGACGGAACCTCGCAACGCAGGCTCATCTGGAGTGAGTCCGCGAGCACCGACCATAGCGCGAAACGGCCTGGAACCAGGGTGAAGACCTCTGCTGTCCCATCCTCCGGTCGCCCGGGGGCATCCCCGGCTACTTCACGCGCAACTCCGCCTCGGCTTCGGCCAGGCGGGCCAGGATGCCGTCACGGAGCCTGTCCAGCCCGGCGTGGACATCCCGTGCGCTGGTGCCGATCGAGGTCAGAGTCTGCTTGAGGGCGCGGATCGTTTCGAGTTGCTCGCGAACTCCCTTGATGGCCTCGCCGATTGCCGCGGCGTCGACCTCGACGTCGCGTTCGCGGAGGGTCTGCAGGGCGAGCAGCCTGGCCAGCCGGACCGAAGCCTCCAGCGTGGCCGCGTCCGGCGCGGCGGGATCGACGACGCAGTACACGTCGCCGGCCCGAATGTCGAAGGGGGCGATCCCCGCGGGCGCGTGCGCCGGCGTGAAGACAACCAGGGCCACGGCCGCGTCTCGGTTGGCCTTGGCCTCGCGCAGCTCGTCGCGCATTGCCCGGCCCGACAGGTAGCGGTCCTTGCACTCGACGACGATCCTCAGCTCCGCCCCTGCGCTGGCCTCCGGGTTCATCGTCAGCACGAAGTCGCCCTTCTTGGAGCCCATCGAGGCGCCTGTCTCGGTGCCGGTCCGCTCCAGCATGTCGCCCGATCCGCGGGCTACTTCGCCGAGCAGGTCGTCGATCACATCCTCGAAATCAGAGCCCTTCGCCGCCGACTTCGCCCGCTCCGACGCTCGAGCGGCGCCGGCCGCTTCCAGTGCCGCCAGCCGCTCGTTGAGCCTGGCGAAGCCGTCGGTCATCTCGACCCGGAACTGGTGCATCGGCGACCCGAGCCGCGTGGGATCCAGCAGCTGGGCGAGTCGAGACGCGTCGCCATCGAAGTACGTCCCGAGCAGCAGCTTCATTCGCCCGATGGCGCTGTCGCGCTTCGCCTCGTCGAAGAGCTCGTCAACGAAGTTGCGCAGCTGACCCTTGTCGCCGAGGAACCGCTCCAGGGTGCGCGGCAGCCGGCCCTCGCCGTCCGCGAAGTTCTGGCGAAGGACCTGGTCCAGGGCCGTGGCCGCCTTCTCGTTGGCGGCCTCGGTCTGGCGCAGCAGCCCCTGAAACTCGGCCCGGACCGCGTCCACGTTGACCGTGACGCCGACGCTCTGGATGGCGGTCAGGCCGACCCTCAAAGCGCGCTCGACGAGAACCTCGCGCTCCTCGATCGGCCGATCGGCCACGAACGCGGCAAGCCCATGGTCTTCCAGGACCAAGTGCTCGACGACGAGCCGATCCGCCTCGACACGTACACCGGCCGGACGGCCCATCTGAGAAGGGAGCGGGACCAACCTGGCAGTTTCCATGCCCGGACTGTATGCCGCCCCTGTGACAGCTGTATGGCACGGACACCGGCGCGGTGCGTGGGAACTGCGCCGCGGTCGGCCAGACCCCCGAACTCAACTACGGATTCAGGGGCTGCCAGCTGCGTCCGCCGTCGGTGGTGTAAAAGAGCTGTCCGCTACCGCCGCAGCCATCCGAGGCTTCCGGCGGCGCGCACGTGTCGAGGATCCCCTGGAGTATGGCGTGCTGAGGGTCGCCGAAAGTCATAGCTCCCGCCAGGGTGAAGCCGGCACGCAGTCTGTCGAGGCGCCATCCCGCCGCCGGCAGGGTTGGACTCGCTAACCTCAACTTTCACGTGAACGGCAAGGTTGGGATACGATTCCGCCATGACCGAGATAGGCGAGACCGAGGCGCAGCCGGCGCGATTGCTGCGCATCCACGAGGCCGCCGCCGAAGTTGGCCTGACGCCCCGGTCGGTCCGCTACTACGAGGAGATGGGGTTGCTGCGGCCGGCGGCTCGATCCGAGGGCGACTATCGCCTGTACGATGAGACCGACCTTGAGCGGCTGAGCTTCATCAAGGGCCTGCGCGACGACGCGGGTTTCTCCCTTGCGGAGATCGCCCAGCTGCTGGAGGACGAGGCCGCTCGCGAGCGCGGCCACGCCGCCTTCCATGCCACGACCGATCCGGCCGAGCGCAAGCGGATTCTGTGCGAGCGGGTTGCCAGCTTCGAGCGCCAGATCCAGACCCTCGAGCGCAAGATCGAGCGGCTCCAGGTCATGGTGGACGAGACGAAAGGCCGGCGTGCCCGGACGACGGCCAGGATCGTCGAGATGGGGGCGAAGGAACCGTGCTGAGCCCCGTTCGCAGCGTGGTTGTCCCGGCCCGCTCGAGCCGTAGCTGCTCCCGCAACTCATGCGAGAGCCGGCCTGAGCTGCATTGCGAAGGCGCCGGTTGATCGTCGGCGGGCGGGTCCGGTTCACGGCGGCGGGCCGCGCCCTGCGGCATCGCAACTTCCGGTTCTTCTTCCTCGGCCAGCTGATCTCCGTCACCGGGACGTGGATGCAGACGCTGGCCCAGGCCTGGCTCCTGGGCACCCTGGTCGGCTGGGATAAGGCGGTCGTATACATGGGCCTGTTGGGCGCGGTGCAGTTCCTGCCCGTCCTGGTACTCGGCCTGTTCGGCGGGATCATCGCCGACATCTGGCCCAAGAGAAAGACGGTGATCGGAACCCAGCTCGCGGCCGGGCTGCTGGCTCTGACCCTGGGCGGGCTCGACTTCTTCCACGTCGTTGCGGTCTGGCACATCTTCGTGCTCGCGTTCCTGCTGGGCCTGGTGAACGCGGTCGACATGCCGACCCGCCAGTCCTTCGTCGTGGAGATGGTCGGACCCGAGGACATCGCCAACGCAATCGCGCTGAACTCGGCGGTCTTCAACAGCGCGCGCATCATTGGCCCGGCCATAGCCGGGGTCCTGATCGGCCTCCTCGGAACGGCGCTGTGCTTCATCCTGAACGGGCTGAGCTACGGGGCGGTCGTCATCGGATTGCTGGCCATGCGCGAAAGCGAACTCTTGCCGGCGGCCCGGCTGGCCGTGCCCAGGAGCGTTGAGGCGGTTCGTGACAACCTCGGCGAGGGCCTTCGATACGTCCGGCACACGCCGGTTGTGCTTCTGGCCATCGGCGTGATCGGGTTCGTCTCCACCTTCGGCATGAACTTCAACGTGGTCCTGCCCGTGATGGCCGCGAACGTTCTCAAGGTGGGCTCCAACGGGTACGGGCTGCTCTACGCCACGATGGGGGCCGGCGCGCTGATGTCTGCCCTGGCAGTCGCGACGCTGCAGAGGCCGCGGCTGCGGGTCCTGATCGGCGGCGGCATCGTACTGGGCGCCGCCGAATTGGTGCTGGCAAGCACGAACCTCTTCCCGGTCGCGCTGGCAGCGGTCTTCATCTGTGGCGCGGGTGCAATTGCGGCTACTGCCAGCGCCAACTCCCTCGTCCAGATCACCGTCCCGGGGCCGCTGCGGGGTCGAGTCATGAGCGTCTACACGACCGTCTTCGCCGGCTCGACGCCGATCGGGAACGGGTTGACGGGCGGCGTCGGGGGCCTGTGGGGAACGCCGGCATCGCTGGTGATGAACGGCGCTGTGGCTCTCGGCGCCGAGGCTGTGGCTGCCGTGGCAGTGCTGCGAAGTGGGATACGGGTTGGCGGCACTCGCGGGCGGGGATCGGGCGAGACGCGGCCCGAAGCGGGTACGAGCGCGAGCCTGCCCTCGGTCGACTAGCTTCGGCTCCCTGAACGGCCGATGCCGGGATCCGATCCGGCTCCGACGGGTCTATGCTACGGCGCCTCGGTGAGCTCGAACGAGTACCCGATCAGGTGGATCCCCGGCGCCGGGGAAAAATCGAGGTCGGGTCGGCGAGCGAAGCCCATCGTCTCGTAGAGCCGGATTGCTGCAGGCATCCATGAGCCGGTGTGCAGAACCAGGCGGGTTCGTCCGGCCGAGCGGGCGCGCTCCAGGCACGCTTGAGCGAGGGCTCGGCCGACGCCCCGGCCCTGCATTGCCGGGTCCACCGCCAGCATCCGCATCCCGGCCTCGCCCTCGGCGAGCTCCTCGGAGTAGGGGTCGTCCGGACCGCTGACGTAGGTGACGCCTCCGAGCAGCTCGCTCGCAGGGTCGAGCGCGACCAGAACGCACGAGACGGCGTCGCGCCGGGCCACGTCCCGGAGCTGGCGGTCGTAGGTCTCCTGGTGCTCCATCACGTCCGGCAAGGCGTGGTAGGCCGCGACCGTCAACTCGCCCAGGGCCTTGTACTCATCGGGTCGGATGGGGCGGATATGGATCGATGTCTCGGTTGGGTTCATGACGGGAGCGTAACTCCGCGAGTGCACCGGCTGTCGGCCGGTTGAGCGGGTTCGTCCGCGCGGCCATTGGCGAGGGCCGGCTTCCTGGGCGCGGCTCTGCCGGGGGCGTCGACGGGCAGAAACCACGCCAGTCGTTCGACCCTCCGATGGCCGTCCCGCGCGCTCGAAGAAACGAATACTGACCGATGCAGTATTCAACAGTCCTACCGGCCTACCCGAACAGGTCAAATGGCCCCCCACCCAAACAGTAAGTCCCTATATATTCGATACATCGAGTTCATCGGTCTGGCGCTCGGGGATGCCGGGATCGCAGACCGTCAGCGAAAGGTGCAGGGAATGGCAGTGGACAGCAAGGATCGTGGGATCTTCATCCTGCGGGCAGCGCTCGGACTTGGCCTCGCGTTTGCCGGGTTCGACAAGTTCTTCATGTGGGCGAGCGGCAAGCCGTTCACCTCGCTGGCCTACCTCAAGTTCGGCACGACCGGTGCCTGGCTCGGCAGCAGCGCGACGTCGGTCGTCAACCCGACCCACGGCTTCTGGGCCGGACTGGCCGCCAACGTCTCGCTCGTCTCGGTCATCGACACGCTCGTCGTCTTCGGTGAGATCGCCATCGGAATCGCGCTCATTCTCGGGCTGGCAACTCGCTTCGCGGCCGTGATGGGAACGCTTCTCATGGCTCTGCTCTTCGTGTCGAACTGGAGCTTCGCCAACGGTCCGTTCAACGAGCAGTTCTACTACGGCCTGATCGCACTGGTCATCGCCTACGTCGGTGCAGGTGCCTACGCTCTGGATACTGTCGTAGCCAGGCTCGCGATCACCCAGAAGGTCCCGGTCGTCAAGTACGCCCTGGGGTAGTCCCCGAACCAGCATCGATGCGGGGAGACGTTCGTCCCACTTTCCTCCCTGCACACCGAGACGGCGGGCCGCAAGGCTCGCCGTCTCTTCTGTACGCCCGGGATCGGCCTGACCCGGTGCGATGGCACTCGAACCGCTAGAACAGCCCCGACAAGACCGCTGTCGGATCCCGGCCGAAGAGCTTGCGGACGGAGCTCGTGTCCAGGTAGACGAGTACCGACAGATAGGCGACTAGGCCGATGATGTTCGAGAACTCGACGCCCCACAGAAACACCGAGACGAGGATAAGGCCAATCAGTACCAGGCTGAGGCGAAACGCTCGTCCCCACGCCCACTGCTGCATCGCCCACAGGGATCGGGCCAGGTCGAACACGGCAATCGCCGTCGCGAAGTAGGCCGCTCCCATCACGAAGTCGACGACGACTTCGCCGGAATCCCCGTAGCTGGTGGCCCAATTGGCCCATGAGAACAGATCGATTGCGACGTACAGTCCAATGAGGCCGATGACTACCTCGACGCATGCCAGGACCGAGATTCCGAACGGCCGCGCCGCGCTGGCCCCGGCCGGGCTGACGGCGCCGTAGCCGGCCGGCGGTGCGCCGTAGGGCGCCGCGGAGCCGTACCAGGGCGGCGCGGTCGGGGCCCCGGATGGACCGAACTGGCCGGGAGCCGCGGTTCCTCCGGAGGCGGACCATGCCGGCGGCGGTACGGCGGGCGCGTATGGCGGCGCGAACGCCGGCGGGGCCGCCTGTGGCCCGGCGAACGCCGGCGGGGCCGCCTGCGGCGGCGCGAACTGTGGCGGCGCGAACTCTGGCGTGGTGGTGGGGACGGCCGGCGAGACCGGCGCGAACTGCGCCGGAGGCTGATCCGGCGCACCAGGGGCTTGCCCGCCCGACGCCAGGCTCTGGCCGCAGACGTGGCAGAACATCGCACCGGCTCCGGTGGGAGCGCCGCAGCGCCCGCACAGAGTCACTTCCGTCATCAGGAGCCCTCCTTCCAACCCGGCCTGAACCTTCGGCTGACGGGCCATCTCACCGACAAGCCTGTGATCCTCCGATGGCGCCGCTCGAGGCCGGAGACGCGACGTCGAACTCAGACAAGAGACGACAATCCGCCTGAGAAGGACGTCGAGCGAATCCTACCGTGTCAGAGAGACTGAGATGCGGTTCGAAGGCGCCACTGCCGGGGTCGGTCGCGCCCTCGGCTGGAGCCGTTCCGAGCGATTCATGCGGCTGAATCGGTCCTCGACCTGGCGGGGCTCTGCCCGACTCCAGCCGACTCTCCCCCGGAATACCGCCTGACTCATAATGGCTGCGAGTTTGACGTCCGTCAGTCGAACTGGCGGCTCGTTCATCGGTCGGGGTCAAGTGTGAAGATGCGTCGTCGGTATGCATGCCTCATAGCGGTCCTGGTGTGCGCGTGCCTGGCTTGCGGCTCGAATGCGCCCGCGTCTTCGGCGCCGGGCGCTACGGCCTCGATCCCGGCCAGCTCGCCGAGCCCGTCCAGCCCCGCGTCGGTGATCTTGCCGAGCCCGTCCCCGAGCACCCCCAGCCCCTCGCCCACGATTTCCGCCCCGGTCGCGAGGGCGGCGTGGACGACCACGGCCGTGGCCCTGGCCGCTACGTCCAGCGGCGCCGGCCCCGCACAGGTCCATCTGGGGGCGAACTTCCCGCTCACGTTGACGTCGAACTCGGCCAAGATCAATGGCAGGCTCTGGTACGAGGCCACGTGGCAGACGCCGAGCCGGCACGCGACGGGCTGGGTTCCGGCGTCCGCCGTCACGACGGTCAAGCCCAGAGTGGGCGCCGCGGCGAGCTTCGACGCCCTCGACCCGACCCTGGCTGCCTACTTCGCCTCGCTGGGCACCAGGATCGGAGTCGACGCCTTCGACGAGACTCGACGCGTGACGTACACCTTCAACGCGGATCTGTCGTTCTTCTGCGCCAGTTCGGTCAAGGTGCCGATCATGCTGACGTTCCTGACTCAGCTGGAGGCGCAGGGGAGAGAGCCTTCGGTTACGGAGTCGAGATTGCTAAGGACGATGATCGAGAACTCGAACAACACCTCCGCCGAGGAGCTGTACGAGAAGATCGGAGCCCAGAGCGGCATCAATGCATTTATGCGCGGCATCGGCCTGACCGGCCTGGTCCCGGGCAAGCCGGGGTGGTGGGGCCACAGCACGATCACGCCCGCCACGATGGTCGCCCTGCTGACGAAGCTCCACCAGGGCACGATCCTCACCGCGGCCCACCGTCAGCTGGCCCGTGGATACATGGAGCACGTCGATTCGGCTGGGAGAACTGGCGTCGGCGACAGCAGTCCGGCTGGAGCGACCGTCGCCATGAAGGACGGCTGGACGAGCGCCCTGGACGGCACCGGGACGTATGTCGTCAACACGTCCGGGATCGTCAGCCTGGGCACCGAGACCTACATCGTTTCCGTCTACACCGACCACGACAGTTCGTACGGCGCCGGCTGGAAGATCATCCGCCACGTCGCCAAAGTCGTCGGCCAGGATCTGATGCCGGCGGCCTAGGCAGAACCCGAGCCCCTCGCCGGTCCGCCCGCGTGGCGGTCGGGCGTGGTAGAACGAATGATCTAATGCCGCCGCCGCGAATATACTTGGCGCCTCGTGGCTGCCTCGACCGAACCGCGCCCGGAGCGCGCCGATCCGCTGGATCCGTTCAGCCCCGCCGTCGGGGAGTGGTTTCGGTCTGCCTTCGCGACGCCTACTCCGGCCCAGGTCGGGGGCTGGGTCAGCATCGCGGCCGGGCGCCACACGCTGATCCACGCCCCGACCGGTAGCGGCAAGACGCTGGCCGCGTTTCTGTGGTGCCTGGATCGGCTGGCCCGCGAGCCGCGGCCAAATACACCGACCGTCCGCGTCCTGTATGTCTCGCCGCTCAAGGCCTTGATCTACGACGTCGAGCGCAACCTCCGGACTCCGCTGGCCGGAATCCGTCTGGCCGCCGAACGATTGGGCGAGCCCGAGCCCCGCATCGAGGTCGGAGTCCGGACCGGAGATACGCCTGCCGATGAGCGGCGCCACCTCGTTCGCAACCCGCCCGACATCCTGATCACCACGCCCGAGTCGTTGTACCTGATCCTGACCAGCCAGGCGGCCGAGATCCTGCGGGGCGTGGAGCACGTCATCCTCGACGAGGTCCACGCTCTGGCGGGGACCAAGCGTGGTGCTCACCTCGCCCTGAGCCTGGAGCGGCTGGAGAAGCTGACCGCGCGGCCGCCACAGCGGATCGGCCTGTCGGCCACGCAGCGCCCAGTCGAGACGATCGCCCGCTTCCTCGGCGGCGTTGGGCCCGGCAGGGCAGGGGAGTCGCGCGACGTCCACATCGTCGACGCCGGCTCCCGCAAACCCCTGGAGTTGTCCGTCCGCGTCCCGGTCGAGGACATGAGCAACCCCGGCGAATCCCCGCCGACCGAAGTGCAGCCCGACGCGCCGGTCACGAACTCCGAGGACCGCCGCAGCATCTGGCCGGCCATCCATCCCCGCATCCTGGAACTGATCCGTGAGCACCACTCGACGATCGTCTTCGTCAATTCGCGCCGGCTGGCGGAGCGGCTCGCCAACAAGCTCAACGAGCTTGCCGGCGAGGAGCTGGTTCGGGCCCATCACGGCTCGCTGGCTCGCGAACAACGAGTCCAGATCGAGGAGGCGCTCAAGGCCGGCCACCTGCCGGCGATCGTTGCCACCAGTTCGCTGGAGCTCGGCATCGACATGGGCGCGGTCGACCTGGTGATCCAGGTCGAGAGCCCGGCAAGCGTGGCCAGCGGTCTGCAGCGCGTCGGACGGGCGGGGCATCAGGTCGGCGAGCCCAGCCGTGGCGTCTTTTTCCCGAAGTATCGTGGCGACCTCCTGGAGACCGCGGTCGTTACGGCCCGAATGCACGAAGGCGCGATCGAGGAGACGAAGCTGCCGCGCAACCCGTTGGATGTGCTGGCCCAGCAGATCGTGGCCATGACCGTGCGTGAGGTGTGGACGGCGGACGAACTGTTCGAGACGGTTCGGCGGGCGGCGCCGTACGAGAGCCTGACCCGCGACGCCTTCGAAGCGGTCCTCGGGATGCTGGCCGGCGCGTATCCGTCCGACGAGTTCGCGGATCTCAAGGCCCGGATCGTGTGGGACCGCGAGACGGGGCGCGTCGAGGGTCGGCGCGATGCCCGCACGGTGGCGATCACGAGCGGCGGCACCATTCCGGACCGCGGACTCTATCCGGTGTTTCTCGTCGGAGAGGCGGGCACGCCGGGCCGCCGGGTCGGTGAGCTGGACGAGGAGATGGTCTACGAGTCTCGCGTCGGCGAGGTCATCGCCCTTGGGGCCACGAGCTGGCACGTCGAGGAGATCAGGCCGGATCGCGTCGTTGTCTCACCGGCGCCGGGCGTGCCGGGCAAGATTCCGTTCTGGCACGGCGACGGGCTCGGCCGGCCGATCGAGCTGGGGCGGGCGATGGGCGAGTTCACGCGCCGGCTCGAGGGCGACCTGGCGGGTGACGAACACGGGCGCGAGCGAGCCCGGCGGCGGCTCCTCGAGCACCACGACCTGGACGAGCTGGCGGCCGAGAACGTCCTGGACTACCTCGTCGAGGAGCGGGAAGCGGCCGGTTCCCTGCCGACGGATCGCCGCATCGTGGTCGAACGGTTCCGTGACGAGCTGGGCGACTGGCGGATCGTGATCCTGTCGCCGTTCGGGGGGCGGGTTCACGCGCCCTGGGCGATGGCAATCGAGGCGCGCCTGGAGGAGCAGATCGGCCAGGGCGTACAGACGATCTGGTCTGACGACGGCATCGCCATCCGGCTGCCCGAGGGCGATCTCGGCGGCGGCCGCTGGGGCGGCGGCGGTGCGGGCGGCGGCGACCACCCGGGCGGCGGTGGTGCGGACGGCGGCGACCGCTGGGGCAGCGGCTCGATTCGGGACCTGCTATTTCCGTTGGCCGATGATGTGGAGGACCTGGTTGTGGGCCGGCTCGGGACCTCCGCGATGTTCGCGGCGCGGTTCCGCGAGAACGCGGCTCGGGCCCTCCTCCTGCCGCGGCGCCGGCCCGGGTCGAGAACCCCGCTGTGGCAGCAACGGCAGCGCTCAGCCGGGCTGCTTGCCGTGGCCAGCCGCTACGGTGCGTTCCCGATCATCGTCGAGACGTACCGTGAATGTCTGGCCGACCTGTTCGACCTGCCGGCCCTGCGTGAAGTCCTTGGCGGAGTGGCCCGGCGCGAGATCGAGGTTCGAGAAGTGGAGACGGTCGCGGCCACACCGTTCGCCGGCTCGCTGCTGTTCGACTACCTGGCCGCCTACATTTACGAGGGCGATGCCCCGCTCGCGGAGCGGCGCGCAGGGGCGCTGGCCCTGGACCGCGAGTTGCTGAGGGAGTTGCTGGGTCAGGAGGAGCTGCGCGACCTGATCGATCCGGAGGCCCTGGCGGATCTGGAGCTGACATTGCAGGCACTGGTGCCGGAGCGTGCGGCTCGATCGGCGGACGCGCTGCACGACCTGCTGCGGCGGCTGGGCGACCTTTCGGCGGAGGAAGTCGCAGCCCGCATCGCACGTCAGCCGGGGACCGACGCGGAACCCTCCGTCGCCGCCGAATGGGTCGCACTTCTCGAAGGATCGCGGCGGGCGATCCCGCTGCGGATCGGCGGCGAAGGGCGCTGGATCGCGATCGAAGATGCCGGCCGGTACCGCGATGCCCTGGGAGTGGCGTTGCCGGTGGGAGTTCCTGCGGCCTTCCTAGAGCCGGCGGTGGCGGCGCTGGACGGGCTCGTAGCTCGTTGGGCCCGGAGCCACGGCCCCTTCCACGCGCCGGAGACGGCGCGGCGGTGGGCGGTTCCGGCGGCTCGGATCGATGAGGCGCTGGAGAGGCTGCTCGAGGCGGGCACGATCCTGCGCGGCGAGTTCCGGCCCGGCGGGGCGGAGCGAGAGTGGTGCGACCCCGAGGTCCTGCGTCAGCTTCGCCGCCGTTCGCTGGCGCGGCTGCGAAAGGAGGTCGAGCCGGTCGAGCAGGTCGTGCTGGCTCGTTTCCTGCCGGTCTGGCATGGGGTCAGGCCGATCGGCCGTGCGGCCCCGATCGCGGCGGAGGAGCCGGGACGTCGCAACGCGGCGCCGCAGCTCCACGACAACGCCGCGCCGCCGAACCACGGCAATTCCGCACTGCCGCTCCACGGCCAGGTCGCTCTGGAGCGACTCGCGGAAGTCATAGATCAACTGGCCGGCGTCGCGATCCCTTCTTCGGTGCTCGAGCGCGACGTGCTGCCCGCCCGAATCCCCGGCTACCAGCCGCGCCTTCTCGACGAGCTGGGCGCGCTGGGCGAGGTTGCGTGGGCCGGTCGGGGCAGTCTGGGCCGCGACGACGGACGCGTGGTGTTGTATCGGCCGGGACGGGAGGTCCTGCGCGATCTGGCGGTCGGCGACGTCGAGGCGCCGGTGGGGGAGCTGCACGAGCGGCTTCGGGAACGGCTTCGGGAGCGTGGGGCGTCGTTCTACCGTGAGCTCTCATCGGCCGCGGGCATGGCGTCGGAGCGCGAGGTTCTCGATGCCCTGTGGGATCTGGTCTGGGCAGGGGAGATAACCAACGACACGTTCGCGCCGCTTCGGGCCCTGCGCTGGCGGCGACCCTCGGGCGAGCGGCGACCGCGCCCCAGCCGAGCCCAGATGGGGCCGCCGGAGGCAGCCGGCCGGTGGTCGCTCGTAGGGCCCGTGGCGAGTGGTCCGGCGACGACGCGCCTGCACTCCCTCGCCACCGTCCTCCTCGACAGGTACGGCGTCCTGACTCGCGAAGCCGTTGCCTCGGAAGAAGTGGGCGGCGGCTTCAGCGCCGTCTACCCGGTGCTGCGAGCGATGGAGGAGTCCGGCCGTATCCGGCGGGGCTACTTCGTCGATGGACTGGGTGCGGCCCAGTTCGCGCTGCCCGGCGCCGTCGACAGGCTGCGGTCGATGCGCGAGCCCGCCGCGGCGGCCACGCCCGAGGACCGGGCGTCCGGTATGACCGTCCATCTCCTCGCCGCTGCCGACCCGGCCAACCCGTATGGCGCGGCGCTGGCGTGGCCGCGCCGGGGAGCCGACGACCGCCGGCCCTTCCAGCGGGCTGCGGGAGCGTACGTGGTCCTGGTCGATGGAGCCGGGGCGTTATACCTGGAGCGCGGCGGCCACTCCCTGCAGACGCTGCCTGCGTCGGACGATCCAGCCATTGCGGGCGCGGCCTTCGCCGCTCTGCTAGCTCTTGTCGACGATGGGCGGTTTCGCGAGCTGGTCGTGACCCGAGTCGACGGCCAGCCTGTCGCAGCCTCGCCGTGGCGGGCGCATATCGAGGAGGCCGGTTTCGTAGCGGGGTATCGTGGCCACGTCCTGCGACCGGGGGCGCGGCGGGTTGTGGCCGGCGCCCGCGGCCAGCGGACAGGGACTCGGGAGGCGTCACGATGAGCGAAATCGCGATCGAATGCTCGCCCGTCGATGGCGGATGGCTGGCCCGCGTCACCGTCACCGACCACGGCTCCAGCCGCGAGTTCGAGGTAGTGGTTTCTCGGGCCGAAGTGGCCCGCTTCGCCCCGGGTTCGGACGATGCCTGCCTGCTGGTGCGCCGATCGTTCGAGTTTCTGCTCGCCCGTGAGCCGAAGGAGTCGATCTTGAGTTCGTTCGGCCTTTCGGTCATCGGGCGCTACTTCCCCGAATACGAGCGCGAGATCCGTCACCGCTGATCGCCGTCGCCCCTCGCCTCGCCGTCCCCGCGCCTCCCACCACGCGCTGCCCTACAGCCCCTCGGCGATCTCCTCGGCCGCACTGCTGCCGGCGTAGGCGGCCAGGAACGAGTCGACGACGCTTGGGTCCCACTGCTCGTCACGGCCGTCCTCGAGACGCTGAAACGCTCCAGCCGGTCCGATTGCCGCCCGATAAGGTCGATCAGTCGTCATCGCGTCGAAGGCGTCCGCCACGGCGACGACTCGGGCGGCGAGCGGTATTGCCTCACCCCGGAGTCCGTACGGATAGCCGGTCCCGTCGAAGTGCTCGTGATGGTGTAGAACCGCCGGCTCCGGACCCTCGAATGCGCGCAGCGGCCGGACGATCTCGGCCCCGGCCTCCGGATGCTTTCGGACCATGGCGAATTCGGCGCGATCCAGAGGCCCCGCCTTGAGAAGCACCCCATCCGGCACAGCGATCTTGCCAAGGTCGTGAAGCAGGCCACCGAGTCGGACGCCTTCCACCTCGCGTTCGGACATGCCCATCCGCCGGGCTACTTCCACGGCTCGGTCTGCAACGCGCCGCAGGTGCAGCTCCGTGTACTGGTCGCGGGCTTCCACCGTCCGCGCCAGGGCGACGACGACGGCCTCGATGCTGACCAGGTGATCCGTCAGGTGCTTGGTCCTGAGCAGCGATCGGACCCGGACCAGCAGCTCCTCGATGTCGAAGGGCTTGCCGACGAAATCATCGGATCCGGCGGCCAGGGCCCGCAGGCGCTGTTCCCGAGTCGTGAGTCCGGTGACGTGGATGACGGGAGTCAGGTGAGTGGTCGGGTCGCTCTTGATCCTCTGGCAGATCGTCACGCCGTCGATGTCGGGCATGGTGATGTCGAGGATGAGCAGATCGGGTCGCTCGCCCTCGGCCATGGCCAGGGCTTCCTTGCCGGTGGCCGCCTCACGGATCTGGTATCCGGCGGGCTCGAGGATCCGCCGCAGGAGTTCGCGGGCGGCCGGATCATCGTCTGCCACAAGGACGGTGGCCGGCCACGTGGCGCGAAGAGGATCGGTCGGGGGCATTGGGGCTCGAACTCTGGATGTTGTCCGCGCAATGCTAGACCGCGTGGACCCCGGCGGGTTACTGCTTCGCGGGCGTGGATCGTATCATCGGCGCGCCAACGGTGGTTTCAGGCTTCAAACCCGAAGAACGTCCGCAGCCGGGAACGCATCAAGCGGCGGAGGGTCTCCGCCGTCCGGTCCGGGCTTCGTCGCCAGTGGATGCGCCACAGCTTTGCCGCCGCGGTGCCGGCCTGCGCGGCCCCCGGCCATGTCGACGGCATCAGCCAGCGGAATGCCTCCGGGTGACGCCACGCCCACGGGACGATTGCCCAGATGAAGACCAGGTAGTCGACCCGGAGCGGTCGCTGGAACGAGAACAGGACCTGGAGCTGGATGAGCGTCTGCGGCAGAGTCAGGGCCGTGAGCGCCAGGGCGAAGATGAACCACAGCACGCCCCACAGCCGTCCGCGTGGCGACATGAAGGGCCAGAAGACGATCGGCACCCATTTCACGGTGGTGGCGACCATCCACAGCAGACCCGACATCGCCGGTTCCGAGAACTGCGCCCCGAAGAGCAGCAATGTCAGGGGCAGGTTGATGTTGCCCGTGTCCAGGTTCGCCGCGAGCGGGAAGGCCAGCAGGACGAGCAGAATGGCCGTGGTCATGGGACGGCGTTTGTAGGCCCAGTGCACGCTCCACAGCAGGCCGATGATCGTGGCGCCGCGCCAGACGAACCAGGCCACATCCCAGGGCAGGATCGACCAGGGCACGAAGAGGGGGAGCATCCAAGGCGAGTAGACATAGGGCATGAATGGGCCCGACGGGTGATACGGGTCGCCGCCGCTGAGCCACAGCCGACCCGCCGCCCAGTAGGCGCGAGTGTCGGCGCCGGCGGCCTCGCCGCGCGCGAGAAGGCCGGCCAGCACCATGCCGCCAACGATGCCGAGGATGATCATCATCGTCAGCCGCCGCGGGTCCTGGATGCGCTTGATCTCGTGGCGGAGTGCCCGGCGGAACACGCCGGCGCGACGCCGAGTGGGCTGGTCGACCCTGGCCACGGCCGGGAGGCTGGCCACTCGCTCGGAAACGCGGCTGGACATCCGGACCCGGTAGGAGGCACCGGCGGCTTCTGCGATTCTCTGGGTAGAGGGAGGCTCCACCTCAGGGGCGGTGCGGGCGCTTGTCGTCATCTGATCCTGTACGCGCTCGGGGTACTCGGAGCGGTCGTGGCGGTTGGCTTTGTCGAGGAGCGGTGCAATTGGTCGACGCCGGAGGGTGCGGCGTGGCGTACTGGCATGACCGTCTCCTCCTTCGGATGCGTCGAATGGATGATGCGAGTCCCGGCTCCACCGTGCAAGGGCCCTGCCGGCCAACACGGCCGTTCGTTGCGCTTGCGCCATCACTCCTACGGAGCGGGCGACCGGCAGGCGGGGCAGGCATCCGGTGGCCAAACCGAACCGGTGGCAGGGCGATGTGAGCGCGGCGAGCCACCGGTCGGTCGAGTATAGACCCAGCCCGATGCCGCATCCCGCGGGCGACCGAGCCTCACGGGGACCCGTTGGCGGCTGTCCGACTGGATCTACAGACCGACGCGGCTCTGTCTCCAAGCAGTCGGCCGTTCGCTGTCACGCCGGAATGTCCCAGCCGTTAGGCTATCGACCAATGAATCGCTCGATCGTGTCGATGCTCCTGGCAACGTTCGTGCTGCGGGTCAGCACGGCGATTACCGGCGTGATGCTCGTCTTTCTCATCGACCAGATGACACGCAACCGGGGCACTGGTCCAGGTGCGATATCGCTCCTCACCGGCGGCTTCTACACAACGGAGCTGACAGGCGCGATCGTCTTCGGGATTCTTGCCGACCGGTACGGTCGCAAGGTCATCATGCTGCTCGGGCCCGTGTTCGGCGGGGTGGCTGTGTTCATGACCGGACTGGCGACCCAGATGCCTGTGCTCTTCGTGACGCGGCTCCTCGAGGGCGGCTCGACCGCCGCCTCAGTTCCCTCGACCCTCGGCTTCATCGCCGCCGAGACCGACGACAACGAGAAGCTCCGCGGTCGCGTCGTCTCCCTCTTCGAGTTCGTATCACTCGGCGGCATGCTTGCCGTCGGCCCGGCTCTGGGAGGCGTCCTGTGGGATGCCTTCGGCCGTGCGGCGTTCTTCCTGAACTGTTTCTCCTACCTGATCGCGCTGGCCCTGTACGCCTACGGAGTCTCGGAGGTGCCCCGCGATCGCCAGGCCGTCACCGCGGCGCCCGCTTCCACCGAACGAATGCCCGGCGAGCTGTCGCGCTACTGGAGGATCGCGACCAGTCGCAAGGTTCTTCTGTTTGCCCCGACATGGCTGGCCATCAACGCCATCCTGGGGCTGTGGGCGCTCCAGTCGCCGCTCCTGCTGAGGGGCAACATCAGGGACCCGGGACAGTTCCTGATGCAGGGCGTCTCGGCCACGACGATCGGCCTCGGCGAAGCCGTTCTGGCGGTGATCTTTGGGTCCGGACTGCTCTTCTGGGGCCTGGTGTACTCGAGATTCCGCCCCACGACGATGCTCCTGATGGGAGTTGCCGCCTTCGTCGTGATGGCTGTCGATGTCCTCGCCATCAACCATCTGGGCGGCACATCCGTGGCCTTGCTCGGGGCTCTGGCTGGAGTGGCTGTGGTTGCCTTGTTCGTGCTTTCGGGTGCCACGCCGGCAGCCCTCGGGTTGCTCGCCGACGTCAGCGAGGGCTTCGAGGCGGACCGCAGCGCGATCATGGGTCTGTACTCCGTCTTTCTCGGCCTCGGCCAGGTGGTGGGGGCGGGGGTGGGCGCTGTCGCGGCTTCGTGGAAGGGCATCGACGGGCTGATCGTGGCGACTGCATTCCTGCTCGCGATTGGTCTCGCCGCCCTGGTGAACCTGCGCGCCCACGAAGGCGCAATCCTCGGGGCGGCGCCTCGCCGTGACGCGCAGACGTCGGTTGGGGACGTGATCCGAGACACACTTACGGTCACCGGAGGGGGGCGGCCGGGGCCATCCGACGCGAGCATCAAGGAGGAGCGATGACCGTCGCCATCGTCACCGATTCTGGTTCCGATCTGACGCCGGCGCAAATCGCCGAGGCGGAGATTCGGCAGGTCCCGCTGTCGGTCACATTCGGCGACGAGACCTATCTCTCGCCCGACGAGCTCAGCCCGGAGGCATTCTGGGACAGGCTGCGCGCCCCCGACAGCCCATTCGCCCACACCGCGGCACCGAGCGTCGGCCTCTTCAAGCAGGCGTTCGAGAAGGCCTTCGCGGATGGGCATGACGCCGTGGTCTGCGTATGTCTGTCCGAGGGCATCTCCGCGACGATCAAACATGCCCGATTGGCCGCCGAGATGCTGCCGACCCGGCCCATCTCGATCATCGACTCCATGTCCGCCTGCATGGGTGTCGGAGCCCTGGCCCTGCGCGGAGCAAGCCTGGCAGCGGCGGGTGCGCCTGTCGGTGAGATCGAATCGCAGCTGGCGGCGCTGCGCGATCGGATTGACCTGTACGTGGGATTGGACACCCTCGAGTACTTGCGAAGGGGCGGCCGAATCAGTAACGCGAAGGCGGCGATCGGCGGCGTACTCTCGATCAAGCCGATCATCACGATGCGGGATGGCGTCGTTGTCGTCGCCGAGCAGCCGCGGACGCGCTCCAAGGCAGTGGAGCGGCTCGTCGAGCTGCTGACCGACCGACCCGTCGCGGAGCTCCACGTGCTCTACTCGCCGCCTGCGGATGTCGACACCTTCCGCCAGGCCGTCCTGGCCGGCATGCCGGAGCCGGCCCCGAAGCTGGTTACGACCAGTGTCATCGGCCCGGTCATCGGGGCTCACGTCGGACCCGGCGCGTATGGCGCCATCCGGGTTCTTGGACGCTGACGTGGGGGTGGCCGTTTGGCGTGGATGCTATCCATTCATTCGGCGATTCAGTGTTCCTGCTAGCGGAACGTTAGGCCAATCAGCCTGCAGACCGATGACCGGCGTTGATGGCGCATCTTGGCAGGAGGTCTATACTCGACCTCAAGTGGAACCTGCGGCGCCGCTTTCCGGCACATAGCGGAAGGCCGCCGCGACATCGCCGGGACCGCCGAGGCGAGCGTTGCCAGCCGGGTATGTCGAGCCGGCAGCGCAGCCGCTTCTGACATGACGGTCACGGCCATGGAGGGTATCCGGCCGATGGCGACCGAGCAGATCGCTGCCCCGATCAACGCATGGGACGTGGCCCAGCGCCAGTTCGATCTGGCTGCCGAGCATCTCAAACTCTCACCCGGACTCTGCAAGGTGTTGCGCGAGCCCAAACGCGAGCTTACCGTCCATTTCCCGGTGAAGATGGACGATGGCTCGGTCCAGGTCTTCACAGGCTACAGGGTCCAGCACAACCTGAGCAGAGGACCGGCCAAGGGCGGCATCCGCTACCACCAGGACGTGACCCTCGACGAGGTCAAGGCCCTGGCCATGTGGATGACCTGGAAATGCGCAGTCGTCGGCATCCCGTTCGGCGGCGGCAAGGGCGGCGTCATTGTCGACCCGAAGAAGCTGAGCCTGCGCGAGATCGAGGGCCTGACCCGCCGCTTCGCGACCGAGATCAGCATCATCATCGGCCCGGAGAAGGACATCCCGGCCCCGGACGTCAACACCAACGCCCAGACGATGGCCTGGATCATGGACACGTACTCGATGCACGTCGGGTACACCTCTCCCGCAGTTGTGACCGGCAAGCCGATCCCGCTGGGCGGTTCCGAAGGCCGGAACGAGGCCACTGCCCAGGGCGCGGTCTATACCTTGATGGATGCCGCCAGGCACCTCGGAATGGATCTGCCCAAGTGCCGTGTCGCGGTCCAGGGCTTCGGCAACGCCGGCGCGATCGCCGCCCAGCTGATGGCAGCCCAGGGCTCAACGATCGTGGCGGTCAGCGATTCCACCGGCGGGATCTACAAGCCGGAAGGCTTTGACCCGAGCGCGGTCCTTGCATGGAAGCAGGAGCACCATTCGGTGCGCGGCTTCCCGGGAACTCGCGATATCAGCAACGAGGAGCTCCTCGAGGTCGATTGCGACGTTCTCATCCCGGCTGCCCTCGAGAACCAGATCACGGCCCGAAACGCCGGCCGGATCAAGGCTCGATTGATTGGCGAGGCCGCCAACGGTCCGACTACTCCTGAGGCGGACGAGATCCTCTACAAGAACGGCAAGTTCGTCATCCCCGACATCCTCTGCAACGCCGGCGGCGTCACGGTCAGCTACTTCGAGTGGGTCCAGGACCTGGATCGCGACTTCTGGAGCATCGATCATGTCAACGAGAAGCTGCGGGCGGTCATGACGAAGGCCTTCGCGAGCACCCTTGACATGAGCCTCAAGGAGAAGGTCAACATGCGCACAGCGGCCTACTTGCTGGCGGTGCAAAGGGTCGCCGATGCCACGTCCGTTCGTGGGCTCTACCCGTAGAATAGCCTCGGAATACTCCTGCGGCCCCGACGTTCCCCCTCGCGTCGGGGCCGCTTCTCGCTCGCCGTCAGCCGACGCATTCCTGCGTTGGCGCCTGCGCGCTTCGCTCACGGGCGTCAAGCCCGCTCGCTCCAGTGCTCGGACGCCGCCTTGGCCCAAAGCCAGCTTGCTGGCTCGCCGTCGGAGCGAGCGAGCGAGGTTTCGTGGCGGTTCCATCGGCTGGCCGAATGCCTGGGCCAGCGAAGCTGCTGGGCAGCGACGCTGCTGGGGCCAGCGCAAGCTGGCACGTGGTCGCCTCGGGGCGAGTGCTACGATCCCACGGCTGACGTCGCTGCCTGCCGCACCGCGGACCCGCTGGGGATAGGAGCATCCATGCTCGACCACGAAGAGAAGTTCCTGTTCAAGGAGGAGACCCTCCATCTCGCCAATGCGCTTGCGGAGCCGGGCGTGTTGGACAATGTCGAGGACCTCCTGACCGACGTCATCACGAGTCCCCGTTTCGACTCCGAGGTGTTCACTCTCGAGCGGTCGCTGCAGGTGATGCTCGGCGCGCGGGCCGGCGCCACTCTCGTGGGTCTCCTGACGGTGACCCCGGAGGTATTCGACGAGACGGCCGAAGTGCGAATCCCGCCCGAGGTCCAGGAACGAATGGTCGCCTGGCGGGCCCGCTTCGGCCTTGCGATCGACAACGCCCTGAACTACTTGAACAACCCCGACGGTATCCAGGGCCACAACTTCTCGACTCAGATTGCTCACGCCGATGAGCGCCAGGTGCTGCAGGGGCGGCTAACGCTGGTCCGATACAACAACGAGCCGCAGTTCTTCCTGGCAGATGCCGGCGTCTTCTTCGGGCTCGTGGTCGACATCCTTGAACGGCTGGGGCCCTATCTCGGCCCGGACGCCGTCGATGCCGAGACGCTGAGCCGGCTCCGCGAGGCGATCCAGCTCGTGGAACGCAAGACGGCGACACGGGGCTGATCGCCCCCGCGTCGCCGTCTGACGAGCCGCGTTCGGCCGTGGAGAGAGCACGGCCCGGATGACGGACGGCCCCGCGGCGCAGTCGTCCGCGTATGGCCATCAGCTCTTCGGCGTGTTCTCAGGACGCGGTCCAGGTGCGCTGGGTGGGTACTGGCTCCCGTACGGCGCCGGCGGCACCGCATAGGTCACGGGCTGAGCCACGGTGAAGGGCAGCAAACGCTTCCGATAAGGATCGAGTTTGCGTCCGGCGAACCCAAGCAGGGCCAGCAAGAGGATGAGCGCAACCGTCACCGGGATGATCAGGATCACGAGCCAGATCAGGGCCGTCGTTGTCGCTTCACCCACCTGGCCGAGGGCTCCGGCGGCTTTATCGGCCTGGTCGCGGGCGCTCCATGGGATCGGTGTCGGGCTGGGCGAATCCGTGGGCTGCGGCGTGTAGCTCGGCAGAACGGCCGGCACAACGAACTCCACAGTCAGAGTGCTGTAGGTCGATTGATCGGTCAGGCCGGCAAGCTGGCCGGAAAGCTCTTCGATCTGACCCTGCACGTCGGCGAGACGTTGCTGGACGCTCAGGACGTCGCCAATCGTGGTGGACTTGTCCATGATGGCCTGGATTGCCTTCTCGCTCGCCCGCAGGTTGGCTATCCGGGCCTGCAGATCCACGATCTGGCCACCGACCGGAGTCGACTCAGTGTGCTCGCTCAGAACCTTCGAACCGAGCTTGCGCATCGCCGCGAGGGCATTCTCGAACTGGTTCACAGGCACGCGAAAAGTGACCGAGGCCATGTCCTCTGCCGTGCTGGTTGTTCGATCCGAGCCGGCCAACCACCCGCCGAGGGCGTGGATCTGATCAGTTGCCTGCATGATGGAAGCGTCAATTGCAGCGACCTGGATGCCGATGGTGCCGGTCTTGACGATTTGATCTTCAGGCGCTGCGATTCCAGAGGTGCCAGCGGGGCCCGCACCACTGGCGCGCGCCCCGCCCGACTGCGAGCCGGGTGCCGCGGTCATGCCAGGGGCAACAGTGCCGTGACCCGCCGCGGTCGATCCCGGAAGGCCCGGACCGTTGGTCGCCACCTGTCCGTAGCCCGCGCCGTTGTCGAACGGCGTCGAAGCGGCCTCACTCGCGCAGGCGGCCGCGAGCACTCCTGCGGCGAGCAGCACGAAACAGAACCTCGTGGTTCGCATAGTGAACCCTCTCTTGCCCTCGTAGCACCTGATCGCTGAAGCGCCAGGATGAAGTCTCATCATGGATTCGTCGATGACCGGCCCACGGATCACGAGGGCGGGGTGCTGGCCGAGAAAGCCTCAGGCCGCAGCGGTCGCATCCCGGCGGTGCCCCCGTCGCAGGATCCGACGGGCGACCTTCACGACCCCGAACAGGACCAGGACCGCGAGAGCCAGCGGCAGGAGCACAACGCAAACCCAGACAAGGATCGTGGCCAACCCCTGGCCGATCCGAACCAGCGCCGCGCCGGCCTGATCGACCTGGCCGCCCAGAGTCCAGTCCTGAGTGGCCTGCGTGATCACCGTCTTGTCCGGCAGCTGGAACGTGACCGTGAGCGTGCTCATGGCCGCCTGATCCTTGAGATGGTCGCGCTCGGCGGTGATCTCCTCGATCTGGCCCTGCGTGTCGCTCAGCTGGGTCTCGACGGCGATGACGTCCGTGATCACGGTCGCCCGGGTCATGATCGACTGCAGGGCGGTCTCCGTCGACTGCAGGTTGCTGATGCGGGCGTCAAGGTCGATGACCTGGGTGGTGACGTCCGATGTGCCGGTCTGCTCGGACAGGACCTTCGATCCAATCTTGCGAACGTCCGACAGCGCCTCATCCCACCTGGCGACCGGCAGCCGGAAGGCGATCGTGGCAACTGCGTCGCCGCCAGTGCCGGACCGATCCGAGGAATCCACGTAACCGCCCAGGCCGGCGATGGCCGTCTGAGCCTGGCTCACGGCGCCATCGATGGCGCTGACCTCGAGATTGAGCTTGCCGGTCCTGACGATCTGGGTGGACTCGAGCGAGGAAAGCAGCTTGCTCTGCCCGTCCGTCTGGGTCCCCCCACTGGAGGCGCCCGTGTCGCCGGATGGCGTGTTCTGATAGGTCCCGTCCACTCCCAGGTCCTTGGCCGACAAGGCCGGGCCGGCGTCTTGAGGCACGGAGGTGGGGCCGGCAAGGCTGGCAGCGGCCCGTGTGGACGTTGTGTGGCCATCGATGATCGGCGGGCCGCCGGCGATATAGGCGACCCCGATGACTGCCGCAGCGGCGATCAGGGCGAGTGCTTTGGCGATCCGGCTGTGGCCCCGAGCCAGAGCCGCCGCAACGCGACGGAGAGAGCGGCCCGTGTCGGCGGGCGGATCCGCGTCGACCCGCCGGTCGACGTTGGCGTCTATGTCGTTCGTGTCGCTGCTGGCCACGGTTGCTCCCTCTTGGTTTGCGTCTGTGCCGAGAGACCGGCGTATCGACGTTCAGACGCCGAAACGATCGTGGCGGTTCCCAGGGGAGTGGCGCCGCGCCGTGGCCCCGGGGAGTGGCCCCGGGGAGTGGCCTCAGGCCAACGAGCCTTTGCCCTTCAGGGCAAAGGCTCGTTGTCTATCAGCCGCACGGTCCCGAAACGAACGGCCATCGAAAGAAGCGCCGGGCCGTCGAAGCGGGCCAGCTCGTTGAGCGTCTCGGAATCGGCGCAGCTCACGTATTCGCGCTCGGCCAGCGGCTCCGTCGAGAGCACTTCCCGCATCGCGGCCCTGAGCGCCGCGCCGTCTCGCTCACCTGCCTCGTACCGGGCCCGGGCGGCCAGCAGCGCCCGTCGCAGAACCGGGGCGGCCGCCCGGGCCTCCGGCGTCAGCCGCACGTTGCGCGAGCTCATCGCCAACCCGTCCGGCTCACGCACGATCGGGCAGGCCACGATCTCAGTGCCGATGCCAAGGTCGGCGGCCATGCGCCGGACCACCAGCAGCTGCTGCGCGTCCTTCTGGCCGAAATAGGCCCGTTCGGCTCCGGCCAGACCGAGCAGGATCGCGACCACCGTCGTGACGCCCTCGAAGTGGCCCGGCCGGGCGGCTCCTTCCAGCCCCTCTGTCAGCGCCCCGACACGAACCGTCGATTGAAAGCCGGCCGGGTAGACCTCCTCGACCGACGGGATCCAGACCACGTCCGCCCCGGCGAGGCCGGCCAGATGCAGATCCGCGGCCTCGTCACGTGGGTACTTCTCGAAATCGGCGGCATCGTTGAACTGGCGGGGATTGACGAAGATCGTGACCAGGACAGTCGCGCTCTCGGCGCGAGCCCGCCGGATCAGCGAAACGTGGCCGTCGTGCAGGGCGCCCATCGTCGGCACCAGGCCGATCGGTCGGTCGGCTCCCGCCAGGAAGGTGCGCAGCTCCGCCCGAGTTCGAACGACCCGGGGCGCCGCCATGCCGGCCAAGTGGCTAGAGATCCCGATCGAGCGGGATCCCGCGGCTGGCTTCGACCATCTCCGGTCGGTCGAGCGGCGTCTGGCCGAGAATCTCGTCGAGCGTGGCGTCGTCCATCCGCGTGCTCTCGGCCGGCCCGGGGAAGGTTCCCGCAATCACATCGACCTGGAAGGCCTCGGCCGCGGACTTGATGATCGAATGGAGTTCCGCGTAATGGCGAGCGTGCCTTGGCGTGAACTCGGCGCTCATGCCGAGCAGGTCCGTCACGACCTGGACCTGGCCCGAGCAGCCCGCCCCGGCGCCGATCCCGATCGTTGGAATGTGCAGGCGTTCCGTGATCGCGGCGGCGAGCTGTTCGGGGACGAGCTCCAGAACCACCGCAAACGCGCCGGCCTGTTGGATCGCGAGGGCGTCGGCAAGGAGATGGCGACCGGCCTCGCGGGTCTTGCCCTGGACGCGATGCCCCAGCTGGTGGATCGACTGTGGCGTCAGGCCGATGTGGGCCATGACCGGAATCCCAGCTCGAACGATCGTCTCGATTGTGCGAGCGCTCCGTTCGCCGCCTTCGAGCTTGACCGCTCCGGCTCCCCCGTCACTCATCAGCAGGCCCGCGTTCTCGAGGCTGGCTTCGGGCGTCACGCCGTAGGAGAGGAACGGCATGTCGGCCACGACAAGGGCTCGTTTGGTGCCGCGGACCACGGCCTTGGTGTGGTGGAGCATCTCGGCCATCGTTACCCGGACTGTGCTGTCGTAGCCGAGCATGACCTGACCAAGCGAGTCGCCGACGAGGAGTATCGGTATGCCCGCATCGTCCAGGGTGCGGGCGGTGGGGTAGTCGTACGCGGTGAGCATCGCGATCCGCTCGCCGGCGGCGTAGAGGCGGGCGATCGATGCGATGGTCAACCGCGCTGCCTGCTGAGGCGAAGGGGGCTGGCTCACCGGGCGACCTGCGTGACTTCGGGCGTCGCTTCCGCAGGCGGCGCGTCGCCGGCCTTGCCTATTGGCACGGCCGCAAGTCGAACGACGACCCGATCGAGCAGCAGCTCGGCGACTTCGCGCTTGGACAGAAGGGGCAGCTGCTCCGGCTGCGCATCGGTCGAGTAAATGGTGACCTTGTTGGTGTCGGTTCCGAAGCCGGAACCCGGTTCCTGCACGTCGTTGGCAACCAGCAGGTCGACGCCCTTTCGGCGCAGCTTGTCGGCGGCTCGCTCGAGTGGGCCGGTCTCGGCGGCGAAGCCGACAAGTATCGGCCGAGGCGAGCCGGAGGTGCCGACGCCGATCCCGACTCGCATCGCGGTCTCGGCGAGCAGGTCCGGGGTGGCCTCCAGCTCGAGGGTCAGTCCGCCCGACCGGTTGACCTTTTTGGTCGACGGGGAGCGTGGCCGAAAATCGGCCACGGCCGCGGCCATGACGAGGACGTCGAAGCGCGGGCCCTCGGGCGGGGTGAGGGCTCGGAGCGCCGCCTGCATCTCTGTGGCGGTCTCTGCCCGAGCGATGTGGGCACGGGCGGGCGGCTCGATCGACACGTTGCCCAGAATCAGGGTCACGGCGGCGCCGCGATCGAGGGCGTCCTCGGCGACGGCGATGCCCATCTTGCCGGTCGAGCGGTTGCCGACGAAACGGACGGGATCGATCGGTTCGGCCGTGCCGCCGGCTGTGACGACGACATGGCGACCCACGAGATCGTTGCGCGAGGGCGCGAGTGTGGCGAGGTCGACCTCGGGGGCAGCAGGCGATTCCTTGGCGACGGCGGGCTGCTCCGTGGAGGCGGCCGGCGGTTCCTTGGCGACGGCGGGCTGCCCGTCCGGCAAGGGGCTGGGCACGGGAGTGGGCACGGCGCTCAGCGCCTCCACCGTGGCGTCGACGATGCGTTCGAGAGGCGCGAGACGACCACGGCCGACCATGCCCGACGCCAGGAGGCCCGTCTCCGGTTCGACGATGCGGTAGCCGAACTTACGGAGTCGAGCTACGTTGGCCTGCGTGGCCGGGTGGGCGTACATGCCACCGTCCATGGCCGGGGCGACGACGACCGGAACCGAAGTGGCCATGCAGGCGGCCGTGATGGTGTCGCCGGCCAGGCCGTTGGCCATGGCACCGAGCCAGTGGGCCGTCGCGGGGGCCACCACCACGGCCTCCACATCATGGGCGGCGGCGATGTGGCCGATCCGCCCGTCACCCTGGAGAGACAGCACGTCCGAGTCGACCGGGTGGCGACTCAACGTCTCGAGCGTGAGCGGGCCGATGAACTCGACAGCCGATGTCGTCATCAGCACACGGACGTCGGCTCCCTCCTTCTGGAACATGCGCAGGAGCTCAACTGCTTTGTAGGCGGCAATCGAACCGGTGATACCCAGCGCGATCCGGCGGCCCCGGAGACGTTCCGTCGATTCGGTCATTTGGCCTTCTCCGAGATGATGTGAATCGATCCGGCGGCGCTGCCGGTCCAGCTCGCCGTCGCCTCGCCGGCGTCCACGGGCTCGCCGCTGGCCAGGGCCCACAGGATGGCCAGTCCCTTCAGGGTCAGCTCCGGATCTATGGCGTCGACACCGGGCAGGGTCCGGGCCCAGGGTGCGGCGGAGAGACCGCCGGTCAGGACGACCTGGATGTTCTTGGGGTCGACCTTCTCGGCTCGGGCGAGCTCGAGCCGGATGCTCTCCAGCAATCCCAGGGTCAGCGCGCGGTAGCCGAGGACGACGCCGGACTGCATCGCCGAAATCGTGTCGGTGCCGATCGCCTTGGGTGGCTCCTGCAGCTCGATACGGGGCAGGCGAGCCGTTCGGGACGCCAGCGCCTCGAGGCCGAGCTCGAGGCCCGGCGCGATTGCCCCGCCGACATATGCGCCGTCGCGGGAGATGCAGTCGAATGTGGTCGCGGTGCCGAAGTCCACGACGATGGCCGGTGTGCCGTAGAGGCGGGCCACCGCCACGCCGTTGACCAGACGGTCCGCTCCGACCTCCGCCGGGCGCTGGACGCGGATCGGCATCGGCATGTTGCCCGAGCCGGCGATCATCAACTGCACGCCGCGGCGCTCGGCCAGTACCGAGGTCACGCTGGTCAGAGTCGGCACGACTGAGGCCAGCGAGATGCCGCTGACGTCGGCCATCGAGGCACCGTCGAGGCGGAGCAGACTGTCGATCAGGACCTCGAGCTCATCGGTCGTGCTGAGGGCCCTCGTCGATGCCCGGCGGGCGGCCATGATGGTCTCACCCTGGACCAGGCCGAGGGTGACGTTGGTGTTGCCGATGTCGAGCGCGAGCAGCATGGCCCGATGATAGCGCGCCGGAGTCTGCGCTCCAGCTTCGGGGCGCCGAATCGGTCACTTTCTCTTGTCCCGGGCGGTGTCGCTGAGGTACGATCCGCTGGTCCGTCACCCCCGTCTCAATCGTCGCCCTCGCTGCCCCATGGAGGAGTGGTGTCGTCCGTGCCGCCTGCGAAGTTCTTCGTGAATCGCGGCATCGTGTCCAGCCGGACCGACCTGCTCAACGTCCTCCGACCCCTCGAGAAGCAGACCGTGGCCTATCGCTACTACCGGGGCCACGAGCTGGTTCAGCACGGGTTGGGTTGGGTGGAGCGGATCGTGGCGAATGAGCCGGAGACATCGACGTTCTTCACCCCGCTCTCGATCTGCCTGAACGTTGATTCGTTCGAGCACCTCGAGTTCGAGACCCGTCTCGACCAGCTGCTCACGTATCGTCTGGTTCAGGGGGACGAAGCCGTGGTGATCGATTTCGCGCCTGCCGGAGTTCCGGCAGGGGAGTCGCTCGAGCCCAGTCAGCCCGAGTTCGCCGCCGCCGGCTACGTCCAAATGGAGTTGCTCGGCCACGATCCGATCGGGGACGAGGAGCCAACCTAGGGTTGGCTAGCGAACGCGGGACGTTCGCTAAAGGGAGCGCCTGACCGGCGCATCGTGAACAGCCGGAACGGATGGACATCGACCCGGTAGAGGGCGCGGTGGGCCGCGGAAGTCCGCGGTCAGGAGGAGAGGCGCGCCGCCCGGGTCGTGAGTCTCCAGGCGGTCAGCCAATTGGTGGGATCGACCAGGCGAGACAGCAGGAGGAGATAGTCAGTTGGCCTTTGTAGCGCGCTACTTCAAGTTCGCCGAACGCGGCACCAACATCATCACCGAGTCTCGGGCGGGCCTGACCACGTTCATGGTGATGTGCTACATCATCTTCTTGAACGGGTCCATCATCGCCAAGCCGCTGGGCTTGGATCCCGTCGCAGTGGCCGCCGGCACGTGCCTGATCGCGGGTCTCATGACCATCGCGATGGGTGTTGTCAGCAACTATCCGTTCGCCCTGGCCGCGGGCCTCGGCATCAATGCCCTCGTCGCCTTCACGCTCCCGGCAAAGGGCTTCACGCCCGCCGAGTGCATGGGCGTCATCGTCATTGAAGGCTTCGTGATCACGATCCTCGTCGTAGCTGGACTTCGAGAGGCGATCATGAACGCCGTGCCGCTGGTGCTGAAGAAGTCCATCGGCGTTGGCATAGGCTTGTTCATCCTCTACATCGGCCTGGTCAATGCGGGCCTCATCGTCGCCGGCAATCCGGCAATGACGCTCTCGTTCCCGACGACCACGGCCCAATTCGTGTTCCTTCTCGGCCTGGCCATCACAGTCGCTCTGTACAGCCTCAAGATCAAGGCTTCCCTGATCATCAGCATCATTGCCACTACGATCGTTGCCTTGATCGTGGGCGTGGCCAAGATCCCGCCCGATATCAACCAGGCACCGTCGTTCGCAACGTTCAACCACGCCGACTGGTACGGCGCTCTGTTCGGCAAGGTGAGCATCATCGTCGCCCTGCTGACGATCTTCGCCGTCATGCTCAGTGACTTCTTCGACACCATGGGCACCGTCACCGGCATCGCCGCCGAGGCGGGCCTTGCCAATGAAGACGGTTCGGTTCCCGGAATCGGCCGAGTCCTATTCATCGACTCGCTGGCCGCGTTCTTTGGCGGCTGGATGGGCATCAGCTCCAACACGACCTACATCGAGTCGGCCGCAGGCGTTGCCGAGGGCGGCAAGACCGGTTTTGCCTCCATCGTGACCGGCCTCCTGTTCCTCGTCGCCATCCTCGTCACTCCGCTCGCCCAGGTCGTGCCCTTCGAGGCTACGGCCCCCGCTCTCGTCGTCGTCGGCTATTTGATGTTCACGCAGATCAAGGGCATCGACGTCACCGACATCGAAGACGGCCTGCCCGCACTGCTCACCATCGTCCTGATGCCGCTCACCTACGACATCACGGTCGGCATCGGAGCCGGTTTCGTCTCCTGGGTATTCATCAAGGTGCTCAAGGGCAAGTTCCGCGAAGTCCACTGGCTCATGTACGTCGTGACCGCGGCCTTCGTCGTCTACTTCGCCAACGCCTGGATCCTAACTTTCGTCAAGTAGCGTCGCTCGGTTGCTACAGCGGCCGGCGCCCGAAAGGGTGCCGGCCGTTTCGTTTCTGCGATAGCCCTTCTGGCCCGTATGGGAGCCGGTTCCCTTTCCGCTAGCATTGGCTCGATGTATGAACGCACAGCGCTGCCCGGCGGCCCGCGCGTAATCACGTCACGCCTCCCCGGAGCGCTATCCGTGTCGATTGCGGCCTACGTTCTGGCCGGATCACGCCTCGAGTCTGCCGAAGAGGCGGGCGCGGCGCACTTCATGGAGCACATCACGTTCAAGGGAACGGCCGCGTACCCGACTACTCGGGCCGTGTCGGAAGCGATCGAGGGCATCGGCGGCAGCTGCAACGCCGCCACGGACCGCGAGTCGACGGTCTACTGGGTACGCGTTCCGCGGCGCGAGATGGAGCGCGGGATGGACGTGCTGGGCGAGCTCATAATCCGGCCGCACCTGCGGAGCCACGAGATCGAGTCGGAGCGGGCCGTCATCGTCGAGGAGATTCGGTCGTACCTCGACGATCCCGGCGAGCACGTCCACACCCTGTTCGACCTGGCGATGTTCGGCGACACGCCCCTTGGACGCGAGATCGCCGGCAGCGAGGAGAGCGTCCGAGCTTTGCCCGAGGCCAATTTGCGTGCCTTCTGGGCGTCCGCCTATCGGCCCGGCAACGTCGTCGTCTCTGCCGCCGGGGACATTTCCCATGCCGAGGTGGTCGAGCTGGTCGAGCGGGCCTTCGGCACCGGCGAGGCGGACCATTCGACCTTCGCGCCCGCCCCGGTTCTCCCTGCCGGCGAGCGAGTCATGACCGTCCGACGAGACACGACCCAGGCTCAGCTTTGCCTTGGAGTTCCGGGATTGCGGCGAGATGACCCTGAGGCCTGGACACTTGAGGTTCTAAACGCCATCCTCGGAGATGGCATGAGCAGCCGTCTGTTCCAGTCAGTCCGCGAGGACAAGGGCCTTGCCTACGACGTCAGTTCCTACGTGGTCGACTACGCCGACACGGGAGCCTTCGTAGTGTCGGCTGGGGTCGATCCAGACCGGATCGCGCCCGCGATGGCGGCGATTCTGGAAGAGATGGCGCGCGTCCGCGACGAGGCTGTACCGGCCGATGAGCTGGCTCGCTCGAAGCGGTATCTGGGCGGCAGGCTCGAGTTGCGGATGGAAGAGACTCGTCATCTGGCCTCGTGGCTCGGCGGGCAGGAAGCCCTGCACGAGAAAGTCCTGACGCTGGAGGGAGCCCTGTCCGAGCTCAACGCCGTGACGAGCGAAGGAATCCATGCACTGGCCCGACGCTTGATTCGCGACGACGGGCTGCGTTTGGCGGTCGTCGCGCCGCCGCGACGAGGTCGCCGCCTCGACTCGCTGCTACGACTGCCCGGGGGCGCGGCATGAGAAACGGGCAGAAGCCACGCCAGGCACCGGCAATGAAGACGGTCGAAAGTCAGATCGGTCGGTCCGAGGCCGAGGCGCCCGACCTGGCGAGCGTGACGCCGCCAGCCGACGAGCTTCCCGACCGGCAACTCGCGTTCGACGCGTTCGACGCGTTCGACTCGCTCGACGAGCCGGCGGAGGTCCTGTTCCGCGTCTCGAACGAAGCCCTGGCCGGTGACGACGATCTGGTCGGCGAGGATGCCGATGAGACCGAGGAGCCGGTTGAGCCGGAACCGGTCGCCGAGGCTCCGGCGCCCGTCGAGGCGGAAGCTTTGGCAGAAGCGACTGAACCTGTCGAAGCCGCCGAAGTCACGGGCGACGACGAGGTCGCCGAGGCTGATCGAACGACGGCCGACGTGCCCGTGATCGAGATCAACGCGGCAATGGAGATCGCCGACGAGGTGCAGTGGACCTACCCTGAAGTTGCCGCCGAGAGCACGGACGAGCCCGTCGAGCCGATCGAGGCGACAGAGCCGATCGAACCAACGGACCAGGTCGAGATTGGCGAGCCAATCGATCAAGTCGCCCCGACCAAGCCGGCCCAGTCGATCGGGCCCGCCGAGCCGATGGACCAGGCCGAGGTCGGCGAGCCTATCGATCAAGTCGCGCCGGCCGAGCTGGTCGAGCCGCCCGAGCCGGCCGAGCCGGCAGAGCTGGCCGAGCCGGTCGAGTGGGTCCATCTGGTCGAGCCCGTTGAGCCCGTCGAGCCGGCCGAGCCGGCAGAGCTGGCAGAGCCGGTCGAGTCGCTCCAGCTGATCGAGCCGACCGAGCCCGTCGAGCCCGTCGAGCCCGTCGAGTCCGTCCAGCCCGTCGAGCCGGCAGAGCCCGTCGAGCCGGCCGAGCCCGACGAGCCGACCGAGCCCGTCGAGCCCGTCGAGCCGTCCGAGCCGGTCGAGCCGGCCCAGCCCGTCGAGCCCGTCGAGCCGGTCGAGCGGGCCGAGCCGGTCGAGTCGGCCCAGCCGGCCGAGCCGGCAGAGTCGGTCCAGCCCGTCGAGCCGGCCGAGTCTGCAGAGCCGGCCCAGCCGATCGAATCGATCGAATCGACCGAATCGACCGAACTGGTCGAGCTAATGGACCAGGTCGAGCTTGGCGAGCCGATACATCAAGTCGCGCCGGTCGAGCCGGTCAAGTTGGTCGAGCCGGCCGAGCCGGCGGAACCTGCCGCGCAGGCCGACGAGCCGGTGGACGAGGTGGCCGCAGAGCTGCCAGTCGACGCAGTCGAGGATTGGCCGGCTGCCCATCCAGCCACGGGCGTCGCGTCCGCCGTCGAACCGATCGAGCAGCCCGGGACCTCCGCGGAGTACGAGGCCGCGGAGGACGACGGCGAGTTCCTCACGGCCGAGCTTTCGGCGCGGCCGCTGCCGTACGAGCCGGTCGAGCCGGTGCCCGTCGACGATTGGGCGCTCCAGACACGGTTGGCGCGAATCCACCTCAAGACGGGCTCGTTCAACACGGCCAGGTCCGAGTTCGAGGCGCTGGCGGCACGAAACCAGCTGGATACGCCCGCGCATCTCGATCTGGCCGAGGCCCGCTGGCGCACCGGCGATCTCCATGGCGCAGGCGAGGCCGCTGCCGTGTATCTGGAAGATGGCGGCGACGAGGCGCTCGGCTTCGTGATCGCTGCCGAAGCGGCCGCGCTCGCAAACCGGTACGCCGAGGCGCGGCGTTACACCGAGCGGGCGCTCGAACGCCACCTTGCCGAGCTGGAGCCGGTGTTTGCCGGGATCCCGCGAAGGGCCATGTGGACGTCAGGTGTCTGGAGCCTGGCGGCGGCCGAGGCTGCGCGTGCCGAGCCGGCCAGTCGGGGTGCCCCGGTCGAAAGCGAGGCCGCGTCCCCGGCTCACTCGGGATCGACCTCCCAGACCATCGCTGAAGCGCGTGAGTCGGGCGCGGCGCCGGCCGGAACCAGCGTCGGGGGCGGGTTGGCCGCCGCGCCGGCGGAACCGGAAGTCGCCGCCGATGTCGCCGCCTTGAATGCCGGTGAGTCGAGTGCCGTTTCTGAGTCGCCGGCCGGCCTGGATACCGCCCAGGTCGAGACGACTGCCCTGGCCGCGGAGCTTGCGGCGCCCTCGCCCGATTCGGCGGAAGCGCCGCCAGGAGACGCTCCAGTCGCCGGGCCGACGCCGGGCGCGGTGGAGGCGAGAGCCGAGATTGCGTCGGGGCGCTCGTATCTGGACGCCGGCGACCCCATGATGGCGGCCCTGCACTTCGGCGTCGCAATCCGGCTCGAGCCGGCGTCCGCTTCGGCCGTCCTGGATGCCATCGGCGACCGTCAGGATCTGCCGCTTCAGCTCGTTCGCGGAGATGCCCTCCGGCTGCTCGGCCTCGAGGGCGATGCCGGAAAGGCCTACCTGTCCGTGGCCAGCGCTCTCGGCGCTCCGAAGCCGGCCGTCCTCGAGCCATCCTCGGAGACAGGCCGCCCGGCGCCAGTCACGTCCGAGCCCGAACCCGAACCGCCGGCCGCGTATGCCGAGCCCGAACCCGAACCCGAGCCCGAATCCGCGGCCGCGTCCGCCGAACCCGAGCCCGAATCCGCGGCCGCGTACGCCGAACCTGAGCCCGAACCCGAACCGCCGGCCGCGTACGCCGAGCCCGAACCCGAACCGCCGGCCGCGTACGCCGAGCCCGAACCCGAACCGCCGGCCGCGTACGCCGA
>Ga0182011_10000364_pt1 | contig 39263 bp, 37 predicted proteins | sample 711E1DmetaG_FD_120481 | JGI IMG/M metagenome (GOLD analysis project Ga0182011, IMG submission 120481) | Permafrost microbial communities from Stordalen Mire, Sweden - 711E1D metaG | ecosystem: Environmental > Terrestrial > Soil > Wetlands > Permafrost | place: Sweden: Stordalen | collected...
AACTCTCACGCAAAACAAAAAAACGGATCAGCTACACAACAGCGCCCCGCGAAACCATCGCGCAACTCCCAACTTAAACAAACTTCATTGCTCTTCTGCCAAGCTGTGAGAAATGTGGGTTAGAGATTGTGCGACTGGTCATAGATGGCAGAGGTCTGGCGCAGTCTATTGCGTGGGGGGAGATTACCTCTGCGCTTGGGACGGAACTGATGAAGCGCAGCCCCAAGAGTGTCATCGTCTCGACGCCCCCCTATTTCAATGTGTCCAGGGCGCGCCGGCAGCAATTCATCCGAGAACTGGCTGACAAGTTGGAACCCGTTGCAAAGTGTTGTACGCGCGAGGAAGAAGTGCGCATCGGCAGATACATGTACACAGTGGGGCCTGTGGAGGGTTCAGGTTGTGTGACCTTTGCATGCAGCCCTGTGGGTGGAACCTTCGATCCAGGTTGTCAACCACTACCTGCACTAAGGAAAAAACTTTTGGACAAGAATCGCCAACTGTGCGTCGCAGGGCATGAGCGCGTCGTTCTAATAGTTGGCTGGGACGAGACGATCAGGACAGAGGACGTTCGAGAGGCTATTTCAAACATCGATTTCTCGTGCCTCCCAAACATCGATAGAGTGTATTTCGAGTCCGGGTTAGAGCGAATTCATTTGGTCTACGACAGTCTTAAAATGCTCTATGCGCTCAAAGGTGGAAGCGGCCAGTGAAAGCAAAGACGACGATGCGGTAGGCGAGCAGAGCGAGCACGACCAGTATCCCCAGCGCCAGAAGTGCCTTCAGGACGCCAGGGACGGCTGGGACAATCTTCCACAGGATCACTCGAACTATGTGGAAACCTGCCACTGAAAGCGCCCCAAACCAAATGCAGCTTCCGAGTGCGTCCCAATGATGCCCCACGGTCCAAATTGGATTCTGAACGGCGAGAAACAGTCCCCAGCCAATTGCAAAACCAATCCAGAGCAAAATATTCCTCGCAGTGGCAGCACGTCGGAACGCTTGCACCACTACTGGCCAAGATAAGTCGTCGTTCCAAATGTCCGCAGCCTGCTTGTCCCCGGTTCGGGTGACAGAATGCAGCGACTCCTGTGACTGCTTCTCCGTTCGAAACCCACGGCGGAATCCTGAGGAAAATCCCTTGATCGCTCGCCTTAGCTCCATCTCTGCTCTCCCTGGGTGCATAGGCTGCCGCTGATCTTGTACCTCAGTTGGGCGCAATGCAAACACTAAACCTGCCGGGCGGGTGGCGCGGGTTGATCAACTTGGCTGCTTCGTCTCGAGATACGTGGAAGGGAAGGCCCTTTCTGAGCCCGTCGAGGAATAAACAAACACGGAGGGTGCCCCAGGCTCGGGTTTTGAGCCTGGGTCTTGGATTTTCTTCGCCATTCATGGTTTTCTGCTGGGGACGCCATTCTCCTGGACGGCGTTTTACCACCCGCCAATCGGGAGATTGGCGTTCCCGGGCCAGACTAACTTTCAGCCGTGCAAGATTCCGCCGTGCAAGATTCTGCCGTGCAACCCCCGCTGCCCTGCTAAAATCCTATACTGTAGCAGCAAGAGAAGTGTGTGGAGGATAGCCTTGAAGTTTTCCAATGTTATCAGGACGATGTGCCTGAAACCGTTTATTCTCCTGGGAGCCGCTGCCCTTTTCCTGGCGCTGCCGGTCGCCGCGCAAGATTTTCCGGGCCCGATGACCACGCCGCCCAAGGCCAAGTCCGCACCGGCCGGCCCACCCAGTTCCGAACCCGCGCAGGAGCCCGGACCGCCCCAACGGCTGCATTCGCCGGGCGACAATCCCATCACCACTGACCCGCCTTCCCAACCCGTGGCGGAGATCATCAAGCGCTTCGCCGAACGCGAAACCGAATTCCGAATCGAGCGGGACAACTACACCTACACGCAAGCGTTCGCCATCCAGACGATTGACGATGACGGGCGGCCGGACGGCGAATACCGCATGGTCAGCGACATCATTTTCACGCCGGACAGCAAGCGCTTTGAAAAGGTCAAGTTCGCGCCGCCGGACACGCTACGGCGCATCTCGCTGAGCCAACAGGATCTGGACGACGTGCGCAACGTCCAGCCCTTCGTGCTGACCACGACGGAATTGCCCAAGTACAACGTGACCTACGTGGGGCGGCAGCAGGTGGACGAGCTTTCGACGTACGTGTTTGACGTGGCGCCCAAAACGATTGAGAAGAACCAGCGCTATTTTCAGGGGCGCGTGTGGGTGGACGACAAGGACTTGCAGATCGTGATGACCGATGGGAAAGCGGTGCCGGACATCATCACCAAGAATAATGAAAACGTCTTCCCGCGCTTCCGCACCTACCGGCAGAACATCGAGAAGGGCTACTGGTTTCCCGTGTTCACGCGCGCCGACGACTACCTGCATTTCCGCAGCGGCGATGTGCACATCCGCATGACCGTGAAGTACTCGAATTACAAGCGTTACGGCAGCACCGTGAAGATGGGCGAGGCCAAGGAAATCAAGAACCCGTAGCGGAGCGGAGCACCCCGTGAAAGAAGCGGGGTAAAAAGGTTACGGGGCCGGCAGAGTGGCTCCTGCTACGGAACCAAAGACCTCCGAAAAAGCGGATTCCTTGCGTAAAAAGTGCGCAATGCAGAAGAGAGATTTCTCGCCCCGACGAAGCGTACGGGGCGCATAACCCGCGCTTCGCGGACTCCGCTCGGAATGACAAGAGCGCTTAGGCCTTGCCGAGATGGGGTCGAGCGGTGCTCGACCCCTACAGGGGAAAAAGCGAGCCCCAGAAAAGGCAAACCCAAGAAAAAGCCTCAGGCCTGAAGGCCTGAGCTACAGGGGCAAGTGGGAGGCGGGGATTGGCGGAGAGATTCCTCGCCCCGACGAAGCGTACGGGGCGCATAACCCGCGCTCCGCGGACTCCGCTCGGAATGACAAAACTATTTGGCGTTTGCCGGGATGAGAGCGATCCAGCGAAGCGGGATTGCACTCCTGCACGGACGGCCCGGATCAGGAGGCGGCAGCATCCTTGCCGGGCTGGAAGTAGACTTCGTCCTGGATGGCCTGCTTGGACCAGCCGGCGCGCAGCAGAATGCCGCGGCCACTCTCCACCATCCCCGGATGACCGCAAAGATAGGCCGAAGTGTCTTCCGGCGTAAGCCCCCAAAGGTGGACGTACTTGCGGATGAGATCGTCCACACGCCCCCGTTCGCCCTGCCAGCCGGGATCTTCCCAGGGGCGGCTGATGGCAGGCACGTACTTTAGCCAAGGCGCCTCAGCGGCGTACTTCTCCAGTTCATCGCGATAGCCAAACTCCCAAGAGCGGCTTGCTCCCTGAATGCAAAAGAGACGGTGCTCACCGGGCATGGGAGTGCCGCCCTTCTTCCAATCCGCGCGAACGGTGCGAATGTAGCTGACGTAGGGCGCGACACCGGTGACGGTAGCCAGGAGGAGATGATTCTTGCGGCCGCTGAGGAGGTCCAGGGTGAAGCGCCCTTTGGCGAATCTGCGAAGAAAGAGAGGAGCGCCCTTGTCCATGGCATAGAGGAGCGGGGTAAGTTCGCCATTGGGGATGCGTTCGACGAAGAACTCCAGGACATTTTCGTAGGGCGAGGAGCAGAGCGAGTAGGCGCGCTCGATGCGCTCGCCCTCCACTTCGACGCCCAAGGTGGCGTACTGACCGGCGAGATAGGAAAACGGGCCGCCCGGGTCCACATGAAGCAGGAAGAGATCATCGGCGACGGCACGACGGTCGAGGATTTTGGCGGGCAGGAATTTTTCCGATGTCATGAACACCGACCTCTTCTGTTTCGATGCGCGCCGCCCCACGATAGATATGCGCAGCGGAGATGACGAGGAGCGACGAAAGGTTAGCAGTTAAACATGATGGGGAGCACCTGAGAAAAACTGGCGCTCCCCGAATATTGGGATCGCGCGAAAGTGCAACCGGTGGCTTACGGTTTCTGATGCTGCTGTTGCATCTGCTGCATCATTTGCTGCATGTCGAACTGCTTGACGGGGCCGGTGATGCGATCCTGGGCATCGGTGATTACTTTGGTTAGAACCATGCTGCCGTGGGGACTCACTTCCTTGACCATGCCAGAGGGGGTGACTTTGTCGCTGGTCCAGATGTCGGAATTGCGCTTGTCGTTGCGCCAGTGCTCGCAAGAAAAAGTGCCGGCAGGGACAGTGACGCTCTCGGTGCCAACGGAGTGCCACTCATTCATGTTTTCTTCCGCCTTCTCCCGGTGCGCCGCGGTGGGATTGAAGGGCATTTCCATGGCCCCTTGGCCGGGCATTTGCATAATCATGCGGTGAAATTGGAAGTCAGCACTGGTAAAGAGAGCCTTGCCGACGAAGGATTGATTCTTTTCATCGGTCATCACGAACTCCATCCAGAAGCCGTCTTTGCCTTCGACGGATTCCTTCCCGACGATGTACATCTCCATGGTGCTGGTCTTTGGCGGGGTTGCGGAGGTCGTGGTGTTGAGGTATTGGGCGCCTTTACCGACGACGGGATTGAAAGCCTTGGCGATGTCGGGTTTCTTGAAGAGGTCCATGCCCATTTGGGCGGACGCTGTAGAAGCAACGAAGAGGCAAGTCACGAGCACAGTAAGACCGAGACAACAACGCTTCATGGCGTTCTCCTTGAGGACTGCACCAGCCAGTTCAGGCATCGGGCGGGACCCGACACAAAAGTATGCCTTTCTCATACCAGTTTCGCGAGGCCGAAGCAACGATGAGGTTGAGGAAAACGTGAGGAGTTGCACGGGAGAAACTACTCGTACGCAAGCGCTTCGACGGGATCAAAGCCGGAGGCGCGAAGTGCGGGAACCGTTGCACCCAAGGCAGCCCCTAGTAAGGCCAGAAGAATGGAGCCGAAGACCCAGCCCGGCGTCAGGAGGATGGAGAGGCCGGGATTAGTCTGCTTGAGGATAGCCTGGGCGAGAAAGGTGATGGCGATGCCGGCGAGACTCCCGGCGATGGTGAGGAAAGCGGTTTCGCCGAGGAGCATCTTGATGATGTCGAAGCGGGAGAAGCCCAGCGCCTTGAGAATGCCGATTTCGCGGGTGCGCTCCAGGATCATGGTGTGCATATTCATGAGCACGACGAGAAAGCTGATGACCACACCGAGGCCCACCATGGTGCGGATGAAGGGCTTGAGTTCGGGGAGATTCGAGGAGTTCATCAGGGAAACGTATTCGGACATGGAGCGGACGCGGTTCTCAGGATCGAGCTTCAGGATTTCGGCGCGCGTGCCCTCGACGTCGCCCTTGCTGCGAACAAAGAACATGGAGACGCGCTTATCGGCGCCGACGATGTCCTGGCCGGTGCGTAAGGGGATAAAGAAGCGGGCGCCCTTCCCATGGGTGACAATCCCGGTGATTTTGAACGGATGATTGAGAAGCGTGTACGTGTCGCCGACCTTGATGTGGCGCGTTTGCGCGACGATGTCGTCGGCGATGGCTTCGTCGGAAGCCCGGAAGGGCCGGCCGTCCCGGAAGAGAAAGCCCTTGCTCAAGGCATTGAAGCGCTTGTAGTCAATGCAAAAGATGTTGATCAGGCTTTTGGGGTCAGAGAGGATCAGGGTGGGGGCGACTTCATCGACGCCGGGGATTTTTTCAATCTGATCGGCGAGCGATTCCTGCATCACGGCACTGGAGAAAGCAAAAAAGATGGAAGAGTTGGGCGGCTGAACGAGAATATCCGCGCCGACGCCTTCGGTGCGCTTGCCCCATTCGTTGATGACGCCGGAGGTGAGACCGACAATCATAAGAATCAAAACGACTTGGATGGCGATGGCAAGAATGCTGAGGACGCAACGCAGGGGACGAGCGGCGAGATTGCCCCAGAACATCTGGAGGAGAGAAAAGGGACCTTCGTAGGAATCGGCCATGGAGAGTTCCGCAGGAAGAACTGTACCACTAGGGATTTAAACGGGTCAAAGCCGATGCAAAGGAGAAAGGAGCGAGTGCGAAGCACGCACGATGCCGAAGTGCAAGGAGAGAATTTCCAGTTCCGTTAAATTTGCACATTTGCGTGGATAAGCTTGTGGAAAGTGAAGGAAAAGGGGGAGTAACTCCGCGAAATTCAACACGATGATGCGGTTTGCACAAAAACCGTGCAAGTGGAGGAGAGGAAAAAGAATTTTGCACGAAGATTTGAGGCGATGTGACCTGGGTCACGGATGAATCGCAAGAGAAAAAAAGTTCCGCGAGAAAGGCAGAGAGGAGTACTCCAAAAAACTTCACGGAAGGTGCTGAGGCAATTGCAATTAGAAGCGCCGAAGGGAAACTTCGCGAAGAGAATGCGGGAATGAACCAGGACGCGACGATTTAGTACCACTTGGGCGGACGATCGAGATGAATCGTAATGGTTTGCTTGGGATCGGTGATGTCATACCAGTGGCCGTAGGTTTTCCAGCCGTCGGCGACGACCTGGATCAGAACGCGGCCGAGGGGAACATCGGGCAGGTGAGCGATGCCTTCCTGATTGGTCTTTACGCTGATCTCGGTCTTCTTGTCCTTGATGCGGTGTTCCTCGACCGTCTTCAGGTAGACGCTGGCGTTTTCGACGGGCTTGTTGGCGTCGCCGCCGGTGACTTCGATAGTGATGCGATTGGCCGGAGCGGGAGCCGAGCTTTTCGGAGGCGGCGCGTCCTGCTGAGCGGAGAGAGGAAGGGCGGCTGCCAGTGTGACGAACAAAGCGAAGGCAACGAATGAAGAGCGATAGGGTCGCATAGGTGTCCATTTCATCGTCCACGGAAGCGGGGGAAACGTCAAGAGGAGAGCGAATAGGGCAGGAAATTCGGGTCGAGAAACTTAAGGAAGATTCGACTCGCGGCGGAGGCTCGTGCATTTTCGGCCTCTTCTGGAATAACGATTGCGGATGGCGCTGGTTTTTCCCTGTAGAATGAAGCGGGTAGCGGAGGCCCGGAGGTTAACATTGCGGGGAGCAGCATGGTCCGCTGCAGCGAGCAGTTGGCGGCAGCTTACGAAATCAAACAGGGATTTTAGAGAAGGTTGAGGAGAAGAGAATGGGATTTGCGACGAACGCCATACACGTAGGACAGGAACCCGATCCAACAACAGGCGCGGTGACAGCCCCGATCTATCAGACCTCCACGTATGTGTATGAGGAGTTGGGGAAGCCGAGGGGCGGCTACGACTACGCGCGGACAAATCATCCGAACCGCAAGGCGCTGGAACGCACGGTGGCGAAGCTGGAAGGCGGGCACAGCGCGTATGTGTTCACATCGGGGATGGCCGGAATTGATGCCGTGTTCCGTTTGCTGAGGCCGGGCGAACACATCGTGCTTTCGGAAGCGGTGTACGGCGGCGTGTACCGGCTGACGACGCAGTTGCTGGTGCACTTTGGGCTGGAGTTCAGCTTCGTGGACACGACGGACCCGGCGATTGTGCTGGGAGCGCTGCGGCCAAATACGAAGATGATCTACATCGAAACGCCGACAAATCCAACGATGCGCATCACGGACATTTCGGCGATGGCCAAGCTGGCGAATGAACGGAAGACGACCCTGGTGGTGGACAACACCTTCCTGACGCCGTACTTGCAGCGGCCGATCGAACTGGGGGCGCACATCGTGGTGCACTCCTTGACGAAGTACATGAACGGACACAGCGATGCCACGGGCGGAGCGGTGATCCTGACGCGGCCGGAAGATGCGGAGAAAATTTATTTCATACAAAAATCGGCAGGAGCGGGGCTCGCGCCGATGGATTGCTTTCTGACGTCGCGCGGGCTGAAGACCCTGGCGGTGCGCATGCTGCAACACAACGCGAATGGCCTGGCGGTGGCGCGGCACCTGGACGCACATCCAAAGGTGCGGAAGGTGTTTTACCCGGGGCTGGCCTCGCACCCGCAACATGACCTGGCGCGCAAGCAACAGAAGGGGCCGGGGGCGATGCTGGCGTTTGATCTGGGAGAGGAAGGGGCGGCGCGGCGATTCCTGAATCAGGTGAAGATTTGCGCGTTGGCGGAGAGTCTGGGCGGCGTGGAATCGCTGATATCGCTGCCGGCGCAGATGACGCACGCGTCCATGCCGAAGGAAGTGCGGGATCGCGTGGGGATTACGGATAGCCTGGTGCGGCTGAGCGTGGGGATCGAGGACGTGGAAGATATCATTGCGGATTTGGATCAGGCGCTGCTGTACGTGTAAGCGGGGTGGACTGGTGGCGCGTTGTCGAGGTGTGTATTCGGTGAAGCGTTGTCGGTGGCGCTTGCAGCCGTAAAAGCGGCGGCAAGCCGCCGCACTCCAAATTAGCTGAGGAGCCAGCGGAGGTAGGCGGGGGAGCCAGCGGCGATGGGCAGGACTAGGAATTCGGGAGTTTCGTAGGAGTGGAGGCGGAGGACTTCCCTTTCCAAGGGTTTGAGGCGCTTGGCGGTGGTTTTGACTAGGAGCAAGTGTTCGCGGGAACGTTCGAGTTTGCCCTTCCAGGTGTACAGCGATTCCACAGGTGCTGTGAGGATGTTCACACAGGCGGCGAAGTGTTTTTCGACGACGGCGCGGGCGATCTTGCGGGCCTCGGGGAGAGAGCCGCAGGTGACCAGGACGAGGCGGAATTGCGTGGCGCGTGGCATGGGGATCCTCTCTGCAATTGATTGTATATGAGGAGGCGATGGGAGTCAGAGACGCAAGAAAAACTATGTCCTTGCGGTAGTCTGCGGAAAGCAGATTCCTCGCTTCGCTCGGAATGACAGCGGGTCATAGGCGTTCGGGAAGAAGAAAAGGCAAATGGGCGACGGAGGGAGGTGATGGAGGGTTCGACACGGACACGGAGAATATGTGTATCGGCGGAGCGGACGGCGGAAGAAGATTCATTGTTGGGGATGGATCGCGCGATGACGATCCACGATGACGGATGACGGTGCAACCACAGGAAAAATGGAAGGGCCTGGCGCAGCACTACGGGCGGCACCTGCTGGTCGTGTTCGTGGCCGTGTTGCTGGTGCACAATGTATTCGGAGCACACGGATTCCTGGCCATGCACCAGAAGCAGAAAGAGATTGAAAAAGTAAATACAGAGATCGAGCGGCTGAACAAGGAAAATGCGGCGCTCGAAGGCGACGTGAAGGATTTGAAAACGGACCCGCAAACCATTGAGAAGATTGCGCGGGAAGAGTTGGGCCAGGCGCGGCCGGGAGAAGTAATTATCAAGTTGCCCGCCGCGGCCAATGAGAGCGGGACGGCGGCGAAGTCGCAATAGGCGGACGGATTTCGGAGTGAAAGATAACGCAGAGACGCTGAGGGCGCAGAGAAGAGGCAGAGGGATTCCTCTCTACGCGACCCGACGCGCCAAACAACGGCGCGAAGAGAGAATCGGGTCGCTCCGCTCGGAATGACAGTTTTGGTTGCAGAAATTTAGGATTTGGCGAGGATGGGGCGCTCCGATGCGGTGGGAGCGCTTTTCGTTTTTTGGGAGGAGCGCTTCCAACGAGTGCGGAGGAGGGAGAGCGCCAACATGGAGAGAAAGATAATCGCGAGGCCCAGAGTTGCCCGGGGAATGGAACAGGCCCGCTTGGGCATGATGGAAAGAGATCCGTAAACGAATTCGATTTGCACCCAATAGACAAGCAGCGAGGTGTTACCCAATTGGATGAGCGGGCTGAAGCGTTTTTGCGCGAAGCCAAAGCGGCACCAGGCGTAAACAAGCGAGAGAATGACGAGGAGCACGCCGCAACGCATCAGGAGAAAATCGGGGTTGGAATGCCAGTAGTCGTAAACGGCATAGAGCCGGATTGGGGAAGTATCGAAGAGAATCGAGAGAACGCTGGCAAACATGCCGGCCAAGCCGAGGAGAGCGAAGAAAAGAGACTCGCGGCGGTGGGCAAAGTCCGAGAAGATGAGGAAGCCGGCGGCGAGTCCGGCAAAGGCGAAGGCGGCCCAGGGAAAGATCGGAAAGAGCCAGGTCTGCGGCTCCTTGAAAGTATGCACGCCATTGATGTACGACTCGAGGAACCAGGGGAGGAAGCGCGGGCGCCAGGTGGTCCAGAGAGGCGGCGTGGCGAGCGCGATGAGCGCTGCGGTAAGGAGCGCGGCGAACACGCTGCGGCGGCGAGCGAGCGAAGGCGTGGCGGCGGAGGCGAACCAGCAGAGCACGCCCATCAACATTATGGAGAGGCCGAGGATGTTGAGCACGTCAACGCGGAGGAGATCGGTCCAGGGAGCAGACCTGAAGCCGAGGAGAAACTCCTGGATGCGGAAGAGGATACCGTAGCCAAAGACTTCGGCGCCGCGGAGGATAGTTTGGCGAGCGATAGCGTTGCGGGCAATTCCCTTCTCGCGGACTTTGCTGGTGACGAGGGCAACGGAAACGCCCGCAAGAAAAATAAAAAGCGGTGCGGGGAGTGTGCCGCCGATTTGCGACAATCGGAAGAACGGTGTCTCGCGCTGCTCAGGGCGGAGCCAAGAGTCGTAGCAATGGGTTTGAAACATCAGGAGGCAAGCGAGGCCGCGCATCCAGTCGATGTAGGAGAGGCGTTTCAATTGGGAGTTACCGAGTACAAGTTACCAGTCATCAGGAATCAGTTACTAGCGATCAGCGACCAGGGTCCCCGGGAACGCTTGGTGCGGACACTCTGCTTACCCAATACGTATCAGTGAGGGGGCTGCCAGGGCAAGCGGGGAGTACGCTTGGTGTGCAATAAGGAAATTGCGCGGTTGCTGACTTGAAAGTGGGGCAGGCGAGAAAATGAGGAGCGAGGAAAAGGCGGGATGAGACAGCTTGGGATTTGGGCGGCGCTGGGAATTTGGGCAGGGCTGTGCCTTGGCGGGGCTTTGTATGCAACGTGGCAAGGATACGGAGGGCGCGCGTTTGGCGCGATGCTGACCGTGTTTGCTTTCTTCCTCCTGGTGATGCTGGCGTTCGCGGCGCGCGGTGTTGCGGAAAAATGGGCGGTGAAATTCGGGCCGGGCGGCGGATTTTTCCTGGGCGCGTGCGTGTTTGTGTTTTACCTGGTGTATCTGCTGGGAGCGGGAACGTTTGCGGTGGCGCGCGCAGGCGCGATGGCAGGCCTGATCTTCGTGCCGCTGGGATTGGCCGTGTCTGCGGGAGGAGCGGCGCCGGGAGCGTGGCAGGATTATGTGACGCTGGCGGGCATCTGGGTGTTCGTGAAGTTCGGGTCATCTCATTGGCTGTGGCCATTTCCAAATGCGCGGCTGGCCTATGTGATGACGGTGCTGGTGGCAGTGAATGTGGCGCTGGCGGCGTTTGTGCTGGTGCGGCGGCTGAAAGGGATTGGCTATTCGATTGGATGGGGAAAAAGCTGGGGATTCTATGTGCTGGGGAGCTTCGTGGCGTTCGGCTGCATCGCGGTTCCACTGGGCACGGGGATGCACTTCCTCACGTTCGCGCCGCAGTGGGGGCGGTGGAGCGGGTTGCTGTTCAGTTCGCTGGCGATCTTGGTGTTCACGGCGTGGCCGGAGGAGTTATTGTTTCGCGGGCTGCTGCAGAATCTGCTGGCGCGGGATTCCAAGACGGAATGGGCGGGATGGTGGACGGCGTCGCTGCTCTTCGGTTTCTCGCACATCACGAACATGGGTTTTCCGAACTGGCGGTACGCGGCGCTGGCAACGATTGCGGGAATTTTCTATGGCTGGACGTGGCGAAAGAGCGGCTCGATTTTCGCGTCAACGTTGGTGCATGCGGCCGTGGATGTAACGTGGCATTTACTGTTCCGGACCGGATAGCGAGCGGCGCAGAAAGGAAATTCGAGACAGGCTCAGGAAGAGACGGGGTTGGGCACGCAGAAGATGTCGAACCAGCGCCACTTCCTGAGGTCGTCCTCGCCGAGGACTTCGCCCCAATAGTGGCTATCGTCAACGATGCGGCGGATGGTGTAGCCCAAAGAAGTGATCGAGCGGTGCAAGGCGCAGCGTCGCTCGCGGCTCAGGTGCGTGTAGACCTCGATTTTCATATACGGCCTGGTCTGGGTGATCAAGTCGCGGAGAGATTCGAGGACGAACGGCTCGTAGCCCTCGGTGTCAATCTTCACAAAACGAATCTTGGGGATTAGCTCCGGATAGGATTGCTTCAGCAGAGCATGAACATTCCTGCCCTGCACTTGCAGCGCAAAGGCATGGAAGTGGAACCACTTGCTGATGCCCTCAAAGCTGCCGCCATTGCAGAATCCGGAATCGGAATAGTGGAATTCGAGGGAAGCGTCCTCGGGGGAGGCAGCAAACATGAGCGGAATGATCCGCGTCTTCTCCGGATTGAGGGTGGCATTTTGCTGGAGGATGGCGAAGACGTAGGGATTGGGCTCGAAAGCGAGGACGCAGCCCGTTTTGCCGGTGGCGAGAGCGATGGGGAGCGTGGTGTCGCCAGTGTGCGCGCCAATATCAATGGCGACATCGCCGGGTGATAGAAATTTGCGCAGCTCATCAACAACTTCCTGGGACATTGGGCGCCCGAGTTCCTTGGGATGCAGCCATCTGGCGTAGGTGATTCGGCCGTCGGTGGGCAGATCAAGCTGGCGGAGTTCGTAGGGATAGGTCTTCGGCGTGGGCTTCAGGCCAAAAAGATAGACCATTTCTTTGAGCTTCAAACGATTTCTCCTTGGGTCGTATTCAGGTATACCACAATCGAGGGCGGCAGCCAGAGAAGGGCGCCCGGCAGGTCTGCGGCGAGCGAGAGAGCAGATGTCATGATTCCGTGCTTGTGTTTGGCGGGTGACTGCGATAAACACTCAGGGATTGCCCGGGGCGCGAAGGGCTGGGGCGGCGGGAGGTCTTATGTCCACGGAAAGCCCAAGGAGTTCGGCGCGCGGGTTTCGAGTGCACACTTTTGAGGCAGAGGGCGCGACGGTGGTGGAATGCTTTGGCAGATTGACATTTGAGAATGCGCCCTCACTAAAGGATGAGGTGAAGCCGCTGATTCCGGAGCGCAAACGGATTGTGCTGGATTTGCAGGGAGTGCCGCAGATCGATAGCGCAGGATTGGGAACGGTTGTGGGGTTATATGTAAGCGCGCGCACGCGTGGCTGCCGGATCGAGATCATCAACGCAAGCCAGCAGGTAAGCGAATTGTTCAGCATGACGAATCTGTTGTCCTTGTTTGAGGATGCCGGCAGGCACGGCGGCAGAATGATTTGAGCCTGAAATCCGAAGTCGAGGAGGGATTTCTCCGCTCCGGGACTGCAAAAAGCGCCGTCCCTCCGGTCGAAATGACAGGTTTTGGGCGATGGATGGTGTGGCTTCATTCCTGGCAGAGCAAAACAATTTTCCCGGAGACCTGCGCTTTTTCGAGGAGTTCGTTGGCGCGCGCGGCTTCGCGCAGCGGCATCCTGGCGGCGATGACCGGCTGAATCTGGCGCGCGGCGAGCATGCCGAACAGTTTGGAGAGATCTTCGCGGAACCAGTCGGGATGGGCATCGCGCAGCCATTTGACGTTGAACCAGACGGGATGCTTGCCATCGGGCACGAGCTTCATCAGGCCTAGCCAGGCAAAACCCAGAGCCGCGGAGAGCTTCCCTTTCTCGACGGCCGAAGAAACGCCGAAGCAAATCAGATAACCGCCGCGGCGCAAACAACGATAGGAATCCGTGCGGGTCTTGTCGCCGACGGAATCGAGGACGGCGTCAAGTCCTTCGGGAGCGAGTTGACGAATGCGAGCGACAAACTTTTCCGAGCGATAGTCGATCGGCGTGGCACCCAGAGCGGCAACGAGTTCGAGTTTGGACTTGGAGGCCGTGCCGAACATCCGCAGGCCGGCGATTTTGCCAAGCTGGAGAGCGGCAGTGCCCACACCTCCGCCAGCACCGTGGATGAGGAAGCTCTGGCCCTCGCGAAGTTTTGCGACGCGATGAACCATCTGGTAGGCGGTGACGTAATTCAGGACGAGGCTGACGGCTTCGGCGGGATCGAGATTGTCAGGCATGGGAACGAGATGCGCGACGGGGACAATGGTGTAGCGGCTGTAGCCTCCAATCATGGTGAGGGCGGCGACACGCTGGCCGAGCGTGAATCCGGTGACGCCATCGCCGAGAGCGTCAATATCGCCGACAATGTCATAACCGGGAGCAAAGGGAAAGGCTTGCGAGACGGGATAGAGGCCGCGGCGCATGAGGATATCGGCATAGGCAACGCCGGTGGCGATGACTTTGACGCGCACCTGACCGGGACCGGGATTTGGCAGGTCGTCTTCGACCCACTGGAGAACTTCCGGCCCACCACGGCCGGTGATGACCATGCGGGCGTTCTTGAGGGAAGCCATAACCCTACTCTCGCATGAGAGAAGAGAATCCGGCAACGTGTGAGATTGTGGGCTGCGGCGCGCGCGAGAAGAGATTCCAGTGAATGGATGTGGCGGCTGTTTCCTGGGCGGAAGAACACGGGGACGTTTAACACCGAGCGCACGGAGACGTTGCGCTGGGGGTGGGAGCTAGACGATAGACGGGAGGAAGGTTAGCCACGGGTGACGGGGCGGGGCTCGATGACGTCGGAAAAGAGTTTGTCGATGAGGTCGTGGTACTGCTTTTCGACGACGCGGCGTTTGAGCTTCATGGTGAAAGTGAGGCTGCCGCTATCGAAGGTGAAGTCGTCCGGGAGGAGAGCGAAACGCTTGATGGTTTCGTACGAGGCGAGGTGAGTGGTGAGGCGGCGGACTTCCTCTTCGACGAGGGCATAAGAGCGGGGATGGGCGGCGAGCTCCGCGTCGGAAGAGAATTTCAGGCCTTGCTCGGCAAGCTTGGCGGAGACGGTGGCGGAGTTGGGAACGATCAAGGCGACGATGAATTTACGCTGGTCGCCGACAACCATGGCATTAAGGATGTACGGGCTGGTTTTGAGCATGTTTTCGATGGGCTGAGGAGCAACAAATTTTCCGGCGGCGGTTTTGAGGAGGTCCTTCTTGCGGTCGGTGATGAAGAGGTACTTGTCCCTGTCCAGAAAACCGATGTCGCCGGTGCTGAACCAGCCGTCTTCGGAAAGAACGGCACGGGTGGCCTCGGGATCTTTGAAGTAGCCCTGCATGACGCAGGGGCCCTTGGCGAGGATTTCGCCGTCGTCGGCAATGCGAACCTGAACGTTGGCGATGGGGCGGCCAGAGCTGCCGACGCGGTTTTGGGGGAAGGTGGAAGTGAGGATGGGCGAGGTTTCCGTCAAACCATAGCCCTGATAGATGGGAATGCCAATGGCCCAAAAAAACTGCGTCAAGTCCTTGAAGAGCGGGGCGCCGCCAGACATGACGAGGCGGAGGCGGCCGCCCGTGCGGGCACGGATCTTGGAATAGACCAGCTTGTCGGCTAGGGCCCATTGCAATTTCGTGGCGAGGGTGGCCGATCCTTCACCGCAGCGCCAGGGAGCGATTTTCCTGGTGAGCTTCATGGACCAATTGAACAGCTTGCGCTTGGCGCCGGTGGTCTTTGTGCCCTGCTCCATCAGGCGTGCGTAGATTTTTTCGAAGAAGCGCGGGACAGCGCCGAGAAGGGTGGGTTTGACCTCGACGAGGGCCTGCGCGACGTTCTCAATCACCGGAACGTAGGCCACCGGGCAGCCACCGAAAATGAAGACGTAGTCGAGCGTGCGCTCGTAAACGTGGGCGAGCGGAAGAAAGGAAACCGCCAGATCCACGGCCGGCTTGAGGACGAGTTCACGGCACGAATCGGTGATGTTGGAGCTGAAATTCGTGTGCGTCAGCATCACCCCCTTGGGCTCGCCGGTGGTGCCGGAGGTGTAGATGATGGAAGCGAGCTGGCTGGGAAGAACCTGTGCGGCGCGCATGCGGTAGGAAGCGATTTCCGGGCTGCCGGCAGTGGCGATCAAGGTTTCGTAGCGCAAATATTCGGAAGGAAGAGTGTCGCCAACCTCGGCAACGATGACTTGCTGGACGTCTTTCACTTCACCGCGGACTTGCAGAAATTTTGCGAGCTGCACCGCGCCACAGATGAAGAGAACTTGCGCGCCAGAGTGATTCAAGATATAGGTCATGCGGTCAAGGGACTCGTTGAAGTAGATGGGAACGGTAACAGCGCCGGAACCGCTAATGGCGAAGTCGGCGGTATGCCATTCGGGACAGTTGGGGGCGAACAGGCCAACGCGATCGCCAGGTTTCACGCCGAGTTCTACGAAGGCGTGGGCCAGCCCGGCCACACGTCGCAGGAATTCCTGGGAAGAGATGGGCTCCCAGCCCCCGGAACGCCGAACGAGTTGCGCCCGGGGAGAAGGGTGCTCATCAATGGCGTGAAGGAAGCGAGAGGGGAGCGAGGCGTAGTTCATGGGCGAGGATGAATGTACCGCAAGAAGAAAATTGACGCAACGCGGGCGGGTTGGCCGACATGGTTTATTGGAGAGGGCACGCGTGGGGTTAGCAGTTTTCTGTTATCAGTTATCAGATATCAGCGATCAGGAACCAAGAGTTCGGAAGGCTGTTGGACAGCCGAATTGCGGGCGAGGCCAGAGGAGGTGTGCTATTTTCAACTGCCTTTGGCAGTGGGTTAAGATGGGGTAGGAGCGGAGCCCATGAGCGTAAGCACACCGATTTTGAATGATCCCGCGACTAGCCGAGGTCCATTTCGCGCGCCGCGCGGCACGGAGCTTTCCTGCAAAGGCTGGCAACAGGAAGCGGCGCTGCGCATGCTCCTGAACAACCTGGACCCGGACGTGGCGGAAAAGCCGGCGGAGTTGGTGGTTTACGGAGGCACGGGAAAAGCAGCGCGAAATTGGGACTGCTTCCACGCCATCGTGAAATCGTTGCGGGCGCTGGAGTCCGACGAGACCTTGCTGGTGCAATCGGGAAAGCCGGTGGCGGTGTTCCGGACGCACGAGTACGCGCCGCGCGTGCTGCTGTGCAATTCCAACCTGGTGGGCCACTGGAACAATTGGGAGAAGTTCAACGAATTCGACCGCGCCGGATTGATGATGTACGGGCAGATGACCGCGGGAAGCTGGATCTACATCGGCACACAAGGGATTTTGCAGGGAACGTATGAGACGTTTGCCGCAGCCGGGCGGATGCATTTTGGCGGCGACCTGAGCGGGAAGCTGGTGGTGACCGGCGGCATGGGCGGGATGGGCGGAGCGCAGCCACTGGCCGCAACGATGAATGGCGTGGCATTTCTGGGCATTGACGTGGACCCGGAGCGGATCAAGCGTCGCGTGAAGACCGGCTATTGCGATGTGATGGTGACTTCGCTGGATGAAGCGCTGCGCATCCTGAAAAATGCGGTGCGCAAACGCGAAGCAACGTCGGTGGGTTTGCTGGGCAATTGCGCGGACCTGATTCCGGAGCTGGCCAAGCGCGGCGTGGTGCCGGATATTCTGACGGACCAGACCAGCGCGCACGACCCAATCAACGGGTATGTGCCGAACGGAATGACGCTGGAGCAAGCGCTGGAATTACGGAAGAGCAACCCGCAGGAGTACCGCAAGCGAGCGATCGCGGCGATGGGCGAGCATGTGCAGGGCATGCTGGAGCTGCAAAAACTCGGCGCGGTGACGTTCGATTACGGCAACAACATCCGCACGTTTGCGTACGAGGCGGGCGTGAAGAACGCGTATGACTTCCCGGGATTCGTGCCGGCGTATATCCGTCCACTGTTTTGCGAGGGGAAAGGGCCGTTCCGCTGGGCGGCACTCTCGGGGGAAGCTTCGGACATTGCGCGGACCGACCAACTGGTGCTGGAAATGTTCCCGCAGAACGAGCACTTGAGGCGCTGGATCCAGATGGCGCAGAAGAAGGTGAAATTCCAGGGGCTGCCATCGCGCATTTGCTGGCTGGGGTACGGCGAGCGGGACAAATTCGGGTTGGCGCTGAATGATCTGGTGGCCAAGGGCGAATTGAAGGCACCCATCGTGATCGGTCGCGATCACCTGGATTGCGGCTCGGTGGCTTCACCGTACCGCGAGACGGAAGCGATGAAGGACGGCTCTGACGCGATTGCGGATTGGCCGCTGCTGAACGCGCTGGTAAGCACGGCGAGCGGGGCTTCGTGGGTGTCCATCCACAACGGCGGCGGTGTAGGGATTGGCTATTCGCAGCACGCCGGGCAAGTGACCTGCGCGGACGGCACTCCGGAGATGGCCAAGCGCATCGAACGAGTATTGACCAATGATCCGGGATTGGGCGTGGCGCGGCACGTGGACGCGGGGTATCCGGAGGCGATTGAGTTCGCGAAGAAGACCGGAGTGAAGGTGCCGATGATGTAGGGGTTCGGCAAGGCGAGAGGGCGGGCGAGACGGAAGCTACGCCGAGTTTCAGAAGGGGAGTACAACGATGTACACGATTTTGGGGGCGACGGGGAATATTGGTTCGGTAATAACCAGGGCGCTGCTCGAGAAGGGTGAGAAGGTGCGCGTGGTGGGAAGAAGTGCCGGACGGCTGCAGCCGTTCGTGCGGCGTGGCGCGGAGGCGTTCGTGGGGGACGTGGCGGACGCGGAAGCGATGACGCGGGCGTTGACGGGGGCGCGCGCGGCATTCCTGATGATTCCCCCGCGCATGACTTCGCCGGACTATCGCGCGGATCAGGAAAAGACGAGCGACGCTTTTAGCGCCGCAGCGAAAAATTCGGGGCTACAGTATGCCGTGAATCTCAGCAGCTACGGAGCGCAGGCGCCGGCGGGAACGGGCCCCATCGCGGGCCTGCACAATTCGGAAAAGAAGCTGAATGCCATCGACAGGCTGAATGTGCTGTATCTGCGGGCCGGGTATTTCTTTGAAAATCATCTGGCGGGAATTCAGATGATTCAGGTGATGGGAATTTTCGGGGGAGCGCTGAGAGGGGACCTGAAAATTCCGATGATCGCCACGCGCGACATCGGGGCGTATGCAGCGGAGCGCTTGCTGAAGCTGGATTTCAACGGGAAGCGCACGCAGGAACTACAGGGCGAACGGGATTTGACCTTGCATGAAGTGGTTGTGGTGATTGCCAAGGGGCTGCGCAAGCCGGATTTGCGCTATGTACAGTTTCCCTACGACCAAGTGGAAAAAGTGCTGGGGCAGATGGGGGCGCCGGCAAAAACAGTGGCCAGCTTCATCGAAATGTTCCAGGGGATCAACAACGGCATCGTGACGGCGACGGAGCCGCGATCGGCGGCAAACACAACGCCCACCACGATTGAGACGTTTGTGAAGGAAGTGTTTGCGCCGGCGTATCGGGGCAAGGGTGTCGGGGCCTAGGTGCAATTGGCCGGCGGGTCGGACATAATAGCAACGCATTGAGCGACAGTTTACTCATCACAGGTGCTGCGCAGATTCTGACGCTGCGCGGCGGAGTTCCACGAAGAGGCAGTTCCCTTTCCAAGCTGGGCTTGATTCGAGGTGGCGCGCTGCTGGTGCGCGACGGGAAGATCGTGGCGGCGGGGCCACGGGCGCAAGTGGAGAGGCGGACGGAAGCGCGGCGGGCAGAAAAGCTGGATGTGGGCGGCCGCGTCGTGTTGCCGGGTTTCGTCGATTCGCATACCCACCTGATCCATGCGGCGAGCCGCGCGGAAGAATATGAGCTAAAGATTCAGGGAGCGAGTTACGAAGCGATCGCGCGCAAGGGTGGGGGAATCCTGAACTCCGCGAAGACACTGCGGGCGGCGACGGCGGAAGCGCTGAAACGCCGGGCGCGCGGGGCGCTGGAGGAATTTGCGGCGCACGGCACGACGACGGTGGAAGCGAAGAGCGGGTATGGGCTGGACGTAGCGAGCGAGCTGAAAATCCTTGGGCTCCACCGGGTACTGAATGCGGAACAGCCGCTGGAAATCGTTTCGACATTCCTGGGAGCGCACACGGTGCCGGCGGAATTTCGCAGTTTGTCGGATGGCAGGGAACGTTACATCAAGCTGCTGGTGGAGAAGTTGCTCCCTGAAGTGGTGAACGAGCGGCTGGCGGAGTTTTGCGATGTGTTTTGCGATCACGGCGCGTTCACGCGGGAAGAATCGGAGCGCGTGTTAAGCGAGGGCAAGCGGCACGGGCTGGTTCCGAGGGTTCATGCGGAGCAACTTTCGCACACGGGGGCGACGCGACTCGCGGTGGAACTGGAAGCAGCGAGTTGCGATCACCTGGAGCAGGTGAATGCCGGGGACATCCGGACGTTGGCGAAATCGCGCACGGCGGCGACGCTGCTGCCGGGTTGCGATTTTCATTTGGGATTGAAGCAATACGCGCCGGCACGAAAATTGATCGAGGCGGGGGCCATCGTGGCGCTGGCGACGGACTACAATCCGGGAACCAGCCCGACGATGAGCATGCCGATGATATTGTCGCTGGCGTGTACGCAACTTCGCATGACGCCGGCGGAAGCGATTGCGGCGGCGACGATCAACGGGGCCTACGCGCTGCGCAGGGAAAAACGCATTGGTTCGCTGGAAGCGGGCAAGCAGGCGGACCTGGCCGTATTCGAGGTGGAGGATTACCGCGAAATTCCCTATTATTTTGGAATGAACCGCTGCTGGATGACCATGAAACGCGGTGAAATTATTTACATGCGGGATTGAAAGAGTCAAAGCCAATCGGGGCGCGGAGAAACTGCTCCCCTGCAAAGACGGAACTCAGCCCATGAAACGATTGATTGAGTGTGTGCCGAATTTTTCCGAGGGACGCGATCTTGCGAAGGTCAGCTCGATCGTGGAGGCCATGCGCAGCGTGCCGGGCGTCTATGTGCTGGACCAGGAGATGGACGCGGACCACAACCGCTGCGTGATTACGCTGGCGGGCGACCCGGATGCAGTCGGGGAGGCGTCGCTGCTGGGCGCAGGCCGCGCGATGGAACTGATTGACATGAACGTGCACACGGGAGCGCACCCGCGCGTGGGCGCGACGGATGTGGTGCCGTTTATTCCCATCGAGGGCGTGACGATCGAAGCTTGCGTGGCGCTGGCACGGCGCGTGGGCTATGAACTTTGGAAGCGCTACCGCATCCCGGTTTTCTTTTATGAAGCAGCGGCGATGCGGCCGGACCGCGTCAACCTGGAGAATATCCGGCGCGGGCAGTTCGAGGGGCTGCGCGACGAGATGAAGCGCAACCTTGATCGTCAGCCGGACGTGGGCGAGCCGAAAGTGCATCCGACGGCAGGCGTGACCGTGGTGGGCGCGCGGAAGTTCCTGATTGCCTACAACGTGAACCTGAACACGCCGGATGTGGGAATCGCCAACAAGATCGCGAAGGCCATCCGGTTTTCGAGCGGCGGGCTGCGCTACGTGAAATCCATGGGTGTGGAATTGAAGGCGCGCAACCTGGCACAGGTGTCCATCAATTTGACGGATTTTGAGCAGACGCCGATGCACCGGGTCTACGAGATGGTGAAGCGCGAGGCGGAGCGCTATGGCGCGGCGCCGGTGGGCAGCGAGATTGTGGGGCTGATACCGAAGAAAGCGATCGAGATGGCCGCCAACTATTTTCTGCAACTGGAGAACTTCTCGCCTGCGCAGGTGTTTGAGAACAAGCTAGAAGCGGTGTTGAGCGGCGCGCCGGTGGAAGCGAAGGACGGAAAGCTGGCGAACCTGGCGCGGCCGTTTCTGGAAGCGGTGGCGGAACCTACGGCCACGCCGGGAGGGGGCAGCGTATCGGCACTGGCGGCGGGACTCGCGGGAGCGCTGGGACAAATGGTCGCGGGGTTATCGCGCAAGAAGAAGTCGCAAATCGCGTATGTGGATAAACTCAGCGAGCAGCTTAATGCCCTGCGAAAGACGACGGACGAATTGACCGCAGCGATTGATCGTGACGCAGCTTCGTATGATGCGGTGATGGCGGCGTTCAAGCTGCCGCAAGGCAATAGCGGGGAAACGCGGCGGCGCGAGGAAGCCATCCAGAAAGCAACGAAAGGTGCCGCGGAAGTGCCCTTGGAAGTGGCGGAGAAGGCAGCGGCGCTGCATGGCCGGTTGGTACAACTGGAGGCCATCGCCGCGGCATCCATGAAGTCAGATCTGCGCGTGGCGCGTCTAATGGCAATAGCGGGCGCAAATGGCGCCCTGGCCAACGTGGAGATCAATCTGGAGGGATTGAAAGATGCGGCGTATATAGCTGCCATGCGCGGGAAAGTTGACGAACTGCGCAAACGCATCAGCTAGCGGATGGGATGTAGCGTAAACTAGAGTCTGCCCCAAAGCCCCGAAAGGAGCATTTCATGAAGTGGACTGATGCGCGCGCGCGGATGACTGCGGCATGTGCCGTGCTGGTGTTGCTGGCCGCCGCCGCGAGACCCGCAAAGGCGGGAAGCCTGAGCGCCGATACGATTGCGCTGTTCCCGAAGAATGTGGGGGAATTTGCGTATGCGGATTTGAAGCAAGCGCGAACGATGAAGTGGTTCCCTGCCCTGCAGGAGCAGATGCTGCCGGAACGCTTCCGGCAATTTGAAAAGTTCCTGGCGTCGGCCGGAGTGGATCCGAACACGCAGGTGGAAGAACTGGCGTGGGGCCTGGTGCCGCAATCGGCGGCGAAGGAAGACGGCAAGGCCTCGACGGGAGACGTCCCGGAGAGCGAACAGATCGTGGGGATCGCGCTGGGAAATTTCAATCCGGACTCCACGGAAGCGTATTTCAAGCAGCAGAAGCTGGCGACCTCCAAATCGCGCGGCTACACGCTGTTTGCCTTTGGCTCCGGAGTGGGGCCGAATGACCTGTTTTTCTTTTTTATTGATTCGAGCAAGGCGGCGTTTGGGCACAAGCAACTGCTCGAAAAGATGATTGAAATCCGCTATGGCGGCGAGGAAGGTTTGTTGCGCAACGACAAGCTGTTCAACCTGATCAACGAGGTGAACGGCTCGGGCGTAGTGTGGGCGGTATTGGACGCGAGCTACACGCGGCTGGCGATGGCGCAACTGGCGCCGGAAGTGGAACAATTTCCCGAAGCGGCGAAACTCGTGCAGCACATGCAATCCATGATCATCAGCGTGACCGCGAGCAGCGGCCTGGAGGGCAAATTCCAGGCGGTTTGCGCTGCGCCCGAGGATGCGAATACATTGAGCCAGTTGATGACGGCGGGGTTGCTCTACAAGAAATACACGGCCAGCAAGGACAACCCGGACTTGGGGCAATTGCTGGATCAGGCCAGCGTGACGCCCTCCGGGGAGCGCGTGATAATCCGGCTGTCGGTGAGCGACGATCAGATGACGTCGCTGATCAAGAAGAATACATTCTCGTTCAAGATGTGATGCGGCGGGATTGTTGAAGATTGCGTGTAACAAAGGTCCCCGGGGCAGAGATGCTCCGGGGATTTTTGTTTGTGCGGGAACGCTATTCCGCGTCGGGTGAGGGAGAAACAAACTTGGTCAGGCACAGGACCGCCGAGGCACCCCGCGTTTCGCAGCGAACTTCATCGACACCCGGCCAGGCGAGATGGTCCTTGTCGGCGGGCGCTTCCTCGGCGGGGAGAAAGAGTTCCATCTCAATGCGATCGGCAAAGCGGTGAAACACGACCTCGCAAGGAGTGCCGGAGTGATGCAGGCCGAAACAATGGCGGCAGACAGAAAGAACGGAGGATTGCAGTTCGAGGATAAGCTCGTTGGCCAGGCCGGCATTGTCGGCAAGAAAGCGCGCCACGCCGCCCACTGCGGCGGCCAGGCGCTCATCGGGGTCCATGCGCAAGCGGAGGTGGAGGGGGCTGGTGGGCACGGTTAGTGGTCGTTGGCGAGGGCCACGTCACAGGCTTCGCGACAATCGGGGCAGTAATACAGCCCATCGGTGCATAGGCGGACGTTGTGCTGGCCTTTGCAGATGGTGCAATACTTTTCGCACACGCAGTACTCCTCGGTTTTGTCGCACTGCGTGCAAACAATCTGCGGGTGACCTCCTGGCATTTGCACCTCCGCAAAGCACTGTACCTGAGGGGAGTGTGCCCAGCAAGCGCGGCGTGAAGGCCGATTTACAGGGTCGCAAGGGCCGAGGGGCGTCTGCGAAACTGAGAGCGAGTAGTGTGTCAGTCTTCGGTTAATGCGGCTATCGCGCATTGAGTCCATCCAACCGCTTTTGGACGCGGTACAGAAGACGCTCGACAAGACTTGACTGGGCAGACGGACGTGTCCCATTGATTCCATTGACTCTTGCGGGGGGTGGACATAGTATCGCGCTCAGGTGCGCTCCAACCTGAAGTATCAGTTCTTCAGAGAGGTGAAACGACGATGCCGCACCGCCCGTGGCCCTTTTTGTTCATCGCAATTTCCGTTCTGCTTTTGGCGTGTTCCAGTGCGCCACCCACCTCCGAAAGTGACAAGGCCCTCACCGACGCGAGAAACAACCTCAAACTATCCGATTTCGATGGGGCGTCGAACAATCTCGACAAAGCCATCAAATCAGCTAAGGACGAGTCTCTCCGCCAGCAAGCGCTTGTACTTCGCATTGCACTGGTGACGGCGCTCGCCGACGCCAACAGGCAGATGGCGGAGGCCTATTACACCGGGGCGCAACAGCCGGCCGCCCAGTCGCACTCCAACCCCTTTTACAAGATGCGTTCCGACTACTACAGCACGGCGAATTCGCTCCTGATGGACGCGATGCAAACGATGATAAATCAGCGCTCCAAGTTGAGCGGCAACGCCATCCCCGTGGAGGTCAGCTTTCCGGGCTTCACGGGAACAACCCCTGGATTGACAAGGGTCAAGGAGGGTCAATTCATTACGGATTCCGACCGGTTGAGCGCCGAGGTCCAGACAGACCGCAACGCTCTTGCAGTCGTCCTTTCCGCGATCGCTGGAGCTGGCCAGGACCCCAACAAGGGTCAAGCGGCCTTCAGCAGCGGCAAGGTTGACATTGATCCACGGGTTTACCTCATCGAAATCAGCAAAAGCTTTCTGCAGACTGGTGCCATGTTCGAGTCGAGTGGCATCAACCAGCCGGATCGCCTCCGCACCCTCAATGAGGTCGTTCGCGGCAATCTGGATGTTGCGCTGAAGTTGCTGGCCGCGAAGCCGGACAAGGACCTGGAAGCGCGCGTCAAGAAAATGCAGGCGGACTGCGAGAAGACACTCAAAAAGTTGCCGAAGTAACGTGCTCTCCAAATCATGGGCCTAACCAAATACTGCGAGTGAGTTCATCTACTGGGGGCTGCTGCCCGCTCGGCGGCTAGCGTTCTCCAGAGCCTTATCGAGTCGGTCCAACTGGTCTTGGAGGTCGCCGAGTCTGAACTCTTCCGCCCTCAGATGTTGCTCGGCATCTATTTCTTGCGCTTGTTGCTGTTGTTCCAAATTTTCTGTCGATTCGAGTTCTGATTTGAGATGGGATGCCTCTCCTCAAACTCTTTCCGTTGGGTTGGAGGATTCTCCGTGTTGCTTATGAAATCTTCGTGCCGCTTGACCTCGGTGGCGGAGTACTTCCGCTGAGCTTGGATTCCGGCGAGCTTTTCCCGGGCTTCATCGATACGTTGAGAGGCGCGCGCGACTGCCGCTTCCTGCCCTTGCAAGCGATAGAGGAGAATTTGTGCTCTTTGCGCTGCGATGGTCGTTGTTTGCAAATCCTGCCGCAGTTGGCGTACTTCCGATAGCAGAGCCTGCAGTGTTTGAGAGTCACCCGGGGTTGTCTGTCCAAAACAAGCGGTTGAAAAAAGTAGAAGGACCAGGAGAGATAATGACGAGCGATTCATCGGCCACCTCCGAACGAATTGTATCTGAAATTATCAACATTTCCGTGGAGTGTGACGTGACCGGTCAGGCCAGCAGCCGCCTGGACATGTAGTCGCGTAATCGGAAACTGATCCGTCACCAAAGAGCGGGCTGTTTTGACCCCTTTGCGGCGCGCGTGTTAACATCGGCTTTGCCCGAGCACGCGGAATGGAATCGGTCACTTCTCCCCCCATTGTTGTCCCACGCAAAACACCGTTAAACGCGGTGCATCGCCGTCTTGGCGCCAAGATGGTGAATTTTGGCGGCTGGGATATGCCGGTGGAATACCCTGCAAGCGGCGGGCTGATCGCAGAGCACCGCGCGGTGCGCAGTGCATGCGGCTTGTTTGACGTGAGCCACATGGGCGACATCCGTGTGCACACCGGCAAGAGCGCCGGCGGGGCAATGGCGGCGGTGCAGCACATCACCATGAACGACGCGTCGCGGCTGGCGATCGGGCAGGCGCAGTATTCGGCGATGCTCTACCCCGAAGGCACGTTTGTGGATGATGTGATCGTGCACCGGCTGGGCCAAGACGATTTCCTGTTGGTGATCAATGCCGGTACGCGGGAGAAAGACATCGCGTGGGTGCGTGAGAACACCAAGGGCTTCGACTGCCAGGTGGAGGAGTTGAGCGACGCGTACACGCAACTGGCGATCCAGGGGCCGCGGGCCGTGGATGCGCTGCGGGAGCTGACGGACGCGCATTTGGACGGCATCAAGAACTACTGGTTCACGCACGGCACGGTTTGCGGGCTGAAGAACACGTTGATCGCGCGAACGGGTTACACGGGAGAAGATGGATTTGAGATTTACGTGCCGTCGGACGTGGCCACGAGCGAGCGCGTGTGGAACGAAGTGCTGGAGGCGGGGAAGGATTTTGGGATTGTTGCCTGCGGGCTGGGCGCGCGCAATACGCTGCGGCTGGAAGCGAAAATGGCGTTGTACGGGCACGAAATCAGCGAGAAAATCAACGTTTGGGAAGCGGGGCTGGAACGCTACTGCCGCATGGAGAAGGGCGAATTCATCGGGCGAGCGGCGTTGGAAAAAGCGCGGGCGGCGGGCCTGCGACGCACCCTGGTTGGATTGGAGATGATCGAGCGGGGGATCGCGCGCGACGGGTACCGCTGCCTGAACGAAGCCGGCGAAGCAATTGGCGTGGTGACGAGCGGATCGCCTTCCCCGACGCTGGGCAAGAACATCGCGCTCGCCTACGTGCCGCCAGCGATGACGGCAATAGGGACCACGATTCTAGTGGAAATTCGTTCGCAGAGATGCCGCGCGCAAGTAGTGGCAACTCCGTTTTACAAGCGGCCCAGGAAAGCGCTGGCGGTGTAGAGCCGGATCGGCCGGGAAATCCTTGAAGGGGTGGTGGAATGGCGTATCCAACAGAGTACCGCTATACGAAAGAGCATGAATGGATCGTCGTGAAGGACGGCATCGCCACGATCGGCATCACGGACTACGCGCAGCACGAGCTGGGCGACGTCGTGTTCGTGGAATTGCCCAAGGCGGGAGCGAAGCTGGCGGCCGGCAAGATATTTGGCTCGGTGGAGTCCGTCAAGGCCGTGAGCGAGATTTTCGCGCCGGCGAGCGGGGACCTTGTTAAGGCAAACGCGGCGCTGCAGGAAAAGCCGGAGACGCTGAACACTGACCCGCACGGCGCCGGATGGTTGGTGAAAGTCAAGCTGACGAATCCCGCCGAACTCTCTTCCCTGCTGGACGCCGCGGCGTATGAGGCCTTCATCGCGGAAAAGCAGAAGGAAGCGTCGAGCTGATGCGCTATCTCCCGAAAAGCCCAGCCGAACGGCAGGAGATGCTGGCCGCGATCGGCGTGCAATCCGTAGAAGAACTGTTCTCCTCGATTCCGGAAGCCTACCGGCTGAAAAAACCATTGAACCTCCCGGGGCCGCTGTCCGAGCCGGAGGTCATTGCATATTTCCGTGCGCGCGCGGCGGAGAATTCCGTGGGCTACACGAGTTTTCTGGGTGCGGGTGTGTACAACCACCTGTCTTCGGTGATTACGGACACGGTGCTGCAGCGGGGCGAATTCCTGACGTCGTACACGCCTTACCAGGCGGAGATTTCGCAGGGTACGCTGCAGGCGATCTTTGAATTTCAGACGCTGATGTGCCAATTGACCGGCCAAGAAGTCGCGAACGCCTCAATGTACGACGGATCGACGGCGACAACGGAAGCGGTGTTGATGGCAGAGCGGCTGACCGGGAAGCGGCGCGTGCTGGTGGCGCGCTCCCTGCATCCGGAATATCGCGAAGTGCTGAAAACGTACGCGAAGAATTCCGGGTTGAGCGTGGAAGAGATTGCGTACACCGCGGCAGGAACGGTGGATGCGAAGGGACTGCAAAGCGCGCTCCGGGGCGATGTGTGCGCCGTGGTGGTGCAATCTCCCAATTTTTTTGGTGCAATGGAATCGCTCGGTCCGCTGGCGGAAGCGGCACACACCTCGGGCGCACTGCTGGTGACAGCGATTACAGAAGGAGTTTCGCTGGGCGTAATGAAACCGCCTGCCGAAGCGGACATCGTGGCGATGGAGGCACAGAGTTTTGGCCTGGCGCCGAGCTACGGCGGCCCGTTCGCCGGTGTGATCGCTGCGAAGGAGAAATTCGTGCGGCAGATGCCGGGGCGTTTGGCGGGGCAAACCGTCGATCTGGACGGGCGCCGCGGGTTCGTGTTGACGCTGGCGACGCGCGAGCAGCACATTCGCCGGGAGAAGGCCACGTCGAATATCTGCACGAACCAAGCGCTCTGCGCGCTGGCGGCGACGGTGCACCTGACGCTGCTCGGCAAAGAAGGGCTGCGTGAGATGGCCGAGCAAAACCTGGCGAAAGCGCAATTCGCGTTAAAGGAACTGCAGACGATTCCGGGTGTGAAGCGGACGTTTGCGGCGCCGTTCTTTGACGAATTCGTGGTGGAACTGCCGCGCTCTGTCAAGATGGTGAACGCCGAACTGTTGAAGGAAAAGATTATCGGGCCGTTTGTGCTGGGATCGGCCTATCCGGAGTTGACGAAGCACGCGCTGGTTTGCGTGACGGAAACGACCACGCGCGCGGAGATTGAGCGAATGGTTGCGGCGGTGAAACGCGCGCTGGAGCAGCCGTTGTAGCAAAGAAGAATGTGGCGAAAGGATTGGCGATGCGAACCTCCGCCTGAAGATTTCAGCGATGAATGACAACATCAAGAAGGTTTTGCGGCACCCCACCCAGAGCGAGGGCTTAATCTTTGAGAAGTCTTCGCCCGGGAAGCGCGCGTTTGATCTTCCGCCACTGGATGTTCCGGCGGTGGATGCGGCGAAAGCGTTGGGAGAATTTCACCGCCGCGGAGGCGTGGAAGGTTTTCCCGAAGTCAGCGAGATCGAAGTGCTGCGCCATTTTACGCGCCTTTCCACGTGGAATTACGCGATTGACCTGGGGATGTACCCGCTGGGTTCCTGCACGATGAAGTACAACCCGCGCGTGAATGAATTTGTGGCGCGGCTGGCGGGGCTGGCCACGGAACATCCGTACCAGCCGCAAGAGCTGTCGCAGGGCTGCCTGAAGATTCTGCAACTCCTGGAAAAGTGCCTGCTGGAAATTACGGGCATGGACGCGGTGACGCTACAACCGGCGGCGGGTGCGCAGGGCGAGTTGACGGGAATTCTGTTGATCCGCGCGCACCACGAGAAGCTGGGGAACCCGCGCAAGACGGTGCTGATCCCGGATTCGGCGCACGGCACCAATCCGGCAACGGCGATTATTGCGGGCTACCAGGTCCAGAACATCAAGTCCAGCGACGAGGGGCAGATTGACATCGCGCACCTCGAAGAGCAGGTGACCGGCGACGTTGCGGCGTTGATGCTCACGAATCCCTCGACGCTGGGAATTTTCGAGCAGCGCATCGCGGAAATCGCCAACGTGCTGCATGCCAAGGGCGCGTTGCTCTACATGGACGGCGCGAACATGAATGCGCTGACGGGCGTGACGCGGCCCGGCGATCTGGGCGTGGACGTGATGCACCTGAACTTGCACAAAACGTTTTCGACGCCGCATGGCGGAGGGGGACCAGGTGCGGGTCCCGTTGCGACGAAGAAAATTCTGGAACCTTATTTGCCGGTGCCGGTGCTGGTGGAAAAAGAGGGCGGCCGGCTGGCGCTGGATTACCACCGCAAGGAAAGCATCGGGCGCGTGCGCGCGTTCGGCGGAAATTTCGGCGTGCTGGTGCGGGCGCTGGCGTACATCCTGGCGTACGGCCCGGGCGTGCGGCAAGCCACGGAAGATGCCGTCTTGAACGCGAATTATATCCGAAAGCATCTGGAAGGCGTGTTTGATTTGCCGTACACGCGGCCTTCGATGCATGAAGTTGTGTTCAGCGACGCGCTGCAGAAAAAGCACGGCGTGAATACCATGGATATCGCCAAGCGGCTGATCGATTACGGATTTCATCCGTACACGACGGCGTTCCCGCTGATCGTTCCCGGCGCGTTGATGATCGAGCCGACGGAATCGGAATCGAAAGAGGAGTGCGATCTGTTTATTGATGCCATGAAATCGATCGCCCGGGAAGCCGAAAGCAATCCGGAAGTAGTGAAGACGGCGCCGCATACGACGCGTGTACGGCGGCTCGATGAAGTGGGGGCAGCGCGGAAACCGGTGCTGCGCTGGAAGCCCAGTGGGAAAAAGAGCGAAGCAGGGGATTAATCCTCCCTTTCTCAATTAGAAATGCGGCTCTAGTCCAACTGAAATTTGCAGGCACGGCCGCAACCTGCGGCGCTGATGCACGAAGCAGGCTTCGACCGTCACGTGCCACCCGAGAATATCTGCGAGAGCATCGGCGAAGCGCGGAAACACGCCGAACAAATTTACAAAGAGCTGCGGACAACAACAGCCGCGCAAGCGCTGATGCGCTGGTACTCCGGACCAATTTGAGCAAATCTTCAGATTGGCGGTCGGGATTTTCACCTCGACTCAGCGTCGGAGTACAATTCTCCTTATGTTGGAATGGCTGTTCTCCTGGGAAGTTACCAGCGTTGCAGTCGGCCTATGTGTATCCATCGGTCTTGGTGTTTTAGCCTTAGACGATTATAGACTGGCAAAGCTATTCTTCCTGCTTGCGGCAGCCGACGCAATCGGAGGAGTGGTTATGTGGGGAACCAAAACACGAATTCCAACTTGGCAAGTATCTCTAGCGGTCTTCGTATTGGTTGGGAGTGTCGGCACGCTCACCGTCCTAGCCTTTAGGTATGTGGATAGTAAGAGATATGTCAAGGAAGCCAAGAGCAGTCCCCGGAGTACCGATGCGGAAGGACAGCCGCCAAAGGTCGCCGCTCCATCGGGGCCGATGTCGGTGGATGGAACTGCTAATCCAGCTCGCACACAGCATCAACCGCCGAAAACGCGAAGCATTGAAAAACCGCCAACGTTAAGCGATCTATTCAAGCAAGACTTCGCGAATACCTTAAAGGCTACCGATGATCTCACACTTACGCGTGAGGCAGACGGCGCACTTATCCACATCAAGCGACAGGTCTACATGGATTTCGACGCAAAAACTGGCTTTGTCGGATTTTACATTTCATCGACAGACCAGTTTTCTGATGAGACTTTCAGGATATGCAAAACCTTGGTGGACGCGGTACAACCGGCAATCTTGGATTTGACGGTAAGAAAAACACAATCTTGGGGCGGGTATAGAGACCAGGGCAATACCAGTAAAGAATTGGTCTTCTCTGGAAGAGTGTTTCTGTATCACGACGGGTTGCTTTCCATCACGCAAAAGGCCGATCTAATTGAGAGGTACAAGGCCAAGAATTATGACGTGCAATTCAGGGGACTCGACTATGCGGCAGATCAAGCTGCAGCGTGGTATCGCGAGCATGGATTTCCCAAGCCAGATGCTAAGCCGCCGTGAGTTCCTTGTATTCGAGGTTGTTGGATTCGAGGAGGTTGGATTCGAGGAGTTTTATCAGTGTGTCACGGAGCGGCGAAGGCGCATGTCAGGCGGCTGAATGCGCCTAAAGAGCTTTGAACGTCGGCCAAATAAACCATCTAGAGGAACTGCCGCAGAATGGCGAAATTGTGCGAAGTAGATAATCTCGTCCGCGGTAAGTTGCACGCGTCCGCGGATGAGGGATGCAGGAAAGGAAAAGCCCGGGCAGTTGCCCGCCCGGGCTTTCGAGAGGAGGAGCAAACGAAAATTATCGCGCGAAGCGCGGCGCAGGTTCGGGAGGAACTTGCACGCTGGGAGCTTCAACGGGGCGGCCACCACGGGCTTGCGAAAGCCTCGGGGCAGCAACCGGCTCTGGCCGGCGAACTGGCATGGCCACGTTTTCGCCTTCGCGCGCGAAATTGAGGTGGTCGTCGTCGCGATCCCAATCGATGCAGATCAGGTCGCCGAAATGGACTTGTTCCGTGGCCAAAAGATTGGCCATGGGGTAGACGACATGGCGTTCGATGGCGCGCTTGAGGTGACGCGCGCCGTAGCGCTGGTCGGTGCCCTCTTGCAGAAGGAAATCGCGGCCAGGTGCGGTGACGCGGAAAAGGAACTGGCCTTTGGCGGTTTCCAGGACGCGCTGTTGCACCATGGTCAGCTCGATATCCAGAACCTGCTCGAGCTGTTTGCGCTGGAGCGGGTGGAAAACCACGATCTTGTCCAGGCGGTTCATGAATTCGGGGGAGAACTTACGGCGTGCCGCTTCGACGGCGGTGCGCTCGACCTTCTGGTCGAGGTTGGTCTTGGGCTTGTCGTCGGACTCGATGAAGCCATAACCGCCGGCCATGAGTTCGGTGATGTCGCCGCCACCAAGGTTGGAGGTCAGGAAGATGACGGTTTGGGAGAGATCCACGCGGCGGTTGTCGCCAAGAGTGAGGGTGGCCTTGTCCAGCATGCCGAGGAGCAACTGCCAGAGGGCGTCGCTGGCTTTTTCGATTTCGTCGAAGAGCAGGAAAGAAAGCTTCAGCTTGTCGCTGTGGGAAACCGCCAGGGCTTCCTGGGTAATTAAAGGATGAGTTTCGCGATGGCCGAGATAGCCTGGAGGCGAGCCGATGAGTTTCGCGATTTCGTGGGAGTGCTGGAATTCCGCGCAGTCGACTTTGATGATGGCGCGTGGGTCTCCAAAAAGTATCTCTGCCGCAGCTTCCACTATGCGCGTTTTGCCGGAGCCGGTGGGTCCAAGGAAGAGAAGATTGCCGACAGGGCGACCCGGGGAGTTAAGGCCAGCGTTGAAGACCTGGAAGAGGTCCACGAGGGCCTGCACGCCTTCCTCCTGGCCAACGATCTTGGCGCGAAGCGATTGATGGAAGTCGCGCGTGTCGTTGCTGCGGATGCTGGGGTCTAGTTGTTGCCGCACGGCTGCTCTCATACCTTCTACCTCGGCCTAGAACACGCTTTGCTTTAATGTGCCGCCCAACGGAAGCAAGCGGCACTGCGTAAGCAAACTAGCGCGGTCAGGTCTAAATATGCATGGGGCGGGCCACAATGCGGAAATTGCACCGCTAGCGCAAGAACCTATGCACTCAACGACATACGCAAGTTGCTGTCCTGGAAACTGTCTCACGGCGTGAGACGATGTTCCATCCAAGCGCAAAGTGAGATTGCTGAAACACAAATTGTCACGAATGGATGACAAAAAGGGGCGCTTGGAGGAAGCGCACCTGCACCAATGGACAGTTGGTTTTTCGCTCAGCGGTCTTCTTTTTTGCGGCCTTGCAGCGTTTGCCGCGCGGCTGCGGGCGTAGCTGCGGGGAGAGCAGGCGGGCTGGAGACATCCCCGGCGACGGCTTCGGCGGGGGCATCTTTGCCAAGGCCGTCTGCGCCAAGGATGGCGGCAGCCGCTTCCCTTTCCACCGACTCGGTGGAGACGAGGGCGCCTTCCTGCTCGCGAACGAAGGTCAATTCCTTGTGCTGACCGTCCCAATCGATGCGGACGAGGTCGCCGACGCGCACTTGCTGCGTGGCAAGCAGGTTGGCCAGCGGATAGACGACGTAGCGCTCGATGGCGCGCTTCAGATGGCGCGCGCCGTAGCGCTGGTCGGTGCCCTCCTGCAAGAGGAAGTCGCGGCCGGAATCGCTGACGCGGAAAAGGAATTTGCCATTGGCTGCGTCCAAGACACGCTGCTGGACCATGCCAAGCTCGATATCGAGGACCTGCTCGAGTTGCTCGCGCTGGAGCGAGTGGAAAACGACCAGCTTGTCCAAGCGGTTCATGAATTCGGGGGAGAACTTGCGCTTGGCTGCTTCAACGGCGGTGCGCTCGACCTTCTGGTCAAGGTTGGTCTTGGGCTTGTCGTCAGATTTGATGAAGCCGTAGCCGCCGTCCATCAGCTCTGCGATTTCACCTGCGCCCAGGTTGGAGGTCATGAAGATGACGGTCTGCGAGAGGTCCACGCGGCGGTTGTCGCCAAGGGTGAGCGTGGCCTTGTCCAGCATGCCGAGGAGCAATTGCCAGAGGGCGTCGCTGGCTTTCTCGATTTCGTCGAAGAGCAGGAACGAGAGCTTCAGCTTGTCGCTGTGGTGCGCCGCCAGCGCTTCCTGGGTAATCAGCGGATGCGTTTCGCGGTGCCCAAGATAGCCTGGGGGCGAGCCGATCAACTTGGCGATTTCGTGGGAGTGCTGGAATTCCGCGCAATCGATTTTGATGACGGCGCGCGGGCTGCCAAACAGGATTTCCGCCGCCGCTTCCACGATGCGCGTTTTGCCGGAGCCCGTGGGCCCGAGGAACAACAGGTTGCCAACCGGGCGACCCGGGGAATTCAGTCCGGCGGTGAACACCTGGAAGAGCTCGACGAGCGTTTGCACGCCTTCGTCCTGCCCGACGATCTTGGAACGCAGCGCCTTCTGAAACTCGACGGTTTCCGCGCTGCGTATATTTGGATTCAGAGAAAGATCGGCTGTCCCCATGACCGCCTCCTAGCGTCCCCGGAATCCGGGATGCGCGCTTCCAATGCGACCGCTGGTCCGGTTGAGTCTCTTCAGTTCATCCTTGCGGGCGAACTGATCGAGCTTCACCTGAATGGTGGACTGCAGGAGCCGCAACTGCAAAAGCAGCTCCCGCGCCACCGCGGGCGATTCGGAAAGACGAAGTACAGGCGGGAAAAAATCCGCCAGGTCCAGATTGAGGTTTCGCAGCGAGTGGACGAGTTTCTGAACGGCGGGCGATTGAGGGTCGGACAAATCGATCTGATTATTTAACTGGTCGCGGAGGGTACGCCAGTTGAGTTCCACGAATGGATGCTTCTTGCTTACTGCGCGAACAATTTCGTCGGTGATGCGGGCGCGATCGCCGAGCCGCGCGAGATGGAGTTGCCGCACTTTTCCACCGCGGCGCACGTTGTGCACCAGGTAGTAGGCATTTCCTTTGCGGCGAACGAAAGCCATCGCGGAACCTCGGCGAAGCTGCCGGACAGAGGGAGCAGCCGCCGAAAGCGGGTGGCCTTCTCTCCGTCTGGTGTCTGTAGTGTAAGCTAGTTCCACTACAGGATGCAAGATAGGATGCGTCAAATTAGTAATGGTTGCTTGCCCCGGCGCTGCAGCCATGCTCGCGCAGTTGCCGGTTGTTGCTGCATCCATTTTTTCACTGCATGCCATCATTGTTTCGGTCCTGTGCCGCGGTAGCTTTGCGCCGAGGCAGGCTGCATTTCATTCAACACTTCCCAGCGGCAATTTTCTCTTGTGAGCCGCGCGCGGCATCCTTACCATAGAGGCCGCTTGAGCCATGGAGGTTTCCGAGATGTCCTGGGTTCCGGTGTACCGGCTGGTGAAACTAATTCCGCGCGGCCGGGTTATCACGTACGGGTCGCTCGCTAGAGCTTTACGTCTGCGCCGCGGGGCGAGAGCCGCGGGCAGGGCTATGGCGGCGACCCCTTCTGGTAAAGGCATACCGTGGCATCGCGTGGTGGGCGAACGCGGGAGACTGCTGATCCGTGAGCCGTACGCTTCGCTACAGAGAAAATTGCTGGAGAGCGAAGGCGTGACCTTGCGGGAATCGCGCGTGGACATCAATATCTGCCACTGGCTTCCGCCGCTCGGCAAAAGTTCGACAGCCAAACTCAAAAGCGCTCGCAAAAGCAAATAGCCAATCGCGGAATGACTAACTTTCGACGCTGCCCTGCCGGAGTTGTGTTAGATTCGGCGCGGCATGAAACTTTCCGGACTTTTTCTGCGCTGGGCTCGCTCGAAGAATTCATCCTGGCGGCTGCTGCAAGTTTTCGCGATCACGGTTCTCTTGCTTGGCGCCGGGACGCAATCGCTTCGGGCGGAGACAGGCCAAGAGGCCTGGTTGCGTTACGCCCGGCTTGATCCCACAGCAAGCGCGAAATACTCCTCGGTTCCCCGCCTCATTGTGCGTGCTGGCGATTCTCCCGTTCTGGAGTCGGCCGAGCAGGAATTGACACGCGGGCTTCGTGGTTTGTTGGGCGAAGAATTTCAAACTGGCAGAACGCTTCGTCATGAACCCGTCATCCTTTTGGGCACGCTGAGCCAAGTCACACAGCTCCTCCCTGATCTTCGCCCTCCGCAATCTCTTTCGCCGGATGGCTACTGGCTCACTCAAACAAAAATAAATGGTTCCACCGGCTTCATCATCACCGCGCCGAACGACCGCGGCGTTCTCTACGGCGTCTTCGCCTTCCTGAGCAAAATCGCCCGCGCGGAAAGTTTGCAATCCCTGAACGAGGTGCAAGTTCCCGTCAACACAGTTCGCATGGTGGATCAATGGGACAACCTGGATGGCACCATCGAGCGGGGGTATGCCGGAGCTTTGCTCTTCTTTGAAAATGGCCGTGTACGCGCGAACCTCTCGCGTGCCGGCGAGTACGCCCGCCTTCTTGCCTCGGTGGGGATAAATGCATGCGCCATCAACAATGTGAACGCCAATCCCCGGCTTCTCGAAAAGGCCTTCCTTCCGCAACTGCGTCGCGTTGCAGAAGCGTTCCGCCCCTGGGGCGTGCGCCTGGCACTTTCCGTTGACGTCAGCAGTCCAAAAGCCATCGCCGGATTGCCTACCTTTGATCCGCTCGATCCGCGCGTGGCCGCGTGGTGGCAGCAAACGGTGGATGCACTCTACGCGGAAATTCCGGACTTTGCCGGATTCGTGGTGAAAGCCGACTCGGAAGGCCGTGCGGGGCCCGCCAGTTACGGGCGCACTCCCGCCCATGCTGCAAACATGATTGCGCGCGCGCTAAAGCCGCGCGGTGGGTTGCTTTTCTATCGCAGCTTCGTTTACGACCACCACCTCGACTGGCGCAATCCCAAAAATGATCGTGCCAAGGCGGCCTACGATATTTTTCACCCGCTGGACGGCCAATTCGCGGAAAACGTTGTGATTCAGATCAAACATGGGCCCATCGATTTTCAGGTGCGCGAACCGGTTTCCCCCCTGCTCGGCGGCCTGGAAAAAACGAATGAAGCCATCGAGCTGCAAATCACGCAGGAATATACCGGGCAGCAGAGACATCTGTGTTATCTCCTGCCGATGTGGAAGGAAGTGCTCGATTTCGATATGCAGAACGCTGGCAATTCCACACGCGTGCGCGATTTGGTTTCTGGCAAGACCTACCAGCGCCCCTACGGTGGCTTGGTGGGCGTTGCGAATGTGGGCATGGATACGAACTGGCTGGCGCATCCGCTCGCGATGGCCAACCTTTATGGCTTCGGCCGCCTGGCGTGGGATCCCACCCTCAGCGCGCAAACCATCACGGAGGAATGGACGCGGCTCACCTTTGGCAACGACGCAACCACCGTGGACACGATCGATGCCATGCTGCTTTCTTCCTGGAACATCTACGAAAGCTATACGGGGCCTCTCGGGGCAGGTACGCTCACCGACATTCTCGGAAGTCACTACGGTCCCGGGGCGGAATCCTCCGAACGAAATGGCTGGGGCCAGTGGCACCGCGCCGATCACGCGGGGATTGGCATGGACCGCACGGTCGCCACCGGGACTGGCTATGTCGCGCAATATTCTCCCGCCGTTGCGAAGCAATATGAGTCCGTGGAAACGACGCCAGACGAACTGCTCTTGTTTTTCCACCATGTCCCTTACTCCTACAAACTTCACTCCGGCAAAGCCGTCATCCAACATATTTACGATTCACATTATGTGGGTGCCAGCCGCGCCGCTGCGCTCGTCTCCCAGTGGCAATCGTTGCAAGGCCGCGTGGATCAGCAGCGCTACGAAGACGTGTTGCGGCGCCTCGAGTACCAGGCAGGCCACGCCATCGTCTGGCGCGACGCCATCTGCAACTGGTTTGCCCGAACCTCTGGCGTGCCGGATGAACGTGGGCGCGTCGGCCATAACCCTGGCCGAGTTGAAGCGGAAAACATGGAGCTGCGCGGCTACGTGGCGTTCAATGTCACCCCGTGGGAGGCGGCTTCCGGCGGCAAGGGAGTCGAATGCCCCTCGGAGTCTGAGTCCTGCACGGCCACCTTTCATTTCACGGGTGCTCCGGGACGCTACGACATCGACGTCCGTTACTTCGACCAATTGAACGGCATCTCTCGATTCCGGGTGTATCTGGGGAACCAGCTCATCGCGGAATGGAGCGCCGACGAGCGATTCCCCGCAACAGTTCCCAACGCAGACTCTTCCGCGCGCCATCGCATTCCTGGCATCACCCTGAACACAGGCGATGCGCTGCGCATCGAGGGCCGACCCGATGGCCCCGAACACGCCGCCCTCGATTACGTCGAGTTCACCGCGATAGACTCGCCCCCGCAACACTGAAATCTCTTGACTAACATTGCCTATCGTAGGGCACTTGCTGGTTCGCACGAAATTCGTGCACACTACTTGCGTATGAAAAAGATCACCCTCAATGCGGATGAACAACTGATCAAGCGGGCCCGCCTGTTGGCCAAATCCCAGCATAAGACGCTCAACGCGATATTCCGCGAGTGGTTGGAACAGCTTACGGCGCGAAGCGGCAGCGCGCAGGAGTTCGACGCTCTGATGAAACGCCTGAAGCATGTACAGGCGAGTCGGCGCTTCAGCCGGGACGAGATGAATGAGCGGTAGGTTCTTTCGTCTTCGCTTTGAACTTAAAACTTAGAACTGATTACTTAGAACTCTCGCCGACCGCTGAGACCTGCTACCATTGGCAGCCAGAAGGGAGCAACAATGCGCTGGTATCAGTATGTGGCGTACTTCTTCGGGGGCGCATTCCTTGCGAACGCGATGCCCCATCTCGGCAATGGCATCTCGGGCTATGCTTTTCAGAGTCCCTTCGCATCACCACCCGGGGTAGGCTTGTCCTCCTCGATGGTCAATGTCCTATGGGGCCTCTTCAACCTTGCCATCGGCTACCTGCTCGTGTGTCGTGTTGGCAGCTTCAATCTGCGCAAGAACGGGCACGTGCTCGTCCTCGGGGCCGGCATCCTGATCATGTCGCTCATGCTGGCCCACGCCTTCGCACGCTTCCACGGCGGCCTGTGAGCCTGCCAGTCGGCTCACCCACTTAGTGGCAAGTAAACTCTGGGTGCCCCGTCCTCGTAGTTTGAGGGCGGGTCTTGGGTTTCTTCTCTCTTTTCAAATGAACTTACAACTGAATACTTAAAACTTTAGGCGGGCAGCGCACCGCCAAACCGGTGAGGTCGGCGACTCCCCTACCCTTCATCACTCGCCGGTTGTCTTCTAGCCCACATTTCTCACAGCTTGGCAGAAGAGCAATGAAGTTTGTTTAAGTTGGGAGTTGCGCGATGGTTTCGCGGGGCGCTGTTGTGTAGCTGATCCGTTTTTTTGTTTTGCGTGAGAGT
>Ga0182011_10000367_pt1 | contig 39145 bp, 33 predicted proteins | sample 711E1DmetaG_FD_120481 | JGI IMG/M metagenome (GOLD analysis project Ga0182011, IMG submission 120481) | Permafrost microbial communities from Stordalen Mire, Sweden - 711E1D metaG | ecosystem: Environmental > Terrestrial > Soil > Wetlands > Permafrost | place: Sweden: Stordalen | collected...
AAAACAATATCAAACCCAACGCCAAAAGAGACGAGATATAGGTATCTCCGAAGGCTTCCGCGAATTCGTTTGCCAATGTCGCGGAAATGGTGGTCCCGGGCGCGAGGAGGGAAACGCTCAGGCTATGCGCGTTTCCGATGACGAATGTAACGGCCATGGTTTCTCCGAGCGCGCGCCCGAGCCCGAGCATAATCGCTCCGATCAGGCTTGTTTTTGTAAAGGGAATTAAAATATTGCGGCATACTTCCCAAACATTGGCCCCGGTCCCATACGCGGCCTCGCGAAGCGATGCGGGGACGGTTGCAAACGCCTGCAAACTTACCGACGCGATAAAAGGCAAAATCATGATGCTTAAAATCAGTCCGGCGGTAAGCGTTCCGATGCCGAAGGGCGGACCTTGAAAAAGACCGCCGACATAGGGAATATGGCCGAAATGCTTAATCATCGCGGGCTGAATGAAGTGGGACATTATGGGGACCATGACGAACAGTCCCCACATTCCGTAGATGATGCTTGGAATTGCGGCGAGAAGCTCGATCATCGTTGACAAAGGTGAACGTAATTTGAAAGGGCACAGTTCGTTTAAAAAAAGCGCGCTTCCCAGGGCCAGCGGCACTCCGAAAAGGACGGCGATGAACGACGTCGCAAGCGTTCCGACAATCGAAGCCAATGCGCCGAACTTATTCGATACCGGATTCCAGGAGCTTCCGGTAATGAATGAAAATCCGAACTTATGGAACACCGGCACGCTCTCAAGGACCAATAAGAGAAATATTCCGGCCATTACGCCGATGATGAGAATCGCCGACAAACGCGTCAGGATTTTGAACGGCCCTTCGAACCGCAAGCCGGACGGCAAATGAAAATCTTCGGCGGCCTCGTTTGGCGCGGACACTTTGTCGACCCCGGAGGCGGGGACCATCGTCGGTTCCATTGATTTTGACATTTGGCAGCTTACTCCGCGGTATAAACCGCATTGCCGTCCTTGCCTTTAATTTCTTTCAGCCATACGCTTTTAACGATTTTCACGACGCTTCCGGGAATGGGGATATAATCGAGTTTCTCGGCCATTTTCGCGCCATTGGCAAAGCACCACGAAAAAAACGCCAGGGCGGTTTTCGCCCGGTCGGGATGGGCCTGCTCTTTATGCATGAGTATGAAGCTGGCCCCGGTAATCGGCCAACTATTCGCGCCAGGCTGATCGGTCAGCACCAGGTAAAAGCCGGGAGCGTTCGCCCAATTGGCGTTTTCGGCCGCGGTTTGGAACGATGCGCTGAGGGGCGAAACGAATTTGCCCTCATGATTTGCCATCATGGTATAGGCGAGCTTGTTCTGCAGCGCATAAGCGTATTCGACATACCCTATGGCGCCGGGCGTTTGCGCGGTGAAATTGGCCACGCCTTCATTGCCTTTACCCCCAATGCCCGCGGGCCATTCGACCGAAGTGTTGCTGCCCACCTTGTCCATCCAATCCTTGCTTATTTTCGCCAGGTAATTCGTGAACAAAAACGTCGTGCCCGAACCGTCGGAACGGTGGACCACGGCAATGTCCTGATCGGGAACCTTAAGGCCCCCGTTGATTTTGACAATTGCCGGATCGTTCCATTTCTTGAGGGTTCCAAGGTAGATGTTCGCGAGGACCTCTCCGGTCAATTTAAGCTCGCCTTTCTTTATTCCGGCGATATTGACGACGGGAACAACCCCTCCCATGATCATCGGCCATTGCACGAGCCCGTCTTTTTGGAGTTCCTCTTCCTTAAGGGGCATGTCGGAAGCTCCGAAATCCACGGTGTTCGCCTCGATCTGCTTGATGCCGCCGCCGGAGCCGATTGATTGATAATTGAGGCTGATGCCGGTTTTCGCTTTATACGCTTCCGCCCATTTTGCATACACGGGGTAAGGAAACGTTGCTCCCGCGCCGGTAATATCGCCGGCCATCGCAATCTGAGAAGAAAAGAGGAACATAACTGAAAGCGCAAGAAAACCGATTGTTCGGATCTGTCTATTCATAAATAGTCCTTTCATGAATAAATAATTGATTTGATTGATTTTTCACGTAATAAATAAAAGCAAATAATATGCCATTCGCCATAAATTCGTTTATCAGGAGCGATTGTTAGACAGGTGTTAGCGGCTTGTCAGGATACTGTTCAAATGTCAATTTATCATTTATCAAACATTATAACTCTTCCTGCAAGCTTGGCAATCCTGGTTATAGTGTCGTTTTTCCATAATTTCTTTTCCTGTTTTTAAGAATGGCATTTGCATAAATGAGTTGTTGAGGTGTCTCTATTGCGGAGCGCCGGATGAATTTTCAACGTTTCCAATATGAATATCAGGCCACCGGTCGTTTCCCGTATGGAACGTGATCCGCACAGGCCCCTTTTCCTTGTCGGTATTTATGTCCCAGATATACACTTCATAATCCGCAAGGTCATGTTCATGACCCACCTGAGTGGCGCACCAGACGAGCCATTGGCCGCTCTGGTCGATTTTTGGAAAATATTCATGGGACCGCCGGCCGGGCAAGTCCATGAACCGCCATTTTTTATTGATGGAAAGCCCTTCAATTTTTTCGACGGGCTTGCCGTTTTCATCAACATCGAACGCCAGAATTTCGGTCCCGCCGTTACCCTGCCCTTCGTTCATCCTAAAAACTCTTTTCCCCGAAGGAAACCAGTCGATCTGGCAGCCGCCGCCGGTTTTATACCATTCTTTCTTTTCAAAATTCCATATTCCCGTTTGGCGCATAGTCCCGCGGAGCGTCAGGGCAAGGCACTTGCCGTCGGGAGACATGTTCGGTTCCTGGGCAATGACCCCTTTTTTAATGAACGTTGGTTCAGCGTCGAAAATCAGCGTTTCCTTTTTGGTGTCGAGGTCTTTCGTATACACCTTTCCTCGGCGCGCGAATACGATTGTTTTCTCATCGGGGCGCCACGTGGCCCAGGTGGCGTCTTCGGCGGCCCTTTTCTCGTTTGTCCCGTCGGTATTGACCGTATAAATGTCCCATTTGTCATTAAACTCAGCGTCCATTTCGCTTACCCATCCCACCTTGCTGCGCGTGAACACGACCTGGGACCCGGAAGCGGAAAACCGCGGGAACCAGTCCACGTTTCCTCCCTTGGTAAGCGGCCGCTGGTTGGTTCCGTCGGCGTTCATGATCCACAAATCATGCTTGCCCGCTACCCGGGAAGTTGACCAGACTATTGCACCGGTTACTTTTCCTTTCAAGGCCGCCAAGGCCTCCTGTTCCTTGGATGAAGGAGAAACGGCCGTTCCCACGTCAGGTAGTTGCGCATTGACCAATGAGATGCCGCCCGCAAGCAGCGTTGCGGCGAAAAAAAACTTCCTTTTTGTCATTAATCCTCCCTTGTTTAATTTTTGGTTCATAATTCTTATTTTCCCCATCCTTCGGAGTAATTATAAAGGTCCCTCGCGACCATCATGTAAATTATCAGCCGTTTGAAACCGAGGTCGTTGCTTCGCGCCCTGAGCATTTTTTCCCGCACGAGCGGCCCGCCGCCCCATGAGGTTATTATGTCTACCGGCAGGGACGTCAGCGCCGCGATGTTCGCGCCGACGCCCGCCGACTTGCAATCCACAAGCTCAAAAACCCCCGTAAAACTGTCGCCGATCAAAAGCAGCGGCGCGGTGCAGTTGTTTTGCCGGAATAGGGACCCGTCGGTCGTGAGAATCTGGCTGGCCTGCAGGGTTACCGGAGGATAATCGCCGCGACGGTTTTCCGGCAGCTTGTCAACGATGTCGCCCTGCCGGATAAACGTGGTGTCATGGATCAAATATGATACGCCGGACTTTTTCGCTTCGGTAAACCATGAATATTCCTTGATACGCTGCGCCAGGGCGGCCGCCGCGATCTGAAGCCCCCTGTTGGTCCAGTGCGTGTCCTGTTTCTGATAGAGAGGCTCGATGGATTTTGGGTCATCGCGTTTTGCCTTGAGGAACAGCGGCAGCAGATCGATCACCTCGACGCCGGATTCCTGCAAATCCCGAAGGAACTTTCTGCCGTAGGGGTTTACAAGGGTAACGCTCCGTGGGATGGCGTCGTACAGTTTTTCGAAGTAAACGTCCGACTTGTTCGGGACGGCAACGAACAAGAGATCGATGTTGCGGTCATCGCACATTTTTTTAAATTCCGCGATATGAGGAAGCGGGTTTTTGTCCTCGGGCTGCTTCGACAGGTCACCGCCGAACATGTAGCTTATTTCCTTGCGGAAAAAAAGCCATCCCTCGGCCCCTTCGAACCCCATTTGATCGCGCGGAAGTTTTTTGATCAAGGCCTCGATGACGCCGTACGCGACGGCGTTTTCGTGCGCCCAAAGAGCATAATCCCCTCCGTGGATCGTCAGCTCGCCGGCGAACCGCAGGCAATTGTCCTTGAAATTGCGCGAAACGGACGAGTCCCTCGTATGATTGACAATATGCGTCGTGTCGGCGATAGGCGTTTCCTTAACGGGTTCGGTTTCCGCGGACCGCGCGTTTTCCACAACGAACACGTTATATAGCGGTTTTCCGAAGGGCTTGCCGCATATCACGGCCGCCGGAGCGTCGGCGACCAGCCCGCCGAGCTCCTTTACTATCTGCGCAGGCGTGTTGTTCAGGGGCCACTTTTTTTCCGCGGAAACGTCGACGATGTCGGTGTTCAGGGTGGGATACCAATACGAGGCGAGAACGTTGGCCCAGTCGGTGATCTCCTCCATTGTCAAGACCTTGGCCATGTATTCCGAGCGGACCCATTGGAACGCTTTATCGGTTACGGTCGTATCGATTGACGAAATCTCAAGCTTCCCGTAGATTTCCTTCTGGCCGTTGTGGTCGTTGTCGCCAATGCCTTCCAGAAAATCGACCCATGAGGCGAACTCGACCTTCACCCAGAGCTGGGTTTCCTTTCCGCTTCCGTGAAGATAGGCCGTAACGATCTCCTGATACGGACGGGAAATGGATTTATCGGACCATTTATATCCGTTTATCGAGGCGGCGATCTCGACAAAGGCGTTGGTCTTGACGTTTCGCCATAAGTAATTTTGCAGCGGGACCCAGGCGAGCGGGTTGTCCTTTTCCTCGTCGGTAAGCGGGGTCTTTTCCAGTACGCTATGCGCTTCAACCAGGGCGCCGTTGAAGGTCATGTCTTTTAAAAATACTTTCTTCGAATGTTTCGGCTTGTACGCGGCGGGATCGAACCGGATGGGATTATTGATGTAAGCCGCGTAATCCAGGTTCGCGAGGGTCGGTTGGCGGATCAAGCGCACCATGGCCGATGACTTGCTCCGGGAATAATTTTTAACAAGGTTTTCGTACGGCGCTCCGAAGGCGAAAACTGACAACAAGGGCATTAATAAAGTAAGTGAAAATATTCTGCGAGAAATCATCGATGCATTCCTTTTTACATTTTTAGTTTAACGTCTTTCCAGCCTTCCGCGCCGAAGCGAATATCACGCTCGACGAATTCCCAAACGACAAGATGCTTTCCCTTGAGCGCGGAACTCCGCCTGGCCAGCGACTCCCGCACCAGCGTCGACGCGCCGCCGTCGCTGACGATGGATGCTACGGGTTGTTTTAATTCATAGGCAAGGTGGGCGATCCAACCCGCACCCCGCGGCTCGTCGGTCTGATAGATCCTGGAAAAACTGTCTCCCAGAATTAAAATGCACGCATGGGCAAAATCGTCTTTGTAGAGGTTTCGGCCCGTTTCATTGCCCATGGCGTCGCGCGTGACGGAAAACACTTGAAAGCATTTTGTGGGTTCCGGCGGAAACGAAAATCCAAGTTCCCCGATTTTTAAGGCCGGGAGCGTCGTCATGACGCCCACATCGCCTTCGCGGTTTACCGTGATTGAATCAAGAGCGAAATCGACTACACCCGGAACGTACCAGGGATATTGCTTGATGCGCCGCGCCACGCATTGCGACGCGAGCCTAAGCGCCCTGGCCTTCCAATGGGTGTCTTTATGGAGATACAAGGAATCTCCGGCAGCCGCGTCATTAGCACGCTCCTGTGCAAACGGGCCGAAAAGATCCACCACCTCGACGCCGCTATTCCGGAGCTCGGCAATAAATCGGAGCGACGGCGAAATATCTCCCGCGCATGACGCGGGGATGGCGGTATAGGCAAGCATGTCCGGATAAATGCTCGGCTTGCCGGGCACCACGACGACCAGTAAATCAATGTCCAGTTTTTTAAGTTGGTCCTGAAAATTGACGATCTTTTTTATCGGTTCATCATTTGACTTCAGCAGGTTCGGGTCCACGACGTTGGAAGACGGATCGGCGAAGTTGCGCGAATCGGAAATATAGGGCTTGGAAAGATACTGCACGTCGGGTTTGTAAAAGAACCAGCTTGACTTTCCCGCAATGGCCTTTTCTCCCAGGTCCCGCAGCAGGGCATAACGGGCGAAATGCATGGCAGGGCGTACGGCCTGCGCGAAAACCGATGCGTTTTCCATTTCTTTTTCGTAGGGGCGTAAATACCGCGCGTCCCAGAAAATATTGCGCAGATTAAGAACCGATAAATATATGCCGTCCAAAAATGAGCGTTGAGGATATTTCCGCAACAATTTCAGGGCTTCGGACTTGAGGGAATAAAATTCTTGCTGCTTCGATTTTAAGGGTTTTTGCCCCCGGACCGCCGTGCCGAGTGTATCAAGAAGGCGGGCGCAAAGGCTCATGCTCTTTATTTCATCGGTCGAGGAATCGGAGGTGATGTGACGATTGATGGTTAAGGCGTTTTTCTTCAAATCCGCCGCTATGCCGGTTGCGTCGTCGAGCAGTTCATCGACGCTGTCGGGCCGTGCGGTCGAGTCCGCGGGCGGATGATCGATGCAGATATCTTGCAGTTTCGCGGCGGAAAAATCCAATTGCCGGGCGAGGGCATGCATTCTTTGCGCCCTCTGAAAAGGCATGACGCAGGCGTCAATTACCAGGTCAAGCACCTGGATTTTCTTGTCCCGTTGCGCTTCAACGACTGCCTGGACAATCGGGACGGAATAAATTACCAGGAAGAAAAAAACAAGAAACAATATAGGATATCTGCGTTTCATACTATTTGCACGAACTTAAAGGGGACAAACATATAAAAATCTTTTTCATTAGTTAAAATCCTGTCAATCATGTTCTAATCCTGTAAATCCTGATCAAAACTGGAAATAAAGGAATGGGTTATAGGTTTGCGTAAACATGGTCATGATAGCCAGCAGCAGCATCGCCCCACAGAACGCCAATTTCTTCGGGTTGAGGTTATTGGCCATATCATGCGCCTGGGTTGGCTGAAAAACACATACCCCGCACAAGGCCATTTCAACGATATGGCGGGGAGAAAAAATCTCCGATGAAAGAGCCATCGATGATACGGTTGGGTGGATCAGACCGACCATCGATTTCCAATACGTCAATGCGGAGCCGATCGTGGGCGCCCTGAACATGACCCAACCGAAGATAACGACGATATTGGTAAGCGCGAGCTGGACCGGCAGCGGCGCGCGGGAATACAGGGTCTTTTTCCCGATGACCCTTTCCAGGATTAAAAAGGCCCCTTGATAAATTCCCCATACCACAAAGGTCATTTTTGCGCCGTGCCAGAGCCCGCATAAAAAAAACGTAAGAACGAGGTTGAAATACGTCCGCGCCGCGCCGCCCCGGTTGCCGCCGAGAGGAATATAAAGGTAGTCGCGGATAAACGACGACAGCGAAATGTGCCAGCGCCGCCAGAAGATCGTGATGCTGTCGGAGAGATACGGCGCGTTGAAATTTTTCATGAACTCGATGCCAAGCATGCGCGCGAGGCCAACGGCCATGTCGGAATAGCCGCAAAAATCAAAGTAGATCTGAAAATGATACGCCAGAATGCCCCACCAGGAATTGACGGCGCCCGGATTGTCGGCAGAAAAAACAGCGTCGGCGATCGTGCCAGCGGAATTGGCGAGGATGATTTTTTTCGCCATGCCGAGGCTGAATATGGCCGCCCCGCTGGTGAACTTCGACAGAGTGTGCTTGCGCTCGTCAAGCTGGTCGGCCACCGTCTGGTAACGGATGATGGGGCCCGCGATCAAATGGGGGAAAAGCCCGATGAAGCAGGAAAACGTTTGGAAGTTGCGCGCCGGTTTCGCCTCTCCGCGGTAGAGGTCGATGGTGTAGCTCAGGGCCACGAACGTGTAAAACGATATGCCCGACGGGAGCAGCACCTGCATGATGCGAAAGTAATGCGCTCCCAGGCCCAGCGCCGCAAGGATATGGTTTATATTCTCCACTGTAAACATGTAGTACTTGAAGAAAACAAGGAGCCCCATGTCGCCGACGATCGCCGTGATCAGGGCGGCTTTTCTTTTCCATTGGACCTGGCCGGGCGTGGTGATTATCTTTCCGCACGCATAGTCCCAGGTCGTGGACAAAAGCATGAGGACCACGAACCAGGGCACGAGCCAGCCGTAAAAAATGTAACTGGCAATGGTGATAAAGTTGTTCTTGAGGTAAAAGCCCTTCCACTTGAACGGAAGGGCGTAATAAATCGCCAGAAAAACGGGCAGGAAATAAAAAAGGAAAATATGCGACGAAAAAACCATGATAGCCTAAAAAAAATGGTTAGAAAAGGCCTGATTATTATCTGGGAGATACATTAAAAGGACAAAAAAAATAACCGCTTACTATTAGGAATTTGTTAATAAACGGATAGAATTATATTTAGAACAGTTTTTCGATATCAATGGATTTAGCTGCCCTTATGGCAAATATCCAAGTATCCTTCGCCGGTTCCTTATTTGAATCCTCGTTTTCGATACCTGTTTCATCCGCATCTTTTTTTATAAGGCAATGAATGACTTTTGCCGCAAAAGAAGAACACTCCCGATTATTGATAAGGGTTTCGATATTTTCCAAGAAGATTTTCCTTTCGTCCTTTGAACCATGATAAGATAAGGGCCGTTTTCACGGCCCTTCGTGTGATAAGTGCAATTGTTTTAATGATCCAGGAATGGATGTCAATATGCGCTGATTCGGCCCGATCGGGCCCACTATTCAGCCGAGAGAGGTTCCAGCCGATTCTATAAAAATTAATCTTTTTCATTTGTTTATTATAAGAAGCCCGTTAGAATTTTGCTAATTCGATTATTTCCCGTTTAAGTATTCTGATCGCGTAACCGAATTTTAACAAAAAACACATCAAGCAATAACCATCCCCTCTGATATTCTAATACGAATTTGTTTTCAAAATGACAATGTAAGGGTTCAAAAATATGAACCCTTACGGTTGGAGAGTTAAATTAGCTTGATTGCAAATCTTTTTAACAAGGGCCTTTATTTCAGGCCCGTTTTATCTTTTAAAGACTGAAATCATGGAACCCGAAAGTCATCATGCGGATATTGACAAAAAGTACTGCTGCGAAGAACTGCGGCTTGTGGTTGAATTGGATGACGAAAACCAATCCTTAAATGATGAGGAGTTGAACGGAATTCCGGAGGCCCTTAATGACTTACGAAATCTGAAAACGTGCCCCTTTTGCGGCGCCGACCGATGACGCCTTTGGTTTATTGAGTGGGGAATGTTCGGAGTCTTTGCTTTAACCCCATCTTTATTTTGTTTTTTTCGCGTCTTTAGAAGTATCCTTTACGGCGCCTTGCTGCAATTGACCAAGCAACTTGGCGGAAGCGTCGGATTGGGCGCTTGGTTGGAGCGTGATCAAAGAAGACGGCATGGTTTCCGGGGTTTCCTCTTTTACGATCCCAAGTCCTTGTGCGAACCAGCGTGACTGGACAACGAAACCTCTGCTGATCCGGGAGATTTTAAGCGCAGCCATGGTTTGCCCTCCAACGTATACCGAGTCGAAACTTTCGGCTTTATACGTCACTGTATCATTAAAAACCCCCTTGCCGTTGATGAAACTCCACGAATCCCCGGGCTTGGTGGTTTGTGCGAGGACAAGATACGGGGCAGGGTTCGCAATGGTCGTACCAAAGACCTGTGTTCCCGCGCAGAAGATGCTGTCGCGTTTTGCATACCACAACTCGGAACGAAGAGCGGGTTTGTCAACTGTCCCAACGTGCCATTCGATTTTATTGCATGATTTTCCGCCCACCAGCTCTTTACCCTTGATTTGAATGATTGTCAACTGGTCGTTCATTTTATATGACCACGCGGTATTTTCCTTTAGCGAAACATAGGAATTTTTATTTTCTGATCCATGGGAAATGCAAAAAGAAAGCACGAGTATAAAAAAAATATTTTTCATGATTTTCCTCGGAATTGAAAATTGTTAACCGACCTCCCCTTATTTGTTATTCTTTGTCAAATTCATTATACGTTTCGAACATTTCACTCCATTCTGGCTCCACTCCGCAAGCATTACCTTGCTTCTAAAAAGGTTGAGCGACGAAAGCATATTGTCCAAAGCCTCTATTTTTACATTGTCTATTTTACCGACAAGCCTGCCGTCGATGGAATAAATTGATACGTTGACCGGGTTTTGCGTAAAGGAGACGTTTACAGCTTTATATGGGGAATGAATGTTTGTTCCCCCCGGAATCAATTTAAAATCCGTGACAATGATGGAATCGAGGTTCCCGTCAAACAAGCTTGCGTGCGTAGTATCTGCGGTGGACGCTACTTTTGGTTTGAGCGTGCCCGTGCCCGTCGTTTTGTTTTTCGCGGGATCGAACCCGGTCGGGCAAGGGAGCGTAAAACTCCCGCTTGTCATTGCATAGATGTTTTGGCCCCGCCATGAGTAGAAACCGTCGGCATCCGTTGTGAATTGCAACGTGTCGTAGCCATAGGTTACGGGATATAAAATGCTATTGACCGAAATAATGCATTTTACCTGTGCGTTCGCTATGGGGACCGATGAAGTGTCCGTGACTCTTCCTTTGATAAAAAGCGTGTCGGGCGGAGGGGTGTGATGACCGACGTTCAGGTTGACTGTAATGGTGTCGGCAACGCCGTCGCTTCGATTGGCACCAATGGTTACATTGACTCCAACGGCTTTATATTGGTAGGCATTGGGAAAACTCGTCTGGACGCTGTATTCCCCGCCAAGACCGACTATTCCCGCCGAATCATTTGTTATGGAATATTTTCCCGATGCATCGGTTCGGGTCTCTTTGGCGTATTGTCCATAAGGAACAGGCCAGGAAACCACCCGCAATCCCTGGACGGGACTACTGCTTACTGAATCGGTGATTGTTCCGGTGATGACTACTTTGTCTTTACACCATGAATACGAAACGGCCAAAGCCAGAAAAAACATCGCCTTTAAAAACAGTTTTAACATGAAGACTCTCCCTTTTGAAAATGAGTTTTAGACAATTAAATAAAATCATTTTCAATTGTTAGGTTAAAATTAAGAAATTGTTAAATTTGTATTTGGGAGTATTTTAAACGCCTTATCTTACCCCGGCCCCTTCTCCCGCGGAGAGAAGAGGAGAAGTCAAAGAAAGCCTTTGGATTGTTATTTTGAAACCGGCGGAAGGAAGAATGGATGCATGTGGGGAGGCTGGTCCGTGACGGTAGGCAGTTGGCTTGAATTTGTGCTGGGGGTGCTTTGTTGTACGGCGCTTTGCAAACTTGCAGTAAAATCCTTAGCGCCGCCACTGCCGTCGGACGATGGAGGGCTGAAACGGCTGGCAAAACCCGCCGACGCCGGGGTTTGGCTGCCGTTTAAAGATGAAAAACCCGGAATGCCTGAAAACAGGGACTTTATATCAATTTGTGGAACGGGCGCTGGCGAAGGCAAAACCGAGTTTTGCGCCGCGGCGCCGGCAACCTTCGGGAAATCGTTTTTCGTCGGGGTATTTTCCGCGGGTGAAAGAGTGTTTTTTGATTTGTCAATCTGCGGCCCGCCCAGGGGACTACCGGCGGCCGTTTGCAGGTTTCCGACAGGGACGAAGGGAACAACGGGCCTCATTGAATTTCCGCGCTCTAAGCGGACATTCATGGGCTTTGTGGAATTTAACGGGCCATTGCGCAAACGCACCAGCACTTTCTGGGGAAGCATGTTGCCGGATTCATTGGTGAATATCATGCACAGTCCCATTGGCGTTTCGTTAATAGTAGGCGCAGGCCCGATTGACTGCATTGTTATTGCATTAAGTTTGACGCCCGGCAAGGGTCCCTTGACCAATGCGCCTTTTGGTTTGGTCGAAGCCAGGTAGTTTTGTATGTCCCGGTAATCGTCGCCATATAAATAAACCGTCATGGTGTCGTGGTCCACGTTTGTGCGCTCGGCCTGTTCCACGGCGAACGCGATGCGGTCGGCGGCAGTTTTAACGTTTTTAAGAAATCCAAGAGCGTTTGACGCGGAATTTTCCGAATAGAAAAAAAACAGAAAAAGGATGGGAACCGCATAAAAGGAAAACGGGGGTTTAGATTTCATTTTTTTCACAAGACCGTCCTGGAAAAAAAGGCCCCGCGGCCGGAACCGGCCGCGAAGCGCAAGAGGCGGGACAAAAAACTTAGTCACCGATTTTAATACGTGAAACGCCAACCCATGGTTTTTTGTTTGGATCGGAAAAACCAAGGGTAAACTTCATTGTGTAAAGACCCTGGTAGTTATAAACCGGGGGGTTCAAATTGGCGAGGTTTCCAACGGTGCCGGGAGCGCCCGAAGAACCGAGGATGGCAACGATGGGCGCCGACAAGGGCATCTTGACGACCGCGCCGCCGCAATTCGATCCGGAAACCGCGATAAAGCCGCCAAGCACACCGGTCCAATCAATGTCATTGATCGTGATCGATAAAGCATTGAGACCGGAAAGATCGCCGGTGAGGCCGTAAGCAAAATCAAAGTTCGCGTTGGAAGTAACGACTGCATTTTCCGGGAACGTGGTCATGAGTTGGGTCAGGCAACCCATCTGCGAAAGCTTCGTCCAACCGTCGCACCACAGGTCGGTGCTGTTGAAAGCGCCGCAATAGGCAGTCTGGTCGAAGAAACCGTCGCTCGGATTGGCAACGTACACCGCCGGAGTAAGCGCGGGGCTGTTGACGCACGGACGGGGATCCAGTGCCGCAAACTTGAACTCGCGCGATACGCCGCGCAGCATGGGATCGACATTGCAGAAGCATTTGTTGGCGGGAGCGTTCAAAGCGGCAACCGAAAGAGCGGCCTGGCCATTATCGTCTTCAACAAGATTGGCCCAAATTTCCGCATTGTCATTCGCCGTACGATAGTTTGTATGATAGACCATGAGACCGGTCCACTTCGGTCCATTGGGGTCGCCGATAGGCGCCTGGCCGGGATTATTGAACGTGGGGCCGTTGGCCGGAAGAAGATCATGGTTTCTCATCCAGAAAGCAAACTTGGCCTGGTCTACTCCGATAACGTTTCTGAAATCGCCTTTTAACGAATCCGCAAGCTGCCACAGATAACGCGCGCCGTAGTTCTGGTCTTCGAGCGCGCCGGTGTCGACGATGTTCGAAGTATATTTTCCGCAACCGATTTGCGTCAGGTTACAGATCGTCGGACCGGTAGTCGTATGGTAAGGATCGTCATAGTGTTTCAAATTGTCCCATTCGCCCGAACGGTTTCCCATCCAGTTCAATTCAACGGAAAACACATACTGCATTTTTCCGCTGTAACCCTGGTCGATATCGACCTGATCGTCGTCGCAGAATGAATTGCAGACATATTTCAGATTAACATTACCGCCGAAAAATTCCATGGCGTCGTCGTAGTTCGACATGACTTCAACATGGTCGACCGTTGTTCCGGCTCCAACTCCGTAGAAGGAAATACCGTTGATTTCGGAATTGGTGGCCCGGCCCGCGCCGCCGTGACGCACTGAGAGATATTCATATTCACCGGAATTATCATTTGGGAATGAATCATGCTGACCGAAGGTTGCCATGCTGGTCGGCTCATATTGGGCAATACCTTCCATGGCCGGATACGTGCCATGCCATCCGGCGTTGGCAACCGGCGCTTTTCCCTTAATGATCAAGCCGCCCCACATGCCCTTGACACCCGGGCCAAAGCAAGCCAGATCACGGAAATCGTCTCCGTAACCGGTCATAACGATGGTGGAGTCTTTCGTGCCCACCAAATGGCCTATGCCGCCTTCCATGATGAAAAGGGAGCTGCCGTAAGCATTAGAGTTATTAACAGTCGCGGCATTGGTATCGAGTTTGGAATATGTGCCGCCGTAAATCCAGTTACCCGGAGCAACGGAAATCGTGCATTGTGCGGGAATAACAAGGTCTTTGTCCAGGTAATATGCCTTGACATCGCTGTTCAACACCATTTTGCCGGGGCCGGTGATCGGGGTACCGGTAAACGTTACGCCGGGACCTGGACCGAAAGCAAGGCCGACATGATAAAACGAAAGTTCGGGACCATCGGTGGTCTTGAGATAGGGTTTGCAACCGGGAGCGGGTTTGTGGTCCTGCCATGTGGGAACCGTGCCGCCAACCATGCTGTTGGGCTGGTATGCAAAAATCATTCCCGCGAACCCGGTAACAAGGGCCGCGCTTTTAATAAAAACTTTGAAATCCATGAAATCCTCCTGATTGAGAGTAAATAAAATTAAGAATCCTGACTTAATTGAAATCCGCGTTGATCAACAGGTCCGAATTCCTTCGATCAACAATATGCTATTACCTAATCAAACTCCTTTCTATTCCGCTTTTTCACGGAGGTAAAATTGTTTGTAATGACTTATTTATCCTGTAATAAAATCGTTTGTAATTGTTAAAGAACGATAAGTATTGTGTGTAATTTTCATTAAATGCATCATGGCGACAAAAAAACGCGGGGCAAGGAAATATCTTATGGTTTTTTCACTCTTTTCCATTTTTGAACAAAAAACTTATGCCTGTCGCATAGAGCATCGTCGACACATACTAACGAAAGGTCGTCCCCTTTAATCGAGAACCGGTAAATTCCGGGAACGCCAGTGCCGCAATAATAATCCAGGAAATGAATCATATCGCCGCTTACATGATAATTTCCATTATAATCCAGATTGCCGATCAAGAATTTCAGAGTGTAAGTGTCGTTTTTATTGAAAATGAGGACCGGTTTCTTGCCGAATTCGATGTTTTTCCAAACGCCCACTAATTGATCGGCCGGAAGCATTACTTCGGGCTTTGCAGCCTTATTGCACCTAATTGAAAAAAAGACCGTGAAAAGCATTAGTAACACCGGAAAAACCGGTCGAATACATTTGCGCATCATGAGTTTCCTAAAAGTTTTGATGTTTTTGATTATTTGGCGTCTTCATATCCCGTGATCTTAAGGGAATCGTTACCGAGTTTCAACCCCATGCCGTGTATTTTTAGCGAATGCAGGGGGGAACCTCCGCGCGGAGTTTTGATGGCGTTCCAAACGGCCTCCACGGTTTCGAAGTCAAGCTTATATATTTTTCCGTCGGTTGATACGAGGGAATAACCGGACTTTACGTTATTATGGACGTCCATTTTATCGAGTTTTGGAAGATAAACCTGAAGACTATCGGCATGCTGCTTTAGTGTCTTATTGTCGATGACCGTGCCGGTGAATTCAATAATGGGCGGCGCCTTTTTTTTAGGGACGGCTGAAAAAGATACGCCAAGCGCTCCCGCCAGGATAAAGACCGGGACTAATAATTTGCTGAATGTGCTCACCATGGGTTCTCCTTTAAAAAATGGTTATTATTTTACCGTGGAAAAAAAACGTTCAACCCGTGCATTGTTCCTGTTTACCGAAATGTAAAGTCCCGCGGGCAGGCCCGCACGGCCTCGCTGCATGAAAATATTTCCGCTGGAAATTCGCCTTCCGTTGACGGTGAAAATATCGAAATTGCTTCCCTTGGCCGGGCCTGTTGTTCGCGCGGGGATTTTTAATTGGGAATGAGGCGGCACAACGGCGGTAGTGGTTCCTCCCGCCCATAAATCGGGATAATGGTTATTCGACCAATCGTTGGGAGTGATGGTTATTGCCGACAAGACGTTTTTAAGGCTGTCGTCGGTTTTAATAATCCTTATATCACCGGTCCCGTTATCGCCGTCCACGGCATTGACAACAGCGAGAAAAATATTCGTCGAATAACTTGCCATGCGCATCTGGCTGAAATGCCCGATATTGGTGAAATTGGCAAGCCCTCCGCTGCCGTCGGGCGCGGTGACGTTCCAGGCATTATGATTGGTGGTTGTCATGACAAGACGGTATGTGTTATCGTAGGGCATGGACGGCCAGCACCCTCCGTTGTCCGTAGCCAGGATGCTATCCTTTGGGCCGATGACGTAAAACGCGGCCGTGCCGCCCGAGAAACCTCCGAAGCAACTGGCCAGGCATTTACCGTCTTTGGAAATCCTGAGCCACTGGGTGATCGGCTTGTATTCCGAAAGGAGCATCGTATCGGACATTGTATCGTCGAGGTCCCTTTTGTAAACGTTTCCTCCAGAAATAAGGGGACTGTAAATAACGTATTCCTTATTATTAACGGAATCAAACCACAGACAACCGGTCAGGCCATTCGCCACTTTTCTGGGGGCTGCGTTTTTTTTCCAATCAATAACATACGTATACATGCTGTCGGCATTGTTTTGGGTGCCCCTGATCCGTGTATAAACGATCCTGTTGCCATCGTGGGAAATCAGAGGGTTCTGGTAATTGGACAAGAAAGTTTGCAGTGTATCTTCCTTTGCGGAATCGGAATCAAAACCCACGAGAACCTGGTCCGTTGTAAAATCACCATAGGCGGGAAAATCTTCCTGGATGCCGACTGAATCCCTGGTATAAACAACTTTTACGTGGGATTTTCCGGTCATGGCTTTAAGCCTGGCGGCAATGGTATCGGGATTGATTGTTGCCGCCTGAGGAAGAGCAACGGACATGAGAAAAATCGCTGAAAAAGAAGCCATTAAAGGACCTGAAAAAAACTTTTTCATTAAAACCACCTTTATCGAAGGAAGGGTAAAACGCATATAAATTCGAGTAAAAAAATAAATGGGCATTGTTAAAAATCGGTTAGTATTCCGCTAATTATTGATGTGGGAAGCTTACTTTATAGTTCCCAAATCATGTTGTGATGTAAGGGTTCACCATGGCGAACCCTACAACTAAAAACATCGCATGATTTTCTCACATCCTGCTTATTCTTCTCTAACACACGCACGGTAATTTTATTAAATATTTTTTCCCCCACAATTTTAAGGAGGCCATTTTATGTCCGTAAACCGTGTGCGCAGTCCCGCAAAGCGTCGAATTATTCGATTGCTCAAACCAATTTTATTTTTAACGTTCCTGTCCATTTTCCTTTCCGTGGCCTTTTCCGGTTCCAGCAGAAAAATCAAAGTCATGCCCCTGGGTGATTCCATTACCGGATCATTCGTCGATGAGGCAAGTTACCGGTTCTGGCTCTGGGAGAAATTGGTCTCCGCCGGATTCGGCGATAAAGTCGAGTTCGTTGGCGCCCGCTCCGGCTGCGGAAACGGCAGCGCGGGCGGTCTTTATGATTCCACCGTATATTCATGGCACCACAATGGGTATCATGACAATACTATATGGAACCTATGGGAACGGGTTCCCGGGTTGATCCGAAGAGACACCTCGGACGTGGTGATGATTCATTTAGGGACCAATGATATAATAAATCCCGATTGGCCCGATCTGAGTTACTCTCAATTTTTCCTTGGTGCGATCCTCGATTCAATAAGGGTCGTGAATCCACGGGTGACTTTTCTATTGTGTCAAATCATTCCGGGCGCATATAACCCCGATCAGCAGGATTCCCTGCTGAAACTCAATCAATTGATCGCCGACCTTTCGGTGGAAAAAAACCAGCAGTATTCGCCGGTCATCCTCGTGGACCAGTACCACGGTTTCAGCGGCAACGACCTTACTGAGGACGGCTTCCATCCCAATGAAACCGGCGAGAAACTCATGGCCAACAAATTTTTTATCGCCCTGCTGCCGGTGCTCCAGAAAATGGACGGACTGACTTCCCATATCATTCCGTTTACCCATGACACCATGGTAGTGACCGGCTCCTCAATAGTATTGAACGCGAGCGTGAACCCGTATCTGGCCGCCAGCGACGTTTCTTTTGTCAACGATGCTGTGCTTCTGGGCCATGGAACGAAGGCGTCGGACTCGCTGTATTCATTTACCCTGAACGCGGCCTTTCCGGGATTTTATAATGTGAAGGCGATCGCGCGGGATTTTTCCGGCCGTATCGACACATCGAAGGCGGTTTTGTTCGGCGCGCCGGTAAACAGTTCTCCCACGCTGGTGACCATTCCCCAGATCCAGGGGACCACCGCACAGTCACCCTATGTCAACATGTTCGTACAAACAACAGGTGTGGTCACGGCCGTGCAAAAGGACTCTACGGGTTTTTGGATGCAGGACACGCTCGGCGACGGCAATCCTCAGATGTCCGACGCGATTTTCGTTTCGAGAAACAGCGGCGTTGCGCTGCCTTCGCGCGGGAATCTTGTAACGGTGTGCGGCATGGTGCAGGATTATGCCGCATCCGCCAATTACCTGACTACAAAACGCCTTGCCTGCGTCAGCTCGATTACGGTTCTGGGCTCCAATCATGCCATGCCGAACATTGTCACGCTTCCGGGGGCCCCGGCCGATATCGCTTCTTCCGCGGCGGCATATAACCTGGCGCAGGGAATGCTGGTCAAATTCACGCCGACCACGATCGTGGGCCCGTCTTCGCAACCGGCCTTTCTTCCCATCGGCAACCTAACGCCCGGTTCGGGTTTTTACGGAACAACATGGGTTTCGATGACCGAATCTCTTGCTCCGAACGTTGTCGATTATAATCCCGAAGTTTTGCTGATTGGATCAAAAACCGCCGACGTTCCGCAGGTACGCACCCATGACACGCTGTGGTCCCTCACCGGCGTAGTGGACTACGATAAGGGCTTTCTGTGCATCCAGCCGCTTGCCGATTCCATAGTCTTGTCGCATTCATCAAAGCCCGCAAGCCCCGTAAGCAAGCGGTCGAACAACAGCGGAACGCTCAGGATAAGTACGTTTGACCTGGGAGGCGTTTTCGACACCTTCGACACCTGGAGCAAAAACGACCCGGTGGTGACCCCCGCGGTTTATGCCACGGAGATAACGAAAATGAGAAAAGCGATTGTCGAAGAACTTTTATTGCCTTCCATTCTGTGCGTCCAGAACGTTGAAAACACCGGCGTGCTTTCCGACATCGCCGCAAGCGTCAATGCGAATGGGGGAAAATATAAAATTGCCACCGCGCGGAATTACATGGGATTTTCGGTCGACAAGCCCGGTTCGTGGGACGCGCGGGGAGTCATCAACGGGTTTATGTACGACACTACGTTTTTCTCTTTGGATTCAATCAAGCTAATCAGCGGCCCGTCGATTGATTCGGCCTTCGGGAAGTTCAGCCCGATGCCCGCGGCCGATCCGCTTGTGGGGATTTTTAAAATCGCCGGAATTCAGTTGCCGGTTGTGAACGTAAGTCTTATTGACAAAAGCAACGATATACCTTTTTTAACAACCGGCTGGCCTTTTAATGAGCAGTCAAAACAGATACGGAAAATGCAAGCGCATGCGGTGAGGAGCTGGATCGACGCAAAGCTCGCCTCAACTCCGGGCGCGCCCATGATCATCGCCGGGGAATTCAACGATTATCCGTTCGCGGAACCTCTTGACGCAGCGGATTGCCCGGTATCGATCGTGAAAGGAAACGCGGGAAAAGGCGAAACGGTCTTCTATAATCTCTACGATTTCCTTCCGGCGGACTCGCGATATTCCTGCATTGTCAATGGGCGGGCGCAGATGACCGAGCAGCTCATGATCGCTCCGGTCCTTGCCCCGATTGTGCACGGGATCGACGTTCTTCATTTCAACGCCGGTTTCGAGGATTCTTTTTCCGCAGATTCATCAACCGCGGTGCGATCGAGCGGCCACGATCCGGTGGAGATCAGGTTTTAAACCTCACCACCTCACCCTGCCTGCCATGGCGAGCCTATGGCAGGCGTCCCTCTCCGCCAGGAGAGGGGATTTCTTCAGGTCGAATTGATTTGTGGTAGGGGTTCGCCATGGCGAACCCCTTTATATATCTGCAAACCAGACGACTGCCCCTCCATGATAAAAAACAAACGGGCAGACGCAAGGCCTGCCCCTACAAATCCATCAAATAAAAATGCGCCACGAACCTTTCGATTCGCGGCGCACCTCTCAATTAGGAGGACTTCGGATGCCCTCGACTAATCATTCTAAAATATACCATACTACGGTTTGATTAGTCAATATATTGCCGGATAGAACATTTTTAGCATTTATAGTCACGCCATAAGTCAATCCGAAAAATACAACAGTGCCTTGTCTTAAAAATGTTTTCTACATGAATGGAACATTTATTTATGATAAACCTGTGCATGAGCCGTCTTAATCCTTTTAAAAAAAGCCTCTTTGTCTAAACCGGCTTGCCATTTTCTATGACGTTTGACACTATCTTGACCATGATTTTGGGTTAAAGCCATAAATCGCCTTGCCTCTGCAGGGCCAAGTTCTTTATATAAAGCATTAATACCTCGCTTAATAACTTCGTGTTGACCAAGACCTTTTACTTTTGGTTTTTGATGACTGATCATTTTTACTTGCTCCGTTCCTTAAAAATAGCACCTTCGTGCCACTTGAGTCGAGTAAAAAAAACGAGCGCCTGCTATTTTTTCAATGGCAGGCGCTCGTTTTTAGAGAGGCCGGGGTATACATCCAGGGGTCATTTCAAATTAACGATCTGCTTTCTTATGACCCCGTTTTTCCCGTTGATTTCCATGATGTACGCCTTCTGCCTGATGCCCATTGACTTAAGATACTTTGGTATTCCCGTGGTCGATCCGGTGGATTCATACATGAACGATTTGATCAGTCGTCCGCTCAGGTCGTAAATCGAAACGGGCGTTTTGACCAGGGGAAGAACATAGGCCATGTTCCCAAATCTAGTACTGGTACCTATCTTTTTAATAATTATAGTATCGACAATAGTATCATTTATCCAATCATTCGGGGTAAAAAAACTGCTGTCGATTAAAGAGTCATTATAATAAGCCGTTTTAGATAACTGGATTTTGTAATAAATCATGTTTATCACATAATGGTTATTATAACTGTTAATAAATTTATACAAATAATCGCCGTTTGCGCCCGTTATGCAACTGTCCACTTGAAGGGGATGGCCTTTTAGGGAATCCAGGCTTAACTGAAAAAATATCTTTACCGTCGCCCCTTGCAACGGATGGCCTTTTGCGGTAGAATCAACCACGCCCCTAACAAATAAAGTGTCGCCCGGGGAATAATTGGGATTCAACTTCACATCCGCCATTTTAACGGTGTCGTTGATCGCGTTTTTCGCAACGATGCCGCTCGTGTCTTTTTTAATTGAATTTGTGAAGTAGCCTGTTTTGCTTCCCTCCACTTTGATCACAACATGGGTACTGGCGGAGGAATTCCTGATTTTTACCGAATAATTCCCGTTTGTGTCGGCGGTCACGGAAACCGGGGTTGGCGTCAGCGAATAGGCGGCGGAGTCGGGCCCTGCGTAAACCTTTGCCGTCGCCCCTTTTATTTTAACGCCGGAAGAATCTTTTATTGTGCCAAGCACCACAATGCTGTCGGTGGAATCCTGGGACGTTGAAGTTGCCGAATCGAGGACAATATCCGGATAAGTCAAGGTGATTACCTGCCCGCCGGGATTAAGGGAGTCCTTTATCACTCCAAATTTATCGGAGGGTTTATTGAAATTTGTCGCGCTGACTGTCAGTTTGCAACGGACCTTTACGGCTTTATTTTTATTCGGGTAATTAAAAACATATTGACCGTCATTGCCTGTAGTTAATTTGAGCGAGTCGATATAGGTGTTTGAATCCGGGTAAGCGGCGAAATACATGGCGGCTGCCGCGGCGGCAGCCGGGGGCTGCAGGGGTTTGTTCTTCTTGATAAAGCCATTGATTCGAAAAGTATCGGGCATGAAACCATGCGTTCCCAGAGATAAATCAGCATTAAGCGTGTCCGTGTTCCCATCCCATACATGTGGAAGTGTTGAGAACAAGGTATCGAGATCGGGATAACTGCCGGTGTTTGCGTGTACATGAATCCGGCATTTTGTGTAGCACCTGTTATTAAAAAAAGGATTAGCGAAATCAAACCCGCCTCCGTAGCCGGAGGCAGTGGTTACAATAGTATCATGGTTTAAATTATAATCATGGAATGTTATTGTGATATTCGCGCCGGTGATTCCATCGCCGGTTGTCAGGTCGGCAATTGATCCCGTCATGACCATGGAGTCGACCTTAGCGGGATTGACCGTTGGCACTGTATATGGTCCTGCATTATTATCAACCCAAAACGTGTCTCCCCTGCCGAACTCGGTGGCATGGGAGCTTTGTGATCCCGAAGCCCAGGTTTGAGGAACAATAGCCGTAATAACATCTTCGATTTTGTCCGGACCTCCGCCGAAACTTGTTCCCATACATGTATTCCATCTGAAAGCGGCGCCCGTATTTAAAGTACCAAACTCGACGAGCCAATGCCCGCTTGAATCCGTGTAGCACGTTTTATCAAACGCCGTATCACCCTCGTGTCCGGGAACATAAAACCGCATGGGAATATTGCCGGCGTTGAAGTTTTGAGGAACAGGCAGTTGAATTCCTACCGCCCCGATAAGCACGACCCTCGCGGATGCAACCGCGACAAGCGCTATAACAAGCAACAAAACCATCCTGTAAAAGTAGCGGATTTTATTTTTCATCAGTACTCCTTTTGAAAATTATTTGGAAGAATATATTTATGAAATCAATATCAGTATTTCGCGCGTCCCCTGAATCACCCGCAGGGGGATTTGAGGGAATTTAATGTATATTAATCAATACGATGGACGTTTGTGTGTTGTCCGCGAACTTGCACCATGCAACGCAAGGGCCCGGAATAATGCCCGCCCTGATTTCCTTTTTGAAAAGCCTCTCCGATCCGCCTATGTATTGACCGTTAAAGTTATAGAAACCCACTGAGGCGAATGCCGTAGTGCTTGTCAACATGCCATTATGTACGGTTATTGTCCGGCGCGCCGCATTCGGATAATAATCTTGGCTCACGGCATCAGACCACCGTGGACGCACCTTTATCCGGTGCGAGGCGGTGGTGATCCGGTGGTCCTCATAATCCATGACTTTAATCAACACGCTGTCGGAAACAGTATAAACCGGCGTGGGAGCGCCATCCGATGCTATATAATAAACAGTGTCGGGGAAAAGTATCGGCACCTTTCCCCAGAAAGGATCGTCAGGGAAAACCTTATTAATCCCCATATTCGTGTTGCTTATCGGGTGCAATTGAACAAAGGGTTTGCCCTGTACCGAAAGCCAGATAACCGCGCCGGAGACTTTGCCGCCGTTTAAATAGGCCGAATCCGCGGAAAAGTTTACAACCAGCGTGTCTCCCTGTTTGCAGGAATCGCCGGTTGCCGGGGAGGTGAGCGTAAACGTTTGCGCGTGTAAAACCCACGCACAGCACAGCATGAATAAAACAGTCAACTTCATCATAAGTCCTTTACATTTTGACGTTAAATAGTTTTACAACGCATTTTTTATCGTCCGAAAAAGTGCATGACGCAAAAAGCACGGCGCTTGTCGATATGGCGCGCGGAATGCCGCACCTTTTTTTCAAACCGGGATGCACTTTCCCAACGACCTCTCCCCGCGCGTTAAAAAAATCAACCGATGCCAGGGGGCGCGAACTGAAGATCTGTCCGCGGCTTTGAAATACCTCGTAACCAGACACGATTACCGCATTGTCCGCTTGTTGACGTGTTGCGACATCGAGGGACCTGTTCAGCCATTGATTATCTTCGAGCGAATCAAAATTCCGGGGCGTTTCAACCCAGAGCCAGGGAAATTCGAGGCTTAGGGTGTTACTTGCCGAAGTGTCGGATATCGAAACCAGCTTTAAATACGAGGAATCCTTGAGGTCGATCAAATAAATCGATTCATTCCGGTCGGTCGTATTTTCGCCCCACGAACGCTCCAGATAGAGCGCGGCGCTGGCAAAATAAGGATTGTTGGACCACCGGGGACTTTCCCAGCTTTTGGCCGTAACATCGCCGGGGTTTTGAACATTGGAAACGACGGGCGGATCGGAAGGCATGTCATAAAACCGCGCCACCGCGTTGGTCGACCGGGAAATAAAAATGCGCGTATGGAAGTCCCAGGCGCCCAGATTTTTTGTATGAAAACCGGGAGTTGAAATGTTGCCGATGTCAAGGTACATCATGGCGTCGAAAAACACCCTGCTCGATGAAATCGACGGATTGCATGCCTGGAGCCCGAAAACCGTATCGGCGTTTGTTTTGGCGTTGGTCCAATGCAGCCGGTGGATCATGACGGGCTTGTCAGTGACATTTGTTATGTCAAGCATATACGCCGGATTGTTGTCGGCGGTACACAACCATTGGCCATTGTACGACATTCCGCCGAACAGGGATCCCCCGGTCCAGACGTCGGAGGGTTGTTGCGCGCCGTTTTCCCATGCGCATACCTTCCCGCATCCGTTCCACAGGTTCGTCAGGCCCGGGGAATTTTTTCCGCACGTGGCATAAACAACCGTGGGGGAAGAGGCCGAAAGATCGAACCTCGGCGACCATCCGGGATTGGCGATTTGCTTCGGCGCCGAAGACCCGGCGACATCGCACAGCCATGCGATTGAGTTCGGCGATGAGGAACCGAGCGGGGGAACGCCGCTTACTCCGGTAATGTAAGCGATGTAAGCGCCATCCGGAGAAAGCGCCGGGGTGGTCGGCTTTCCCGTGATGTTTTTCATGGACTTCAGCTGGGGGTTTTGCTGTGAAAAATCAACATACCACAGGGAATCTTTCGCGATAAAAACCAATTTGACGTTGTTTGTGTTGCATTTGCTTTTCAGCGTATCGGGATTGACGGTAATGGTAAACTGGGCTTGTATCGGTATTGTTAAAAACAATGATAAAAAAACAATCAGAACTGCTTTGATTGGACCGTATTGTTTTTTTGGCGTCTTTTTATGCATTTCAAACTCCGAAGAGCCTTTAACCTAATGTCAAGCGATGGCGCTTATTGGTTTTTCACGACGGCTGCTTTTTAAAAGGGTTGTTGTTGGCTATATAGTCATTCCACCAGGGTGGAAGTTCTTTCGTATAGCACATGGTCCCGCCGTTGAAAATATAGGGATCGGGCAGGTAATGGTAATGCACCGTGTCGGAGGTTTGATAGACGGTTATTCCTGCCCGGTAATAATTTGTAATCGTAATCGTATCATAAACAGGGGCACTGTTCAAATAGCAGAGCCCGATCACCTGGACGATATTTGACGCTATGGCAGCGGCCCCCACATGGTTTATGCTGAGAACGGGTCCATATTGAGCTATAAAATTGGAAGCAAATATCGTGGTATCGGGATTTGAATAAATGGTTATAAAAGTCTTGTCTATTTTCATCCACTGGAGCGTTGATTTCGCGCTGCCTTTATTATGGGCCGCCGCGTTTGTGAAATCAGCGTTTGTTGGAGCCCCCTTGAATTCATACGATGTCGAGTCGAAAACCCAATTCCCCGGAAGACCGGAGCCGGACGATCTGTTGAATTGCAGGTAATACTTTGTTGTGCAGGCGGCGGCAGCGCTGTCATAGAGCGCAATCTGTAAACTGGAACCCATGTCCATTATTTCATAACTCATCGCTATTCTGCTGATGGACGGGTGCAGAGAATCCTGAATACAATCGCACGTCCCTTTAAACAAAATTATTGAATCTTGCGTGCTTGTGTAGTCATCCGTTTCCGTTATAAAATTCCCCGTAGGCACTGTTGCGGGCAGCGGCGCATAACTTCCGGTCGCTTTATCACAATGGCAAAAACCAAGGACGAAAACCAGCGCGCCGGTCAATATCAATGTTAAAAAATGAGATTGAATCATTTTCCCTCTTACGGATTGTATTAAAGGAGTCAACGGGTAATTTTAAAATAGCCACTATAGGAATATTCGTTTCCGCCATATTCCATAACCTTGATCCGGCATGAATCACCGCTCGTGTCGGCCGGAACGGTCCATTGAAATGAACTTTGCGGATAGTCAATCGGATTGGTGATGTCTTTCCCCATAAATGCGCCCTTATTTGAAATACTTACCAAAACGCGGACCTGAGTATACTGCCAATTCTTAGGATATCCCCACTGGATGGTGTAGGTGCTGCCGGCATTGATGGTTTCGCCCGCAACCGGCCTGACCTCCGTTACAACAGTATAAACGGGCTCAGGGGGAAGGTTCGTTGAATTATTGCACGAAAATAGCCACGGGATCGTAATTAACGCGCATCCAATGACAAACGATAATCTTTTTATTGACATTGCCTCTCCTTAAAAAAAATGTAAAAACAGCGCGACTTTCCGGCGTCGAATAATAAAACAATCAACGGGTATAAAAATTAGACTTCAATTGTTAGGAAAATATGAGATTACTGCAATAAATTAGTTAGGTCCGGGTTAGCCCGGATGGGCAGGCTGCTAATCAGTCAAGATTAAAGCGGGTGAATGAAGTATTTAGGTTTTCAAATGACGTTTGCCTTTTCCAGGACCATGTTTTCACTCATTAGAGACAAAAGATTATCGTCCACGTCATGAAAAAACGCAAGCCAAAGTCTATAGCCGGGGATAGTGACGACCGATTGGGGAAAATCATAAAACTGAACGCCGCGTTCTTTAAGGGTTGTATAGGTCGTCTGGATGTCGTCGACTTTTAAATACAAAACCGAACGGGCGCCCTGCTTGTCGGATTTAGTGAGCATGAACCGCGTGCCGAAGCAATCGCACACGGCGGATTTTGAATTCACATCAAGTACGGTAATTTCAAGCTTATCTTGGTAAAACGTGATCGCCGTTTTAAGGTTCTTTACCTTTAATTCAAAGTCGCCTATTTCACCAAGGCTGAAACGGATTTTTTCCGGCATTGTCTTCTTTTGAAAAACATAGGAATTGATGGGGCCAAAATTCTTTTGAGCTTCCATTCTTTCCTCCTTTTTTTATCAAGGCCGTCGGAACTGGAAAAACTTGTTCACTTATATTACGCTTTTAAATTATATCCGATTTGTTAGGATTGTGTTAGAACCGCAATATTTTCATAATTATTTAAATGTAAACCTTTGCAAAAAACTAACACCGGCCAAACATAAAATTAACAATTACAAGCGATTTTTATGACGTGAACGTTTTTTAAATAAAAAAATGTAAAACGGTCGACTGTTAAGGAAAAAAATATTCAGTATGGGTCATGCGTCAGGCAATATTCCGGTCTTGTCAGTCATTTTAGTCACGTGCATTCTGATGCTTTGCCCGTATGTTAATGCCGCTGCCCTGGACCTCGATTCTTTCCAGATCAGGATCGGCGATTCGGCGGTCCAAAAAAGCACATGGAAGATCATCATGGGCAACAGGCGAATGTACAGCGTTTCAAAAGAAGGAAACCGTCCGATATTGCATGCCATCAGCGCGGGGAAAAATATTTGTGTCGGTAAAAAAATCTCGCTTTCTCTAAGCGAATTTCCCCTGTTAAGCTGGGCATGGAAAGCAATAGTTCTACCCGATGGGGCCCGGGAGGATGTTAAAAAGAAAAACGACTCGGCCGCTGGTATTATCATCGCTATAAAACAGGGATTTACTCTTCACGCCATCAAATATGTATGGAGTTCATCGCTTGCGGTCGGCAGCATTGTTCAGGACGGGCCCAACGCCTATGATAAAGTAATCGTTCTCCAATCCGGCGCTATCCATTGCGGAGCGTGGGTTTCCGAAAAGGTGAATGTGCGTGATGATTTCAAACGGTGTTTCGGCGAAAGGTTTAACCGAATCGACGGCATCAGCATTATGACCGATTCCGATAATACCCATTCAAAGGCGGAGGCCTTTTACGCGGACCTTTCATTCTTGCCGGGTCCTATAAAGTAAATGTATATGCAATTGGCGGAGAAAACCACTTTTTAAAGGGGACATGACCATGATAACAAACAGGCTGAACCGGGTCAAAGTCGGCGATCAATGGATCGGGGAGGGAGCTCCGGTATTTATCATAGCCGAGATCGGGATAAACCATAACGGCTCCATCGAATTGGCCAAAAAAATGATCGACGGGGCGGTCAGGGCGGGATGCAATGCGGTCAAATTCCAGAAACGGACCCCGGAAATCTGCGTTCCGATCCATCAACAGGATGTTTTACGAGAAACGCCCTGGGGCGTCATACCGTACCTGGAGTACCGGCGCAAGGTGGAATTCGGCTTTGAAGATTATGTGGAAATAGACCGCTATTGCAAGGAGAAAAACATTGTATGGTTTGCTTCCTACTGGGACATTCCATCGGTTGAATTCATGAAAGAATTCGATGTTCCCCTGATCAAGGTTTCCTCCGCAATGTTGACCGATACGTCACTCTTGCTGAGCATCCGGCAGGCGGGCCTGCCGGTGATCATTTCGACCGGCATGTCGACCATGGAGGAAATTGAAAGGGCCGTAACGCTTCTGGGAGAGCATAAATTGCTCATCGCGCATACGACCTCGGTGTATCCCTGCAACGACGAAGAGCTGAACCTGCGCATGATTACCACGCTTCAAAGGCGCTTTCCCTGGGCTATCGTGGGTTATTCGGGCCATGAAATCGGCCTGCCGACCACAATCGCGGCCGTGGCCCTCGGGGCGTTTTTTATCGAACGCCATATCACCCTCGAACGGGCCATGTGGGGGACCGACCAGGCGTCATCGGTGGAAATACATGGCATGGAGCTGCTGGTTCGTAACATCCGCTGCGTCGAGAAAGCGCTGGGCGATGGCGTAAAAAGAATCTACGCTAATGAACTTTCCGCGAAAAATAAGATGCGCCGGTTTACAGAGCAGCAACAGCCGGTTGAAGCGGCGGTTCAATGAGAAAAAAAGTCCTTTTTATCTGCGGTTCAGTCAATCAGACATCGATGATGCACCGGATATCGGAGCATTTTACCGAGTGCGATTGTTTTTTCACTCCATATTATATCGGGGATTTTCGCGATGCTTTCATGAAAAAATTTTTGGATTTCTCCATTCTCGGGGGGAAATATAAGGAACTGACGCTGGAATATCTGCGTTCCAACGATCTGGCAATTGATTATATGGGAGCGGCAAACCAATACAATTTCGTCTTTACCTGCTCAGATGTCATGATCCAGAAAAACATCAGGAACAAAAAAATATTTCTGGTGCAGGAGGGAATGACCGACCCGCAGCGGCTGCCGTATTACCTGGTAAAAATGCTGCGTTTTCCCCGCTGGATCGCGGGAACATCGGTGACTGGCATGTCGAACGCCTACGATCTGTTTTTCACGGCCTCGGAAGGATTCAAGGACCTTTTTATTAAAAAAGGCGCCTGCCCGGAAAAAATCGTTGTTACGGGCATACCTAATTTTGACGACGTGCGGCAATATCTTCGCAATGATTTCCCCTATAAAAACTATGTTCTTGGTTTGACGTCGAATTTACGGGAATGCCTGGAGTACGAAAACCGCAAGGAATTCATTGTAAGAACGGTCGGTATCGCGCGCGGAAGGCAGATCATTTTTAAACTTCATCCCAGCGAAAATGTCGAGCGGGCGGTCGCCGAGATCAGGCGATACGCACCCCAGGCCCTTGTCTATCAAACAGGCAATACCAACCATATGGTGGCCAATTGCGACGTTTTGGTTACCCGGTTCTCGTCGGTTGTTTTCATCGGAGAGGCGCTGGGAAAAGAGATCCATGCCGATATATCCAATGCCGAAATAAAAAAACTGGCGCCCATACAAAATGGCGGCGTATCCGCGCGACTGATAGCTTCAATCGTCAAGAAACGTCTGGAATCTAATTCCACCGAACAAAGCCCGAATTATCAGGCATATCGAACCGCACCGGGAAACCGGGTATCAGCGACCCAATGTCCCGCATTCGCGAAAAGCCAGGCCTATGCATCTTAAAAAACTTGATTTCCCGGCCATTCAAACCAGAATGAACGTCGATGAACTCTCCGAATTGTGCGCGGCCATTGAACGCGCTACAACACTCAGCATGGGACCGTATTTGCATGAATTCGAAACGGCGTTTGCCAGGTTCCTGTCAATCAAACATTGCTTCGGGGTCTGCAATGCCTCATGCGCTCTCGAACTTGCCGCCATGTTAAGCGGCGTTGATGAAGGCGATGAAGTCATCGTTCCGGCCCACACATTCACCGCGAGTGCACTTCCCTTTTTACGGCTCAAAGCTAAGGTGGTTTTTGCCGATATCAACCCCCGAACGTTCGTCATGGATATCGTCGATGTCGAGCGAAAAACAACCCCACGCACGCGCGCGGTCGTGGCCGTACATCTCTATGGATTGCCGGTCGATATGGACGCGCTCATGGACCTGGCGCGCGGGCATGGCCTGATGGTCATCGAGGACTGCGCCCAATCGCCCGGCGCCGAGTGGAACGGCAAGAAAACCGGGACCTTCGGCGATTTCGGCTGTTTCAGCTTTCATGGGCAAAAAAACCTGACCACGCTCGGCGAGGGCGGCATGATCGTCACCAATCGCGACGATTACGCGGAAAAAATACTTGGACTCCGCAAAATCGGCCAACGCCCATTTGTCAATCAATCCAGATACTGGCTGCCCGCCATGAGCAATATCGTGGAAGCCGCGCCCGGTCTGGTCCCGTACAATTTCGCCCTGGGTGAAATCCAGGCCAAGGCCGGAACGATCATGCTGAGGCGGCTCGAGGAAATTAACCGTAGAAGAAGGGAAAACTTCGCAAAAATCACGGTGGCTTTACATCATCACAAAGAGCTCCGATTCCAGGAGTCGCCGCCGATCGCCTTGTCCGCGATGCATCTGCTTCCGGCGCGATTTACCATGACGTCCTCGGGGAAATCAAGAGACGACCTTATCGAAATGCTTCATAATGATTATCGAATCAAGTGCGTGGTCCAATATTATCCATTATATCGCTATGAGCTTTTTCAGAAGCACGGGTATGCCGATGACGGGTCGTGCCCGGAAACAAACCGTTTTTTCGATTCCATGATTTCCTTTCCGTTCGGCACTGATTGTACCGATGACGATGTAGACTATCTTATCTTGTCAACTGATGCGGCGATATGCCTGTTGAAAGGGGCCTAACGCATGTTATCTTTCAAGACCTTTACGCCTGTTCCTAAAGTCATTTTTTCTCGGGGTGCAATTTCCTTTTTGGCCGCTCTTTTGGATGAAAAAAGATCCGAGAAAGGCTACGTGGTTTTCGTGATTGATCATTTTTTCAAGGCGAATCCTTTGAACGACAAAGTCTCTATTTGCAATACGGACCTTTGTTTGTTTTTGGACACCACCGACGAACCGAAAACCGCTACCATCGATCTGTATGCCGATTTCATTAAAAAGGCCTATAAAAAACTCCCCTCGGCAGTCGTAGGCATCGGAGGCGGCTCAACCCTTGACACGGCCAAAGCGCTCGCCATCATGCTTACCAACCCCGGCCAAACGCACGAATACCAGGGATGGGACCTTGTGAAAATAAAACCTGTTTACAAAATAGGTGTTCCAACGTTATCAGGCACGGGTTCGGAGGTATCGAGGACCACGGTACTAACCGGACCGGAGAAAAAACAGGGCATCAACAGCGAATACTCACTTTTCGATCACGTGGTTCTGGATCCCGATCTGCTTGCGACTGTTCCCACGCAACAACGATTTTACACGGGTATGGACTGCTACATCCACTGTGTTGAATCGCTTGCCGGGACGTTTCTCAATGAATTCAGCGGCGCGTTTGCATCAAAAGCCCTTGAGCTTTGTGAGGGTATTTTTCTGCATAAATGCGATGATGCCGACCTGATGGTCGCGTCGTATATGGGCGGCAGCGCCATTGTCTATTCGGAAGTGGGCGTTTGCCATGCGCTCTCATACGGCATAAGCTATGCTTTCGGCGTACATCACGGATTGGCAAACTGCGTAGTGTTTAATCATCTTGAAGAATATTACCCGCAATACCTGCCTTATTTCAAGGAAATGCTTATTAAAAATCAAGTAACTTTGCCAGAGCGTCCCGTCGGTATTGTTAATGATACTACTCTCAACAAAATGATCGATATTACGCTCCTTATGGAAAAGCCGCTTCATAACGCGCTGGGACCCCAATGGAAATCGATTTTTACACGGGATATCATCGGAAATCTTTATAAACGGATTTTAGGATTATAAGATGGTTCTTGGCGTCATACCCGCCCGCGGCGGAAGCAAAGGATTGCCCCGGAAAAACATACTTCCCATCGCCGGGTTTCCGCTCATTTATTGGTCAATCCAAGCGGCGAAGCGTTCAAAATTGCTTGATGATTACGTCGTTTCAACCGACGATCAAGAAATAGCGGCCATTGCCCATTCTTATGGAGCGCGCGTGATCGACCGGCCCGCCCACCTAGGGCAAGACGACACAACAACACTGGCCGTATTACAGCATGTAATTTCCAGTCAAGCATGCGATGCGGTGGCTGTGTTGCAACCCACTTCGCCCCTTCGTAACGCCGACACTATTGATAATTGCATTCGCGAATTTCAAAACGGCGATTACGATACTTTGGCAACTGGGTATTATACTAAAATTATCGAATATGGAACGCATCAAAACCTCAGGCGTCAGGACATTCCAGGATTTTTTTACGATGACGGAAACGTCTATATCATAAGCAAAAGCGTCATCCAAAGTAACCGGTGGCATGGAGACCGCATTTGTAAAAAAGTGCTCGATGCGGAACTGAATGTCGAAATAGATGATGAGGTCACCTTTATTTCCACTGAGGCGCTAATGCTGAACCGTTTGCAAAACGGCCGCCAAAGCGTTGATTTTTACGACCGGTTGGCGAATATCAAGGTGCTTGCCATGGACGTCGACGGCGTGCTCACCGACGCGGGCATGTATGTGTCGGCACACGGCGATGAATTAAAAAAATTCAATACGCGCGACGGCATGGGCATCGCCCGAGTAAAAAAGGCCGGAATCTCAACCGCATTCATCACATCGGAAAACTCCGAAATCGTCAGTCGCCGCGCACGAAAACTGTCTATCGACCATGTGTATTTGGGAGTAAGCGACAAATCGGCTGCGTTCGATAGCATTATTGAAAAAGAAGGCTGCTCTTCGGATGAAATCGCATATATCGGCGACGACCTGAATGATTTTGACGTTATGCGTAAAGCGGGCGTCGCGGTCACTGTCCCCGATGCCGACAATGCAATCAAAAAGATAGCCCACTTTGTTACGAAACATCGTGGGGGAGACGGGGCCGTGCGTGAACTGTGTGATTTAATTATAATGAATCAGACCAACCACGGATAACGGTATGGTAAAGAAAGAAAGACCAATAGACGAGTTTATTAAAACCGCTCGGCTTTGTGCGCATCATTCCCTCGTTTTGTGTAGCAGCGGCAATCTTTCGTGCAGGATAAACAGAAATGAAATGATGATAACGAGCGCCGGATCATGGATGTCGGAATTGTCCCCGAAAGATATAGTGACCTGCGATATTAAACACGGGAAAATCATTCATGGAAAAATCAAACCTTCCAGTGAAACATATCTGCACAGAATGATTTACCCCATCAATGATAAAAATACAGCGGTCCTGCATTTCCAGTCCGAATGTGCGACCGCCATTGCTTGCAATAAAAAAACATCTTCAATCAATTTTAACGTTATTCCGGAAATTCCCTATTATATCGGAGATATCGGCGTCGTACCCGCATTCAAACCCGGGTCGATTGAATTGGCCGAATCGGTTGCCGAACAATCGAAGAACCACAAGTTAATCATAATGAAAAACCACGGGATTGTCGCGATCGGGAACAATCTGAGGCAGGTGCTTCAAATCAGCATGTTTTTTGAACTATGCTGTAAAATCATTCTGACAAACGGCAATAACGTATCAACCCTTCCTCCATCAATTACCGCGTATCTTAAAGAGCGACCCTCTTTTGTTTAAGCCTCAAATTTAAGATTGCCATTATTTATCATCTAATTCTTTGCTCCAATTAAGCTGTGTTCCGGCGGATTGCGGCGAAGCAGGAAGCAAGGATTCTGCGATCTCTTCTTGTGTAGCTCCTGCTTCAAGTGCATCTTTGATATGATGTCCTGTGGACCGATTACATCTAAATACCGATTTAATGGCTAAAAATGTTATTGAATATTTTCAACCATAATACTCTATTAATACGAACGCTAAAAATATTGGTCTATAATTTTAACCGGGAGGTTTGAATGCGGATACGGGTAGCAGAATTATTATTGGAAATGATTGATTATCTCAACCGGAATGGCGGTGAAGGTCCAGAAATTCCCAAGGCGGCTCAAAATATTTCTGGAATTGGCGATGAAATCGAAGAATATGTTAGCGATATCAAAAAGCTTTTTCTTAATAAATTAAAGGAAGATCCTGCAACACGGAAAGTTAATCCTGAAATAATCTGGAAATCAATGGAACCTATCGTGCGAAAAAATGTCGATAAACTACTGCAGAAAAAAGCAAAAATTGCGGTAGTTAAATAAATAATCGTACGATCTTTTTATATAAATGTTATTAAACCAAAAACTCAATTGAAAGGAATATACTATGGATGACGATCTTAACCTTGCTGAAAGTCTTGGAAATATACCGGATAATTTAATTGGTAAAACAAGCCCCAGCCTGAAAATCGATGAAAAGGATGCCGATGATGCCTTATCGTTAGGATTAAGTGAGATGTTTGCTTCCCGGGGTGCAAGTAATATTCGCCTTGTGCCGAACGACGAAAGGCTGGCCGGAATTTACAATGTTGCCGACATGGGTGCCCAGAAAGAAAAACAGAAACGCAACACTCTAAAAGCCGCAAAATTAAAGGCCACGCTTGGAAGGGATGCCAACGAAATTATTCAATGCCTGAAACAGGCGTATACGGATAACGAGATTTCAGATAATCCCGGGATTATGGATTTCTTGGGCAAATATTTTCTTTGGTCCTTTTTTGTCGATGATCCAAGTGCATTCGATTCCTGCGATCAGGCAAAAGCAATGCTCCAAAAGCTCGGGCGAAAATCATTGTATATGCTTTCGGATCCACGATGCTCCGGTTGCAGGAACAATGAGCATGACCGGTGCCGTCTAATGGGTAAAAGAATGATTAAAGGTCTGGATTTTACACCTAAGATGTTTGACGAAATCTCCGGCGCGCTGCGGATGCGAGGATTGATCAAACCGGATGCGTCGGTCACATCCACTGATGATATTAAGGACGCCCTCTCCCCTAAAAAGGAGGAATCCGTTCGGATGTACAATGCCCCCAAACTGGAAATAACCCCTAAAATTTCTCTGGATGATGCAATGGCCCAGCTTCATGCTCAAACTAATAAAAACGCCGAAGACGAGAAAATTCAAAAGCGGGCAAATTTCTTAAATGATCAGGCAAAACCGATTGCTCAAAACCTCCTGGCATTGATTTACAAGGACGCGCCATTATTTGAGATAAATCGTTTGATTGAATCGCAGCTCTTGCCTGAAAACAAAAAATTATCTTCCATGCTTTACAATAAGATGAACGACAACGTTCTCTTAAAAAGCGGGCTGGTGTTTCCTCCAATCGTTTTTGATTCTTGCAAGCAAGCAAAGTCTTTCATGGTAAAAAACAACTTAAAAATACCCAATGTTAAATCATTCGCTCAGTGCAATGGCTGCAATAATCAAAACAGAGGCTGCTGCATGCTGTTGGGCGGAACGTTACTCTTCCAGAATAGGGAGATACCGGAGGATGAACGTCTATCAGCTATCGACCATTTATTTGCCAAGCGAAAAATCCCTTTGGATCAAGTCAAAAAATGCAAGCAACTTGAAAAATCAAGGTATCTTGCTGGAATCCGTGAAGCACATGAAATAATTGATAATCAGTCAGATATGAAACTTGCTTCGAGTAATGGACACAAAACCAACTCTTTTGTCCCATCGACCGGACGATTTACCGATACTAACGATGCACTGACGTCGGCAATTAATCAAGTGTCGGCCGGAGTTCCAATTTCGTCGGTCAAAGCCATGCTTCTAGCCCATATGAGTAAGAACGCCGCGGATATTAAAATCGAGGAGATTTTATACAGTTTACCATGCATTCGAGCCGAAGCCCTCGACGATTGCACTTGTTCCAGACATCAATTTAAAGACAAGGCCGTTATCATAAAGGCGTCAAAATGCGACATGTGTCAATATTCCAATGAAACGGAATGCCTGAAAACCAAACTGCCTTATGGTACTGCGGATCTGTCTGGAATTATCAGTGCCCAGGAGACTCCGGAGGCAAAGGAGATCATGAATATGTTTCATGATCCGGAAAATATTTTGGATGTCGAGCTCTACCCGACAAGAACCGGATTGCAGATTGAAATGAATCCCGACAGCGGCAACGAGTATGATCTGGGAAAATTAATTCACACCGATTTACCGGACATGACCATGAAGGAAATGAGCGTTAGCGTCAAACCGAAAACTTTACCGGTAAATAATTTGGAAATCGATCAGCTGGGCGGCGGGTGGGACATTGGGGGTTGCCTTTAATTTTCGGGGGCGATGCCTTTGGTTATGCAATAAGGAGGGAAAAAATAGTCGGTACAATGAGAATAAAATCGCTGGATTTACTGTGACGTTATTGTGACGGTTCAGGAGAACTTTGGCTCATTCTTATTAAATTTGAAAATTTACAACAACTTTCGAGACCGTCCCTATCAACCGCTCTGGCACCTCTCCGCAAAGAGCGTTTTGTTTGCTGAAAATGTGTTTAAAAACTTGCTTAAAAATAAATCGAAAGCCAGTTAGTAAGCAATGGGAAGATTCTCATGGCGATTATATCAGCGGAATATTTTTCACGCCGCGAATAGATAGGCCCAATTTCCGAACTTTTTATGAGGACTGTAAGGTCAAATAAATTTTTGTATTTGAAGGGTCATACGGACTGGGCGGTGAGCTAACGCAGGAAACGAACAAATAAAACAAAGCCGACAAATTGGCGGATACTTCTTTAAAGCCATATTTTTCTAAGTATGGCCCATAATCTTTACCTGGTACTGGGTGTGGTGTTATATCAATTCCTCCGGCGAAAATTCCCTTCCTTACATGGGTCGCACATTTGCGTTCACCATACGGTGGAACAGCATTTTCGTTCAAATAATCTATAGCTTTATCAATGTCTAAAGTGTTTGTTTTCACCGGCACCTTCCCGCCCTTATCGACTACTTTCTTCAAATACTCCTGCGTCTTAGCGCAATGTTCGCCCTTTTGATGTCCGGAAAGTATTTCACCGATATCGGTAAGGACCTCGTTTATGATAAATTTTCCTTGGGCCGCGGCATCCTGAAACTGTTTTACCGCATCAAGCATCTTATCATAAAACCATCCGTCAACCGCTCCATCGGAATAAACCCCGACTTTCTGTAAATTATTTTGAGCCTCGACCACGGGCGTGACCTGGTGGTGGTCGTCCGTGCCGCGCTTGCCCTTGCCGTTATCGACGCCCGTGTCGTCATATTCACCGTGCCTGAGCGTGGGTATGGGCTTAATCCAATTGTTGCTAAGCCATTTGTCAAGTTCGTCGTGGGTCTTCTCGCCCACGATGCCGTCGGGCGACGCCTGGTCAAGACCCTTGTCCGTATTTTCCGTTTTCCCGGCGCTTCGTTTCATGCGTACAAGTTTAATGGCACAATCCTGGAAATCCTTTACCGCCTTGTCCGTCTGGTCGCCAAAAAAGCCGTCGTCGGAACCCTTGGGTAAAAAGTTAGTGGTGATTAAATCACCCTGGAGCTTTTTTACCACGTTATTGGGCTTGAAATTGTCGCCGGACTGGTCCTTGTTATACTTCTGGGCGCCATTTTCATCGTAATCGCCCTTTTGAAGGACACCCGTCAACGTAATGGCTCAAATTGCTGGTGGCGTCCTTGTAATTTGCATAAAGGCTGAAGGTGACCTTTTGCATTGATTTGGCGGAATCGTCGAGGTATTCGACGCCGACCTGTACCGGGCATTTCTTGTTGATTTCCGTTTAAAATAGTTAACGGGACAAAAATTCACGGTTTATTTATGATGACGAAATGAGTTATATTATCAAAACCCTCGGTGATAGGGTGGCGCGCGAATGGTGTAATCTCATTTTAACGAAGCGGAACAAATGAACCCTTTTTTTTATGGCATGCTGGTCGCGGTCACCATGGCATGCAGCGTCGGGCCCGGCCTGATGCTCTATTTTCAGGCGGCAGTCAATCGCGGATTTGTTTCGGGGCTGGCAGTGCTCGCAGGATTATGGGCCAGTGATTTGTCAATCATTACCGTCAGCTGGTTCGGCGTCATGGAATTACTTAAAAACATGCACAATCAGCAGATAGCCGCCGTTGTCGGCGCAACGGTCCTGGTTGGTTTCGGACTCATGCAATGGATCAAAAGCCCTGCCGTTGGTCCTCAATCAACAGCCGAAGAGACCGCCGCGGTGCGGCCTAAAAAGTTAAAAGGATTTTTATCAGGATTTTTCATCAATTCATGTAACCCCTTTATTTATGCGTTCTGGACGACGATCGTCGGAATTGCTGGCGTCAACTTCGGCATGCGGACCCGCTCGTTTTTCGCTTTTTTCATTGGTCTTGTATCGTGTGCCATGCTTTTTGACACAACCAAATGTTTTATCTTCAGTAAAATAACATTCCGTTTTAATTCCATCATGCTTAAGTGGATCAATCGCATCGTGGGAAGCGCTTTGATACTTGCCGCCGGCGTGATGATTTACAAATCGTTTTATTTAAAATGATTTGTAAATTTTATTTAACCTAAACGTCGGCCTTGATGGAATTGATTTTTCTGTACAGCGAGGAAAGCGAAATTCCCAGCGATTCGCTCGCCTTGTACTTATCGCCGTTACATTCCCGGATGACTTTCAGGATGTGAGCGTTTTCAACGTCCTGGAGTTTCCGCGCGTTGACAGGTTCCTCCATGACAAGTCCCGGGTCGCTGCTCAGCCCGGGGAAATGACGGGGCAGAAGCGGCTTGCCCTGCGCAAGCAGGACCGCCCGTTCAAGCATGTTCCTGAGCTCGCGGAGGTTGCCCGGCCAGGCATAGTGCGTAAGCATGCCGAGCACTTCCGGA
>Ga0182011_10000368_pt1 | contig 39019 bp, 24 predicted proteins | sample 711E1DmetaG_FD_120481 | JGI IMG/M metagenome (GOLD analysis project Ga0182011, IMG submission 120481) | Permafrost microbial communities from Stordalen Mire, Sweden - 711E1D metaG | ecosystem: Environmental > Terrestrial > Soil > Wetlands > Permafrost | place: Sweden: Stordalen | collected...
CATCGCGGGGTACGATATAGCCGGCGGATGTGGCCGGGTCGACGAACACAAGGTCCCTCAGACCGACTGTCGATGAAAGATGGATCTGGGGCACAAGACGATGGATAAAGTCTGACTCCGCAGCGGTGATGCGGGCCTTCTCGATCCCAAGATCGAGAACGGCCAGAGAAATGGAATCCGCCCTTGTCAGGACAAGAGAGTCGGTGCCCGCGGTTTCCTGCGTCTGGCCAAATCCCTGCAATTGAAAAGCAAGGAGGCCACAAAACATGAGAGCTGAGAGAATGTGCGATTGGGATGACACGCCGCACCGATGCGATCGACATGTGAGCGGGATAGTGTTTATCGTGCAAGGTGATCGCACGGCGCCTCCGTGAACAGGGTTTCCGAAAGCAGCTCGAGCTTTTCGATGAGCATCGAACGGGCTTCGGGGTCTGCCTGCAATGAGATGCGTGAGTGATGAATTGTCTTTGGAGATACAGCGACGTCGATTGAGCAACTGAGCTGAGTAAAGAGCGATTGGAGACTCGACCTGGTGATGGGTCGGGGGGTACCTTGCTCAACGAAAAGCGCCTGGGCAGACGAACGTCGGAGCGAGAGATAGAGTTTGAGGAGCGGGACGGTGGGTCCACTCAGGGAAACGTCAGTGCCGGATGGGAGCCGGAGAAGGAGATCCTTACCGTGCCATTTGACAGCACCGATTTCGAGCGAGCGGATTTGACACTGGCGGACACCGTATAGAATCATGAATGACATGATGAGGAACGAGCGAACAGAAAGAAAGCGGGCAAGCGGATCCCCGGGGTTGAATGTTGCCAGATAACGAAACGCACCAACCAGCTTGAGGGCAGGAATCGCGTCGTCGTACTGTTGGGAGATGCTGATATCAGCGACGGGATTATCTGGCGTGATGCGTTGGTCGCGGAGGTAGCCGTAAAACGACCGGAGGGCCACGACAATGCGCTTCAGCGAGGCGTGACTGACATTCTCGTCCACCAGGTGACGGACGTACGCATCTACGTCGCCTCCGGTCACCGAAGCGAGCGCAGTGATGTCGATAGAGGCGGTGTCGGGTCGCAGGAACGAGGAGAACCCCAGGAGGTCGAGTCGGTATGCCCGAATGGTGCGGGGGCTCATTCCCCTCCTCTCAAGTGAAGTGAGGTACGCGGTAAGGAGAGGGTTTGCGGCGCCAGTGAATTGCGGGTTATTCATCGCGAGAAATTTCCGTCTGGAAGCCGGGATTTGGCCTGATATCCCACATATGCACAGAATGAGGATATCAGCGAACCTGGGATTGCCGGATAACCGACAATTGTCAATGCGAGGATACTATTGCGGAAGGAGGAATGGAAGCCCGCTTTTGCGCGGAAGTCAGCAGATGATGACGCAAACGAGCCGGCGAGGAATCAGAGTGCAGGCAGGAGCTTTGAGATAATACGGCGGATCGTGTGGTCGGTGACGCCAAGGAGTCGCGCTGCTTCCCCTACCCTGCCGTCAGCCTTGCGCAGGGCCCGCTCGACGATCGACTTCTCGACGATGGTGTATGTCGGGGCGAGGGCGCTGGCGGAGAGGTGGAGGGAGGGTCGAGGTGAGACGGAGAAAATGGAGAATGGAAAATGGAGGATGGAGAATTGAGAATGGGATAGGGAGAGAAGCACGGCCATTCGGGGAAACGGATGGCCGTTTCTCTTGCTGCCGTAGGACGTGGACTTCTTGAAGATCTGTCATTTTCCCCTCTTTCGCGCGGTTAGACCGGAGCAACTGTTCGAATCACCCTGCCTTGCCCCTCTATACTTCCGCTCGCTTGACAATCCCGAATTTGCGCACAATATTGCGTTGGTGTCCGCAGGTGTGTTGATCCGGTCCCTGCCCTCTTCTGCTGTAAAGCGTCCTCCCCTTGCCGCAAGTACCGCGCCCAGAAGCGCGGCAGTTCATTGAAAGCTTAACTGTGATGCTCTTAATTCCGAGGAATCGGTACACCCTGGGGGAAGGGATAAATGGTGCAAAGACGCAATTGTGCGTCATTCCAGTATGCGCAAGCACGCGGCCATTCACAATTTCCGCTTACAGTATTGACATGGACGCATTAATGGACAAAAAGGAACACAAATCGGGAGGGGCATGGAGTTCGATCAAGTCACGCCTCCAAACTCTGGACAAAAGTGGACTTATCGATTTGCTTCACGCGGTCTATGAGAGTGATTCCGAGATCCAGCAAGCTCTCGCGGCGAAGTTTGTGCGATCCGATCAAGGGATCAATCGGATCCGCAGGCGCATTATAAACTTGGTCTACCCTAACCCCTTGGGTAGTCTCCCTATCCGCGCGGGTGAGGCACTCAAGGTAATCAAGAAGTTCTACAAGGTGTCCGACGATGCGTCCGCCACGTCTGCCATGCTTTTGGATGGGATTGAGGCCGGGACCGCTCAAGCATATGACCTGGGAATAGAAGATGAAACATATTTCAATGCTCTCGGGCAGATGATGCGGATGTTGGTGATGTTCCCACCGGAGCTTTCCCGCCAAGATCGTCGGACGATCCGAGATCGAATCCTCCGCATTTACAAGACCGGCAAGGACGTTGGTTGGGGGCATGCTGAGGAATTGGGCGAAACGCTGAAGGCTGTTCGCCGAATGTGTCATTAGACCGCGTGCCTGCGCATAACAACGGTGGCAACGACGCTCGCCATTTGATGAGGCAATGGTAAAGCAGGGCTTGACAGTAGAAGGAGTCTCGCTCAACGCCGCCGTCATTTGGATAAGTGATGATCGGCGGCGTTGCGTTGCCACCGCAAACATTATGTGTAAGCAACCACCGAGGAATACAATGGGACACTGTAAGTTCATGCTACCAGAGATCGAATCTAGAAAATGTAAGAGGGTTCTCATATGGAAATAGACGCGTCCCATTCTCAACTGAGAGAGATAGAAATCCCTAAGATTGTCAGAAACCCCGACAATCCACGGATACTCTTCCGGCAAGGCGAACTCGAAGAGCTTCTTGAATCCATCAGAATCTACGGTGTGCAAGTACCCATTGCCGTGTACAAAGACCGTGACAAATACGTGCTCATAGATGGCGAAAGACGTTGGAGGTGCTGCCTAAAGCTGGGCAAGAGAACAATGCCAGCCCTAATTCAAGAGAAGCCCACCCGACTAGAGAACCTGCTGCTAATGTTTAACATTCACTCCTTGCGTGAGCAGTGGGATTTATTGACACAAGCACTAAAGCTGCCCGACATAATCGAACTGATCAAGAAAGAAACCTCTGTTGTTCCAACGGAAAGGGACTTGTCGAGAAGAACCGGCTTGGCTATCGGCACTATTCGACGTTGTAAGTTGCTAATGGATTTGCCCGAAAAGTACAAGAACCTAATACTTGCAGAGTTGGAGAAGCCAAAACCTCAGCAGAAGCTTACCGAGGACTTCTTCATAGAGATGGAGCGGTCCTTAAAAACTGTCGAGAGGAACATGCCGGGGCTAATCCAGAACAAGGACAGAACTCGCGATGTCTTGATAAAGAAATACAGGAATGAAGTAATCAACAATGTTCTATCATTAAGAAAGCTTCCGAAGATTGCGAAAGCCGAGAAAGTCTCAGCTGATACGGCCAAAGCACTTGAGGCTCTTCAGTTAGTATTCCAAGACAACGACTATTCGATCGATCAAGCGTTCGAGAGTTCTGTTTCAGAAGCGTACCTCGAACAGAATCTTCAGACAAAGATATCATATCTTATTGACAAGCTCCAGGGCTTTCAAGAGGAGGACGTCGAGCCAGAATTAAGAACGAGCCTTCAGCAATTGTATGAGAGGCTTAGAGAGATTCTGGAGGCATAAGATGAAATTCGACCTCCTTGATCCTTCTCTCGAAGATACTGCGAACAGTGCCGTACGGTTGTTCAAGTCGGAAAGAGCTGTCAAGTCAATAAAGACGAAGGAACATCCATTTGGTGAGGATGGATGGGCGCCCACATTTTTCGGGGTCAATGATGAGAGGATATGTGTCTGCGTTGAGGTGTCCGACAACCCCTACCCAACGACACTGGACGCATTCATCCTTGATTGCAAGAATCGAGGCTTCCCAGCAAAATGCTATGTCGTCATGCCAAAGGATTCAAATCACTCTGAATTCAAGGTGAGATTGAAAAGGGCACAGGACAACGGGGTTGGTGTCCTCGAAATAGACAAACATCTTCGTCCGCACTCATATTGTGAAGCAACGACATTGTCGTTGACAGGTTTGAGAAACGATGTCCATAGTTTCCCAAAAAGTGTTCGGCCCAGAATTGTAGGCGCAATGAGTACGTTTTGCAATGGCAATCCCGCAAAAGGATGCTCAGAAGTCTACGATGAGATTGAGTTGTTGACAAGGCAACTGGGGGGGTACGCTAGTACAAACGGTTGGTGGAAAGCTGGGACATCGGCTATACCCAACTTCGTTACGGACAACTGGAACCCGGTACTAAACTTCTATCTGCAACACTTGGATTTCCAAAGCAAGGTAAAACCAGTTTGCCCTTTGCTCGACAAGCCATTGCTGCAGCGGATCATTGGAGTGACAACCTATCGCAACCAAACAGGGCACAAGCCTAAGAACATACAGAAAACCATGGACAGGGATAGGAGATTGAAGACAAGGTTCGAAGCTGCAGTCGACTTATTCCTAGAGGTGATTGAAGCTATCAAACCAAGTGGTATTGTATAGCGGGAATCGGATGCGGTTGCCTGCACATAACACGTTAAGCGTCATGCCTTTCGTGAGAAAGAGTTCTGGTTTTCTACTATGGAAAAGAGATCATCCGATGAAGACATTCTTTGCAGAAGTGTACTGTTCCTTTCTCAGGACTCACGGATACTCTGTGGGTATCTTGTCCTTCATAATGACCACTCTCGCTTTCTATTTCACACCTGATGATACAGTCCATCTTAAATGGCTTGTCCCCTTGTCCCTGGTGTCGTTGCTCGTCTTCATAGTTCTAGTTGATTTTGCATTTCGCGCCTATCATGCCGCAACGACAAGGTTGCCCGTAGTGAAATCAGCAACCAAGCCGCCAGAGCTTTATCCAAATGCAACTGCTCTTCTTCTTCTCGACAAATCCGAACTATTCGGGCACGAGTCGATTGTGTCAGTCTACATACGAGACAATGATTTTGAGATGCTTATAGGCGTTGGCTTTGTTCTTACTATTCAGCAAGATGGCCTTGTGCAGATTCTCGTCTCGAAGAAAGTAGAGTCAGGAAGAGACATGTTGTGGACAGAAGTTACGTCTAACAATGCCAACACCTTGAGAAAGCTTATCGTCAAGCCCTCTATACCGAAACACATTAACGACATTGGAGCTTAGTTATGGCAAACGAGCAGATACAGACAAAACCAGTAGAAATCAAAGTCGCCAAGGTTGTCGATGACTATACACTTGTCATCAACAAAGGAAGCGAGAACAGCATCACCATCGGCCAGCGCCTCTTGGTTTATGCTGTCGGTGACGAGATCATTGACCCCGATACCAAGGAATCATTAGGAAAGCTCGAAGTTGTAAAGGGAACGGGAAAAATCACGCACCTGCAAACCCAAATCGCGACCCTCTCAAGCGATATGAAATCACCGCCCGGTCGCTCAGTCAGAAGAGTCGGCGGTGGTAGTTCTCTTGCTTGGGATGCGTTTGCGACGTTTGGCCGTGCGACCGAAATTGAAGAGCAACTTCCACCTGAACCTATTCCTTTTGATTCGCCGAAGGTTGGAGATTTAGTTAAGAAAATATGACCCCGAAAGGCGCGGCGCCTAACAACACAAATTGCGGCGCTCGCTCATTTAATATGACTATGTTGAATCTCGGTTTAAAACAAGTTGTGTTCGTTCCATGCCGCACTCATTTACTAGAAAAGCGTGGAGTGCGGCACGGCGTGGTTTGTGTATGCGTTAGGCGCACGCAAAGATTCATTTGATAGAGCGTCTTGCGGCACACTCAGTATCATTCAACCGGAGGGAGGTCTTTTCGGAAGGACGTGTCGACCCCATTCTACGAACCATCACTGTGAGATAGATGAATGAATACATTCCTTGGGCATCTAAAGGATTGGAGCAATGCAAACCAAGGATTGCTGTCGCTCTTCGCCGTCATCATTGCGTTGATAGGTATTATACCTTTCAAAGATATTGACTTCTCTACGGCAACCTCAGTATTCCAGGCGTGTATTGCGTTGTTGACTTATCCTCTGCAGATCCCAATCTATGTGCTTCTCGTTATTGTCTTTGCCGCAAGCTTGTTCGCGTTTTATATCGCCAGAAGAAGACCGAAGTCGGTCCCGTCTGCTGGCAAGGTCTTAATAGGCTCCTGGAGAAACGATTGGGGAACACCACCTGGAGGTGGCTTCGAAATCGCGGAAATCACGGCCGAGGGCAAGTACCTTGTGAACGGCAGGCATGCTTTCGACATACACGATTTCTCCTACGATCAAGCCAGCCATCAAATTCGCTTCATCAAGGTGGGAGTCGGAAATGACTACCGAAGGCTCACTAATATCCTTAGCGTTGAAAGCGATCAGTTACTTGTTGGCAATGAACTCAATTACCCAATTAGGTACTCTAAGGTTGGTTGACGCGGTATGTCGCCGCGGTTTTGTGCCACAAAACGCGATTGAAATAGAACTTTGCCTGCACCTAACGAGCGGCAAACCGGCGCCCACCTGCACTCCGTTTCGCTGGGCAGGCACGCACACTTGGATAGGCGATCTTGAAACAAGGATTGGCTAAATGCAAAGTCCTCGCTCCATTGCTCTCCGCCGGAAGGTGAAGCATGGCGGACAGGGCTGTCACGGAACGGAGTCAGTCATATTGGCGGCTCGCAACGGCGTGTTGCCTAATCGTTATATACCATAGCCGCCTTCAGTCTAAAGGGAAGCAAACCCAATGACGATAAGATGGAGACTTAGTGTTTTCTTTCTACAGGCGTTCTTGCTGCTAACAGCGACCAAGTTCGTTACCGGCGAATGGTTGGTCAACGAAATATGGTTCATATCTGGTCTTCTTGCATTGGTAATCAATCCTCAACTCTTGGAGCCATTCTATCCGCGCCCCATTGATGTTCTTGTCAACAGTCTAGTTGGCCTCTTGCTATACTATTTTGCTGGAAAGACTGTTGCAGGTTTCGGCTGGACCTCTTTCGCTATCCTGTGTTTAATCACTACTATCATTTCACTTGTTGCGATCATCTGGGGAAGGAAACGCGAAGTCTCAAATACTAGTCAAATCGCGAGAGCCTGTACAATCCTCTCCAGATATGCTACTTCACTCGTGATTTACTCTACTGTTTTCTGGCTGGCCTTGATTGATTTCAGACCAACTCTGGATAACCTATTCTGGACTCTTGGACTCACGTGGGCAATCGTAGTTACAATCGGGTCCATAAACTGGCAGTCCATTTGGTCCACGATGAGTGGCCAGCCTCTTCCCTGCAAGGTCGAAGGAATGGTTGGCCCTTCTGTACTCATGATCTCCTCTTCTCAAATACCTGCTCCCGGCACTTACGTTTCGCTAATCGAATCTAACCTGTCCACAGACGCAATCGTCCTTGCAAGAATTCATCGGTCAAGTGATATCTGGGCGCAAGTTCACGTACAAGATCAACCAGCCGCGCAGAAGATCCTCCGCTTAGGATTTGTATCATTGAAGGTAAAGGACTCTGGAACAAATAGGTTGATAGGATCGGTGCAGCACGACTCGACGGTAACCAATCTCCGTTTCCTTGCAACACGGGATCACCAAATTGGAGATGTCGTTGCAGTGCCAGCGCAAGGGGACGAAGTCCTCTACCAAATCAGTTCTGCGAAGATAATCTCCTCAAACGTAAAAGGTGGTTCGCATCTTGTTGTCGAGACAAACGCGACACAGCTGGGCATCTTCCGCAAAAACGAAATGAGGATGAGAAGATACCGATGGGTTCCCTCGCCTGGCGCGCCTGTTCTAAATATAACTGGTGCGGAACCCATTGCCGAGCTTCCCAATCCCAATGCGTCAGTGCGTTTAGGTTGCCTAATTGGAACAAAAGTACCGGTGTTCTTGAACATCGACTCCTTGCGCGAGGGTCACTTGGCAATACTTGGAATGACGAGGATGGGCAAGACCACGCTTGCTGCGAGGTTCATCAATGTGTTAGGTGCTCTGTACCGTGTCACCGTACTCGACCAAACCGGCGAGTACGTTTCTAAGCGAGGCTACACACCTTACAATCAAGCCGACGACACCCGGCAAACGGGGGTATCGGTACTGGAAGTTCCCCGACGCGCTGTTGCAGCAGACGAGGCGCTGAAGTATCTCGAGAGGTTGATGACAATTGCAGAAGGTGAGTATCGGGCTGGTACGCCAACGCAGCGCGTCATCTTAATCGACGAGGCACATCAATTCATTCCTGAACCGGCTGGTCTCGGCTTCGGGGCTCCCGGTAGGGACAATGCCTACAAATTCGGTGTGCTCATGATGCAGGTTAGAAAATTCGGCATCTGCGTAATCCTCATTTCACAACGAACTGCGGTTGTAGCGAAGAGTGCACTATCACAATGCGAGAACCTCATAGCTTTTAAAAGCGTAGACCAGACAGGCCTTGAGTACTTGGAACAAGTTCTTGGCGAGGGTGCTCGACCTTTGTTGCCGCTACTGAACCAAGGAGAGGCGTTGGCCTTTGGCCCAGCCATTTCTGCCGACAGCACAGTTGGGATCACCATTGATCAAAACTAGTCCATATCAACACCGAGGAACATAGAGGTTCGTCATGAGTATTCAAAAACGTTCACGCGGGCGAAGCGGAGGCCGAGGAGGAGGATCGGGCTACGACTTCCAAGACGTCTATATAGCCTGGCAGTTGGCGAAAATGCTGATGGGTGACCGTGATCCCATTATAGAAGTACTTTGGGAAAAGAAAGCAATCGACACAGGCACAGGACGTGGTGTTGAACCGGCCCACGTTGATGACACAGTTCTCCGCCTTCGCAGTGGAAGATGGGTCTTTACGCAGATCAAAGAATCGGCTCCTGCAGGCGGCTGGACCGTGAAGAATCTTATCCAGAGCGGCGTCGCAGATCAACTCTGGCGACAATGGCAGTCAAGGAGACCTGAGGATCGCAGGTTAACGCGACTACAACTAGCGAGCGGTGGAAGTGTAACCGCACTTGCACTGATCAACGATGCCGCGCTAAGGGCAAGAACAATCGCTGAATTGATGAGCGACGAAACATCATCGGAAGGAGTTGGGAGCATCGAAAATCTATCCGATCATCTCTCGACCACGACAGACGATCCGGGGTTACTTGAATTTCTGAGAGCAGTCTATGCAGAGCAGTTGCCGGCAGTTGCGGAATTGCAGGCATGGATAATTGGATCGCTGGCTCCATTTAGCACCGTTGCCACCGATATTGCGAATCATCTGATTCGAATTGTTGCTGAGAGCAAGCACATCGGGCCTAATGCCCGGTCATCCCACACGCGAGATTCTCTGATAAGTCAACTGCAAGCCATTGGAGTTGATTCAAACGTGCTTGCAGCAATCGGACTCATAGTTGTCGGTAGCCAACCCGATGAAGCCTTTTGGAAGGCCTTTCGCACAGAGATTGTGAAGTCGCTCCGTACCTTTAGAGTTTATGGCTTGGAAGTCGAACAGCCTGTCTATGCTGATCTGCCTTCTCTATTCATTCCCTTGAAACTGCTACCACTCGATGATCGGGATGAGCAACAGGTCGTAGCAAGGCGAACAAGGCGCTCACTCATTGATGTACTCAGCGGGGACGAATTGCGCGAGCCAGATTCGGAGGAACATCCAGCTTCAGCATTGGATCTATCAACTGTCTTGGCGGCGAAGCGCCGATTCATTCTGGTCGGAACACAAGGATGTGGTAAGACAACCACACTTCGTTGGCTGGCGATCATCTCTGCCTTGGAAGGTCAAGAAGCGAGCAGTCTACGCCAACAGTTTGGTCTTCCAGCTGCACCATTGCTTCCACTATTCGTTCGTTTTCGGCGGCTCGCGGACCGTATCCGCATACGTGGACTAGGAACTGTCCGAGGGCGCGTTGCCTTAGTAGCTGAGTTCCTTGCTGCTGAGTTTCAAGCAGGAATTGCGGGCCGCATGTTCGACCAGAACCAAGCACTTAGGATCGCCTATGAGCTCCTCGGATCAAAAGATACAATCTTCCTTTTTGACGCACTTGATGAGGTGGCAGATGACTCAGTGCGTCGACAACTGATAGAGGCAGTCGCAGATCTTGTGGAGAAATATGCTGAGCCGCGTGTTGTGATGACATCTCGGCCTTATGCTCTCAGCAAAGAAGATCTGAAGATAAGCCTTCCTCGCTATTCTCCCTTACCGCTTGATCGGAAAGCCACAGACGCTTTCTGCAAACAATGGTATCGCTCAGTGCGCGTTCACCTCCAGGAAAGGATCAGTGAGACCGAGGCAAGCCTACGAGCAGAGCACTTAGCACAAGAAGCAAGAAGAGTCCCAGATATGGCAGAGAACCCGCTACTGCTTTCGATCTTGGCACTTGTTCACTTTAACCGAGACGGGCTTCCAGTTGAGCGAGCTAAGCTTTATGACTACGCAACATTAGCAATGCTAGGCCATTGGGAACGAGATCCAGCCCGCAATCCCGGCGATGATGGGATTGCACCTGACTGGCCGCAGATGCTCAACCTCCAAGAAACAGAGATTAGGACAATCACGGAGCGGTTGGCATATGATATGCAGACTAGTGAAGCAGGGACTGAATTCTCTGCATCAGAGACTTTAGCCAGCCTAAGGAACGGTATTGAATCCTTGTCCGCAGGAACTTCTGGGTCGGGCAACCGTGCACAACTCTTGCTACGACTCTTGGTGGAAAGGTCAGGTCTCCTTCATGAGAGAACTACCAACGTGTACAGTTTTATCCATCTCGGCTTCCAAGAATATTTGGCAGCCCGATGGTTCGTTGCCACCGATCAGAGTTCCCTAAGCGCCCTTGTTAAACATGCGGAAGATGACCAACATGCAGAGGTACTACGTTTCGCAGTCGGGATTCTCGCAACCGGTGAATCCAAGCAAACCCAAAAGGCACTTGATCTGGTTCTATCGGTTGCCGAGCGCAACGCCTTTCTCGCGGCAGTGTGCCTCCTTGAAGCTTCGCAAATTCAGATTGACGAAGAGAAGTGCGAGGACCTTGTTCGATCAGCTTGGGCTGATGCTTGGCATTACTTCCATCATCGCACTGATGTCTTGGCTCGGGTCATCTGGTCGCTCATGGAGAGAACTCCCAAAGCAGATCAATTATTGCTCGAACTAATGGTTCAGGACGACCATCGTAAACGTCACCCTATGGGCAATGAAACATCTTATGCATTGCTCGCTTATCGCTTGCCAAAGCCGATGTCGTCGGAATTATCTTGGTTCCTTCGGCGACTATCCTTAATCAACGATCACGATGGGCCAGGTTTGACGCCCATTTGCGAGCTGCTTCTCGTTGAAGCTGGAGCAGATGCAATTGGAGAACATATCTCAGGTCTAATCTCGCTTCTGCGTCCTTCGGACTGGCCATTTCGCTCCCATGGCACACGCGGCAACCTCCCCAACCGGGCTGAACGGTTACTTCGAGAGGAAATTGCTAAGGCCGATGCCGCCCAGCCTATCTTGGCTGCTCTATATGACGCCCTGATAAGAACATCCAATTCTGAGAATGCAGTTGGAGCTGCTAGGCTGCTGCTTTCGGTAGGTGAACCACTAACGGCGGAGTTTGCCGATGCTCTCGTCGAGCGAGGTCTACGCGAATGTCGCCGGGAATCTGAATCTTGTGCATGGTTCGTGAGCCTGGCTTCGTCACCTACCGCTCGTGAACTACTTGTACCGAGACTCGTTCGTGCAATGACTCACGAGGACTCGGGCACTCGCGAAGGTGCTGCCCTTGTTTTGAAAGAGATTGGTGTCGGCACAGCCTTGCTAGCATCATTGGCAGACAATGCTCTGCGATTTGCTCCCATTGAGACGCTCACTGGCCTGCTTGCCAGTGACTCAACAGCAGACAATGTGGCCGCTAGACTCTCTGATGAGTTGTGGTTGGACCCCGTTGAGGAGGATGATCGTGTTTGGAATGCAGTATCCGCCCTCCTTGCTGCCCATCGCACTGATATCCCCGGCCTCCCGCGAGCCCTCGTTAGAGTTGGACTGGCCTCTAGCAAGCGACGTGAAATTGCCGCTCGTCATCTCCTTGACATGCGGGTCAATCCTAAGCACGGTCAAGTAGTGCGCGCGTCACTTCTCGACGCAGTTGAATCTGATAATGACGATGTCGCCACCGCTGCGAGCGCTGTTCTCATTGATACAGGCGATGCGGTCGGCAAAGAGCGTGTCAAGCGAATAGTGACGGCTTCGTTACGCGATGAGGAACAAATATCTGAAATCATTCCGCGGCTCAGAACATTGATCCTAGGTGAACCAGTCGAAGGAGTTATCGAAGTTATCAGTGACTATTTGAAAGGAGACATGGAGGCCTCAATAGCTGGTTCCGTTGCCCTGCTTCTGGCCGAAGAGAATCACTTGGATTCACCAAATGTTGCACGCGGTCTCGTTCAAGGTCTATATGACTCCAAGGCTCAAGATCAATTGCTCCCCTACATAAAGAGAATGTTGGAGGATCCGCGGCTTGTTGCTGATGCGCGAGCTGCCCTGTCGAGAGCGCTTGAGAGCAGCAATAAGGAAACATCATGGGGCGCCGTAAGATGTTTGTGGGAGGCAGGGATGCGTTTCGATCCTGATCTTGTGTCAGCCATTATTGAGTCGGGGCTGAGAAGCCAGAACAAGGCTCGCGCACAAGAATCCAAGAAGATGTTATTAGCGCTCCTTAAAGAGGCATCGACCGCACCAACTACGATAGCTACGCTGCACCAGTCAATAGCAAGTCTCCTCGATTATAATCAGAAGAAATACCAAGGAGCTTGGCCTGCCGCAGAATGCCTTTTAGCAGCAGATGTCTTTGACGATCAACTTCTGCCAAGCGTTTTAGTGCGTGGTGGCCTTCTTGACAATGAGAATCACGATCACATTAGCAGGGTTATACAACGTGGCGTTGCCCAGAACACAAAGTTCGCGAAAGCTGTCGAGGAAGAGCTTTGGATGGCAATAGAAGACGAGAAGCTATCATGGGGTGTCGCGAGGATGCTCCTCGGCGTTTTTCGCCCACAAACCGAACAGGCAATAAAGGATGACATCGACCATAGGCACGCGGTTCTCCGAGCGCTTGTTGATGAAGCGACTGAAAACACACACGCTGCTACACTTCTCAATGAGGTCGCGAATGATCAGGAACTTCGCACTCAGCTTCGCGAGACGCTAGTGCACCTTCTGCAAGACAAACAAAATGACATTGCATTTGCGGCAGCTTGTCGCCTCGTTGAGCAGCTTGATTGTGAGTATGCGATGTTGCCTTTTGCCATTGTTCGCGGAGGCTTTGGCAATGCAACAAAAAGCGACAAAGCGGAACGACTTCTTGATAGCGTCCGCGAGCGTCCGGTAATGGCATTACCTTTACGGGCGGCATTGTATGAAGCACTTTTGGGCTCGGATGCGCAAACTGCTTGGCGCGCGGCAGTCTATCTTATGGACAGGGGTGAAAAACATAGTCTTGGGATTGCTCGCGGTCTTGTATATGGTGGCCTCAGTCATGGCTGGGGTAGGCCTCGAGCAAATACTCTTGGTAGGATTCGTTCATTGTTACTTGATCCCGTCACGCGGGGGGCTACTGTGGATGCTCTCATTGCTGCGTTGCTATCGCAAAAAGAACGTTATGATTTCAATTTCGAAGCTGCATCGCTGCTGGTTAGTGCAGGAGTGGATATAACAGAAGTGCTTGCATTTGCAGCCGAGGAGCGCATCCGATGGCTTGCTGCTCCCTTCCTCGCCCTCGTGGCAATGTCCGGGCACATTAATGAAGCCATTATCACAGCAAAGCGTCTTGGCTCTCACGAATTGTTGAAAATCCTAGAGGGTCCACCAGCAGGCAAGAATCGAACCATATAGTGACGCAGAAGAGTGCTTGCTTCGAGAAAAATAAGTTGCACCACACGCGTTCGATAGAAACGTTTCGCAACGCCCACGCCTGGGGCGAGCTTGGTCAATGTGCGTGTTGCGAAACTGACGTTTGGTTGTGTCGTGCAACTTATCATGGTGCTCCATGCACGGAGTCTGAGAACCAGTGTGGGCGGCTACGGCATATAACAAATGCAACAGCGACACTCACATCATCTGATAAGGCTATGTTGATGCAAGCTTCGCGCTATCAGTTGAGTTCGCTCAACGCCACACGCATTCATGCCAGAAAAACAAAAGCATGGAGTGTGGCGTTGCGCTGTTGCCAAACGTTATACGGTATGCCCTCCCGCCCCTGGCATGGTGCAGATTTAGAATAGGGACGGCTCGATGAATGGAACCAGAGGTTGTGCGGAAGCTGAATAAGTTTGAGAAAGCTAACCGGAAGGGGCGGTCGGGCACGTCCGGATAGCACGCCGTAATACGGCGACACGTTGTGCGCTATTGCGACTGGCGATTTGCGATCTATTCTTGAAGGAGATCAGAGATGTCTTGGATCGTGGAAGTCATAATCGGCTTTGCGACAATAGTCTTGGGCAATATCTTTTGGTCGACGATACGTGGTGGTTCGTTCCAAAGGAACCTCCTTCAGGATTCTGAAGAGATCAGGAGGCTCATAGCATTGATTGGGAAAGAGAAACTAGAATCTGAAGGCGAAGCCGTCGAACCATCATTCGGTTCGTATTCGAACAATATCGCTCTCTTCCTCCATGCCGGCATCAAAGCACTCAAAAACACGAGAAATATCGTTGGAATCGGGGCGATAGGACTATTCACAATCAGCGTACTGCTCAATCCCCTGTTCCTAGCAATCAATCTTGTTCTGTTCTTCATGGTTAGCCTATTGGGTATTCATAGCTATGTCAAGAACTCAGTTGCGACCGATATCCACTCCGTACTGTTGAACATTTACAAATGGAACAAGGAAGACCACGACAGCTGCAAGAACTTTTGCACCGTGGAAAAACCATATTTGGGAGTGCTCTATCAAACAATATCCGAAGTGACCTAGCGAGTGCCAGCCGCAATAGCGCATAACACTTTATAAAAGGTTGGAGTCAAGAGAATAGTATCCACCCTTGTCGTTGGGTCGCAACGATTTTGTTCCTGTCCTTTGACACCGTCGGTCAACGACTACACCGGCCGCCGAGGAGACATCCCTTCATGCGGGGCACGACAGACTTCGAACTGGTCCCAAACACTTTACCGGGCTTTGGCCTCAGCACAGATCTCCAGCACGTCCCAGATGTTTCATCGGCGTCGCACTCGTATCCCAATCAAACGGGCGGTGGACTTAGATGCCACCAGTTAGGCGCACAGGCTTACGAGCACGAGGCCAGTTGCGAAGTTTGTTGATCTCGATGCCTTTGAATGTTTTGAACTCTTGTTGTCGACTTAAGACATAGTAGGTGATCTTCGCCAGTTCTTTGGCAACAACCGTACGAGCAATGGCTTTCGTGGCTTGATGTTCCAGTCTGCTGGCAAAGTGTCTGATCTCGGGGTAGAACTGCATCGCTTTGACAGCTGACTCGGTGAAGGCAAACTTGAGATACCGGTTCCCATCTTTGGAACCTGAACGGTGGGAATGTTTGCCACCGGAGTCTTTGGCACCGGGCACCAAACGACAGTAGGAGCAGTAGTGCTTGGCATCGGCGAAGCGCTGAATGTCACCGGTTTCCATTGCGATGATAGATCCGGTGATGTCACCGATGCCTGGGATGGAGAGCAGTCATTGCACGAATGGCAACGGTCGGAGTTGTGCCTTGAAGTATTTTTCGAGTTGCTTGCGGTGCTCGGCAGCTTGAAGACATTGCTAATGGTACATCATCAGGGGTATCCGATATTCTTCGGGGATGGGACACTGACTGACGAAATCAGCGAAGCCTGACTGGTGCGGTGACACCGGCAGCGTTGTGATGTTGAACTGAGCGAGGATACTTGTGACGCGCCGAATGATGGTTGGTCGATTGTGATCCATCACCATTCGTTGGCGCAGAAGATCCCGCATCGCACGATATTCCGGTGGCAATTGGTGAGCTTCGGGGATGTAGTCCATCCGCAGGAACTGCGCCAAGGTGAGAGCATCGACGGCGTCGGTCTTGACTTTGGCATAGAAGATGGCTTTCAAGTACTTTGCATGTGCCAGGATCAGATCGACGTTCAGTGAGCGCAGAAGGTCGGCGAGCCAGTACCAGCCGGTTGTGCATTCCACAACAGCGCGGTGCTGGCCGGGCCACTGACGAAAATATTCTGACACCAATGCGGGGTCGGTTTTCATCTGACGACGTGCGATGATTGTTCCGTTGTTATCAACCGTGCAGACGACGATCAGCCTGCGGTGCAGATCAATACCAGAGTATAGCATAGTGCCTCCTGTGAGTTGGTGGGTAGAGCATGACTTGGTTTGGCGATCAATCATACTCATTTCTCCTGACTCACGGGAGACCTTTTAGAAATATCAAAGGGCAACACGGCGCTCGCACACTGGATAGGCGGGGGGAGAAGCTAAGGGTGGCTTGATGTAAAGTGCTCGCTCCATTACTCTCCGCCAAAAGGTGAAGCATAGCGGACAGAGCCGCCACGGAATTGAATCAGTCGTAGGGGCGGCCCGCCTTAAAGGTGATGTATGGCGGGTAAACTCGCAACGGCGTGTTGCCTAAACGTTATACGCCATTGTTTTGCGACAGTGGGTTGCCCGGTGGCTAGTCCTCTGGCCATTTGATAACACTTGTCGTTCATCACGTACCTACACAACTATGGCAACCACGGATCAACACGTTTTCTTCAGGACCCAAGGAGACTGTGTCATCGAGGACAATGTCTTTGGGGCTTTCCTCAGTGACATTCGAGAAACGCCTGAAACTGACTGGCCCCAACTCATCTCGGAAATGTCTCGGGCTGTCGAAGCTCTCGTCCTCTTCGAGAGGAGTTTTGTCTTCAGTTACCAAATCGACGAAGACAATGACATCGCGTACTTCGGTACGGATAATCCGCTGCCACTTTGTTCAATAATCGAAGAGTTGTCAAAAGAGAAAGTCCTGAACTTCGTTTCGTTGGTGCCTATCGACTCCTCACCCCAGCCATCCGCGATGCTCGCACAAGTCAATGAACTGCAGATAGTACCCAAGGACCTCGTGTCCAAGTTCAACGAGTTCAACTTTGCGTATTATTTGTACCAACAGGAGATCGCACGCCACCACGACTTGCCATTTGTATCTACTGACAGCGAATACGCGAGGTCCTTTGTTACCGGGAGTAACATCTTGAAGTACTCCTTGTCCCAAAAACTGGTTCAAAACATGAATTTGACTATTTCAAAGGACTTCGATAACCTCATCCGCACAAACCGTGAGTTCAGCTTTTTTGTCCCTCCGTTCCTCGCCGTAGTTCTCGATAAGGTCATCAAGGGAGCATCATTTGGAACAGCAATATTGGAACTGAGGCATCAATTTCGGTCGTTGCGAACAATGTTCATGGATTACGACAGGGAATTGCATGCACCCGACCTTACTGTCAAAGAACAACTCAAGCGGTCTGCGCGAATTGTCAAGGAGATCGAAAAAGCCTCCTCGGCATTCTCAATCAAAGACCGAACTAAGTTTACACTCTGGGGCGACACGTTCGACTTTCTCATTGATTCCACCACCGACATTAGCAACTTTAACCCGATCAAGACAGCTGGTCTGATACCAAGACTTACCCGTTTATCCGGTCAGGTTCTCATTAACCTTATGCTTAAGAGACGATACAATTCTCTCTACAAACTGAAGGAGGATTTCTATAGCATAAGGGGGTACTCCGATCTGCTTCACAAGGCTACTACACCGCTTGTGGAGAAGGCGAAGAATCTGAATCCCATTGGTACCATTTGCGTTTTGCCTGGCAATCCGTTCCAAGATCCTCGCAATCTTTACAGGTGACCGGACGTCGCACATGACTCGCAGAATCTAGAAACGACTCCGCACAAGTTTTCATCTGGCGACGCAAAACAACGGCGCATAACAAACAGCAAACCGGTACTCGCACGCTGGATATGCGATGTTGAAACAGATTTGGCTAAATGTAAAGTGCTTGCTGCATTGCTCGCCGCCGCGAGGAATGAGTCAGTTGGGAGCGGCGGCTCGTAACGGCGGTTTGCCTAAACGTTGGGCGCTACGGCGCCATCTTAATTTGGAGTAGCCGATGAGTCTATCTTGGGAACTTGATTTCCGAAAGCGAATGGACTCCGTTCGACAAAGGCAGACAATTGCGGACGGCATTCCAATCTCGATCAAGATTCGTATCACGGGTGGATGCTTTCATAGGGAACATTCGCCTGAAGCTTACAGGCTGATCGACGAACATCTCCGACATCTTGATCCAATGGAAGGAATAGCGTTCGAGGAGCACGAGAGTGGGCCAGAGGTTCTCATCTGCTTGGCGTACACGACTGTAGTCATGGGGCTCGCGAAGAGTGTCATCGATCTCATTACAGCGATTATCAAAGCACGTTCTGAGGGAGTCAAGAAAGGTGATCGACCCTCCGAACCGCTCGAACTGCTTGTGCGGACTACCAGCAAGGACGGGGAATACTTCGATGAACAGGTTCTGCATATTCTTCACCAGCATCCGCCCGACAGTAGAATGATTGCTGTGACGTTGACACAGGCAATCAACAAGATACTTGAGAGGACCACGCCGGAGAGAGGGGCGCAGCACATAACACACAAAACAACGCCGCTCACTCGTTCGAAGCAATCAAAGAAGAGCAAGGAAACCAAGGAGAAAAAGAGATCGCTCAATGCTCGCCGTCGCAAGAAACGATCTTCATAGCTCCAGCGTGCATTGCGTTGTTTTGCTAGACGCTATGCGGAAACAACCACATTGCAGATTTGATTGGAACGCCGACCGGTAAACATTCACAGAACTAAGAGACACGGTTTATGAAGGCAACAGCAAATGGAAAGAAGATCAAGAAAATGCTCCAAGTGGAGATACGTTTCTTCACAAACAATCTTCCAGGTAACAATGGTGCTATTCTGCCAAGGCAAGCTTGGGCCAAAGGGGTTGTAATGATTCAGCCGAACGAATTGCTTGGTATCAAGCCACGAAACCGCCCAATACCTTTCAATAGTCTGATAGAGATCCCATCGAAGATTGAAAAGATTCTCGCTCGAAATGAGATAACACTTCACCTGCCGCTCCGAATGCGGAAGTATTTGAAACATTCCAAAACAGAATGAAATAGGCGCATTCATTAGCAGGGTTGGTGAGTGGTCATACCAAAACGGCGATGGGAACGCGCAATGCACGAGAAGATATCTTTTCCGTGCATGAATCGAGGAAAACGTGTTTGTATAGTCTTTGAAGACCTTTCATGATGCGGTTGCCTGCGCATAACAATCGCAACCACGACACCTGCCCTGCCTGCCGGTCTATGACTTGTTGTTAACCGGCGGGCAGATGTGGTGCCTTGAACGCTATGCGTCATACACTGCGCCTCAAGGATCGTTCAAGGAAAAGGCGATTATGATATGATTCCTGACAGTATCACGTTGCATCGTAGCCTCGGCGGTGGGCCTCCGGTCAAGCTTGACATGCGAAGGGTTCGTGACCGCGCGACGGTTAAAGTAGATGTTGGCTATGAACACTTCGAGTTTGACATCGATTTGCCCGATTTCGAGTCTGTGTTACTTCCCATTGCCACCGGGACGATTGGGGTGATACCTCAGTGCAAAACGTTTGTTTTGGACAACAGCAACAGCGTCGTTCTCAGGTCCGGCATGTATTCGATTACGTTGAACTGGGGTGGCGATCCGCCGGAAGAATGGCAGTGCATCGGAGCTCTTGTAGAGAATATGATGCGGCTTGCGGGTCAACTCACGGGAATGCCCGATGTGTTCGACTGATTCACGACTCCATGATTCTCTTTTGTCATCGCGCACGAACGCATAACACGCCGCACTACGGCGCTCACGCATTTGCAAAGGCACGCACAAAGCGACGGTTGCGACGGAAGAGTTCGCTCACCCCGCACGTCATTTGAGAGATAGCGAAGTCGTGGGGGTACGTAGTGCGGCGACACGTTAGCTGCAAGCGACGTTACATTTGAATAGGCGTTTTGCGGCACCTCCATTGAACTGGTACACCAGGACATAGAAGGATTGAGTGGACAAGAAGCCAAGCTAGACATCTATCGACGAATACATCATGGCCTATCCCAAAGAGGTTCAAAGAAAACTCACTCAACCCAGAAAGCTCATAACCTTGGTGGCGCCAAAGGCGGAGGAGAGAATAAGTTATCGGATGCCTGCCTGATTCCAGAAACGGAGGCAAGACATGAAACGATTTGGTCTTCTCGCGCCGTTTCTGCTTATTGCAGGAATGGCACTCGCACAAGAGCCCGTACTCCTCTCCCAAAAGAGTTTTAACTTCGGGGGAGGAACGGACATTGCATTCAGCTTCTCGTTCAATTCATCCGACATCTACGCGGGAGGTTACTATTCTGTACTCGGCATCGGCGCCGGAATCACGAAACTTTCTCGAACCGGCAACTCGGGATGGACGGTAACTTCTTCTTCGGCGCCTGGAGTTATCTCGGGCCAGGCAGGCACGAAAGCGCTCCGGACCGAAGATGCCGTCTTCTGGCTCTTCGGTGATGGGACGGTGAAGAAGCTTCGCGGGGATGGGTCGGAAGCGTGGTCAGTTAAACCCGCCGGCACGGTCCTCTATGCCGAACCTTCGGCGAGCGATACGCTCCTCGCGGTTTCCGTTGAAAATCAGCCCCGGCTCTTCTCAATCAGTTCCGGAGGCCAGGTTCTTTCGGCAGTTCCGCTCCAGGGAAGCTTTTTCGGCGTTGTCACGCTTCGACGGCTCGGTAATTTCGTCTGGGTTTTCGGGTGGGACTATGTTCTCCCCGTCCCGGGTGGAAATGCCTTTGCCGCAATGTTCAATGCGACAACCGGAGAAAAGCTCTGGGAGGTGGACGTCCCGCAGTGCGTAACGTCGTATGGGGACGTCGACGAAAACGGGAACGCATACTTCGCAGTTAATCCATATGCGGTGATTCCTCCGAACATCAATATCTACTACAGCTTTCTCGTCATCTCTCTCGATCTTTCAGGAAACGAGAGATGGAGACGAGAATGGCTCCCGGCAGGGCATTCCTATAATGCGAACTCCGAAAACTATGTTGGGGGGGTCGCAGTTTCGGGAGACGCCAAGGGTGAGCTCGTGATACTTGGGGAAACCGATCGAAGCCTGACACAACACACCGGAGAAAGGTCCGCATACGCAACAGGGATGGACGCAAAAACCGGCGACTCTCTCTGGGCGCGATCGTGGGAATTCGAGTCAGGAACGATCGTGAGCCAGGTGTTTGATGGACGGTTCGACGAGAATAACCGGCTCGTACTCCTTGGAAACTCCTTATCAAGTCTGAACGGCAACCCACCGAGTCATGAGTTCCTCGAAACGTACTTCATCCCTGGCGTGTCAATCGGTCTTGCGCTCACCGCGCCGGACACGGGAACCTTCTGGGGTGCGGGAACAGCGGCGACGGTGCAGTGGCTTACGAACGGAGTTTCGGGAACGGTCTCCCTCTTTCTCTCACAGGACGGAGGAGCGACCTACCCCTTCAGGCTCGAATCGGGGATCACGAACACCGGAAACGCGATGGTCACGGCACCGAAGGTAGTTTCGCGGTTCTGCCGCGTCAAGATCGTTTCGGATGCAGATCCGACGGTCTCGGCGACAAGCCCCTTCGACTTCACGACCGCCTACGCCATCTGGCCGGGCGACGCGACGAACGATGGGACCGTGGATATCCGCGACTTCCTCCCGCTCCTCACATTCTATGGGGAAACGGGTCCGGCACGACCGAACGCATCGCCCTCCTGGACGCTCCAGCCGCTTGGTACGGCATGGAACATCTTCGATGCGGCGTTTGCGGACGGGAACGGCGACGGAAAAGTGGACGACAAGGATATTGCGGTGCTTCTAGAGAACTGGGGAGCGACGCGCGCAAGCGGTGCGCCACCGAACGCGGACATGCGGGCAGTGTGTGATGAATTGCTTGCAACGCTGGACAACCAGGGAAACACCCCAAAGGTCCAGGCGATGCGAAATGCCATCATCGCCTACCGGCACGATGTGCTCGGAGTTCCTGAAGAGTTTGTGCTTCTCCAGAACTTCCCGAACCCGTGGAACCCCGCAACGACCATCCGATTCTCGCTCCCAGAACCCGCTCCGCTCGTGACGCTCACTATCGTGAATGTCCTTGGGCAGACGGTCTTCGAGTGGAACTGGAACGGGTTTGGTTTTGGGGATCATGAGGTGGTCTGGCACGGTGAAACTTCGGATGGCGGCCGCGCGGCAAGCGGCGTTTACTTCTATCGGCTCGAAGCGGGCACCCGCACAGCCGTGAAGAAGATGCTCCTGCTTAAATGATGTAAGTCAAAGGTCCCACACGATATTCGCGTGGGACATCTTCTTTCCCTCGGAAACTTGATTTCTTATTGGAGATGTGCTGGGGCATTTGGTCGGTTATCGTGGGCCTTGTGATCCTAGTCTACCCTCTAGTTTGGCTTTTCCTAAGGGTTCTCGGCCCGGAATTCCTCTGGCACGGACTGTTTGTAGATTTACAAATTGACTTAGAACCTTGGAATCCCAGTCACTTACTTTGCGATTAGTTCAATTGGGTTTTCGACATTCGATGGAAATACGCTTCTTGAAGTCGAGGACCATCGACGTGCTCGATGACCAAAACAAGGAATTCTTGGCCAAAGTCAAAGTCTCCTAGTCCCTGGAGCAACTCGCTGTCATCGAGTCCGCCCTGCCGAATATAGTCGCGGATCTGGAGGACGGACCACCATTCCCAATCAAGATCCTTCCCGGGCAGGAAGACGAAGGCGCCGAATTCTTGCGTCTCGTCGAGCTGCTTGCTCCACATTTCGCGGTAGGAGGAGAAGTTGGCGTAGAGATGAGATATTATGGCGGGATGGGTCATAGATCGAAATCGGTTTCATGCACGGGGATAAAGTCTTTCCTGCAGTTTTCCAGAGTGCGATCGTAGACATGCTGGGGCAGCAATCCTCGAGTTTCAAATGGGGGTATCGCTTCTTGCAGCAGTGGGGACCCTTCTGTTTCTGAGACGTTGAATGCAAGAGAAACAGGCCCGAATGGGATGAGCATGACCAAAGGTTGTGCATTACGTTGAGGCCTTCGATTGAATCTATTCTCCCACTTCGCAACTATTGGAACACACCGGACACCTGAATGCTGCATGTGAATAAGAAACGAATTGAATGGTGAAAGATTCGAAAGGCGAACCTGGATTGATTTCAAGTGGACCTTGTTTTGCCATTTCAGATTTTGCTTCGTTATCAACTTGTTCCTACACGTTTCCCAAATACGTCGGGTTGTTCATCGATCTGCGCTCTTATGTCGCGATCGTAGCGAATCACAACCAAACGGTAGCCGTGTTGGACAAGTTTGCTTCGTATCCCAGCATCCCTTTGCACTTGAGATGCCTCATTGTGTACTGACCCGTCACAGAAGATGCACACATTGGGTGCATAAAAGAAGTCCGGGATACAACGTGGTTCGTCGATTGCTTTCTGCGCTTCTTCGGGCAGGCGATGATGCCCGCTAACTAGGGCATTGAGGAACTTGCGTTCCAATTCGGATCTAGAATCCGTCAGGGAACGCAACCACTCAAGGTGCGCTGCCCAATCGCGACCATTGATGCGTGGAAAGGTCTGACTGGCAACGAGATCCAAGAGGATCTGCCGAATTCCACGCCGGTCAAGGAGGAGGGCTTCATACTGATTCCCATAGCTCATCAAACACTCATAGCATGCTGCCTCGCACTCGCTTTTCAAATCATTACCTGCATGGTCGTAATGTGAACGTTCGAGAGCTTGCCGGGCGATGCGAGAGAGCGCACCAGCATCTTCAACAAGCCTTCGCAGGACACCCGCCCCACCCTCCGTTGCCTCGAACATGAGAATGCTTCGATGGTCTCCATCACCAATTCGCTCAGCAGAGAGCTCCGATTCTTCTAGCTGGTACTCTTGTTCACAACCCCGCTGGATCGCATACTGCAGACTCGCCTGGACACCTGGATTATCGCGAAGCTCAGGACGCAAGAATCTTATGAGGAGCATATTTTGCGTACCGGTGACCGCGAGTCTGACATTCTCGATTCGCTGTTGACGTAGGGGGCGTGGTCCAGCCGCTGGCACACCATTTATGATCTCGCCGGTTTCAAAGTCAATCAGGAAACCGGGCTGTCCCGCATTACGCCATCCATGATTCACACGCAGTAAAGTAGCTGAAGGTGCGTAAATGAGCCGGAGGATGGGTGTACCGTCGAACACGACGTCTGCCTCTATTGTTCGGGCACGGCCATCTTCTTGCGCAAATTGAAAACACGTTTCAATCTCGTATCCGCGGCGTCGACGTTCTTCCTCATCGCAAGTGATCCGTTCGCGGCGGCGGACACGTACATTGGGCATATCCAATATGAACGCAATCAGGCTGTTTTGCGCATCAAAGAGGATGTCGCAAACCGGACAGCGGTCGTTGCCAGGATCACAGAATGCGCCGCAGGACCGGCAAAGCCTCTTTTGACTTCGTCTCTCTTCCAGGCCCCCGGGGGACGACTGGAAACTTGAAACTTCCCACTTTGCTCCTTCATGATAGAGGATGTTCCCGGGTGCAAATTCTCTTAGGGCAAGAAATCTCGGTCTCGGCACAAACTCGCCATCATCGCGGGGAACCCACGCACGCACAGGCAATGCAGGGAAATTGTACCCCGGAAGGAATCCCTCGCTGGCAAGATACCTGTAGGGGTAGAAGTCACCTTCTTCCCGGCTCGTATTGATTTGTAGAAGGAGATTTCTTTGACGCAGGGCTTCCTGCTGGCGGCCTTGCGCTCTTCCCTGGTCATCCCGATTTCGGGCACGAAGAAGTGCGCCTTGAGCCTCGACCAATTGGCGAGTTGCCGCGTGATAGAGCTCCCTCCATCTGTCAAACGCGCTGTCGAATTCCTTCGCCGCTTCCGACAGCACTCGCTCAACCCAATTTGTTTTGAACCAACCAGCCGTCGAAAGAAACCCGCTGTCCGCAGAGAGCATACTTAGAACATGGTCGCGCAACGTGAACCGCGCAGAATCACTGAGGGTAAGTTGCCCGGAGATAGTATCGCGCAGACGGAGTTCTTCCTTCTCAGTTTCCAGGATATTCTCCACCGATTGCCCGAGCGGCAAGCGCAAATGAGCGAGCCAGACTGCGTGGATATGGGCTTTGAGCAATGCTTCGTTTGCAAGATCGAGACGCGGGGGGCGAACGCTCCCGGCCACCATGTCTTCTTTTCTATGGAAGAAATACTGATCGTGGCTGTTGAGAGCACCGCAATATGTAAAGATCAGCCCCGGTTGACCCTGACGTCCCGCACGGCCACTCCGCTGCGCATAGTTGGCGGGGGTCGGCGGAACATTTCGCAGGTGGACAAGGTCGAGGTCAGCAATGTCTACACCAAGTTCCATCGTTGGCGAGCAGACGAGATACGGCAGTCTTCGATCCGTTCCAAGCCCTTCCCCGCTAAAGCGTCGTTCACGCCGTTCCCGTTCACCGGGTTTGACAACCTGGGCGGTGTGTTCTCGTGCCTCCAGGCCGGCAAGTTCGGAGGGTGCCCGCCTGTAGAAAACCTGGAAAAAAGCGTTTGCGCTTGGGGGAATCTCTGCATACGCACCGTGACTCCCTTTGCGGCTGTAGAGCGAATCTGGTTTGGGAGGAGTTCCATCCCCAAAAGCCCAGACAATACGTGCTGCTTCGAGCTGAAAGAACTGATGGTCGTCTATCGGATCAAGTCTAGCAAGAAATCCCTGACTCACAAGGAGCGACAACAACTGGTCAATGAGTGTGAGGTAGTCTGCCGAACCGAGATCAAGCTGATCGCGGAGATACCTTCCGATTGCGCTGCGTTCATTGATGCTGAAGCCTTCAGCAAACCTCTGGGATTGACCCAGACGAACAAAGCGGGCTGCGGACCTCAATTCGTTGATGTTCGGATCCAATCCCCAGAATTCGTTCAGGTTCTGTTCTACACGCTGCCGGATCTGTTGTTGCGTCGTCTCGCGCAGGCAAGAGCAATTGATGGCAAGTTTTCGACGGAACTGATTGAGAATCACATAGACCGTTGTCGATCTATCAGCAACTGAAAGGCTTGCCATTGGGCGAATTGATTGCCATCGCCGGTCGTCAGCGCACAGGGCATCTAATCCCTGAAACTCGACACGAAGAAGACCAAGCTGTTCCAGATTAGGCTGGACAACCCGCCACCCTCGACGCAGGTCTTCGTACAAACGGTATTCTGTCAGCTCACGGAACGACCGCCATACATCGTCCGCTGCAGGAGATTGAGGATCAAGCTCCGCATTCTTCGCGATATCGCGAATCTCCAGGCCGCTCGCTGAAACGACATCTTGGGCAACCTGATCGAATGTAAGTTCCTTTTTACGCACCAACGCGGCATGAAGGGCGGAGCGCAACAAAGAGACATGGACGAAATCATTGAAGTGGCCGGCCTGGAGTGAGGCATCCTGCCGGTTATCAGTGAACGAAAGGAGCTTGTCCTTAGCTACGTTCATCTGTCCGGCGTGCCGCAGCAATGACGTGGCCAATACGGTCGTTGCACTGCTTCTCGCCTCGCTTGAAAGCGAAGCGAGTTTGGTAAACTCCCGTTCGCGCGCGGTATAAAACTCGCCGCAATTCAGACAAAGCGAAAATGGTTCATTTTGAAACCACATCTTGACGGCGTCGGACCGTGTCTGCTGGAAGTACATGCCATCCGGAGAAACCCACAGTGATTCGGGAACACGCTCCCGCCAGGTCTTAGTCAGCCTTCCCCGGTTGTCACGCCACTCGTCGGGTATGCGATCCTCGCTCCAGTCATTTTCTGCCGGGGCAAGCATCAGGTATCCTGGCGCCGCATCTCCAAGGTCATTCTCCATTCCAAGAGGGTGAGGAAGTAACTGGTGCTCTGCGCGGAGTACGTGATAGTAGTCCTGACCACATTGGCGGCAGAATTTGATGGGTACAAATAGCCGACCTTCGCTGGTCCGAAGCTGACCCTCTGTGGAGAACACGCGGGACTCTGTCGGCTCGATTGTCGCATAGAGCGCCCGTCCCTGACCAATGAACTGGTGGAGCTTGAAAGCAAAGGCTCTTCCTCCATCCTCTCTTACCAGCTCTCCGCCTCGACTCAACAGCTCCTTCAGTCTTTCCTCACATACTTCCGATGTCGCCTTTGAATTTTCTGCGAGATCCTTCGCTGCTGCTGAAAGAGTGCGAGGTTTGCGGCGCTTCAGTTTGCCTCCCACCTCCGGCTCTATGCCGAATTTCCACTCCACCCAACGGGTCAATGGATGACGGCGGAAATCGCGTATATTATTAGGGACAGGTTCACTTAGCGCTGCGGACAATTCAGAGGGACCCGGCTCTCCACCTTCCGTGAAGGGAATGAGCGTTTCTTCTATGACGTTGGATTGATCGAAAGGATGGCCGAACAGGCGGTATGCAAAGTCAGCGACGGCAGTTCGTCGCGATGACGGTGTTGCGTTTGCACCTGAGACCATGGTTGCGCTTGTGCCGACATGAATGAGGCTTGGTCCTGCGCATCGTTCTTTCAAGCGACGAATCAGCATCGCCACATCAGCACCCTGGCGTCCACGATAGGTGTGCAGCTCATCAAACACAAGGTAACGCAAGCCTCCGCCCGCACGATCCAGAAAGCGCTGATCCTCAGGTCTGACCAGCAGCAACTCCGCCATGACGTAGTTCGTCATCATGATCTGCGGTGGATGAAGCCGCAATTGTTCACGTTCTGGAGTTGTTGTCTCGCCCGTGTACTTTGCAAAGGACACAGGAAACCTCTTGCCTGTGCGACTCTCGTAACTCCTCTTTAACACATCCAACGCTTGCCATTGAGAATTCACCAATGCGTTCATTGGATACACAACGAGCGCCGCCACGCGGTCACCCGTTGCCGGTTGCCGGATCAGGTTGTCGATGATTGGAAGGAAGTAGGCAACGCTCTTTCCCGAGCCGGTTCCGCTCGTAACAATGTAGCTCTCTCCTTTGATTGCCTTTTCAAGCGCTTCAACTTGATGCTGATAGAGGTAAAACGGGCTTCCGTTCGCTGCCCGGAAAATTGCAGCCGCCTCTTTGGTGATTGTTCCTTTGGCTGCCAACTCGTCGACGGAAGCAGCCCGTGCGTACGAGGGGCTCAGCTGCAACAAGGACTCCGGCCACAATTCCGCCTCTTCAATGAGGGCGTGGTCAACGAATGCCCGGGCCCGCAGATCCGAGATAGTGAAGAAGGATCGGACAAAGTCCCTGTAGTCGTTAAGGACTGATTCGTGGAGTTGGAAAATGCTCATTGCGCTTGTTTCTCCTTGTAGCATTCGCAATGTGTCATTTTATCAAGGACACATTGACGAAAATCTGTCCTTCTATGGAAGGACAGGCTTCAGGGCAAACGATCACCTTTGACGGGTTTGACGGCTTTTTGACGGGTTTTGCGGCCTATTTTCATTATGACGGGTTTGACGGCTTTTTGACGGGTTTCCGGCGCGCAACTACATAATAAGTGCCTCTGCCAGTTTCACCGACCCTTTCAACTATTCCTCTCTCTTCGAGATCTTTGAGTTCTCGGAGAGCAGTGCTATCTGACGCCCCAGTGATTACCTGATACTCGCTGTTCGTAATCCGTTTCGCGGACTTCATATGTATGACCGCCTTGGTCTGACGATCATTCAAATTGAACCCGCTCAGCGATTCGTCCGTCAACCAATCGCGCCATAGGGTGACGACCCATTGGTCCCCATCCTGACGAAAGTCGGGATCAGCCAGACCCGCTTCTCGACAACGATCGATCATGTCCAATGTACCAGTTCCAGCCTTTTCAATGTATCGCGTGAGAAAGAAAGACTCCGCAATTAATGGATTCCGTGGGATCGAAGCATGCGGATGTCGCAATGACTCCGGATTCAGAGATGGCGGTAACTCACCTGGATTCCATACCTCGAGACGATCTGCGAAAAGCATCACCTGCACACTCGCGTTGCTAACGTAATCACGATGAGCTACGGCATTAACGATGGCCTCCGAGATAGCATCTTTTGGGAGATCATACTCGACAGGTGCCTGAGGCCCCTGTTCACGTGTGCCAACTGATCGGACAATCTTGGACATAACAAAATCCACGGCCTGGTCAACCAAGTCAAACACTGTGCCCTTATAAATCTGGTAAGATCGAATAGGCTTGTGGACTTCGGTACCATGGTAGTGAAGGCACTTGACTTCAGAACTGATTAGGAACCGCTGTGGTTCACGACCAAATAGTAGTATGGCAGCATGACTTGGTAGCCCACCGTCTAACAGATTCAGGTGGGTCAATACATTCTCAACTGACGTCTTCACAGTTAACGCAAACTTACGCTCTCGTACCGCTGTGTCCAGAAACCACTCCACTTTCTCGTTGGAGATGTCCCCCAATGATGCACCGGGACAGACTGCCGCGGCAAATGGCACTGTCCGAATCAAGCCGTCGCGTTCCAATCGCTCAACGAGGCTCGCGTATACAGCGCTCGTAAGATCTGGTACGTCGGTAAATCGCCTGCGAATAAGCTGGGCACCTGCTTTTTGGATGAGGGCGAGCATTTTTGTTTGCCGACCCTTGTCGTCCGGCCCTTTTACATACACCAAACGTGTTTTCCTTTTTTCAGTTGCGCGGTCGAACTCACGCTCCGTGGGTGACGGGCCAGAACCATCAGGAAAACCGTACTCATTCCCGAAAAGCCCAATGTAGATCGCGCTTCGGTCCACTTCATCGAGATATACGTCATCCGCTCGACGGTCTGATGCAGGCAAGTCCTCAAAAAGAAACACATCAAAAAACCGCCCCAGCAAGGGCTCACCCTCTATGTAAACCTTTAGTGCACGCCTTTCGTTGCTCAGTTCTTTCTGAACACTACTTATGAAGATCGATCTTCTTTTCAGATCCATCGTACTCATGTGCAGAGATCCACAATTTGATTCAATAGTGTCTTTGCGTCATCCGGAATCTCATCTACAAGCATCGCCTCAGCAATCTGCTTGTAGGTTACTCCAAACTCGCTGGTTACCGACCGCGCATGTTTCGTTAGGATTTCTTTGCCATCGGTGTTTGCCAGGGTCTGAGCGCAATCCGATCTCGTAAAGTCTGCGGGAATATTCAAGCCGTGAGGATCCAACAGAAGTGCTCGAACATCGGGCTCATTTCTTCCGGATGCGCGGGCAATTGCTGTTGGATGCAGTAGATAGTTCTCAATGTTGCGCCTGCGCCACCTGCGAAGCCTCAGCCCACCTTGGTCTAGCGGAAGATGGTCAAAGGTCAAATCAGCAGCTGTGTCGTTAAATGGGTAGTCATCGCGGTCTTGCAGGCTGATGGCTCGCAAACCGGCGATCTCGGCTCTTAGCTCGGCAAACAGAATCTCTCTTGCAGTGCGATCCTTTGTATACTTCCAGCACACAAGGTTCTCGGGCCACGCCAATCCGAGGATTCTCGCCCATGCTTGGAGAATCTCAAGATCAGAAATCCCGTCATGCAGAAAGAGGCGCCTACTTCGTTTGAGTGGATCGAGTCGCGGCGCGTACTGGCTCCCTAATCCAACGAACAACCTAACGCGATCTTTCTCGTCCTTCAGGTAGGCTCTGTCCTCCATCCGGAAGATTTCTTCTAGACATATCTCGGAAAGAATCGTTGTGGAGTGAGTTGCCAACAGAACTTGCTTGCGATTTTGCCTGGCGAGCTGTCTTAACTTGTGTATGAGATGACCTTGCAGAGCCGGATGGAGGTGCGCGTCGGGTTCGTCGAGGAGTAACACATCAAGGTCTTTGCTAAGAGCAAGTGCGTATACGCTCACCCATTGCAGGAAGCCGCTTCCCTCAACCATGAGGTCCTTTTCAGGCGCACCTTTGGTTTTCTGAAACCGCTTGCTGACAAGCTGACCATCCCACACGTTGACTTCAATTGCCGTGTGATACAATTCGTTAAACTCATTCATAGCCAAACCAGTTTTGAAAACCTCCTCCAAAGCCATCAAGAGCTGTTCCCAACCATCTTCCCTACGAATCGTTGCAAGGTCCTTCTTCGGAATGCGTTTCTTTGTTCCCCGTGCCTTTTCTCTCGCAGCGATGTTTTGCTCCCACAGATCATACAACAGGTTGCGCAGAACGGCTCCTGCTAGGCCACGCCCCATCCAACGTTTCCGGGCAGCATGTGACATTCGCTCTTCGCGCCGACCCATTCCTGCAAAAGGTGGCAAGTACGCGAGTCGTGGGACTGTGTCGCCAGCTGCTAAGTTTGAATCTGTTGGCTTGAGGAACAGTCTGTCATTCGACAGTGCAAAACCGAATTCCAGATATCGATCTGCTGGCGGATCAAACTCTGTTTTCCATTCACACTTGACCCGTAAGGCATAACCTTCGCCTGCGGCGCCGGTAAAAACTCGGAGATTGCTGAACAAGAGCTTTAGGTCGGGAAGAGCCATTGGGGAGAACTCTTCTGCGCTGACTCCTATCCCATTCATGACAGCCCCCGACAAGAACGCGGAGCTTTTCTTGTTGATCTCGATGACGGAGCGGGCGAAATCCCAAACCGACAGAGCCTGTAAGAGAGAAGATTTGCCTGAATTGTTGCCTCCAGCGAGGAACGTTATCGGCTGAGGGTTGAATGCAAACTCAGTGGGGTCCTTGAATCTCTTGAAGTTCTGAATCGTAACCTTCGTGATCATGATTTCGATACTCCAGGTGGCGGATTCAATGAAGATTGAAATGGCCTCACGCTCCGCTGCGCCTCCAGCATCGCATCATAGATCTCAAGGATGCGATCTCTTGTCTTGTACCTTCCGTGCGCTTCTTCGTCCTTCTTCTTCGTGATCGGGAACTGATCGAGGATGTACGCGACTGCATCGCGAGGCGTGGGGAAATGCTGTTTTAATGTCGCAAGTTGCTTCTCGTCCTCGTTCGCGGCAGGCTGCCAGTCGCCGCTTGACTGACTCGGCAGGTAAAGATGGAAGAATGCAGCATCCAGTTCACAACGCATCTCAAAGCGACGGCCTGGATCCCAATGGAAAGGCGGACCATCATAACCGCAGTCGCGTGCCAGGGGGGTCAGATCATGAGCTGTGCAGGCTAGTTCGAGAGTGCGTGCATAGAGCCAATCCTTCAGGTCGAACTTCGAATCATTGGTAATGAAGGGCAACGAGGGATTATAACTCGACGGAGGCAAGACGGGCAATTGTCGAACAATGAAGTAAGACATTGAAGTCCCGCCCATTTTCTGACGAGCGACGTAGTCTAGGACGACTGAATCAAGATTCCCAAGAAAACACAATCTTTCCTTTGTAGACGCTCTTGAAAACAAGAGCATGAACTTATGCCCCACGGCCGTACGTGGTACCGTATTCGCTATGAGTGTCCGCTCGTTTGTCGTGTTGGTAACATCCCTCCATCCCAGAAACCACTTCGGGCTAAACCGTGCTACAAGCTTCGTGGCAATTGATTCCGGTGAATGCAGTTCTGTTTCTATCCTGCGGACATCCTCATCTGAGAGTGGGAAGTCACGCTCCATCTGGGCCACGTACTCTTCGGAGGACATACCGACAAAGAACTTCGCTACCGCTTTGTCGACGCCATAGACCACGCCATTATCCAGGAATCGGGACGCTTCTAACTTGTTGTTCCGGTTCAGATGGTAGCCGGCAAGCCAGAAGCAGAGAACTCGTTGAATGCTTGCCACGTGCTTCAACTGCAGAGCCACGCCCAGTGGCTCGGGATATTTCGGGATGGTGGATTCAACAACCTCCTCCCTTACCCAGTATCGGGGTTGGACAACGAAGCTTGGATTTTGCTTCTCTTCGAGTGTCACATCCCGTGCATCCTTGTCGTTTTCGTACGTCGCCCAGCGGTGATCGAACTGGTGCACCATCTTGGCTTCATAAAGCGGCAAGTACCGGTCATACGGACTAGCGAAGAGGTTTCCCTCTCGCCTGTAGCCATCCGTCTGTAGTTCTCTCACCGTACGAAAGTGGTGAGAGTCATTAGCCATGTGGAAGAGAGTCTTGAAGGAAAGTCGCCACATGTTCTCCTCCGAGCGCACCTCAGTTCCTTCACGCCAAAGGACCGGCACTCGGCGGTAGATGGCCTTGGTGAGTTCCGCATCCGCCTGACTACGGAATATGGGGCAATTGCCAGTGTTAGGATTTATCAACGAAATCTCATCAGGGGTCAACGTAAAGCGCTTCTCAGCACGCTTTAGATCATCTATGCTGAGAGCGTAAAAGACAAAAGCTGCGGGCTCCTTCTTTTCCCTATTTCCACACGTTAGTAGACAGAACTTGAATTGCCGATGAAGGTCAAGGAAGATACCTTTGCGATTCTCAAAATCGTAGAGACTCACCAATGATGATGATTCGACAATGTCTTGAAAGAAAAACTTAGTTGTATCGTCTGTTGCAATGCCCGAAGGAACGATTATACCGCAGCGGCCCAAAGGTGCGATAAGACCGCGAGAGAGCTCAGCAAATATTGCGTACGTATTGATATCACCACGAGCCGTAAGGCGATAGCGGCCACTGTGGCGCATGACACTACCTGAAGCTTGGGCTGCGCGTTGTGCACTGATGTACTCAGAATGCAACTTTGGGTTGCTGTTTGGCAAATCCTTAATGAGCTTTGCACGAACCGCTTTCGTTGCGGAAGTGGCAATACGGGCATCATGGACTGCGAAAAACTCCTGTTCCTGAAGCTTGATGCGTTCCCAAGGAGGATTGGAGAGCACCACATCAAAACCGGGAAGAGATGCATAGTTCTCCTTGGCGGAATCACGATGTGCCCCTCCGTTGAACACTTCGGGGAACTCCAGAGGCCAATGAAAGAACGCTTGCCTCATGGCAATCATACTAGTCAAACCCCCAATCCGCGCGTCGATCGGACGTCCGGCAAGATGCTCCGCAAGAACACCTGATGTAATGGGAATAATATCATATGTGAGGGGCTGGAAAAAAGCTGCAGTCCACAGATCGCAGGCTTCTTTCTGCTGCCGCCATGAAGGATCGGTGTGACTCTTTTCAAATAGTTGCTTCTTGCGCCGAATTGTCTCAGGTGTGTCGTCGCCAATGCTATCAACCTGAAGGCTGTGCGTACTGAAGTCGTCGATAGAAACATTGGCCTCGCCTGCAAATAGGTCGGCCTCACCGACACGTTCCTCGCTGTTACGATTGGCAAATGATCTTGCTGCGGCCTTATCATCGCCTTCAAGTGGTTCAAACGCCTCGTCCGGAATCCCGTCCTTAAGAACCTTGAGGTCGTACACACCTACCAGCGAATCACCACAACGGATACGGTGGTCCAGGAACGTGAGCGGCTTGCCACCCGTGTTGCTTTCGAGCCAGAGTGCCACCCGACAGAGATCAACTGCAAGGGGATTCCTGTCCACGCCGTAGATACAATGTGAGATTACATCTCGGGTAGACTCACGCATTCGTTCAGGCGCTGGTTCATCTTCACCCGTGCGAACTCGAGTAAGCTCTTTGCCCAGTCTACGAGCCGCAGCAAGCAAAAAGTGTCCGGACCCGCATGCCGGATCACAGATGCGGATCGAAAGTAATGCCTTTTCTTTCTCATTAGGTCTAGCTTCCAAGCGGTCCTTGATTACGGGTTCAAGCGCAGATTGGATTAGCTCATTTACGAGTTGCGGTGGCGTGTAGTACGAGCCGGTGGTTTTTCTTTCCGAGCCGGTAATCAGTTGAAAGATCGGGCGGCCCGGGACGCTTGTGTCCACGTGAGGATGAAACTCCAGCAAGCTCTCGTAGACGGACCCCAACTCCTCCACATCCAGCGCAGCATAGTTCACGCGACGCGAAGGAGCGGTTTGGCTTTCCTGATACCACGCAAGGTACCAAAAGGCATCGAGGAGATTTCGATTTGAAAGAGAAAACGTATCGAGGTCCTGCGGGGCGAAAAGCTCGCCATTCAGCGGAGCCAATTGGAGAAAGGATGCAAGCCTGTCATCGCCGAGGACTTTCCATAGTACCTGCAAACTGCGCCACACATCATCATGGTCCGTGAACGATGCGCGACTGTCGAGCATTCGGCGCAATCTGGCAATGCCATAGTGCTCTCTGTACACGGGATCGGGACTCAGAAGACCCCGATCTTCAGAAACAAGCAGAAAGAGGAACCGATATACAATCCGCAGGAGCTGACGGTACAGATTCTCCGGGGATATTTGGTCGTTGCTGCCATTTGAGGGTGAGACGCGGCGCCGGAGTTCATCGCTTGCCGGCTCACTCAGGAAACCATTCGCGAGACGCTCGATACACTTTTCAACTCCTTCACGAAGGTGCTCGCGCACTCGGCCGCCCTGTTCAACCGAGCGAGTGTAGTACAGTTCAAGAAAACACTCGTTTGCATCAGCCAGTCCACGCGGCAGGCGAGAGCGATGAATCAGCCGATAGAGAGCGGTGAAATCCTGGAAGCGTTGTTCATCGATAATGGCCCGCAGGTCGAACTCAATGTACGCTTGCCGTCGAATGAACGTGGAATCGCGCAGCAGTCGGAGCGTAATGCCGTTGGTAACAATTCCCCAAACGTGCTCAGTCCGATTGAGGTAGTCCTGCAAGAGAGAATGGGGAGCCAATCGGGGCCTTCCCGAGGCAGGCACGCGCCCCAGTTCTTGCCCTGCACCGACGATATGCACTGGTGGCGAGTCTTCCGCCTCGCCCATTCTATGAGAGATGGCAAAGCTGAGCCCATCGACATCGTATGCGCGTTGATTAAATCGAGGTTCAAAACCAAGTAGGCCAAGAAACGGGATGACCCACGCGTCGCGTGTGACGCTAGTCGCGATGTCTCCTTCCGGAAGCCGCGACAAGCGATTCTGGAAAACACCCCACAACGCCCTGCTATCTGCAAAGACTGCTGCAATCTCATCAGTGAGGTTTCGACGTTCTTCGATTCCAAAGTCGGTTGGTTTCTGTCCGGGAAGATCGGCAGTAGCCAGTTGGTCGATCACATCCGGTCCGAGCAGTCCACCTTCAATGCGGATTGACGGGAATGGGGTCATTCGGATGTCACGGGCTGGAGGACAAGGATACCGAGGAGATCAACAGGCAATTGCGGCCTTACAGCGAGCTCACGCACTCGCAACCCCACTGCCTGCCGCACACGCTTGTGGATTTTCTCAAGCTCTGCTGCCCGTTGCGTGATAGGTTCTTTCAATTTGGAATCGAGTGATGGCCATCTGTCGAGGGCCGCGGTAATGAGTTTGCCTTTCTCAGGCATCGGGATGTTCACAGCCGGCTTCGCCTCACCGAGCAAACGGAGAGCTTCGTCATCGGAAAGCCAGTTCGGAACACCAGTTTTCGTCTTGCTCTCGAATGCCGTGACGAGAACTTCTTCGGACAGGAGCATAGACCGCTGTGGTTGCTCAATAAGATAGCGAACGCGAAGAAGCAAGATCGTGGTCGGCCGCGACACAGATCGCGTGCGGATGACACCACATCGAGATGCATGCGCCTTGCCATGTTTCGTCAATGCTTCTTCCATGAGAAAGCGTGCAAGTGTTGCAACAAAGGCATGATTGCGTCCGAGATAGTCGGCCCCTTCCGGTGTTGGAGAAACGAAGCTGACAAGCCACTCGCCGCTCTTGGGTTTGGGAAGCACGAACTTTATGGCATCCGGCACGGTCACCGTAGCATTCGCATCGACCCTGACGAGGAATACCGCCTTCCTCTTCTTGTCCTCTGTTATGTGCAGCCCCAATCGCTGGGCAGCATTCAGGACAAAGCTACGCACCGCATCAGGGTCACCAAGGACAGCGTCGGTTACCTCCAGTTCCTTGCGAACCTCGTAGGGTTTGAGGGCTCGTTGAGCAAAGCGTGTACGGTTGATGCGTTCCCGCTCGGCGTCGCGTTGCCAACGTGCATGCAATTCCTCAATCTGTGGGACCTCTAATCCGAGATCGAGCTGGATCTCTTCTTCAACGGGCTTCCGCGGGCGTAAGAAGAGAGCGTTTAATACAGCCTCAGTTACTGTTTCGCTATCTTCTGGAACAGGAACATGTGTGCCCAGGGCTTTGTGGATTTCGCGCGCTTTGTTCAGCAAAACCTCAATTACAATGCCGTCGACGGCGCTGTCCGGACTGAAGTAACGGATAGTCTTGACCACCTTCGCACTTTGGCCATAGCGGTCCACGCGACCCTCTCGCTGTTCAAGCCGATTTGGGTTCCATGGCAGGTCATAGTGCAGCGCAGCGTTGAACTTGTCCTGCAGGTTGACACCTTCAGACAGACAGTCGGTGGCAACAAGAACGCGCGCGCTAAGCGCATCAATTTCTTCTATCTTGGCGCGGCGCTCGTCGTCTCCGAGGCGGCCGGTGATTGCGACGACCTGAACGTTCGGGTTTGTGCGGGAAAGGGCATTGCGGAGATGCTCAGACACATATTCAGCGGTCGCGACATAACGACACCAGACAATGGGGCTGAAACCCTGCTTTATGAGATTCGCAACCAACTCAGCACATCGAACAACCTTGGTATCATCCCGGCTGTTTACTAGGGATTGCGCTAACCGGCCAAGTTCTTTGAGGCGACGACGGTCGCCTTCATCCATGGTAGCCTCAGCGGATTCGAGCGGCGGCGTGGGTTGACTGTCGTCGGTGCGATCGTCGGATGATTCAAAGATGGACTCACGGAAATCGGGTTCGTCTCCAGTTTCAGCAAGTGCATCGTGGCGGGTTTCCAAAGCAGCAATGGCCGCCGCGGGGCTTGACATCACGCACCGTAAGAGCGCCAATGCGCCCCAGTAACGAACCCGTTGGCGGCGCTTGTCAAGTGTCTGTCCCGTTCGGACCATCTCTGAGCAAAAATCGTAGGTCTTTGTAAAGAGATCCCGATATGACTTTGACAGCCGGTAGATCTCGTCTGATGGATCACGTTCTGGGAAACAATGCTCACCTTCCCAATCGCGCTCAATGTCTGGACGCGTGCGCTGGACAAAATGTCGCGCAAGTTCGATTCGATGTGGCTCGGCCAGCGTTGTCGTGTCCCATTCACCAAATTGCGGACGTAGCAATGACAGAAGCGAACGGAACGTAGTCTCGATGCCGCTGTGAGGAGTAGCAGTCAGGAGGACCAAGTGTCGGTTCTCGTCTTTTGCGATCTCGCTCACCAATTGATGTCGTTGGTGCTGATTCTTGTTTGAGGTGCTCGCTACAGCGGAACCGTGCGCCTCGTCCACAATGATGAACTCAGGAAGGTTAAGCAGGAACAGATGGCGGTTGCGGTCGCTCTTCACGAAATCAATACTGGCAACCTGAATCGGATAGTACTCATAGATGCTTTGCTGGGGATTTGTTTTCCGGCGTTCAAGTTGGCTGACGGTTCCGGACCGGATAACCACAGCGTCGAGGTTGAACTTCTCAGAAAGCTCTTTTTGCCATTGGTCGCAGAGGTAGGGCGGACATAAGACGCATAGGCGTTTGATTTCGCCCCGATCAAGCATCTCACGGACAATGAGCAATGCTTCTATCGTCTTGCCTACGCCGACATCATCCGCGATGAGCATGCGCACTGTTTCCAAGCGCAAAGCCATGAGAAGCGGAACGAACTGATAGATTCGAGGACGGACGGAAATGCGACCCAATGAGCGGAACGGGGTCGCACCTTCCCGGAGTGTGAGTCGGGCCGCCTGCCACAAAAGATCGGCGCTGGCTGCGTCGGCGAGATCTTCGGTTGTCGGCAACGGAAATGTTGCTGACCGCACTCGTTCTTCGGGCAGGCTATAGCCAACAAGGTCGGTTAGCTGCTTGTGAACGGCGACAACCTCGTCGGTC
>Ga0182011_10000370_pt1 | contig 38983 bp, 35 predicted proteins | sample 711E1DmetaG_FD_120481 | JGI IMG/M metagenome (GOLD analysis project Ga0182011, IMG submission 120481) | Permafrost microbial communities from Stordalen Mire, Sweden - 711E1D metaG | ecosystem: Environmental > Terrestrial > Soil > Wetlands > Permafrost | place: Sweden: Stordalen | collected...
CCATTGCCTGAAGTATCCGGCACAAGCGGGCAATATACTACCGAGAGGGTGGGACCCGAGATGGTTGCTATTGAGGTATATTCCTGGAACCCGGCCAGTTCGGCAGAGATGTTATATGACCCGGGCCAGAGGCCGGTGATGGTGACCGGCGCATGGCCTTTGTAGTCGCCGTCGAGAGAGATAACCGCGCCGTCCGGTGACGATTCAACGTAAATCGTGCCATACGGTCCGGCAGGCCCGTATGTTGTCGTGACGGTTCGCGGAACGGGAGTGAACCTTGTGCCGGTACCCTGATAGAGTTTGAAGGCCTTGGAAAGGACACCGGCATCCTGAGGATAGTAATTGCCAAATGGATCGGAAAAAGGGCTGTTGACATACACGTCAAACTGAGCAGGGGTCTGGCCGTTGAACGAAAACCAGCAGGTCATCGACTGCGCACTTACCTCTTCAACAGTGCCATATACGATGTCCCCGGTATCACATGCACTCATCCATACCGTACTCTGGGAGGTGAAACCGGTACCCGTTATCGTGACAGTGACATCGCCATTATTGGGTGCGCTTACGGGACGGATGTCGGTTATGGTGGGTGAGGCAGCGACGGGTATTCCTGCCATAACCAGAAGGAACGGGAGGACCCAACAGACCAGAAGGATTGACCATTTCATAGGAAATTCTTCTGGAAGAACGTTGAACCTCACCCGACAAAGGGTTTGTGGCGATGAAAGTGGAAATCAGGCAGTCTTTTTGAATTCTGCTACAATTTCTGCCCGGGTAAAAACCATACCCCTGACCCGCATCTCCCAACGGTGCTGTACACACGACTGTACTGCAAGACCGGAAAAAAGGGTCAGTACTTCATTCTCCGTGAAGTAGTGGGTTGCAATACCGTTCTTTCTCGTAAAAGTACCCGTTTCGGTTTCTTCGCCCCGGCCATACCGGAAATCTCCGGTCGAAAAATCGCGGAAATATATTGTCCCTGAAAAAGCCAGAATCCGGAGCACCTCGCTGGCCAGGGGCCGGCGCCCGGAAAGGGAAAGATGTCCGATAATATGGGAAGCAATAATGATATCAAAGGATTCATTGCAAAAGGGGGTTCTCCGGGCATCTGCTATAAGGATGTTGACCCGATCCGGATCCGTGCAGGTATTCCGGCAAAGTGATGCTGCGTGGGGGGAGAAATCAATCGCCGTCACAAAGCAGCCTGCCTGCACAAGAGGTGCAACGTTTTTTCCATTGCCGCAACCGAGTTCAAGAATCCTTAAAGAACATGGCAGCCGGGGAAGCAGGGAGGCGCTACCACCCCAGAGCCTCCCGCGACGCTGGTAGTCATTATCCCACGAATTCCGACTTGCATTCATTCTGGTTCACATTATTGTCCCGTGCTTCGATAATTACTTGCAGGATACATCAATATCACATTTCCTCAGATGACAGGAAGTTTCCGACAGCCGGGCCGGGATTCTCGTTTCTTTGCAGCGCATTTTCCGTTAATATCTTTTATAATCCTGCATCATATCAACCAAAGCACCCAAATAAATGCTAATAAAAAGATAAATCTGGTCAAAGGCAGAGATATACGTAACTGACATTTTATCTGTGACGGCGATCCTTGTGCTGGTCTGCATCTTCCGGGGGTAATGAATGACTGCAATCATCTATCATTACTACCGGAAGGTGGATAAAAACCATATCAATCATTCCTATTTAATCGATGTCGGGGACGAAATCGAAGTCCGGCAGATCATGGAATACAAATGGAAAGTCTTCGACAGCGTTGTATTACAACCCCCCTATCCCATGACCCGGTTTTTTGAACTGGTTATCGTTGTATATTATGACAACAGTTCATCTTTGATTGATGACCTCCATATTTTCCCCGTCCAGGCTCAGCAGAAGCCTGACCTTAAGATCCTTGGGATAACCGTAAAAAAAGGGGGATGGGCGATCACCGAACGTATCTACAAGAAAACGAATACGACCGAGATCCAGTGGATCTACACGGACGATTTCCACCTGTTTGCCATCACGCATGCCACCGAATATCTGGATACCATAATCGAGGAGATTGTAAGCAAGATTGACGATATTGCATTGTCTATAAGGAGTGGGGACCGGATTCCCTCCCATATGGAAAACCGGCGCAGGCAGCGGGAGGCGTTTGATGCGGTTATTGACAACTCTGACGGTATCACCCCCAATAAGACTGCCATCCTCAGGCACCCCGAATTCCCGCTGGTCGCGGAACAGGGTGACGGCGACCGGAAAAAAATGCAGGCAGAGATCCTCCGTGATCTGGTGGCACTCGGCTCAACTCTCGATACGTTCGGCGGATCGAACAAGAATACTGCCAGGATCGAGATTTCGGAAAAAACCGATATTAACCGGCAACTGGCCCATATCGAAGAGCTGCAGGATCTTGAGTGGCTCTTCGAATAACAAGTGGTTCATCAGAACCTCGGGTTGGAGAATGCTGAGGGTCTTCAGGCCCGAGACCGGAAAAGAACCCGGAAGTTCTTCGACAAAACGAAACTCCTTAACACCGGTTTTGTGAAAATAAAATCGAATCTGCAAAACATTCTCCAGAGCGCTTTTTAAGAGAAGTACTCTTTTTTACCCGGGATATGCAGTGCCGCTGTGTACTCCTCAATAAAATCTGTATCGATAAGCAGGTCAATATAAACCATCTGCCGGCTTATTTCGTGAGCCTTTTTACGCACCTCCTGCGAGAGGAGACATGCCATTGCACCGGCAAGCGAGCCATTCCCGATTCCCCGTGATTGGGCTTCCTTAAAATCGGGAAGGATACCGAACGCAACAATAGCCTTCATATCGGAGAACGCCCCGAAGGCTCCGGCAAGGAATACCCGGCGGACATCGCAGACACCCACCCGGTATTTTTTAAGGAGCACTCCGATGGCGCCGCATACGGCAGCTTTTGAATCCATCAGGTAGATCATATCCTGACTGGTGATGCAGATGTCACGGCCGGTCCCTGTTCTGTCGCGGGAAACAAGCACGAACTCCGGTCCTCCGTCACGGGATCGGACTCCGGGTTTTGTCTCAACCAGTTTTCCGGTAAAGTCAAGGATGCCTGCCGATACCATTGCTGCAGCGGCATCGATGATGCCGGAACCGCAGATCCCTCTGGGTGCTTCGTTCTGTATTGTGGTGAAGGATACTTCACAACTGGCTGGATCGATTTGCACATGGTCAATGGCTCCCCGCATAGCCCGCATGCCCGATGAGATGCCGGCCCCCTCAAATGCCGGGCCGGATGCGCAGGATACCGATGCCAGCCAGTCTGCATTTCCGAGGACGATCTCCCCGTTTGTCCCCAGATCGATCATAAGGGAAAGATCCTGCGATGCGGGTATGTCGCTGACAATAACATCCCCGACAGAATCCCCTCCGACAAAGCGGCTTACCGCCGGCAGCACAAACACGCACGCATTTGGATGCGATTCAATATTCAGGGATCGTGCCCCGGTAACAACCGGACTCCGGGAAATATCAGGGTTTGGTTGTTCGAGCTTCCGCGTATCCAGCCCGAGCAGGAGGTAGCTCATCACGGTATTTCCGGCAATACAGAGGTCGACGATCGAAGTTACGGGGATTTGTGCCATCGTTGCCAGTCTGCCGATCACCTCGTTGATGCTCTCAACCGCTGCATTTTGAAGGTGCTCCAGACCTGCCGGCGTCTTGGCATAGGCGATCCGGGTCAGGAGTTCCTCCCCGTATATGATCTGACGGTTCAGGGAAGAAGCTTCGGCAAGGACTGCTCCGGTTGCGAGGTTGATGAGAACCCCGGCAACGGTTGTTGTCCCCAGATCGAGAGCAATCCCGTACAGATGATCCCGCCCGTCGCCGCTTTCGATATGGATTACTTCAGGATAGCCATTCGCTGTGGAGAGAGTGACCGTAAGAGTTTCTCTGGCAGAGAGAAGTTCATCGTGCTGTTGCCGGGTCATATGCGGGCGCGTGCCGGTATAGCCCTCAAGGCGAAGGGAACGATGGGCTGTAAAAACCTGGGGTTCCGGTGCCGGCTGCAGGAGATACTTCACTACAACGGAAGAAAGGGGGGTATGAGGATCAGAGTGAGACTGGAGGATACGGGGGGAATCAATCCGGCTCTCGACCGGGAGTGCGAATTCACAATCACCGGTAATGAGGGTCTGGCAGGCACGGCAGTAATGATGGAGGACCTCATCCGGTGTCAGGCCCCTGATGCTCGCGGGAGAACCTGCCGTGCAGGATCCGGAAAGAACGATCACCTTGCATTTGCTGCATTCCCCCTTTCCCCCGCAGATACTTTCAAACGGTATCTCAGCACGCCGTATTGCTTCGAGTACGGTCGAATTCCGTGGTACCGTGATCCGTATATCTGCGGGACGGAAGAGTACGCGGGCAGTATCAGGCATACCCTGCTCCGGTGAGGATCTGATTGAGAAATTCTGTATTTGAGCAGGGCATGATATTGACTCAGGATCGGGGTGTCTGTTTTTGCAGGGCTAGGCCTGGTGAGGAGGCCAGCGTTGCCGGAGGTACTGCGGCAGTCCCGAAGAATCTTTTGGTCCTACAAGGATCTTCCAGCCGCTTGCCTCTTCGGTCTCCCCGCTCAGCCTGGCCGCAAGGCCGGGGATGATGAGGGTTTTGTGGCTCACCAGGTTCTCAGCCTGCATATCCTTTAAGGCTGTAACGATCGAGTCAGCGGAAAAGTACCTGCCGGCAACAGCGCTCTCAACACTCAGGCCCCCCGTATCGGCAACAATGAGATAACAGTCAAGACCGGCAGTCTTGATATCGGATTCCACGGTGAAGAACGTGAGGGCGTAATTGGTAGTGATGAGGACCGGGGAATTTTTATCGGGATGCCCGAACGTCCTGATACCGGCTTCCACCGAGACCGGTTTTCTTGGATCGGTATACAGGTTGAAGCGCCAGATTAACTGGGGGAGCAGTACCCAGCCGTCGAGGCTGTGCATAATGAGAAGATCCGCGTACCGGGACATGAGCATGGACGCCGTGATCGCCTCGCGCCATTTCAGCACATCCATGGAGATCTCCTCACTGGTCCAGACCGCCAGCGGTACTCCCAGCAGCGGATAGCCGGAGAGTTCATCGAGATCGCGGCATGCAGCAGTCCGCAGGGTGGTCAGGGTATGAAGGGTTTCAGACAGGCCGTCTTCGGCAAGCATGCCGGGATCCAGTACCAGGTCTGTAAGACCACAGGCATTCAGGGTTTTTATCAGGCAGCGCAGGAGTGCAGGATCCCCGTCCGTATGCACCACGAGCGGAACATGGAAGGCGAGCGCAAGGTCAGATAACGGTTTCCAGTTCTTTTCCGTAGCAGCGTAGATGAGAGGCCTGCGGTCTTTGGATTCTGCCAGACCGGCTTCCATGACCGCAGGGTCCAGCGAGCACAGGATGAGAGGGAGGTCTGTTATCCCGCTCACCGTCCTGACAGCTTTACCAAACGCTGCCGGATCACCGGATACCGACCGGATGGCAATTGCATTGAGGGCCAGTTTCCTGCCAATGTAATTGTAGCTGAACTGCTCTATCCGGTGAACCCGTGCATGCAGTTCCTCATCAGTCATAAGATCATCTACATCAATAGCAATGCCTGTCGGGTTATGGTACATGAACTCGTGGCGCTGCAGGACATATTTCCCGCCAATGGTGCACTGCTGCGCACCCGTGCCAAAGGTGAGCGCGCGCACCGGTGGCGCAAGGAGAAGGCCGAGGTCATAGCGGGCAGCCTGGTACTCAGCTGTAAAGAGCGGCGGGCAGTCTGCGAGCATCAGCTCGCCATTCACCAGCCGGGTTGCAAAAGCCATACAGTTGGACTCATGGCATTCCTTGCAATTGGTCTTCGGCAGCAGCTTGTAGACATCGATCGGGCTGATCTCGCGGATACTTTTTTTCCGCTGCTCTGCAGGAATCGTCCCGTTCGTCATGATATTCTCACACACACCCAGTCACGCGCCGGTGATGCCCCTTTAGCACCGTTACTGCCGAGCCGGCGGATTACATCCCTGAGGGTCAGTACCGATGCCGGATGCATCATCATAAAGAGATCGACACCTGCGAGCAACAGGGTCAGGGCATTCACGGTCTCCCATACCGGGCCGCGGAGTTCGCGGGGGCCATATTCAGGCGCCATCACCATCCATGCTTCGCGGGCCGCCCATGCATTCGTGGCTGCAGAGATGACCGGGTGGGCAAGTTCGTCATCCCCCATCAGTGCAGCATAGCGTGCCCGTTCATGGATGGTGAAGGAATATTCAAGACCATAGCCGAGTGCAACGGTGGTCAGGTCCATGACAATCTGCCCGGGAGGAATATACTCGTAAAGGCGCCGGTTGAGTTCCTTGGCATTATTCAGTTCGAGCCCGGTGAACGCGAGCAGGAGATGGCCGTATTCACGGGCTGCCTTTGCTACGGTCCCGAGGGTCTTTGCTTCCACCATATCGAGCGTGACCGAATTGAGGAGAAGCCGTTCACCAGCGGCCATCTCAGCCACCTCTGCAAATACCGCAGCATCCTTTTTCGGGTCGCCGCAACCCCCGACAATGATCGGGACGTCCACAGCCTGCAGGACTTCCTCGACCGTCTCTGCTGCCTGACGGGGGGATGTGTCCCGGATCAGCGGGTCGGTGCTCATTAAGTGGATCGTCACAATATCGGCCCCAAACTTTTCCACGTTCATCCGGGCCCATTCGGAAGGGTCTTCCATGACTTCTGCGACATGTTCCCGGAGCACCTTGGGAAGGGAGACCTTCATGTCAAAGACATCCAGGGATATTGCCGGAGGGTGAACAGGGGGAATAAGAATATCGGCATATGCGGGAGTCGTTGCCCCTCCGATGGTGACTGTCCGCGACCTGCTCCCCCCATCTGCTTTTGTTGCACCCAGCACCACTTCACGGATATGTCCGGGGTAACGGGCGGAACGGGGCTGGTAGGATTCACGGAGTAGCTGAGTGGGTTTTTGCGGAAGCGGCGGGTGCAGGGATACGGACTGCAGGGAGTGTGCAGGGCTTTGGGAGGGGATAAACAGGTCAAGGTCACCGATCTCCATCGAGAAGTTCTCGAGTTCCAACTGCTGGACGCCCTGCAGGAGTTCAAGGATACGCGGGGCGAGCGAGAGGACGTCAACTTCATTGGCCTGTTCCGTTTCCTTATTTTTTTTGTGCACCACGATGCTCACCTCCACCCGGGGGCGGGGCCCTGACCGGCAGGATGATCACTTTTTCCGCTGTGATCTTTGCGTTCTTCAGAATGATGCGGTACCCGCCGGCAGTGATGGGAATGTCCCCTGCAGAGAGGACCGCCGTCCGGTCCGCTGTTGCACGTGCGGCAGTCTCATCAGATTTCCACTTCTGGACAACGGGGTGGTTCAGGTTTATTAAAAAACTTTTAAGTTCCGGGATGGTTTTAACATCTTTTTCCGTAGCAATCGCAGGATAAACGGATGGAGGAATAAAATCCTTCAACCGCTCCCTGGTCTCGGCCGGCATCCATACCACCCGCTCATACCCGCCGTCTGCATGGAGGAACCGGGCGGATCTCATGTACTCGATCGAGATACCGTGGAACCCATCAACCTGCCGTCCCCCGGCAGTCGAGTCCGCCATGGTTGAGAAGGCAAGACCGTTCACCGTAATATCCCGGAACCCGCGGAGGACGATCCCGAACCCGTCGGCTTCCGGGATGTAAAAAGCAATACCTTCAAAGCACCCGCACGACGTGTGGGGATACCCGAACGCGGAATAGAGGTAGACGCGGTTGATCTCTCCCATGGACCGTTTTTTTGCGCTCTCGTTGACACCGGTGTATTCCCCTTTCTCCTCATCCAGGCACTCATCTTTCACGATTTCGTAGATCGGGCCTTTCGGGTCGATACCTGCTGCAGCCCGGCCGTCAAACCAGCTGATAGCCCCGCAGTTTGCATACCGCTGCGGGGTGATGACACAGATATGGGTAGGGGCAAAGGACTGGCAGAGTGCACAGCCGTAGAACACATCGACATCCCTGTCCAGAAGCCCCCGTGCCCGGGCATCCCGGGACTCATACCGTTCAAGGGCTTCCCGGTATAATAGCTTGAGTTTCTCCGGATCGGTTATGAAAGTGATCTGGATCTTCTCCAGAATAGGGAGCTCGTTCCTGAACAGTTCGAGCATAACCTGCCCGATATACTTGAATGAGTTAAGACCCTTCTTGAAAGACTTTTTCGAGAGCCGGATCCAGATATCGTACCGCTGGTTAAGGTGCATGAACCCTTCGATATAATTGGAGTATTCGTGGATACGCCGTTCGATTACACCCTCAAGATCCTGCTCGACCTTTGCGCCGGCGATCTCGACAAGGATCCCCAGTGGATAATGTTTCCCTTCCTCCATGCTGCCGATATCGGGGCCGACAATGGAAATATCGCCATCGGTGATCGCGTCAACCGGCCTGACGAGAACAATCTCGCATTTCTCCGGTTCGGCCGGCCCGCCCAGCTCGACCTGCATGTCATTTTTCCGGACACGCTCTCCTTCATGGACAAGCCCGATATCGACAGGGATCTGTTCGAACATGATACCTCCCGGTCAGTCCCCCAAACCGTCAACAATGCCCTTGAGATTCACGACCCAGTCCTTGATGGTGCTGTTCGGGAACGACCAGCTGGCATTGGGCTGGTACACGCAGTCGAGCGTCATGGTCTTGAGGTTCGGTGCGAAATGCTTGAGGCCGGAGAGGATGGTCCACTCCATGTAATAGGGAAGCCCGACAAATATTGCAAGATCGTAAGCGTCTTTTCCGTCGAAACCTTTCCAGCCGGGATCCGTCAGCCGGTTTCCGATATCTACTGCCGGCATCAGGGCTGCAGGCGTAAAGCCCCGGTTTAAGAATTCACGATTTGTGCTGGCGGTCACGACAACCGGGATATGCGCCTTGGTGGCAAATTCAATGAGATAGTCGATCAGCTTGAGCCCCTCCACATCATATTCGACAATCCCGTGACCAACGATCATGATCGGGCGTTTTGCCCGCCGTATCATCGCGTCGGCAATATCGGGCTTGATGATAAGGGATGCCTTCTTGGGCCCCGGGATCTCTGCGGTCTGCCAGGATTCGTTCAGCGGCATGGGAATTCACACCCTCTTTTTATGGATAAGCCGGGGAAGAAGTGTAGGATCGGGGATCGGCTGCTCCTTCCAGTCGTGATCCTTGAGGTACAGAGTAACATCATCTTTCATGGTCAGCGGGATATCGGCAGGGCTCCTGACAAAGAGGTGCACGTCGGGAGGAATGCCGCCTACGAGCCTTTTATGCAGGTCAATATAGTTCGCAAGCTTGTTGGCCCTCCCCTTGCTTGTGTCATTGGGACGCATGGTCAGTTTTGCCACCATCACCATCGCATCCTCCTTGGTCTCGGCAGCAAAGAAAAGGTGTTCGGGAACCGGGCCTGCATATACCTTCCCGCCGCTGCGGGCATCGTACACGTACCAGTCCTCCGTTTTGTCAGACCTGCCCAGGAGCATCCGCCGGTACTTGGTGCCATGCGGCCCGACAACGACCGGGATCCCAAGACGCCAGAACCCCGCAGCAATAGCTGCTGCTTTCTGGGACATAGCACCCCATGCAACGCCGACTGCCCCGACACGGTTGTATACGTAATCGGCAATCTCCTCGTAATTGCCCCGGAGCGGGCGCTTGGCAAAGATGCTCGCGATCTTGATCGCCGCACCAGCAATATGGGCGTTAGAGACGCACGAACCGACATTCACAATGCCCCCGGCTTCAAAGGCCCCGGAGAACTGTTCGTACACTGTCCTGCCGTATTCATCACGGTGCATCCCGGCTGACATGGCCGAGCACCCGGACGTGCAGACAATATACCGGCGTTTCGCAAACTCCCTGCACATCTCGGCCACTTCCCGTGAGCCTTTCGGGTAATTGGCACAGCCGACAAATGCCACAATGCCGGGGATCTCCCCAAGAACAATCGGCCCGCCGACCTTCCGGATCTCCGTATCCTGGATTGGCCCGCGTCCGGTCCGGATACAATAGGACTCGGTCCGGGTCTTCTGGTCCGCTGCTGCAATGATCAGGGAATGGACCGGCAGCTTCTGGGTGCAGGCCGATTCACACCGCCCGCAACCGACACAGTCATCGTACAGTTCGTCCAGCAGGGACAGGTGTCCTCCGGCTGCAGCCTTGATTGCCTGTGCGAGGGGAAGGTCATTCGGGCAGGCACGCCGGCAGAGCATGCACTGGGTGCATTTTTTCGCAAGCCTGCCGAGTTCCTCTTTTGAGATGTCGGCCCCTTGTTTTTTCCGTTTCGGTGCAATAAGCCGGGCAGTCCTGACAGCTACTTCCCCGACTTTTTCGGGATCAAGAATAAGTGCCCCTGGGATACTCTCCTCAACAAAACCCCGGACAATATCGTCTACAGTATCATCGGTACGGTCAGGCAGACCAAGGCAGTTCTTCTCGCTGGTTGCAATCAGCGGGGACCTGACCTTTGCTGCTTCCAGCAGCGTGTCGGTACGGACACACTGTTCATCGATGACAATGACGTCAGGTACACCGCTGCGGATATAGCGGAGCTGCCACGAAATCGGGCCGATAACCTTGGCCCGGGAGGAATAGCGGGTGATGTCCAGCGCCGTACAGCAGATGCCGGTGACTTCCACTTCTGACTGGATGCCTTCTGCCCGCAGGTAGTCGATGATTCCTGCCGAAGGGGTAACATTATGGCCGATGACAAGGATAACCGGTTTTTTCACATCCACTGTCCCCAGTCCGAGATCGGCGAGAGGCGATTCCGGCTCGGCTTTGGGAAAACCAAGCGCCGAGATCTGTGCGATGTCGGCTACTTCCATGCCTACATGGTCAATCATTCCTGCATGGAAGACCTTGGATTCGAAATCGATGTTACTACCTTCCTGGCCGGTATGGGTGACCGAGAGCAGCTGGGTGATCTGGTTCTCACAGTAATCGAGGACCGGCTCAAGATCGCCGAGCGTCTGGGGCCGGATCCCGCAGACAAGCCGGGTGATCGGTGCTTCCACTTCGACACCGACGTCCCCGACATTTATGGGGAGATCGCTGCCGAACCGGTCAATAAGACTCGTGAGAAGTTCACGGGCATGGCCGGTATGGGTTGCGGCGCCGATACAGGCAGTGAGCAGGACGATACGGGACTGCTGGGCGGCCATGGTGATCCCGCAGGCACCCCGCTTCTGGCCGGTCAGGTCGCACTTTCCATAGGTGCAGAGGCAGCAGAGATCGCAGAACGGCAGGTAAAATGGTTTATACCGTTTAAGGAGCGCATGATCCCAGTTCCTGAGCGTTGAGAGTGTCGGGAACGGAGTCGGTCCCATCGGTTCATGCCAGGTATCCTGACGTATTGCACCGATGGAAATACTGATATCCCGGAAGCGTGCGATATCCGAATCCAGTTCCTTTATACTGAGATTGACACCTTTCCTGCTCAGGGCATTCACCACGGCTGCGTTTTTAACTATACATGGAGGGATGAGTCAGATAAGGTTATCGAAGAAGGCACCGGAGGGGCCTTCTTCTCTTTGATCAGCGGATTCGAAAAAGTGCTGTGGCACTTCTTATCGCAGATTGACAATATCGAAGATATTAATCCCGTCAGTACCCTCTCATCGTTTCACATAATCGAAGAGGGACTATTGGTAAACTATTCCTTTTGTTTCATGCAATTGTAAAAATATTTTCGTCCCTTCTTCAAGCTTTGTAATATCAAAGAAGCATCTCAAAATACGTCTTCTGACCATCCTTGTACACTCGTTGGATACCGGTGCAGATATACTGGGAGTACCGGCAGTTACCGTTATGCAGGTATCCCGCTGGTTCAGTCTTCAATCAGGAATGCCAGATGGACCCTTTTTACCATCAGGTATGCCAGGACACTGAGATATATGGCAGCCACGGTAATCAAAAACGGCATAAAAAAATAATTTATCTTCATAATATCGCCCGAAGCCCGGAGCAGGATAAGGAGAATGAGCGGCAGGTGAAAGAGGTATATCTGGAATGAGTACAAGCCGGAGAACTGAAGAAATGCATGGACGGGCCTGACCCTTTTTACCAGGCCGGCAACGGATGAAAGGAAAAACGGGAAGAGAATGCACCCGAAAAAAATCATAACCATATTCAGTACTTCATCCTGCACAAGAATACTGGCAGCCATGAGGACAGGGAAGATGATGGCAAAATAACGGGAAAAAGACGCAAACCACGGGCTTTTCCGGTACTGCTGGTGAAAGGCAAACCATGCCCCGAGAATAAAAAAGGGTAAGAGAAGAAAGGCACGAAAAGCGATTTCCATTTCAAAAAAATGAGCAGTGGTAAAGAGGTAAAGGCAGACAGGGAACAATGGGATCGCAAGATAACAGAGCAACCGGAGATCAAGGAAATACAGAACCGTAAAAACCGCCGCGGTAATGATAATGAGAGCAAGCAGGTACCACAGGTGCCCGGTAACCGGGTTGTCCCCGACAAAAAAAGCGAGAAGATGCATAAGGTTCATGTTTTCCAATGCCGAAAAGAAGGTGGCTATCCCGGAAAAATGCAGGTTGAGGATATACCATGCGCAGTAATCAATGATAAGCAAAGGGAAGAACATCAGCAGAGTATACCCGAGATAGGGTTTATACAGCCGGATACAACGCCGGATAAAATAGGATCCCAGGAAGGTTTTCTTCCTGATATCATCTGCATGGTTCAGGATCAGTTTATAACCGGCGGAAAACGTAAAAAGGGTCAGTCCCAGGTACACGGAATAATCCTTAAAAAAATAAAAAATATTCCCCGGTTCCCCAATCAGGGCATGAAACAGGACGATAAGAACAATAGCTATTCCGTCAAAGAATAATAACAGTTCCAGCTTGTTCTGGTTTACGGGCACCGGGGAATTTGGAAGGGCATTCATTTTTCAGGTGCGGAAAGGATATATACGCTTATTATTTATGGAATTCCCGGTATGAAAAATGATCCCATCCCATACCTTTCCGGTGAAATATCCCGTTCCCAGCGAAATGGCAGCTGGATAAAAAACCTATTATTTCAGGACATCGTTTTCCTACGGCAGATCGGAAAACGGACTGATCGGGATGCAATGGTCATGGGTCACCAGGAATAATATCAAGAATTGCCGAAACGGACTGGTACGCGGGCGACTCATGCGGGGTATCCAGCAGTGATCTTCCTGTCATTACCCGATCTGCTATATACGGGTCCTCCTGGATTTTTCCTCCATACAAAAGACCGGTCTCCGTGGCGACACGGGCATTGAGGTTAGCGGGAAATGCAAAGCCACCAATGACGTAAAAACGGCCGGACCGGATCCCGACTTCCTGTATTACGCGATGTGCCCTGCGGACATGTGCAAACGATTTGCTCGACGGTCCTATTACATCGAAGATGATATCGACATCACTTGCAATCTTGCGGTTGAGGTGCTCGAGCCCCCCGGGAGAATCGATGAGGATATACCGGTATTGTTTTGTTATCGCACCGAGTGCATTTTTTAAAGCGGCATCGGGAAGGCAGTAACAACCTTCAACCCATTTTGTCCCGACCGCGAGCAGGTCAAAACTCCCGCCTTCGTACAGTCCCTGCTCCCAGATGCGGTTCTCGATCCGTTTTGACGGGGCAATACCAACCGTTGTGCCACCCTGCGCAATGAAGGTCTCCGCCAGCAGTTCCGCGACCGTTTTTTTCCCTGACATCTCGAGATCCACGCCCACCATCTCCGCAAGGTTCTGGTCGGGATCTGCATCCACGAGAAGGATCGGAGTTGCCTGTTTCTCAATCAGGTACTTTGCCATCAGGGCAACGAAACTGGTCTTTCCCGTCCCCCCGCGCCCCATGGTAACAATCGTTTTCATGTGTATATACTTCCTGAATTCAACCCTTTTTTAGTTGAAAACCGGATTCAAGCAAAGCGGTAAGACGGGCAATTTCACGGATTGCTAAAGAATGTCCTTCGTCAACGGGTACACCGGTAATCCCGCTGTCGGAAACATTCTGATCGAACGGTATCATGCCCATAACAAAAATCCCGTTCTTTTCTGCAAATGCCCGCACAGCCTGTTCCTGTAAATCGCCGGCGATACGGTTACCGACAAGCCCGACCTGCCGGATCGCGGAGTCTGTTGCCATCCGGCAGATAGTCTTTGCCACTTCCAGCGATTTCCGGTTGGCATCCGAAACAACCAGCATCTCATCTACATGTTCAGATGTGCCACGACCGAGGTGCTCGATCCCGGCATCCATATCAAGGATGACCACTTCATCGCGTTCAACGATGAGGTGCCGGAGGAGCGCCCTGACGACCGAATGGGCCGGGCATGCGCATCCTGAACCCATGGAACGGACCGTCCCCATCACCATCAGGTGAGCACCGGAGGGTGTCGGGACTGTATATTTTTCAATGATATCGTCAACACGAAAGCTCAGCCGGAACACACCGGAATAGTCCGTGCCGGTCTTGAGCCGGATCAGGTCCTCGTTTTCGGCAATGGGGACGATCTTCCCTGCCTCTTCTTGAGAAAGCCCCAGGGTCAGCGCAAGGTTGGGTGAAGGGTCTGCATCAATGGCGATAACCGTGTGTCCTCCGGCAGCAAACTTCGCGGCCAGGGTTCCGGCTAAGAACGTTTTGCCCGTCCCGCCTTTGCCGGATACAGCGATCTTCATGACAGTCCTTTCCCGTGATACCAGAATAGGATAGTCGACTCTGATAAATAAGGGTACGGATGGTGTCCATCCATTTTTCCGCACGCGCCTACAGAATCAAAATGCATATAGAGTGGTACGAGGTTACTACTTGTATCAGGATTGATAATTGTTCTGAATCCGTGAGGTGTATATTCATGACTGCAAATCCCCTGACCTGCCAGAAATGCGGCAGCCCGGTTACGCCCGAAATGAAATTCTGCGAATCCTGCGGTGCAAAGATCGAGATCTTACCGGTATGCCCGCAGTGTGGTGCAGCGCTTGTACCGAATATTAAATTCTGTGAAAACTGCGGCGCATCGGTGAGCCCGGCAGCGGTACCGGTGAAAACGACAACCGCAGAAACCGCACCGGTTGCTGGTCCGCTTCCCCCGCTGCCTGAGACATCGCCGGTGAAGGAGGTAAAGTCCCCGGTAAAGGCGGAAGAGAAAACCTTGCCGGTCCCCAAGGAAAAACCGGTACCCCCGGCACCTCCGGTAAAAGTGGAAGAAAAAACCGTGTTGGTTCCCGAAGAAAAACCGGCACCGGCACCCTCGATAAAGGCGGAAGAAAAAACCTTGCCGGTTCCCGAAGAAAAACCGGCACCGGCACCTGCCCCGGTAAAAATGCCTCCCAAAACTGAAAAGGCAAAGGATATTCCCAAGGAGACCGGCCCGAAAAAACCGATCCCGCAGCAGACCCTGGCCATTGCAGGGATCCTTGTCCTTGCCCTGCTGGGTGCTGCAGTGTATTTCGTTGTCCTGCCCATGATAACCGGGCCCGCCACGACATCACAGAACCAGCAGGCGCCGACAGGGACGACGAGCCCCAGTTCTTCTGCCAATCCTGTAACACCAGCAGGAGCCAGCCAGGCATCGACCGTCTCACTTACTCCCGGTCCGACCCAGGTCCCCCCTTCGAACCGGGTTATCGTCCTCGATGCTGAACGGGATCCCATCACTTCAATAGTAAGCGTGACTTTCAGGGGCGGTGAAGGACAGTACGGAGTCAGCCAGATTATGGTCACCCTGACCCGCTCCGATGGCAGTTCCGAGACAAAATCCTTCAAACCGGATACAATCGGGAGCGGTGTTACCTTCCAGGGTACACCCAAAACAGATCGTCTCGAAGCGACTTCGTATTTCTATTCAGGCGAACAATACAAGATCATTGACCAGATCTTCGAATATAAAAAACGCACCGGATAATCCTTTTTTTTTACCGGAACTACCCCGGGTAAAAGCAGAAAACGAGAGGGTGTGATTACCCCCCCTGCGATGAGGAGAATGCCCTGAGTTTCTGAGTTACCAGCATCATCAGGTCTTCAACTGACCGTATCCTGCTCAGTTCATCTGCAGAAATAAAGAGACTTCGTGTCTTCTGGGTGTGGAGGAAGACTGCAGGCAGCGGGGTAAGCAGTGCCCCGAATTCTTCTTCGTATTCATCGTGATGGAGGAACCGGGCAGGTACCTTAAGTTCCTGAATATACCGTTTCCAGCTCTTTTTAATACCCACCGGGCTGGAAATGAGGGTAAGCAGATTGCAGCCAGGAGACTTGTCATCGCTCAGTTTCTGCGAATAATCCTTGATAGATGAGAGGTTTCCCCGATCACAATTGAAAACAAAGATCAGGACCCGACCGGACCACATAGTACAGATTACTCACGCTGTAAGGATTAAGGATTTCCGGCATTGCACGGGAACCCTGTCCGAAAAGTATCCGTCCCGGTCTGTTTTTTTATTCAGGGAGTGTCATTCGCGGGTAAAATCCGCGCTTCCGGTAAAACGCCCACGCGGCTTTAATACCGTTTCCTGCGGATACCCGTTTCCTGATCGTATGAAAGGAATCCCTCCCGGCAAGATCCCGGGTTACCCGCGCAATGCCGATGCCTGCCGACCGGTACGCAGCATACACAAACAGGGACACCACTTTTCCCGTCTTTTCCTCTGATACTGAACTTACGCATTACCCGGTATCCATTCCTGTCGTGGGATCCATGGCATGGTGCGGCCGCAGCTGTCCCGATTCATGGAGATTCCGGAAATGTAATCTCCGGTCTTTAAAGGTCATCCGGTTATAGTGCGTTTTAAAATTGGATACCTTAGCATGGTGATATTCATTGAGCTGCTGCCGGAGAATACGGATGAATTCAATTTCGCCAATACCGGTTGTCCGGCAGGTACCGCATGCATCGGTTCAACATAAGAATAAAAACGATAAATTATGATGGGTAATAATTCCAAAGGAAAGCAGATAATGACCGCGCGGAGGTTGATCCATGCTTGACATCAGGTTCATCCGGGCATATCCGGAGATAGTAAAAGCAGATTTACTGAAAAGAAACGATCCCAAAAAGATTGAATGGGTTGACGACCTGCTCAAAAAAGACGCGAGAGCCAGGGAACTCAAGCGAGAAACAGATACCCTGCGCCAGCGGCGGAATACGATCGCCCGGGATATTAATGCAGCAAAAAAAGCCGGGCAGGATGCAAGAGATTTCATGGCGGAAGCAGCTGCCCTCCCCCAGAAGATCCGCGCCTGTGATGCCGAGCAGGATGATATAAAAAATGCCACTCATAATTACCTCATGCGTCTCCCCAATATCCTGCACGACAGTGTCCCGGTCGGCAGGGACGATTCGGAGAATGTTGAGGTAAAACGGGTTGGCACCCCCCGCACGGTAGATTTTGAGGTGAAAAACCATGGCCAGCTCGCCACCGATAACAACTGGGCTGACTTCGAACGGGCAGCAAAAATTGCCGGTGCCGGGTTCTATTTCCTCAAAGGCAGCCTTGTCCTGCTGGATCTGGCGCTCCAGCGGTATGCGCTCGACATGCTGTCGGGGAAAGGTTTTACTCCGGTTATCCCGCCCTATATGATCAACCGGTCCTCGTATGAGGGGGTCACGGATCTTGAGGATTTCGAGAAAGTGATGTACAAGATTGACGGTGACGATGCATACCTGATAGCGACCAGCGAACACCCGATCGGGGCAATGTACCGGGACGAAATCTTTGAAGAAAAAGACCTCCCCCTCCGCCTTGCCGGGATCTCCCCCTGCTTCCGCCGCGAGATCGGCGCGCATGGTCTGGACACAAAAGGGCTCTTCCGGGTCCACCAGTTCACCAAAGTGGAGCAGTTCGTATTCTGCAAACCGGAAGACTCGTGGACGATCCATGAAGAACTGCTGGCCAATGCCGAGGAACTGTTCTTCAGGCTGGGTCTGCCCTACCGCGTTGTCAACATCTGCACAGGGGATATCGGGACGGTTGCCGCCAAAAAGTACGATATCGAGGTATGGATGCCGCGGGAGAATGCCTATAAGGAGGTAGTCTCCTGTTCAAACTGCACTTCTTACCAGGCCGTGCGGCTGAATATCAAGGTCCGGGACAAATCTGACTTTGAATCCAAACAGTACATCCACACGCTCAATTCAACGGCAGTAGCAACATCCCGGGTTATACGGGCAATCCTCGAAAACAACCAGCAGAGGGATGGATCTGTCGAAGTTCCTGAAGTCCTCATGCCATATATGAACGACCGAAAATTTTTGTAATTAAGGGACATATCATCAAAAAGAATCCGGAAATCCTTATCTGCTGATACCAGCGTATATATAATAAGAAGGTGGTTGTTTGAGTTATCCAGAACTGTACAGCGATGAGAGCGTTGTTCTTCAGACGCAGAATGTAAAAGTGAAGTCCGTGTCGTTTGAGATCGTCCTCACCACACGCCGCCTGGTCCTCATTGATATAAAAAAGAATTCCCTTCCTCCCCAGGAGATCAACCTTGCTACCTTAAAGGATGTCGAAAGCGGCGAGAATGCCATCCGGGATCCGACGATTACGATCTCCATCATCACCATCAGCGGCAATACACGCCAGATGGTTCTCACCTTCTCCAAAACCAGCGGCGGGGAACGGAAGCGCGAATGCGATGACTGGGTCAGGGCGCTGAAGCAGAACATCACATCAACCGTCTACCATCCGGTAAGTCAGGCACCTCTTTCCCGGGAGGCGGAACCTTCCCCGGCAGAACAACCACCGGTATCTGCCCCCCGCTGGGTCGAGATCCCCAGTACTCCGCAACAGAAGAAGCGGATTGAGGTGGCCCGGCCCATGAACAAGATCGTGGAACCTGCCCCGGTAATGCCCGTTCCCATTGAAACATCCTCCCTTCCCACGGGCTCATTCTGCAACCGGTGCGGCAACCGTGTACCCCCGGAATCCGCATTCTGCAACCAGTGCGGGACGCCGGTTGTAAAAGAAACGGACTCCGTAAACCCGCCGCAGGATGAGGTTGCTGGTACGTTCCCGCAGCCGGTCCAGATCACTCCTTTCCCAATGGCAACGGATAAGAGGGATCGCCCGATCGAAGACGTAATCCACTCGATTGAGCCCCTGATCGAAGATTCCGTTCCTCGGACTGCCCCCTCCCCGCTCATCCCGACAAAACAGGGATATTACACCTCTGACATGGCCGAATCTGGCAGCCAGAATCTCCCGGCAGCCGGCGTTAATACTCCTGATGCATCAGCGCAGCCGGGAGGAGTGCAGTGGCCGGTACTGTCGCATTCGACAACATCAGATATCGCAACACCGTCGGGTGCTCCGGTCGCTCTTCCGGTGCCGGGATCGCTGCCTCCGTTCCCTCCCCCGCGAAAGATCTCGTTTAAACTGATCGCGGTTCTCGCGCTTGTCGTTCTTGCGGTGATTGCTGGTGCGTATTTTTTCATGCAAGGTCAGGCAGGAACAACAAAGATAACCCCCACACCTGAAATAACGGTTCCTGCAACAACCGTTCCACGGACAACGGTTACGACAGTTGCTACAACCATGACTCCGACCACTGCCCCGCAACAGGTAACAACACCCTCCCTCCTGACTCCGGCAAGCGGTGTCTGGGTTAAGGTGATATATCCCAATAAATATTCCGGTACCGTTGGCACGCCGGAATGGTCGAGGGAAGTGACCGACAGCGGCAGTCAGTTCTACCAGATCTCGACATCCAATGGCCCGGTTGTCGTATCCATCCAGAAATCCGATGGGTCATCTGACGAACTTGCCGTCGAAGTCTACAAAGATGGCACGCTCATGAAACATGCTGTAACAACCAGCCCGAAAGGAATTGTCGAGTTCCAGGTATCTCTGATAGCAGTTAATACTACGGCGACTGCTGCAGAATAAAAAAAACGGAACTTCTCTTTTTTTCCGGAAGCCCAGTACCGGTCAGTGTAAAAAAATAGCGGGCACAACGGGAATATCACAAAAAGAAAGACCCAGAACAGGTATACTGCCAGGAGATTTTTCCCGATCCTGTTATAAGGATGTACATTAAGGTCTAAATGTTATCTCCGTGTTCTGCGGATACTGAGTACGGCAGAAATACCGTTTCGCTGGAGCGAACGGACGAAGGAGGAATGAAGGGAGTTACACCGGCTTTTCCCATCCCTGTCTGGAGTCCTGAACGTTTCGATCCCCGGCTGTTTGTTGAAATACTCCTTCCGTGTCGATGACATAATCCCGGCCGGCCCGTTTTGGGTTTAGATGTCCCCCTCATTTCAAAACAGGCAGCAGGATCTGAAAGTCCCCTGCAGTATTTTTCAATGGAACTCTGCAGCAAATTAATAAATTAAAAAAAAGGAGATTATTTCCGTTTTATCAGAAGAAGTGCAGCACCCATTATTGCAATAATCCCGATTTCGGCTCCGAGAGGCGAAACAGTTTTCCGGACTGTTGCAACGGTGGTGGGAATGGTAGTTATTACGGTAGTCGTTGTTGTCACAGGGATGAGCGTGGCAGATAATGATGACGAATCGCCATACACATCCACAGTTCTTGTCCAATCCCAGTAACCGGCAAGCCTGACCATGACGGGATGTATCCCGTTTTCGATATTATTCAGTGTGAGGGGTGTCAGTCCCATGTACTCGTTATCGAGATAAACATTTGCCCCGGATGGATAGGATGATACAAAGATACTGCCATCCGCGGGTACCGGGGTAGTATACGTGGTCAGGGGTTCGGTCGTAACCGGTACAGTTATGACAGTACCCTGGTACATCTTGAAGGCCGAGGCGGCTTCAGCGACATCCTGGGAATGGTAAGTGCCAGCAGGATCGGTGAAGGGACTGTTGATCCAGACATTATACTGGGCGGGGGTCTGATCGCGGAGCGAAAACGTGCAGGTAATCGACGTAGGACTCATACTGATAATCGTGCCGTATATGGTGTCCGCGGCATAATCTGTGTTTAACCATACCTTAGTCTGGGAATTAAAACCGGTACCGGTGATCGTGACGGTAACATCACCTGTAGTGGGTGCAGTTGTCGGGGAGATACCGGAAATTATCGGCGATGCGGCAGCCGGTATTACCGTTACAACCAGCAGGAGGACCAGACAGACAAAGAGAGAGGATCGTTTCATACTCGTACTTCCTTATTGCTTTTTTTGAATGCCGAAATTTGGTGCTGGTATCTGATATAGGTATGGTTAATTTCCATTTTTTAGTAGTGAAAAAAACCTATTCTGTCGGCAATACTCGCATTATATATCCGATAAAGACGCGATTCATAAAACTGCAGCGGGTGATGCACGATTCAATATTACTTCCGGAAAAACACCAAAAAGAAAAGAACCATCAGCGGCAAAGTGCTGCTATGGGGATTCGAACCCCAGTCGCGGGCGTGAAAGGCCCGCATGATTGGCCGGACTACACTATAGCAGCGACGTGTTCATACTGATTTTACCTCACGTCATAAATAGGTTATGGAACCCGGTCATGGGAAAGATCCTGGCATTGAAACCATATTTTACCATTCGGTAATAAGAAAAAAATGGGGCTCACCGGTTACCGTTCCATCCGCCAATGCAAAAACGCCAATAATATTTTTTCTGGATACTCAGATAATGTCCTGAAGTGTGATTTGGAGTTCCTCTAAAAAGTTATTTTTTATGGATGGGATACCCTTCCGTTTCCGTGACCCTTTTAAACGCGGCCATCAGCTGCCGGGTCACCGGCCCGGGTTTCCCGCTGCCGATTACGCGGCCGTCACACCAGGTTATCGGGGCAACTTCAGCAGCAGTACCGGAGCAGATCAGCTCATCGGCAGTGTAAAGATCAAAGTACCCGAGATCCTGCTCCTTTACCGTGATTCCCAGTGATTTAGCAATCTCGAGAATTACCATCCGGGAGATCCCGCGCAGATTATTAAGGGTCGGTGGAGTAATAATCTCGCCATTCTTGACTATATACAGGTTGTCCCCGCTCCCTTCCGAGATATAACCATTGGTATCAAAGAAGATCGCCTCGTCGCCTCCCTTGTAATTGGCCTCGATCTTGGCAAGTATATTGTTAAGGTAGTTCATGCTCTTCACATTGGGGGGCAGGGCGCAGGCAGGGTTGCGGCGGACAGAGACCGTGATCGCCCTGAGTCCCTTCTCATACAGGTCGCCATACATCGCTCCCCACGTGACGGCAATAACCACGACCGTGGGTTTCGGGCATTTGCGCGGGTCAAGGCCGAGATCGCCGTGACCGCGGCTGATGATCGGGCGTATATAGGCATTGTCAAGCTTGTTTCTCCGCAGGACTTCGCAGATGACCTCCATCATCTCATCTTTGGTGATAGGGGGATTAAGATCGATCGTCTTTGCCGAATCATACATCCGGTCAATATGTTCCTTTAACCGGAAGACTTTCCCGTTGTAGGCACGGATGCCTTCAAACACGCCGTCCCCGTACAGGAAACCATGGTCAAAAACCGATATCTTCGCCTGATCTTCGGGAAGGTATTTGCCATCGATATAAATGATCATACTTGTTCATGCGATGTTGGGGTTCATGTAGTTTTTTCTTTTGACTCTGGCAATGCACGGTGGTGCACTACATTCCGGCAGGAAAATCCGTCAGAGCGGGATTATATCGGCAGGAAATCCTGAAAGCAACGGGCACCGGTACGGGTTCTTCACTCCCCGGCCCGGCAAAGCTTAACGAAATGCCGGAACATCCCCATGCTCGATAACGGGTGCAGGTGGGTGTAGCTGCCCAGGGTATTGTTGATTATTGCACCGTCGTAATTGTCCCGGATGCCGACACCCCGGGAAAGGCAATAGGCAAACCGTGTACCCCGGTCAAGCTCCACGTCAGAGTAATGAAACTCGTGGCCCCGGAACGATGCCCCGCCCATTGGCGAGCCCGCATCCGAGATGCCTTCCACATAACTGACCACGCGGTGCGCCGGCATCCGGGTCTCACCGGAGAAAACCCCGCACATCTCCGATGAATGATCGGCAGCGGAATCCTGCCAGCCTTTCTTTAAGGTGATACGATCCGTCAGGTACATCAAGCCGCCGCATTCCGCATATACCGGAACGCCGTTTTGCGATGCCTCTTTGAGCGCCTCCCGCATGCGGTCGTTTGCCTCCAGTTCGCGGATAAAGAGTTCAGGATAGCCGCCGCCAAGTATGTACCCGTCCGCCGAGGGGAGACGGTCATGGACCGGACTGAAAGGGACAAAGTCTGCCCCCAGGGAATGGAGGATGTCGAACAGGTCGGCATAATAAAAATTGAATGCCTCGTCAAGCGCAATGCCGATCTTCACGTCGCGCACCGGTGACGGATCAAAAGATAGTGACCTTTCTTTTGGCATATCGCACTCCTTCATGAGCGAGACAAACCGGTCAAGGTCGACATACTGCCCGATCATCTCCGTAATGGTGTCGATGCGGGCATCAAAATCGCCGCGGCCGGAGCCTTCACGGTAAGGGACGAGACCGAGGTGGCGCATGGCAAGCTGCATCTCATCCATCCGGGGAATGGCACCGATGACCGGCACGCCGCAGTAATGTTCAATTGCAGTCGTTGCCTTGGCCCTGTGGGATCCTCCGCGGGTATTATTGAGAATGACACCGGCAATCCGGACCCGCGGATCGAAAGCCTGGAATCCTTTGACAATCGCCGCAGAACTCCGGGTAATACTCTGTGCCGACACCACGAGGACTACCGGCAGGTCAAGCGTTTTTGCTATCGCTGCCGTGCTGCCGACATCGTTCAGCGCTTCCGCCCCCTCGTACAGCCCGCGGACACCTTCAACCAGAGCCATATCAGCCCCGCGGCAACCGTACTGGAAGATATCCCGGATCTGTGCATCCGACAGAGTGAAGCTGTCAAGGTTCCGGCAGGGACGGCCGGAGACTGCCGACAGATAGGAGGGGTCGATATAATCCATGCCCACCTTGAAGGTCTGGACACGGTTATTTTTTGAGAGCAGGGATGATAAGGCGAGCGTGATGCTGGTCTTGCCGCTGCCGGAGCGGTCGCCCGTGATAAGGATCTGCCTCATACCAGGCTCCGGAGCACGGCCCCGAACTCGCTCTCGACAATATTCCTGACCCCGAGCGTTTTCGGGTGCAGGTCGATCTCCACCATCACGTGCTCGTGGCCGAGCGCATGGAGCGGGGCGACCTGACGCGGGCCGTTGGTTATGGAGAAGCACTCGATTCCCTGCGTATATTCCTGAGGGATTGCATGCGGGACACCGGCAATCAGGGCAAATACCGGGGCGATTTCCAGGATCCGTTTCCCGAGATTATTCCCGTTCGCGCCATACTCGTCCAGCGCCCCGATAAGTTCCGGTTTCACTCCTCTTGCTGTCATTTCCCGAAGGATGATCTCCGCATCCAGCCGCGTTTTGGGGAGCCCGCGCTGGTCAAGGTTCACTATATACGTGATATCCGCACCCGGGCATACATCATGCAGTGCGATCAGCTCGTCGGCAAACATGTACGCCGTCTCCTTCTTGGCGTTCAGGATCGCGACTCCCCGCTTCCCGCTCCGGGCAAGTTCGAGCAGGCGTTCTGCGGCTTTGTGCTTGAGGTCGCCCCTTGAGGGCTCGATATAGGACTGGCAGGCGGCGCCCCGCAGGCGCTCTACCTCGGTCGCCTTACCCATCATAAACCGCTGGCGATCGAGTTCCTCCATCGTGATCCAGCCAGCCTGTTCTGCAGCTTCGAGCGTGGAGAGCACCCCGGCAATATTCTCGATATACCCGGCATGGATGTCGACCGCAATCGTGGGGGTCTTAATCCCGGCCCCCCCGATGGCAGACTGGAGGTCCTCGCCGATGATCATCGCCACACACGTGCCGATGACCGCCATGCGGTCCGGAGAGAACTTGTCCTCGGCGTACCGCAGAACGTCCTCGAGGGCCTTCTGGCCGCCGAAAATAAATTCATTATCGGCAAGCGAGGTCGTGAGTACCCGCATCCCGTCCTCCTCGAGCAGCCGGGCGTGCTTGAAGGAGCAGCCGGACGGGCCGTGGAGGATGGCAACATCGACTTTCAGATCGCGGGCTGTGTAGAGTGCGGCAACAATCGAACTGGGGCGCGGGTGCATGTATTTCATGGTGATCAGTTATCTCCAGGTTTTTACCGACAGGACAATCGGCCCTTTCTGTGCTATGCGCATGGCAGTATCCCGGCCTTCCTCAAGGGTAGTGCAGACCGCGTCAACCTTCCCCTTCAGGGACTCGTATGGGCCGGTGCCCTTGTCAGGATACCTGCCGACCCAGATAATACGGGCGGGCCGGACCCTGTCGATCGCGTCTACTATCTGGTCGAAGGAGAAGCCTTCGCAGACAGCCCCGTCGCCTTCCGCCTGCCCGATGACAAGGGTCAGTTCGCTTGTCCGGGCGCAGTGCCGGGCATACCGGGCGGCACAGAGAGTTGTCTCTGCATTGGTACCGCTGTTGGCGTTATCAATGATAACAAGATCCTGTTGATGACTTAAGGTCATGCGGCCCGGCAGCGCGGTGAAATGGCTGAGCGGGGACGGGTCCGCGTGCAGGATCATGGCAGCAGCGGCAGCGAGCATGAGCGGGGTGCGGTAGGGTGGGAGGAGAAACAGGGGGTTGGTCAGGACACATTTCATCCCCTCCATCTCAACAGTGCATCTGGTACCATTGCACCGGGCAACTTCCCCGACATGAACCACATTTTCTGATTCGCAGGACACTCCCCCGGCGACCAGCACGCGCTTTGCATGTCGTGCCGATGCGATCTTCTCGTAAATCGCGCTCTTCTTCCCGCGGGCAAACGGGTAATTGTCCGGTGAGGTGATGATGGCGAGGTCACCAGCTCCCGTGACACCGAGCGAGATCTCGGCAACGAGCCAGCCCGGCATCCGTCTGGCGTACCGGGCCGCAGAAATCTCAGATGCCGGCGTGATGCTTTTTTTCCAGAGCAGGTGTTTTGCCGGGTATGTGTACGTTCCCGTGGAGGTATGCAGGACGCCAGTTCCGGGAAGGATATGCGCAAGCGCATGGGCCGTGGTGGTCTTTCCCTGCGCCCCGGTGATCTCGATCATCGGCTGCGGCAGGTGCTCCCCCAGCAGCTGGCGTACTGCGGCATGATGGTTGATGACCGGGACCGTGCGGCCGGCAAGCAGCGGGTGGTCCGGGTCAAGGTGGACCGGTGCTACGACAAGGTCGTAGTGCCGGTGCTGTGCATTGCGCAGTTCATCGGGCGTAGTACCGCAATAGACATCCACGATATCAGCGGAATGGCCTGCCTCCCCATAGGCCGCACCGATCTCTTTTCCGCCGTGGATCGTATCCAGTACCAGGACATGCATATAAAAAATTCAGAGAAGTGAAAGAGCTTTGTTCGCGTTCTTGACCATCAGATCGGCGAGGAGCGGATCGCTTCCTATCGGGTCTGCGTAGAGAAGCGGGACAGACTTTCCGTTCAGGACAAAAATACCTTTTTTGACACCCTCAGCCAGACCGATCTCCCCGGGAATATCTTTTTCTATGTGGACGCCTTTTGCAAGGAACAAAGGGACGACCACGAGCGCCTCGATCGGCTCGTGCCGGAACGCATCCAGCGATTCCTTAATCGTCGGCCTGTTCATGTTCATGAAACCGCATTTCACGATATAACCGGCATTTTTTGCCTTGATGAATGCGGCAGTTTTCTCCACGAGCTCCTGATTGTAAGGCATGGTGCTCCCATGTCCTACGAGTAACATTCCCTTTGTACCCATGTATGTAACTCCAGTGTTATGCTTTCAGGGTGTTTTTACTAAGGTTCGGCAATCCCGATCCTTATACATTTTCCTCACTGTATGAAAAATAGGTACTGATAGTAATAATTTTTATTGCTATGATACCAGTTTTCGTAATACTGGGAGATCCCTGAGACCCCCGGTCATTTCTTCCTGCCTTAATCCAGGCCTCTTTCTCATCTGCCCGGCAGATTTACCCGCGGACGCAGAGAAATACCCCGGGGAAACACACTCCCGGGATTGTTATTGGTATCACTCAGGGAAAACGCCTTCCCTATCAAAGGCATTTGGTTACGGGCCTGATCTCGCCGGGGTTCATGGGCTTGAATCCCCCGCCCCCGGGCATGTTTTTGGTTAATATTACCCCGCATAACATTCTGCGGTCCATACGCCGGCCACCCGGGCATACTGCAGGAAGCGGGTCTTTGAATTTTAAAGGGAAGGTACCGATCCGGCCTCAGTATCCGGAGCCTGCCTGTCAGAATCCCCGGTACTTTTGTCCGGGTCATATCGTCAGATATTCTTTTTGAATTAACCATGATGTGTTCGCTGGTACGATGCTCCCGTTATCCTGCAGGCAGGAACCGGATACTCTCGTTTTTACCCGCCCCGGTATTCCGGTATGCAGATCCCCCCATCATATCTGTGGAGCGGTTGCACGGGGGTTCACCCGCCGGCATAAATCTCTTCATATCATTTTTTTAATCACGCATCACATCTCTAACCGATGAGTGATTTTGAACGGGAGATTGTCCACTGTCTGAACCGTTTTTTTAAAACCCGGCATATCCCGGGGTTTGCCTACCGGCTCAGGCAGCACAAATTCACCTGCCCGTATGTGGACATCCTTGCCGACTCGCTCAACCCCTCCTATTACCTCTCGATCGAATGCAAGTCCATCATTGACAAAAAACTCTACTTCTCCCAGCACTTCCCCGTGGGCAGGGACAAGGTCCACCCGGTGGAAGCTATCTCGTTTTTCCTGAAAAAGACCGGCCGCATCGGTTTTCTCGCATTAGAGTTCCGGCAGGGGCCGGGAAAGGCAGGCGAGGCGTTCCTGATCCCCTGGCCGTTGGTGGTCGGGCATTTCAGGGAAAATACCGGGATCACCATTGAAGATGCCCGCTCCGGCATCGTTCTTGCGCGGTCAAAGGACGGCTACCTGCTCGAATCCCTGAATGCAAAGTAATTTGATTGTGTACTGTGAACGGATATGAACACATGATGAACGCTTTTGAACGCTTCGGTCTCCTGATCAATGACCGGATCGTTAAGACGCCGGTTGGCATTGCATCCATGGCCGGGATCGTTGATGCTTCCTATGTGCTCGACCGTGCCGGAAACATCGGTTTTGCGTTCATCGGCGGATATTCCATAGATAAGCAGACCATGGCCGCGGCAAAGGTCCTCGCTGCCGACGGGGACCGGAAAGAGTTCCTGTACGAGGACCCGGTGGAGGAACTTAAAACCCAGATCGCGCTTATGGAAAAGAGCGACGTGGTATTCGGCATCAACCTCCGCGGGAGTTCTCCGGAATCCTTCCGGTTCCTGGCAAAAGCCCTTGGTGATACGGTTGTCTACGAGATTGACGCCCACTGCCGGCAGCCGGCCATGGTCGCTGCCGGGTGCGGGGAATATTACCTCAGGAACCCGGATAAGCTTGTTGCTGCTGTCCGGGCGCTGAAAGCAGAGGGGGTCTGGGTCTCCGTAAAGATCCGTATCGGCGTTGCCGACGATGACAGGGCGCTTGCCATATCCCTCTGGAAAGCCGGAGCAGATATCCTGCACATCGACCTCATGGATGCCGGGTCTGCAAAACTCCGGCAGATCCGGAACAGCTGTCCCCTGCTCATCATTGCCAACAACTCCATCACCAGTTTCGACCGCATGAAGGAGATGCTCCAGCACGGGGCCGATCTTGTCTCGCTTGCCCGCCAGTCCGATGAGCGGACCCTTTCCGGGCTGGATGCTGCGATCACCCGTTATGCTGACGAAGAGGGCTGGTACAATTCACCAAAACAGCTCTGCCGCGGGGGTGATATACGGGCGCTTGCGTTCTGCTGCATGCCCGTCAAGGAATGCCCGCTCATCCCAACCCTTGAGCGCATCGGGATGCCACGTGAAGAGTATGTCCGTATGAAACTGGAATCTGTCAAAGGAACGCCGCTCGAACACGGGAGCCAGACCTGTTTTGGCAGCCTTACATGGTGCTGCAAGAACTCATCGCCCTGCATGTTCCGGAATATGACGTTAAAGCAGTATGATATCAGCACGAAAGAATATATGCGTCTGAAACACGAGCTCTCAGAAAAGATCATGAGCCGTGTTTTTCCATGACCTGCCTTCGTATGAGCGCTGCCGAACGGGCACAGCTGGCGATGATGCTCGAAGTAACTGCCTACCCGAAGCCGGGGAACGTAGACCGCTGCCATGATTATCCTGAGACGCGCCTCGAGCACTTCCTCGCATCCACGATCTTTGCACGGCCGGCGCTCGAGGAGGCCGAACAGGGAAAAGGAAGGATCGGGGAGATCATCGGTCACGCAGTCCGCGACACCAACTGCCATAAGGGGGGCAATACCCATTTCGGTGCATTCATCCTGCTCATCCCCCTTGTTTACGGCAGGGACATCCCCGGGGCAATCGCGGCAGTGACCAAGACAGATACGTCCGATGCCGTTGCGTTCTACAAGGCCTTTGCCATGACCGCAGTCAGGATGAACGCGACCGATGAGCTTGACGTGAACGACCCCCACACCCTCACCCTGATCCGCGACCGGGATATGACACTCCTCGACATTATGCAGCATTCCGCTGCCCGTGATATGGTTGCCCGCGAGTTGGTGACCGGTTTTTTGCTCGTCCGACGCGGTGCCGATCTCTTAAAACAGCTCGGGCCCGGGCGGCAGTCCATCGCCGACACGTTCCTGACACTCCTTGCAACCGAGCCGGACACGTTCATCATCAAGAAGCATGGGTCTGATATAGCACGGGAGACGATGCAAAAAGCCCGCGAAGTACTCGACGGCAAATTTCCGGTCCGGCAGTTTGATGAGGACTGCATCCGGCGGGACATCAACCCGGGCTCCATCGCCGATATCACCATCGCGTCCATCTATATCGCGCTGGGGGAGGGCTGGTCATGGGACTCCTGATGAGCGGCATCAACGAAGTGATTGCCACCACCGCGTTCAACGCGGCCCCCATCGGCATCCATTACCGGGAAAAGAAATACCGTGCGTATCTGTTTCTCGGGAGCCACACGGCGCAGAATATTGCCCGGGACGGATGGGTTGTCGCCAATTTCATCCACGATCCGTTGGTGTACGTGAAGACCGCGTTTACGGACCTGCCAAAGGATCAGTTCATTGAAGAGCCGGTGGACAATAAGACCATGCACCGCCTTGCCGGCGCGGATGGCTGGGCTGCATTCAGCGCAACAGTCGAGCACCGGACTGCCGAGACGATGACGGTCTTTCTGGACCTGGAGAAGGAACTTATTGAGCAGGTTGCGATTTACCCGGTCAACCGGGGCTTCAACAGCATCATCGAAGCGACCGTGCATGCAACGCGCTACAAGGTCACCCGCGACCCCGATCTGAAAAAACATATCGAGTACCATGCGGGTATCGTGCGGAAGTGCGGCGGGAAGAAGGAACTCGAGGCGCTGGAGATGCTGAACGGGTATATCGGGTAAATTTTTTTACCCTCTCTTTTTCATACGATACCGTTCCGACATCCATGCAGGGACACGGCGTGCTGAAGCTCCCTGCGATCACCGGGATATGCGCCGGGAGAGGACAATCCTGTGAGATGTCCTTATTCCATCAGCCGGTGCCGGATCCGGAGGATGTCCGGAAATGGGTGTCTGCCGGTATTACCGCGCGGGATAACGGAAAAGGAAACTTTTGTATATACAGGTGTATTGCAGGATAAACCAGGAAAAAATAGGGCGATCAGTTACCGGGGTTTATCGGATTCTGGTCAATCGGATTTACGATGGCGTACGTAAGAGGGATTTTTGCCAGAGTTACCCTGGTTGCAACCTTTACCGTGCAAGACCCTGCGCTGCAGGTACTGTATATACTGCACGTATGCCCGCAGCTCCCGCAGTTGGATGGATCGGAAGCGAAGCTCATGCACGTGCCTTTGCAGCAGCCCAGAAGGGGGCCCGCCGGGCATTTCGTCCCGCACGCGCCACAGTTGTCACCGCTGGTGGTGAGGTTCACGCAAGTACTGCCGCAGTTTGTCAGCCCCAAAATCACGCAACTCACTGTCAGACCGCCGGGTTTGACCAGGGTCAGGCCGGTTCCTACGGAGGATGTGGTTGTCGAAGTCGTTGTCCCGGTTGTCACCGCGGTCGTTGTTACCGATGTCGTGGGAGCGGTGGTTGCCTCTGTTGCTGCATTCGTGCAGGTGGATGCACTGCATATCATACTGGCCGGGCACACGTTTCCGCACTGGCCGCAGTTGGCGGCGCTGGAGTTTAGTTCGTAACAGTTCCCGTCCGGGCATGGGCTCATGCCTTCAGGGCAGCCATTACCGGAGAATGTACCGGCAGGTGCAACAACGCAATGGTTGTTCTCTACGGTATACCCCATATTACAGTAGCACTGGCCGGCCTGGCAGAGTGCGTTTGCGGGACAGGCGTTCCCACAACCGCCGCAATTCGCTACATCGCTGCTGATATCGGCAGAGCAGGTAACCGATGCCTGCGTGCCCGCAGTACCCGGCTGGGACGTGGCAGCGGGTGATTCAGTGGAGGTCCCCGATATGGCAGGGGTGGTTCCCTGACCGGTAATTAACGGCGACGGAGAGGTGTTCTGAAAGGAGGCACAACCGGCAGTCATCATAATGAAGATGACAACAACACACAGTAAAGCAGAGCATGGGCGGAACATAAGACAATCAAGTCATACATTTTTCAGAATATTAATGATATCGATGTATTTTTCAAATCTGTCTGGTTCTGCCGGAAGAAACGCACCGGTACACCTTATGGAAGGGGCATGCTAAAACCAAAGCCCTGCCAGGCCGGAATCCGGTTACCGAAAAAGCACCGGTGGCAAAAACCTTATTAAAAAAGTATATTTCCGATTGCTGCGCAGGCTTGCGCACAGCACTGTTATTTCCACCCGAAAACGGGGAACATCGGTTTCATTGGATCGAATTCTTCACCCGATGCGGAGAGTACAGTGGATGAGGAGAACGATTGTCCCTTCTCGTTTGAGAATTCAATGACCGCCTTTACCTTATCAATCATGGAAGCAAGGGGGTATTCATGCGATTCGTCAACTGCGAGAGATTCAACATCATACTCGATATCCATGGGGATAAGAGCAACATGGATCCGGAGTGCCGGTGAATTTCCCGCATTGGTAAGTACGATCGCCTTTGCATCCTCCCGTAACCGGACATTGACCTGGGGCAAAAACGTGGTGTCCTGCATGATCATGAGGGACATGACGATGACGATAAGGATAATGAACGCGATCCCCGCAAGGTAGATGCTGACCAGGAAAAGGAGGAGCGTGACCAGTATCCCTGCTGCAATGACCGCGGTTGTTGTTTTATCCATAGGATTCTTTTGCACTCCCTCTTTTTTTCCTTAACGGTTTGATGCCGGGGTGCCTGACTGTATCAGGACAGGTTGTGGATCTTCCGGAGACGGGATACAAGGCCGATGGTTTTTTTGTCAGGTGTCCTGTTGCCACATGCAAACCTCATCCCGCCCAGTGCACCAAAAATGTTCTGCACGGCGATCCCATGCGATAGGCCGTAGCCTCCTTCCAGCACGAGTGCAAGGGGCATGCCGGTAGCATCGAGGATAAGCCCGGTCAGGTACCCGAGATCTTCCGGCACCAGCTGCATATCGCCGACCGGGTCGTCGGACAGGACGTCCTGCCCGGCAGATATGATGATAAGGTCGGGGTCCATACGGGCGATCGCCGGCAGGAACACTTCATGAAAAACAAGGGAGTAATCGGCGATGGCGCTCTTCCGCGCGAGCGGGGCATTGATAGTGAACCCGGTACCGGGCCCGGTACCGGCCTCCTCGATATGGCCGGTATGGGGGAACGCGTCCTCCTGGTGCGTGGAGCAATACAGGACGCGGCCGTTGTTATAGAAGATATCCTGCGTGCCGTTGCCATGATGCACGTCCCAGTCAATGATGGCGACACGGTTGACCTGCAATAAGGCTTTTGCTGCGGCGATGGCAACGTTATTGATGAGGCAGAACCCCATTGCCCATGCCGCAGCAGCATGGTGGCCCGGCGGCCGGACCAGTGCAAAACAGCTCTCGCCACCGAGCGCCCGCTCCACTGCGGCGATGGCCGATCCCGCTGCATGCGTAGCCACATCGTACGAGTGGGGATTGATGTAGGTATTTTCATCGATATACCCGGAATGAAGCGGGCTCTGGATAAAAGTTCCACCGATGTACACGGAATCGCGGATAAAATCGTATTCCACGTTCCTTTCGCACTGCTGGCGGAGCCATTTCAGGTAACCCGGGTGGTGGATGCGCTCGATATCGGCGGGTAGGGCGGGAACGGGATCGTAGCGGGTGACATGCTCCGGCAGCCGTCCGATGATGCCGAGGAGCCGGTCCTGGCTCTCGACATGCCCCTCCCGATCATGCTGTTCGAAGATTGTGCCGGTAATAGCGGAATATTTCATCTGATCCCTCAGGAATAAAAACAGTATATGATATTTTCGGCCAACGGTTTTGAATATTATGGAGGGGGACGTCTTCCTGCTTCCCGGAGAACAGGAGAGACGGCACATTTCCAAAATCCCGCAGAACACCGGGTTTTTTATAACATTATCCGGTGAAAAAACCGCGTTGCGCGTCCGGCCGGTACCGGTCGGATCTGCACGCATAAAAAGAGCCGGAGTTATTCCCGGTACCGGCATTCCTGAGAAACCAGATGATACCCCATGAAAGTAAAAATGAACCGGTTGACGGAACACGGCCCCGCTTTTTTTATTGAACGTTTTATACAGCCGGAATCGCAAACAATTCGAAAATTATTAATAACGTCGCAAAGGAATGTTACAATGCCCTATACACAAAAGTAGTATAAAATGTTGCTGGTATAGGTGGATATTTCAGAGGTGTGTAAAAAAATGGTGTTTCATCCTCCGGTAGCTATCACTGCAAAAGCAGGAGACGCCGGAAAGTACAAATGTGGCCTGCCGGCCTGGAACATGATCCTTCGCGGGTTCATGTCAGGCGCGTACATTGCAATGGGTGGTGCGCTCGCAACGGTCTGCAGTACAGGCATTACCTATGCAGCATTAACGCCGGCACAGATTGCCGCAAACGTTACTGCTCCTATTGCAGGTGGGTTCGCATCGGCTGGTATGACCCAGCTGATCCTGGGAGCCGTGTTCCCGGTCGGGCTTATTATCACCGTTCTTACCGGTGCCGAGCTCTTCACGGGCGACGCAATGCTCGCCCCGATGGCAGCCTTCATCCATAAGATCAGCTGGGCGGATGTCCTGAAGCTGTGGGTCTTTGTCTATATCGGGAACTTCATCGGCTCGGTCGTCTGGGCATATATCATGGCAAACGGGCCGTTTGTCACGTGGAATGCAGCAGGTACGGCAACGATAACTGCGTTCGGTACCAGGGCAATTGCAATCGCCGGAGCAAAGACCGGGTATGTCGGTATGATGGGTTTCTATTCAGCATTCCTGAAAGGTATTGGCTGCAACTGGCTTGTCAACCTCGCTATCCTGCTCGGTATCTGTGCGGATGACGCGGCAGGCAAGTTCTTTGGTATCTGGTTCCCGATCATGGCCTTCGTTTCCAGCGGCCTTGAACACTCCATCGCAAACATGTACTTTATCCCGGCCGGTATCATGACTGCGGGCTTAACCGGTACCGCTATCTCGACGGACTGGATAAGCATGTGGATGCAAAACCTTATTCCGGTTACCATTGGTAACATTGTCGGGGGCATGTTCTTCGTCGGTGTCATCTACTGGGTTGCGTTCAGGAAAGAGATCGCAGCACTGAAGTAGATCAACCACCTATTATATTTTTCATGAAAATCGGAACAATCGATGTGAAGATCTCGCTCATTTCTCTCGGGGTATTCGTTGTCTTCACGATTCTTCTTATTGTTGCTTCCTTTATCAGTCCCAGTGTCCGGTCGAACCTTTTATGGCTGATCCCCTGCCTGTTCATGCTTCTTGTTATCCCTCTTGTGCTCAACTATATGAGCCGGAGACAGTACGCGGATCTTATCCCTGAATATGAGCAGCAGGCAAAGACGGTGCGGGTGAAGATGATCAATGAAAATATGATTGGAAAGATTGTGCGGATCAACGGCGTGGTTGAACGGGTTCATTTCCAGTTCCTGAACCGTCCCTCGTATTCGGTTGCCGACCGTTCCGGCGAGATATCGGTCAAGATGTTCACGAGCCCGGATGAGGACGTGAAGGTCAACGATATTGTCGAAGTCCTCGGCCAGGTGATTCGGCGTTATATCGTGACCGGTGAACCGGTCATCAACTGCGTATCGATCCGGAAGAACAGTGCGCAACCGTCAACTGATGACTGAAACCTCTTCCCGCAGGGAGCCATTCCTTGCAGATCTATAGGAACAGGTTTTTTAAGAGAGATGATTTTACAGCATGACCCGTTCAGATACAACTTCCCGGCCGGCAGAAAGCAACCGCAGCCTGTACCCCGGGGCGCTTGTGCCCCTGCTCGCGTTCGGGAGTACCCTTGCGGGAATCGCCCTCTTCAATGCCGGCGTGCAGTTTGAGATCCAGTACGCAGCGCTCGGCGGCTTTCTTGCCTCCTGTCTCCTCGCGTACCTTGCATGGACCCGGCTGCACAAGGACATCGTTGCGCTCTCGACACCGATCTACGGGTTCATCTTCTTTGTCACTCCTGTCGACTACACCGGGGGAGTCGCGCTTCAGCTGCTCTATGCCAGTGGTCTGACGCTCCTTACCGCCCGGCTGTATTATCGGTTTGGTACAGGTACTCCTTCCCGGTCTTTGGGAACTGAACTGGAAACGGGACCGCTTCAGGCCTATGTCGAAACCACCAGGCATGTCTTTGCAGCGCTTGACCCGGTTACCGGGCACCGTGCCGCTGCTGCATTTCTCCGTTTCAGCGAGGGGGAGTACCGCAGGGCAGCAGACCTGGCGCGTGCCGCAGCCTGCCCGGACGGGACACCCGGGCCGGTTGTCCGGGCGTTTGACATCCTCCGCCAGCACGCGGAGCTGCTTGACAATAACCGGTCCCGCCCGGTGACATTCCTGATGTTTTTACCGGACGATTCCCCCCTTATGGCAAAACCCCTGCCCGGATCCAAAGACCCGGACCGGGAATTTGAGACGCAGATAGATAATGCCCTGCTCCTGCTGTACAGCGCTGCATGGCACGCATCCAAAACGGACCAGCCATTGCTGCATGCATCGCAGGCATTTGCGATGAAGCTGCTCACCCCGTAATATGCTGTTCCGGATATTTTTTTAATAATACAGAAAATTTCCCATGACCTTTATTTACCGATCCTTCAGACAGGATCCGGTCTCACATCAAAGGGAAAAATATCATCTGTACAATTTCCCTTGGCAATAAACAAAAAATACATTCATTATATTCGTCCGGTAATCTTTTTCCGGGCATCTCCCCGTATCAGGGGTCTTTACGATTGCGCCGGAGATGCCGGGCCCGCCGGATGAAAACGGGATATTCAACCCTCTGCCGTATTCTCTGTGGGCGGTACCCGTTTCATCGGGCAGACCTCAGCTCCCTTCATGTTGCCCATAGCCCATGAATACCGCTGCCGTACCGTCAGGGGCAGGTCCTCTTCAGGGACCGGTTCAAACCCGGACGATGCATAGAAATCCACGAGGTGCAGCACCGCGTACATGAAGAGGACGGTGTTGCCGCATTCCCGTATCAGGACGTCGAGGGCATTCCTGGCGTACCCGTTCCCCCGGAATTCCTCCCAGGTGAAGATCCCGTCCACTTCATACCCGTCGTCATGCCGCTTGCACCGGGCAACGCTGACCGGCGTATCCTCGATAAAAACGGCGAAGATCCGGTCGCACACCGGATCCGATTTTGTCTGGTGGTAGTCAGACCAGATCTTCTCGGCCAGGTAGAACTCGGACGTTCCAAGCTCGCGTGCATGGATTGCCAGCTGGATGCGGGTGAACATGACCAGCACGGGTTTTGTTATCTGCGCGGTAACCTTCGATGTCGTGGTACCGAGCGGGACTCTCCGGATATAATCCATCTTCCCGTACCGGGACATCATGACCAGCGTCACCTCCTCTTCGTCCGCGACGGCCGCAATCTGGCCGGTCGGGTCACCGAACCGGACCATCATCTTCACCCGTATTTCAGGGTGGCCCGCTTTGATCGTCTCCCGTACGTCAGAGAGGCGTTTCTCCACTTCCCGGACAACGAGGTCCATCCGGTCCTCCCCCGCAATTTTACGGATAACATGGAGGAGAGTAATCTCAGAGATCCCCCCGATTCCGTTCACGGACTTCAGCGCTTCGTTTGCGGGCCGGGAGAAATCGAGCGGGAAGAGGATACGGGAGAAGAGCGGTCCTTCGGTCTTGTGCGGGTGTGCCGCAAAGAGACCCTGCCCGGGGAACCGCATGATGAGGACATGGGTCCGGCTCCGCGTGAGGACCTCGGTACCGCCATGGCCGAGGAGGGTTTTACTGAGAAGTCCTTTCCGTGCTCCCATGATGATGAGCGAAGGTTTCTCAGCCTCCGCTGTTTTCAGGATCGCCGCGGGAATGTCACATCCGGTATCTTCTCCGGTGATGCATCTCACCGTAATACCCGGATCCCTGATAAGGGCCTGCTGCCGCTGCAACTCTTCGTGTTCACGCCCGGTAAGGCCGCCGCTGCCGGCGATATGAAGCAGGATAATCTCCTTCACGGTGCGGATACTGCCTGCGGATGCTGCCAGTTTATCGGACATTTCCGACAGATCGGTAGGGATAAGGACCTTTTCGAACATCGTATGGCCTTGTTCTTCATGATAGTATGAACCGGCTCTTTCATATGCGTAATGATCGGGACCGGGACTACGGAGGCGGCAGGGCCGGAGAGTGGAGTGAGATGATCACAACCGGCTTTTAACCCCTGCCGGGTATCCTACTTCTCTTTGGGAAAGTGAACCTGGCCGCGTCATCGACATAGAGGTCTTTTATCTCCTCTTCCACGGTGTATACATTTTTCCTTCCATATATATTTCTATTGGAGACAGAGCGGGGAATTATTTCCCCAACCGGCGGTATGGGATTGTATCTGCCCGGGGGAAACTTTTCCCCAGTCCGCCCGATATAAAGGCAGAACCCGGTGCGTCAGGTCGGATCCTTTTTAATTACCAGAGTATTGACAAAACAGCCCCGGCTCTCCAAGCTGCAATAGCCCACGGGAGACCTTTCTCTCCCTGTCATGATGCATTTAAATACAAGATAGCTAGCGTTATTGATAAGATCATTTTGTCTTAATCATGCTCAGTCACCAGACAGATCGGGAAAGATGACCTATGACCGGACCGGATGAAGAACAGAATCATGACCTGAAACGATCTCGTAGTACCCCTGCGTCAGAAAAACCCTTCAGGGTAATGGATTGGATCTCTTCCGAACGTAGCTGGCTGGCCCTTATTATCACAAGCACCATTATAGTTCTGCTCTTCTCTGTCTACTGCCTCCAGCACGGAATCACGACCATCTTCATGCACCTGTATTACTTCCCGATCGTGCTCCTGGCCTACCGCTACCGGTACCGCGGCCTTGTACCTGCAGCGCTCCTTTCGCTCCTCTATGTCGCACTGGTGTATTTTTACAATCCCGGACAGCCCGATGTGATCGACGGCGCCTGGTACCGTTTCCTGGTGTTTGTCGGGATTGCAGCAGTTATCGCATATCTGTCCGAGCAGCTGATGAACCACCAGAAAGCCCTGGAGAAAAGTGAACGGAAGCTGAAACTGCACACGGATTTCACCTCAGACTGGGAATTCTGGATCGACACCGGGGGGAATTTCATGTACATAACTCCCTCCAGCAGGGCCATCACCGGCTACACCCCGGATGAATTTTTTGCAGATCCGGGGATGCTGGTCCGGATACTACATCCGGATGACCGCGCTGCCTTCACCCGCCATCTGGAA
>Ga0182011_10000372_pt1 | contig 38913 bp, 34 predicted proteins | sample 711E1DmetaG_FD_120481 | JGI IMG/M metagenome (GOLD analysis project Ga0182011, IMG submission 120481) | Permafrost microbial communities from Stordalen Mire, Sweden - 711E1D metaG | ecosystem: Environmental > Terrestrial > Soil > Wetlands > Permafrost | place: Sweden: Stordalen | collected...
ATTGATTTTGGATATCTTGTTTCAGAAAAGAATAGCAAATATTCATTTTATTCAGATAATTGGAGTGATAATAATTGGGTTAGGGTATATATTAAATTAAGAAAAGATGCAAAGATAGATGACCAGTTCCTTTCTGCTATATCAAATCATGTAAGCAGGTATTCAAAATTTACCGATAAACTTCTGTTTCAGCCTTTGGATGATATTCACCTTCATACCGATTTCGAAACTTTTAATGAGGATAAAAACATTAGCAGTTACAAGTATGTATGGATCTTCTCAGGACTTGCTTTTCTGATCATCCTTATGGCGTCAGTTAATTTCGCGGCATTGTCCGTAGCACGTGCATCTGAGCGTTCCATTGAAATTGGAATCAGGAAAGTAAACGGAGGCAGCAGGGTCAGTATTTTCAGGCAGTTTCTGTCAGAATCAGTTTTTCAGACTTTCGCAGCGACCATTGTAGCCCTCATAGTTGTGTGGTTCATCCTGCCATGGTTTAATACTCTTTCTTCAAAGCAGCTCTCATTTAATTTCTCCACCGGATTAGTCATAAATCTTTTCATGCTGACTTTTCTTGTAGGTATTATAGCCGGAATATATCCTTCCTTTTACCTATCCTCTTTTAATCCTATTGGAATATTCAGAGGAGGTTCTATTTCAGGTTCAAAAAGTAACTTTATCAGATTGCTGGTGACTATACAGTTCACAATTGCAATATTCTTTATTATTGCAACTATTTTGTTTATCAGGCAGTTGAATTATATACACAACAAAGATTTGGGCATGGATGACAAAAATATTGTAGTCATTCCAACAGGTTTATGGTATGACAATAAAGAATTTAAAGAGGAATTATTGAGAAATCCCAGGATTATAAGTGTTTCAGCAAGTGGTTATGCACCTGTTGATTTTGCGTGGAAGTACTTTTTACCATTAAATCACCAGGGACGAATTGACAGTTTGGAGACATCATTGTTTTGGGCTGATGAAGATTTCGCAAAAACTTACAAACTGGAGGTAATAAAAGGTCAGTTTCTTCAGATGGACTACAGCGGCTACTGGAAAGAGTGGGAAAAACAAAGCAAGAGCAAAAAAGAGGGGAAAGAATATACCGTATCCATTCCAATAGTCATAAACCAAACTGCTGAAAAGATGCTGGGATTCGATGATCCGATCGGACAGCGTATTGGTAACAATATTATCGTCGGAGTGGTGAAAGATTTTCATTTCAGGCCATTGCATTATCCTATTGGACCAATGATCATGACAAATGATCCGGAGAATATTATGACAATGAATATCCGTATTGCGCCGGGGAACACCACTGAAGCTCTTAATTATATCCGTGATACTTACAGAAAGAACAGGGATAACCGAGATTTTTCATTTAACTTCTTTGAAGATTTGCTTGATGAAAAATACCAGGCAGAGACCCGGCTAAAAAATATCACAGTTGCTTTTGCATTATTGGCAATAGTAATTTCAGTACTGGGAATTCTGGGAATGGCTGTCTTTTCAATCGACAGGCGTACAAAAGAAATCGGTATCCGACGAGTTGCAGGGGCAAAAAGCTCGGAAATACTCATATTGCTTAATAAGGAATTTATAATCTGGGTTGTGGTTGCTTTTATAATTGCAACACCTGTTGCATGGTATGTGATGCATAAATGGCTGCAAAATTTTGTTTACAAAACAGAGCTAAGCTGGTGGATCTTCATGCTTGCCGGAATAATAGCTTTTGGAATTGCTTTGTTAACAGTGAGCTGGCAGAGCTGGAGAGCAGCAACGAGGAATCCGGTCGAAGCTCTCCGATACGAGTAGTGAGAAGAGCGGAGATCCTCGATAGCGAAGCGTATCGGGATGGAGGCACTGAGATATGAGTAATAAACCACCTAAATCCCCCATATGGGGGGTAGAAAACATGGATGATTTCGCCACCCGATTAAAAAACGAACTCCATAAAGGCCTGCCAGGGACTGATATTCAGTGGCGGATGGCTTCTTCTGATCGCTTGCTGAAAAATTTTCCAAGGTTACCCGGGAAAGATGCGCATATAGCAGCTGTACTGATACTTCTTTATCCCTATAATGGATCAATTTATACAGTGTTCATGCAACGTCCTGATTATAATGGCGTTCATGGTGGTCAAATCAGCTTCCCGGGGGGAAAGAAAGAGCCTGAAGATGAGAATGTGATTAAAACAGCTCTTCGCGAAACCTATGAAGAGACAGGCGTAGATCCGACAGCGGTAAATATTATCGGTACGCTTACCCCATTATTTATTCCGGTGAGTAATATGATTGTTACACCTGTTGTAGGCTGGGCCAATGAGAAGCCGCTTTTCAGGCATAAACCGGAAGAGGTATTGTTTCTTATTGATGCCGATCTGAAAAGACTCCTTGATCCTTCAATCGTCAAGATTAAACCTTTCGAGATAAGAGGTGAAATTCTTGACGTTAAATATTTTGATTACGAAACCAATACGATCTGGGGAGCAACAGCCATGATGCTATACGAATTACTTATCATTATCAGAAGGGGTGGTTTTTTTCTTCAGGAATGATACTCTTGTAATGCTCAAATCTTTCAAGTACCTGACTTACAAAATGCACTGATTCTGTTCCCCTGAAATATCCGTTTTTCACGACAGTATCATTATAGAATTGACGTTCAGACTTTTTCAGAAGCCAGGTTGCAACACTTCCATCCCATTTATAAGGGTTCATACCGTTTTTCTCAGCAAGTTTCATGGCATCAATAACGTGACCCGGACCAGCATTATATGCTGCCAGTATAAAACTGATTCTTTCTTTTTCATCAGTTATCCTGGGATCGAATATTGAATGAAGCCAAAGAATATAATGTATACCCGCTTTCAGATTATTTTCAGGTGATGAGGTAATATCAACACCAAAAATTTTCCCTGTTGCAGGCATGATCTGCATCAAGCCGAACGCTCCACGGTAGGATTCAACTGACGGGTCAAAATTCGATTCCTGGTATATAAGGGAGGCAAGTAATCTCCAATCCCAGTTAATGTTGGCGCTGAATTTCCTTATCATATCATCGTACCGGGATATTTTTCCCCAATTTCCGAAAGTAAGTTCATGGTTTTCCTCAACCGGGAATGACTTTAAAAGATCAAAATTAAACCCCATAGATTCACCCCTGAAAATAAAATAGTCCGTTGAATTAAAGTCAGTCACAGAAACTGATCTTTCCTTTTTCCTTATTGAATCAGTATCAAAGGAAACAATGTTTTTATTTAGATTTTTAGAAGAGTGATGATCCGAACAGGATGTGAAAACTGTTACAAGTAGCACAAATAAAATTATTGATTTTCTTATCAAAGATGTTGTATTAGGTAAACATTTGCTTTCAATATCGTTTGCAAAGATACAACATTTTTATTAATCATAAAAAGTCCATGCCAGGCCATATCGCAACATTCTGATATTCATTGGATAAGATGGAACCATTTCGTAGTTGTAACCCATCAGTTTGGCGTTAACATGATCGAACATCACAAAAATTCTCGTACGTTTTATTTTAAGATTTAAAAAGACATTAATAAAAGGATAATCACCGGCGGTCACATTATCCTGACGATAAAACCTGCCTGTTGCAGGCATATAGGCATATGGATGATATACGGTATTATAAGTTACATCAACACCAAGTTGTGTACTCAGCTTCCCACCGGTTTTTGTAAATCTTATAAGGTGTTCAAAATATCCTGCAGAACGAACTGTAACCAAAGGCAGGTCAAGTATCTCTGAATTGCTGCTTTTCTGAATAATTACATCAGATGCAAGATGAAATTTCCAGGCTCGCAGTTCGTTTTTCACTGAAGCGGAGGCTACAGAAAGCCCTCCGGAATACTGTGAAGGATAGGCTGTAGTATCAAAATCAACATAATTCTTAATTATAGCATAATTGAGTTTTAATTCAGTCTTCCTGGCAGGATATTTGAATGATGTACCCAGATCGATCCTGAACTCCTTTTTTAAATTATTATTCCATTCAAAATCGTTACCTCCCCAACGGTCGTACCAGATTGAAGGTTGCGTGTTCATCATTGAACCTGTTATCAACCATGAAGCTCTTCCTTTTTTCCAGTCAAATGATTTTGTAATTTCACCGTTCAGGTTGAAATCACCGGCTCTGTAACCTGTTGCATACAATTCTCCTGTTGCCAGCCAACCAAATTTATTTCCAATGTTGTTATATAATTTCCCGACTAAAACATAGCTGTTTTCGTGTAATACTGATGGAGCGGCAAAAAAAGGAAAGGGTGTTGGAACAATATAATAATACCTGGAGATTTCATTTCGTATTCCGGCTCCCCCCCCAAGTGTGAACTTTCTTGTTTCATCAGTTGAAAAATCAAACCTCACAGTGTTTTTGATGGTCCTTGAGTAAATGGAATCTGAAGTAACAGTTTTAGTTATGAATATAGTGTCATAAAAACCTGAAGTTGGATTAGCGTCTTTGTAGGTACGTGCATTACTTTCATATATAAAAATATGGGAAAAAGTACCACTTAATCCAAAAAATCCTGATCGTTTATGTGAGGTACTGTCCTTTTTAACTACAGGATTACCGCCGATTGTATATCTCTGTACCAGCAGAATATTGCGGTTTTTAAGATCGCTGTTCGCCTTATCGAGGTCACCCAATTTTGTAGGAACGTCGATGGTATTTGGTTGATTAAGATCTGAAATATTGATTATACCTCCGTTTTCATACGATAGCAGGTTATTTATACCTGCAGAAAAGTAAACTTTATATTTTTCTCCAGTATATGAGGAATAGAAAGTAAATGTTTTATCCTCCGATCTCTGATAATTATATTGCCCCAGACTAAAAACTATATCATAGATGAGTCCGAAATTAATAAATCTGTTTATATTCTGTGAGTGTCTGACTCTGAATGTTTGTTCTGAATTTGCAACCGTACCTGCAAAACTCCAGTCCAGTTCCGTAAATGGAACCTGCGTATTCATGAAAACTGCATTGGAAGAGAGATGCATTAAAGGGTAGTAATATGCATAAAGGAATTTATCAGGATCAATAATCCTGTCAAAAAAACTGAGCTGATAAAATGGAAGACCATAATTACCAAGACTTGCATTAACAGGCGAGTATTTGTCTGCTATTTTGACCCTGTTAGATAATGAAAATATCGTGTCGATGGGGATATTTACCTCTTCAGAATAATCATGTGAAAGAGTCCATTCCTTTAATACTCTTGGCTTTTTTAAAGTATCTGTTTTAAGTGTTTTTGAATATCTTGAATTTATTAAAGAATCCTGTTTTGACTTGGATGGAATTAAATTTTGTTTCTGGGCATATAAACCAGAAGAAAAGACTAGAAGGAGTACTATAGAAATGTGTCTGATCATCTGGTGCAAATATAGACATTATGAACAAAAATTAACCGCAAAGGTCTCAAAGGGTTTGCACAAAGATCACAAAGAACTGAAAGATCTTGTTTTGACTCTGTGTGCTTTGCGCCTTCTTAGTGTGCTTTGTGGTTAAAAAGGACTTTTTCAACAGCCCCTGGCATGACCATCATGTCATGATTGAATGGTTGTTAAAACCAAAGATTTAAAACTCCAGCTTTTATATTTTAAATTTAATTATAATATAATTTTAATCCACATTATCATTCAGATAAGCATTATTCTCCCTTAAAACGGGTTCGTCATTCTCATCTGATGTCAGGGTGAACTTTGACAATTTGCTTTCAGTTCCACCTTCCGGTGTTCCAAGAGACAGGTTTCTTCTGACATATGCAGGCACGTCTTCAAAAGTATCAATATTCTCTTTCATTGTTTTATTTGAGAGACCTTCTCTTTTCAGGAGGTTTTGCATATGTTTTACTTTTCTCAAAGTGGCCTCTGGCTTTTCAATGATTTCATCAGTCTCTACGATTCTCCTGTTTCTGATCTCATCCATCTCATGAGTATGCTCAAGACTGAAATCAATCACCCCCTGAGATTCCTCTTCAAAATCGGTAATGATAGACTTTTTGCCCTTTTCATGTACAGAAAATACATCATCGCCTTTTTCAGGTACTATTCCGGAGGGAATTGCAGTTTTGTTTGTCAGTAATTCGACCCTGCTCGGCTTTTTAGGTTTATAAGGCTGGAAAATACTGTTCGATTCAAATCCTGTTGCAATAACTGTCACACTTATTTCTTCATTCAGGTTTTCATCTTTCGATAATCCCCTGATGATCAAAGCATCATCGGAAGCAGCATCGTACATAAAATCAGTTATTTCACCAAGTTCATCCATAGTGATCTCATGCTCGCCGCTTCCTGAGGAAATATTAATCAGAATGCTTTTTGCCCCGGTGACATCATTTGAATTCAACAATGGTGAAGCGAGTGCATTCTCAATAGCTTTTATTGCCCTGTTTTCTCCGGATGCTTTACCCATACCCATTATAGAGACTCCCGAGTTTTTCATTACAGTTTCAACATCAGCAAAATCAACATTAATATAACCTGTGACGGTAATGATCTCAGCAATTCCTTTTACTGCTGTGGTCAAAATATCATCAGCCTTTGCAAAGGCTGTGGAAACAGGTTGATTTCCATATATCTCCCGCAGCTTTTCATTATTTATCACCAGCAATGAATCGACATAATCTTTGAGTTCCGTTACGCCGTCAATTGCATGCCGGATACGCACTTTCCCTTCAGATTTGAATGTAATTGTAACAACTGCGATGGTGAGCAGTCCGGCTTCCTTGCAAGCCTTGGCAATCACCGGTGTAGCTCCGGTACCCGTACCTCCTCCCATTCCTGTTGTAATGAAAACCATTTTTGTGTTTCCGGAAAGTGCATCCATTACATCATTTATATTTTCTATAGCTGCCTGTCTGCCAATTTCCGGTTTGCTTCCTGCTCCCCTGCCTTCGGTAAGTGATTCTCCGATCTGGACTTTTATAGGAACCTGGCTTTTTAACAGAGCCTGATGGTCGGTATTACAAATCACAAAATTCACATCCTGTATACCCTTTTCAAACATGTGATTTACAGCATTGTTGCCTCCACCGCCTATTCCGAGAACTTTAATAATCGACGATCTCTCTACAGGAAGATCAAAGTTCATTATATCGTCTGACATAGCGTAGTTATTTAATTGATTATGAATAGCTTAATTTATATGTGGCTCTACTTATTTGTTATAGGTTGATCTTCAATCTCGAACATCCGAGAAAGCATGGTTTTTATTTTATCAGTGAGTGATATTTTTTCCTCTTCCTGAACAGGGGAAACAAATGTTTCTTCCTCTTCCTGCTCATGCTTTTCACCTATAAGCGATTTGGGCTTGATATATTCTTCCGAAATACCTGCATTGAATGTCTTTTTATAGGTTTCAAGATATTCAAAGCCGCGCATAATCAAACCGACACTTGTAGCATACATAGGTTGGTTAATTTCATTCTTCGCTGTTCCGGCGAGATGCTCATTCGGAAGGCCAATTCTTACATCCATGGCAGTCTTGAACTTCATCAACTGAGGAAGGTGTTTCAGCATTGCTCCTCCGCCTGTGATTACAACGCCGGCAGCAAGTTTGTCTGCATAACCCGAATTCTGTATTTCAAAATTCACAGCATCGATTATTTCTTCCATCCTGGATTGGATTATATAGGCCAGGCTTTTAAAAGATATCTCTTTAGGCTCACGTCCGCTTATACCCGGAATTGAAACAACCTTATCTTCAGGGGCAATATCCCCAAGAGCTGAACCATACTGAATTTTAAGCTGTTCCGCATGTCGCTGCAATATTGCACACCCTTCCTTAATATCTTTTGTCACCACATTCCCTCCAAAAGGTATCACTGCAGTATGACGAATAATATTATCATAATAAACAGCCACATCGGTAGTCCCTCCTCCTATATCCACGAGGACAACTCCGGCTTCTTTTTCGTCATCTGTGAGCACTGCATCAGAAGAAGCCAGTGGTTCAAGGATCATATCCTTCACAGTCAGATTTGCCTTCCTGATACATTTTTCTATATTTTTTGCTGCAGCAACCTGTCCGATCACAATATGGAAATTAGCTTCCAGCCTCCTCCCGCACATACCTATCGGGCTTTTAACTCCGGTTTCATTATCTACAATGAAATTCTGAGGTATGACGTGAATAATTTCTTCTCCGATATCGATATGAATCTTATGCATATCTTCAATCAGTTTGAAGACCTCCTCTTTTTTAATCTCATCATCATATGCTTCACGCATTATGTAGCCTCGGTTTTTCATACTTTTTATATGTTGCCCGGCTATACCGACAAAGACCTCGGAGAATAAAATACCTGATCTTTTCTGCACGTCCTCAACGGTAGTATGAATGGCGTTTACTGTCTCTTCAATATTTAGAACAACGCCTCTCTTCACACCTTTTGAAAGAGCTTTGCTAAGTCCGAGAATCTCAATTTTTCCATTCTCGTTTTTCTTACCGACAATTGCCACAATTTTTGTGGTTCCTATGTCGATGGCTGCTACATACTGTTCCTTTTTGTTCATAACTTAATAGGGTTATTTCTGATTATCTCTTTTTTTACAAACTATCTGATCTTTGAATTCAAGATTTATCGATGAATATTTATTCCAACCTACTTCAGGCAGCACCTTATCGTAGAATGCTTCAAGATTCCTGAGTTTACCTTCGTAATTTTCAGTGGTTCCAAGGTGAATCTGCTGGTTTCCGGCACGTGGGATCAGGTCAATTTCATCGTTGCCGTCTACATAGATCTGATCGATCTGGGCCGACCAGAATTTATCATCATTTATATAATTCACAAGGGGATAAATATCTTTAAGAATTGATCTTTTAATACTGGTGTCCTGAATACTAACTCCATTAAGCATGGCTGAACTGATATTCACGTTTCCCTCTATAATATGAAGTCGCGGGTTATAAAGGTTTCTTCTTCTCATAACTACCCCTTCTTCATCAACAAAATAGTCTCCGCCATCGCCAGGCATCACTCTCATGATCGGATTACGCTGTTCTACAAAAACATGGACTATTCCGTCAACTGTGATATACACTTCAGCTTTCTTTAGTTCTCTCAGCACATTGATCCTGCTTTCAATTGCCGACACCGAAACTTCCTTAACAGGTTTCCCGACGATTCTGCCTGAGTTACCATATGCCAGGTCTAAAAGCTGCCTTTTTGTAACAAAATGATAATCAGACGAATCGCTTATATCAATAACAACTCCTCCGCAGGGTCTTGAGTTTGTGGACCTTGCCATATAAACCGGTATTATAATAATATATAATACAGGGAAGATTAATAGTATCTTCAGGAGCTTCCTCATTTCTCTCTCTCCTTCTTAAGCTTTTCCTCTATAGGTTTAACAAGTGTATCGATATCACCGGCTCCAATTGTAAGAAGAACATCAAGTTTTCGTGTATCCAGCTTACCGGGGATATCCTCTTTTACCATCATCCGCTTATTACCTGACTTCATTTTATTGAAAATCAACTCGGATGTAATTCCTTCAATTGGCTTTTCACGGGCAGGATAAATTGGTAACAGTATCACTTCATCCAGTTCATCGAGTATTTTTGCAAAACCATCAGCATGGTCGCGGGTACGTGAAAAAAGATGAGGCTGAAAGATTCCCGTAATTTTCCGACCGGCAAAAAATTCTTTTACACAAGTTATACATGCCCTGATCTCTTCAGGATGATGAGCATAATCATCAACATAGGTCAGACCAGGGAAATTTATCCTTATATCGAACCTCCGACTTACTCCCCGGAAAAGCAGAACAGCTTTCCTGATTTCCTGTTCCGTTACACCGCACATCAATGCAACGGCAATAGCTGCCGTGAAATTTTCTATATTAATAATACCGGGAAACGCAAAGTGCAGATCATCAATTTTTACTGAAGGTGTTTTAATATTGAAACTATAATAGTCTTTTTCATGCTTTATACCCCACGACTGAAAATCAGCATCCTTGTCAAATCCATAGGTAAAGCATGTAACTGCTTCAGGAACAATAATTTCTTTACGTATCCTTGTGTTTACAATAAGGTTACCTCCAGGTCTGATTTTTCTGCAGAATTCATTATATGCCTTTATCATGGTGGCCTGATCTCCATAGATATCAAGATGGTCAGCATCAAGTGAAGTCACAACTGCCATAAGCGGTTTGAGACGGTGAAAGGAACGGTCAAATTCATCAGCTTCCATAACAGTATACCTGCTGTCACCCAACAGAAGATTTGAATCGTAGTTTTTTGATATCCCTCCGAGAAATGCCGTACAATCAATATGAGACTGCTTCAGCAAATGAGCTATCATCGTCGATACAGTGGTCTTGCCATGAGTACCCGCAACAGCAAGAGTGTCGGTGTTTAGTGATATTTCACCCAGGATCTCCGACCTTTTATGAATCAGGTATCCGTTACTGCGGAAAAAAGACAGAATTTTGTTTTCGGCAGGAATTGCAGGGGTGTAAACTATTATAACCTTGTTCTTCTTTTGAACATTTTTGAAAAGATCAGGAAGTACACTTAAATCATCCGTATAATTTACTGCACAACCATTTTCAATTAATGAATTGGTTAATTTGCTTTCCGATCTGTCATAACCTGCAATACTGTATCCGCCTTTGGCAAAATAAAGTGCAAGAGCGCTCATGCCGATACCGCCGATTCCAACAAAATACATTCCTTCAATATTTTTGAACTCAATCATATCACGGCAAGCTTAAGTACTTCTTTGGCAATCCTTACATCAGCATCCCTGTCAGCCATTTTCAGTATGTTCTCTGAAAGCATGTCTCTTCTGCTTTTATCTGATATCAATTTAATAGCCTCATCTACAAGAGTTTTTGAAGCTCTGCTATCTTCTATTAGCAAAGCTGCATTCCTGCTGGACAAAGCCTCCGCATTCCTGGTCTGGTGATCTTCTGCAACATTCGGAGAAGGGATCAGAATTACAGGTTTGCCAACGAGGCATAATTCAGAAATTGTTCCTGCTCCTGATCTTGAAATAATTATGTCTGCGGCAGCATAGGCATAATCCATCCGGTTAATAAACCCATGTACAGATATATTTCCACTGAATGATAAGGAAACCAGGGCCTTAACATTTTCAAAATAATATTTCCCTGTCTGCCAGAGCCATTGGCAATCAGAGTCCCTTAATACATTTAAATTTTCTGAAAGACTATTATTAATGCTTCCGGCTCCGAGTGAACCGCCCAGAACAAGTATCACCGGAAATTCTTTTTTCAGTTTGAAATAGGATAATGCCTCGTCCAGCAAACCATTAAGGTTGTCGAAATTCTGCCGGACCGGATTACCTGTTTTTATTATTTTTCCGGAAGGAAAATATTTTTCCATCCCATCATAGGCAACACAAATTGTTGAAGCTCTTTTTGCCAGGAGCTTATTTGTTACACCGGCATAACTGTTCTGTTCCTGTATGAGAGTAGGAATTCCCATCCTGCCTGCCTGCCTGAGAACCGGGCCGCTGGCATAACCGCCTACACCTACAACAACATCGGGTCCGAATTCCTTTATAACTTTTTTTGCCTTTCTGAGGCTCTTTAAAAGTTTTATCAGCACTGAGAAGTTCTTAAAAGTGAGGCTTCTATATAACCCTGCAACCGGTAAGCCTATTATTCTGTACCCTGCAGCAGGAATTTTTTCCATTTCCATTCTTCCCTCTGCACCAACAAACAGGATCTCGGTCTCAGCATCAATTTTCATCAGAGCATTGGCAATCGATATAGCCGGGAAGATATGTCCGCCTGTACCACCCCCACTGATTATGATCCGTTTATGCTTTTGCTGGTTCATATATTTTTTCTCCTTCATCAGAAATTTCTTCTTCTGGAAGTTCTTCTTTTTTTATTCTTGCATTTACTACTCTGCTTACACTCAGTATAGCGCCTATTGAAAAGCTCATTACGAGAACAGATGTTCTTCCCCAGCTTACCATCGGAAGCGTTTGCCCGGTAACCGGAAACAGACCAACGGCTACCATCATATTAAGCATTGCCTGGATGACAATCATCACAATAAGTCCCAGTACCAGAAAGGCCGGAAACGCAGTTTCACATTTTTTAGCTATAGTTATCCCTCTGAACAGCAGTATCGTATATGCCAGGATAAGCGGAATGGCTCCGAACAATAGTCCATATTCTTCTATTATTATAGCAAAAATGAAGTCAGAATTTGATTGCGGGAGCATGTTTCTCTGGGTACTTTTCCCCGGTGCTTTTCCAAATAACCCGCCTGTTGAGATTGCAATCTTAGCCTGATTTGACTGATAGTCCTTGTCTTCATTTCCCTTGCCTGAGAAAAACTGTTCAATCCTGTTTTTCCATACCTGGACCCTGTTGTCCTTTTTAACCACTGTAAGCACCATGGCAAAGAGGAGAATTGCCACGACACCTATTCCTATATATGACAGAATGAATTTGAGTGGGACCCTGCCGATGAACATTATTATCATGCTCATCCCAAATATCATTAGTGCTGTAGAAAGGTTTTCAGGCATTATGAGGCCACAGACAATCCCGATCGGGAAAATAAAATACTTTGAGACCAGCATGAAATTATTCAGTTCTTTCTGGTATTTGGCAAGGGATCGTGCCAGATATAATACGAGAGCCACTTTGGCAACATCTGACGTTTGAAGTCTGAATCCGGTTCCGGGAATGATAATCGCTCGCATTGCCTCATTTACCCTTGACCCAAAGGCAAAAGTCAATACCAGTAATCCTACTGCGCCGAGAAGAATCAATCCTGCCAGGGAAAAATAAATTCTGTAGGGAAGGTAATGAACAACCACAATTATAACCAGACTTAATACCAGCATAAAAAATTGACTCCTAAGAAAGTATGTTGTATTCCCTCCGTATTTCATAAAAGCTACACCTACTGAAGAACTATAAACAGCCAAAAGTGAATAGACCATAAAAAGAGCCACAAGACCCCATATTGCCTTGTCTCCTTTAAATGTCTTTGTAAGCCAGCCCTGTTGCATTAATTAATTGGTTAATTATAAGTTTCTGACAGCCTGTTTAAATTGACGACCCCTGTCTTCATAATTCCTGAAAAGATCAAAGCTTGCACAGGCAGGTGATAAAAGTACCGTTTCGCCTTTCCTGGCAAGGTAATATGAAGACCTTACAGCTTCCTCCATGGATGTTGTTTCCACAATAGTTGCAACCTTATCTTTAAAGGCCTCGATTATTTTCTTGTTGTTTTTTCCAAGGCAAACAATTGCTTTGACTTTCTTTTTGACTACCGGGAACAATTCTGAATAGTCATTTCCTTTATCAACGCCCCCGACAATCCATATAATATTGTTTTCCATACACTCAATAGCATACCATGTGGAATTGACATTTGTAGCTTTCGAATCGTTTATAAAATTGATACCACAGACTGTAATGACAGGTTCGAGGCGGTGTTCAACTCCCTGAAAATCAGCCAGACTTTCCCTGATAACATCCTTTCGGATATTAAGAATTTTACCTGCAATGGCTGCTGCCATTGAGTTGTAGGTGTTGTGACGGCCTTTAAGCGCAAATTCATGAATAGTCATAAGTTTGGTTTTATTTTGATAATCAATTATCAATTCATTGTTTTCAATATAAGCAGCCATGCCTTCTTTTATTTCATCGGAAAAAGGCAACATTATCATTTCATGTTTTTTCCCGGATAATTCAGTTTTTATAATAGGGTCTCCTGCCCAGTAAATCAGAAAATCATCTTTTTTCTGGTTTTGTATAACCCTGAATTTGGAATCTATGTAGTTCTGAAGATTGTAATTGTATCTGTCGAGATGATCTGGTGTAATATTTAAGAGTATCGCAATATCAGCCTTGAATTCATACATTCCATCAAGCTGAAAGCTGCTCAGTTCAATAACATAATAATCATATGAATCTTCTGCAACAGCCATGGCAAAACTATTACCGACGTTGCCTGTCATCGCTGCCTTCTTTCCGGCTTTTTTCAGGATATGATAGATGAGGTTAGTTACAGTTGTTTTACCATTGCTCCCGGTAACACATATCTTTATGCCTTTAGAGTATCTGCCAGCGAATTCTATTTCTGATATAACACGTATACCTTTCTCACGGATCTTCTTAATTATTGGAGCATTTTCAGGTATTCCGGGGCTTTTAATAATTTCATCTGCAGAAAGTATGATTGATTCATTGTGATTCCCTTCCTCCCATTTAATACCGTTTTTTTCAAGAATTTCCCGATAGTTTTCTTTTATCTGACCATTGTCAGAAACGAAAACATTGAATCCATGCTTTTGTGCAAGTACTGCCGATCCTGCACCGCTTTCCCCTGCCCCCAGTATTACAATCTTCTTAGTCATTTTATTATCTTATCTTAAGCGTCACAATACTTATAACTGCCAATATTATAGCCACTATCCAGAACCGCGTGACTATCTTCGGTTCGGAAAAACCTTTTTTCTGATAATGATGATGAAGCGGTGCCATCAGGAATATTCTTCTTCCTGCCCCATATTTTCTTTTTGTTCTTTTAAACCAGCTGACCTGAAGTACTACAGACAGGTTTTCAACAAGGAATATCCCGCAAAGGATAGGGATTAAAAGCTCTTTTCTTATAATAAATGCAAATACAGCAATTATACCACCCAGTGCCAGACTCCCGGTATCACCCATGAAAACCTGGGCCGGGAATGAATTGTACCAGAGAAAACCAATAGTAGCTCCGATAAAAGCACTTGCGAAGATAACAAGCTCTTCAGATCCTGGTATATACATAATATTCAGATAATTGGCATAAATAATATTACTCGAGACATATGCAAGTATTGCCAATGCTGTTCCAATTATTGCCGAAGTTCCAGTTGCAAGTCCGTCAAGTCCGTCAGTCAGGTTTGCGCCGTTTGAAACTGAAGTAACAATGAATATTACTATTATCACGAATACAACCCAGGTAAATGGCCGTCTGTGTTCTTCGTTGATAAAAGATACCAGCCATGCATAATCGAACTCATTGTTTTTTACAAATGGTATTGTGGTTTTTGTTGATTTCCTTTCCATTGTTATAACACCCTTTGCCGGAATCTTTACTGAGGTATCAAGCATCTCATGTCTTTCTCTCAAAGTAAGATTTGCAACATCTACTTTCTCAGCAATTCTGACTTCATTACTAAAAAACAGGGTCAACCCGACACTAATTCCAAGGACAATCTGACCAGCAATCTTGAACCTGCCTGCAAGCCCTTCTTTGTTCTTTTTAAAAATCTTAATATAATCATCAAGAAAGCCGATTAGCCCCAGCCAGATTGTTGTTACAAGCATCAGAATGATATAAACGTTCCCAAGCTTTGCAAATAAAAGAGTTGGAATTATAATTGAAGCCAGAATTATAACTCCTCCCATTGAAGGTGTTCCCTGCTTCTTGTATTGCCCTTCCAGGCCCAGATTCCTGACAACCTCTCCAACCTGTTTTCTCTGAAGATATTGAATGATTCTCTTTCCTATAAGAAGGGAAATAATCAGGGAAGTGATAATAGCTCCGGCCGACCGGAAAGAAATGAAAGTAAATAACCTGGCTCCGGGGAAATTAATTGATTCAAGATAATTAAATAAATAGTAAAGCATCTTCCCTCTGTATTATTTAAATAACAATGCATTTTTCAACTCTTCCCTGTCATCAAAGTGATTTTTAACTCCCATAATTTCCTGGTAAGTCTCATGGCCTTTCCCGGCAATGAGTATAACATCGCCCTTGTTTGCAAGCATAACAGCTGTTTTAATAGCATCATGCCGGTTAGTTATCCTCAGAGTTTTTCTTTTTAAGTCAGGGGTTATTCCTGCTTCCATCTCATCGATAATTTTTTCCGGATCCTCACTTCTTGGATTATCGGAGGTGAGTATGACTTTAGTACTTCCTTCAGCCGAGATAGCTGCCATCTTCGGGCGTTTTGTCCGGTCACGGTCACCACCGGCACCAACAACAGTTATAAGCTGCACACCTCCTTCCCTGATTTTATTAATTGTATCTATCACATTTAAAAGAGCATCAGGCGTATGGGCATAATCTACTATGCCTGAAATACCTCCGGGAGATTTTATTACTTCAAGCCTTCCAGGAACAGGGTGCAGATCGCTGAGAACGGTCAATATCTCTTTCTTTGCAGCTCCAAGAAGTTCCGATGCAGCATAAACTGCAATAAGATTAGATGCGTTAAAATCACCGATAAACCTTGTCCATACCTCCTCTCCCTGAATTTTTAATCCCATGCCCCCGAAGCTCTGCTCAATAATACTACAACGGTAATCGGCCATTCCCCTTACAGAAAAAGTATAATGACGCGCCTTGCAATTCTGAAGCATTACCATTCCATTACGGTCATCTGCATTTACAAGTGCAAAGGCATTTGCAGGCAGTAGGTCAAAGAAGCTCTTTTTTGCAGCCAGGTAATTATCAAATGTCTTATGATAATCGAGGTGATCGTGAGTAAGGTTCGTGAAAATAGCTCCTTCAAAATTTAGTCCTGCTATACGCTTCTGATCAGCAGAATGAGAACTGACCTCCATGAACGCATAATCGCATCCTTCATTGACCATCTCTGACAACAATCTGTTAAGTTGAACAGGATCGGGTGTTGTATGTGTCGCATCAAGTTCCTTTTCATTAATGTAATTGCAGACAGTTGAAAACAATCCGCATTTATAACCCAGACGGATGAACATCCTGTATAGCAGAGTGGCAATTGTTGTTTTCCCGTTTGTTCCTGTAACACCGACCAGCCTGAGTGAAGATGAAGGGTTTCCATAGAAGTTAGATGCCGCCATTCCGAGTGCTTTTGCCGAATCGTCTGTTTTTATCCAACAAATGCTTTTTTCCGGATTTTCAGGAAGTATTTCACATATAACTGCAGATGCACCAGAGGCTATAGCTGAGCTGATAAAATTGTGCCCGTCGGTTTTATATCCTTTAACGGCAACAAACAGGGAATCCTTTTGCGCCTTCCTTGAATCAAATTCAATACCTGATATTACCTTGCTTTTAGTTCCGCTTACCGAAACAATTTCTATTCCTTTTAATATTTCTTCAATCTTAATCATTTCACATATTCATTTCGAGAGAAACGACTGTTTCTTCATTGTACCTTGCACCATGTTCAGGTGATTGTCTCAGCACCTTTCCTTTACCGCTTATTTTTACTCTTAACCCTTTGTTCTCAAGGAGATAGATTGCATCGCGCAGACTCATTCCTCTCACATCAGGAACAAGACCGGGTTGCATCTTCAAACCGGCCAGACTTACAGTATCACCGCTTTCCCGTGTAGCAACCCATTCATCATCTGCAGTTCGCCGGTACCTTACATCAAGGTTTTTAAGCACTTCATTTATATCGGCCCTGTATCCGTTACCGGCATCAGGAGCAGATGGTTTTATATCATCTTTATTTTCAGGATTGTAATTCCGAAAAAATCTTGTTGCGTAAACCTTATCAGAAATTTCTTTGAATACTGTACCTGCAACCACGTTTCCGAAATAAACTCCGTTCGAAGGAGCATTAACAACAACGATACAGGAATAAAGAGGATTCTCTGCCGGGAAATAGCCGACAAATGAGGCCTGGTATGAAACCCGATCGTTGTTTTTGTAACCGTATTTATTTCTTGCTATCTGTGCAGTACCTGTTTTTCCAGCTATTTTATAATTAGGATTTTTAAGATTGGTTGCTGTTCCGCGTTCAACAACACCCTCCATCATTTTTTTAGCTTTTCGTATTGTGGAACGTGATGCTATCGAATTGATAATGACCTCGGGATCATAGCTCTTAATAATATTCCCGTTTCTCATGATCGCAGTCACAAATAGCGGGCGTACCATTTTCCCGTCATTGGCTACGGCATTATAGAAAGTGAGTATCTGTAGTGGCGTCAGCTGGACCTCGTAACCATGTGACATCATTGGCAAAGAAACTCCCGACCATAGTTTATCTCCGGGATACCGGATAAGAGGTTCCCCTTCGCCCTTAATCTGAAGATCAAGAGGTTTATTCAATCTCATGGCATAAAGCCGGTTCACGAAATCTTTTGGTCTGTCTTTGTAATGCTCATATATAAGTTTGGAGGTTCCTACGTTTGAAGATTCTTCAAACACCTGCTTTACTGTAATTATTCCATGTGCTTTCGTGTCCTTGATAATCTTGTCGTAGAATTTTACAGTTCCGTTACCGGTATCTACCAGATCACTGGTATCAATAACACCATCTTCAAGTGCAGCCATAAGAGAAGGCAGTTTAAAAGTTGAACCGGGCTCAGAGCTCTCCCCTACTGCATAATTATATGTTTCGTGATAATCGCCGTCGCTTTGAAGACCCAGATTGGCAATTGCTTTGATATTCCCTGTTGAAACCTCCATTAGAACCACGCAGCCATGATCAGCGTCATTTTTCCGGAGCTGACTCAGGAGTGCAGTAGATGCTACATCCTGCAGATCAAGATCGAGAGTAGTTACAACATCATTTCCATCCCTCGATTCGATGCTGTTAGGACCCTCAACTGTTATCCAGTCACCTCCCGTAAGTCGTTGTTTCACTGCCACACCGTTTTTGCCTGCCAGATCTTTATCGAATGCACCCTCAATACCAACTTCATTGCCTTCACTGCCCAGATTCAGGTAACCTATAGTGCGGGCAGCAAGTTCGCCACCAGGCATTATTCTTTTGTTTTCAGCCTGTGCCACCATACCTCCTTTATACTGGCCCTCTCTGAATATTGGCAATTCCTTCACCTTCTTAAGTTTTTCATAGTCAACTTTTCGTTGTATGAGGAAATAACGATCGCCCTTTTTCCTGGCCTCTGTTATTACTGATTTCCATCCTGAAGCTGACCTTTCGCCCAGGAGTTGAGCCAGACCAGCTGATAATCCATTTATTCCATCCGACCATGTAGCAGATAACATTCCGCTGCTGCGGGTGTCCATATAAATTGTATAATATGGGACTGAACTTGCAAGAAGGCGATCATCGCTGGTTAGTATATCACCCCTGTTTGCAGTCATCTCAGCAGTTTTAAAGACATATTTTTCACTCATATCTGCCCATTTGCCCCGCTGAACATATTGCAGAATAAGAATACGCACGAGTATAGCGACCGCAAGAAGTCCAATTGCAAAATAGACCAATCCACCGCGCCATACAATTTCATCCCTTGCTGCCATTTCCTCTACTTCTTATTAACCAATAGTTTAAAAGGCGGAGTTTTCAGCTCTTCGAGGTTTAACCCTTTTTCCCTGACCATACTGAATACTTCAGACTGCTTACTGATATACATCAAAGCTGCTGAAGTTGATAATGCCTCTGCCCTCAGGTCTTTGACCTCTCTTTGAAGCTTTGTTTCTTCTCTGGTTATTTTTTCAGCATGAAACCTGTTTCCAATGTAAACTGCAGTGAGAAAGGTTATCAGTGAAATATACCCGAGATTTTTAAGTATAATCTTTTCAGAGACCATACTCCCGCTCAGGAGTTCTTTAATGAAACTCCCGGGCTTAACCTGCTTGTTAATATTCTCTTTATTAACCTTTTTATTTTCTTCCATTTGTCAGATCTTTTCAGCTATCCGGAGTCTTGCACTCCTTGCCCTGTTGTTTATTGCGATCTCTTCATCATCGGGTGTTGTTCCTTTTTTGTTTATTATCCTGAAAGGAGTTTCTACATTTCCATAAAAATCCTTTTTCTCTTCTCCTTCAAAATTGCCGGTTTTCATAAAATTTTTAACCAGTCTGTCTTCAAGCGAATGGTAACTTATAACAACGAGTCTTCCTCCTGTACTCAATACTGAGAGAGCCTGTTCAAGCATCTCCTGCAGATATTCTATTTCGTGATTGACTGCAATCCGCAAGGCCTGAAACAACTTTGCGTAGAATTTATGTTCCTGATGGAAGGGTGCCAGTTTCCCAACCGTATTGACAATATCGTTGACAGTTTCTATTGGTTTTGAAGATCTGGCAACAAAAATTTCCCTGGCTATCCTTCTTGAATTTGACAGTTCACCATACCTGTAAAAAATATCGGCTAACAATGCCTCGTCCATTGTTTTAAGAAGATAGGCAGCTGTTACGGTCCCATTTTTATTCATCCTCATATCAAGTGGAGCATCCTGTCTGAAAGTAAATCCTCTTTCCGGTTCATCAAACTGGTGAAACGAGACTCCCAGGTCAGCAATCAGTCCGTCTATTGATTTTATGTTATTGAACAGCAGGTTGTTTTTCAGAAATCTGAAATTCTGGTTAAGAAAAAGGAACCTTTCATCGGACGGAGTATTTATACGTGCATCCTCATCCTGATCAAAAGCGATAAGTTTACCCGTTTTAAGATGTTTAAGAATTTCCATTGAATGCCCTCCTCCTCCGAATGTTACGTCGACATAAATCCCGCCGGGCTGTATGTTCAGCCCGTCAATACTCTCTTTGAGCAGTGCGGGAACATGGTAAACCATTATATTTCAAGCTCATTATAACTACCACCCAAAAATTTCTCCGCAAGGTTGGCAAGATCTTCAGCAGGCATATCAATTTTATCGTAAATGTCAGCGGCCCAGATCTCAATTCTTCCATCCTGCCCGGCGAGAACAACATCCCTGTCAGCTCCGATCAGGTCCATTAATTTTTTCGGTACGAGAATACGGTTATTATTATCAAGTGAAAGTTCTGCTGTTCCTTTAAAAAAATTCCTCAGGAACATGTTTTGCTCGCGGTTATACGGATTTAATTTTTTCCTGATCTTTATCAATTGCCTGTCCCAATCTTCGATTGCGTAGAGGACAAGACAGTTTTCGAAGATATCCTTGCGTACCACGAAATGATCCTGAGCATCAGCCGGCATCTGCTTTTTAAATGCCGCCGGAAGTATTATCCTCCCTTTGACATCAACTTTACACGTGTAATCACCTATAAATGTGGCCATCCTCGCTTTTTTCCATTAAACGGCTAAAATAAAGAAAAATATCCACTTTGCTCCACTTTACCCCACATTTTTTCGTTTTTTGTTAATAACTTTTCGAAAGGGAAAATCATGCTTTACATTGGTTCGCGTAAACTATTTTAACTGCCTCATTCTGCCTCAAGCTTACATGCACTCACCCCCCGTCCCCCTCTCTAATTCTTAGAGAGGAGGCGTAATATGCAATTAACCAATTAGTTTCCCCCTCTTTACAAAGTAGAGAGGGGGATAAAAGGGGGGAGTTCATGATTTTATGGAGAAGCTTAGGAATATTTTGGAATGGGCAAAAACAGTTTAAAGCGAGACTATTATTTTTTTGGTAATTTTGACCCCGTCTCCAATTAATAAAAACAGATGGAAAATGGATAGTGGATCAGTAAATAAGGAGAACCAGAAAATAGACGTTAAAAATGTCCTCCATTCAAAAAATCCGGCACTCTCAAAGGCGATACCCGGCTTTGTAATAAATTATCTGAAAAGGATCGTACACCAGGATGAACTGAATGAATTCCTGGGGAAATGGGGTCACCTGAGGGATTCCGAATTAATAACTGCCGGATTAGAACACTTTGAAATTAAATTCAGGGTTTCCGGAAGTGAGAATATTCCAAAATCCGGCAGGTTCATATTTGTTTCAAATCATCCGCTGGGAGGACTTGACGGGCTGGTATTTATCCATGAATTATCGAAACATTTCCATGACATTAAATTCCCGGTAAATGATATACTTACCAATATTAAAAACCTGTCAGGCATTTTTATTCCCGTAAATAAACACGGTGCCCAGGCAAAAGATGCAGCCCTGATGATTGAGGAAGCATACTCTTCAGATAGTCAGATCCTCTATTTCCCTGCAGGACTATGCTCAAGAAAAAAAAGAGATGTCATTAAAGACCTGCAGTGGCATAAAAGCTTTATAACTAAATCAATACAACATAAAAGAGACATTGTACCTGCATTTTTCTCAGGTCGAAACTCCAAATTCTTCTACAATCTTGCCAATTTTAGAAAACTACTGGGTCTGAAAGCAAATATTGAAATGCTGTATTTAGCCGATGAGATGTTCAAACAAAAGGATAAAGAGATCAGGCTGGTTTTTGGCAAGCCGATTCCGTGGGAAACCTTTGATAAGACAAAATCTGCTTTGGAATGGGCCGATTGGGTAAAATCCAAAACATATGATCTGGAATCATTTATTTCATGATATCCATTAAACAAAAAAAAAGATTAAATTGCGCAAGAATTTGTGAAAATAGTATTCAGATATATCACCCCCATTTCCCCAGTATTAGATGAAACCAGTTGTTGAACAGTTACCAAAGGATCAGATTATTGCTGAACTGACAAGTGATAAGCTTCTTCGCAAGACCAACAATGGCAACAATGAGGTTTATGTGTTTGATAATAATAATTCCCCTGCCCTTATGCACGAAGTAGGCCGGGTGAGAGAACTTACATTCAGACATGCAGGAGGCGGAACCGGGAAAGAGATCGATATTGATGAATTCGACATCGCAAAAGTTGATCCTCAGAAACAGCTCGTAGTATGGGATCCTGAAAACAAGGAGATAATTGGCGGATATCGTTTTTATTTCCCTGAAAAAGGATGTACAGAATGTGATATTACCAAGCTCGCATCATCATCATATTTCCACTTTTCTGATAAATTCCTTCATAAGTATTATCCTCACCTGATGGAACTTGGCAGGTCATTTGTTCATCCTGATTATCAGTCGCGTTCAATGGGAAGAAAAAGCCTTTTTGCCCTTGATAATCTGTGGGATGGACTTGGTGCAGTAATTATTGATAATCATCACCTTAAATACCTTTTCGGAAAGGTGACCATGTATCCTCATTTCAATCAGAAAGCGAGAAACATGATCCTTTATTTTCTGAAGAAGCATTTCAACGATCCTGACGGTCTTGTTACTCCGATCGACCCCGCCAATATTAATTTGAATACTGAGGAAATGAAAAAGATCTTCAGGGCGTGGGGATGGAGAAGATATAAGGAAAACTATAAGATACTGTCAAGGGAGGTCAGAAACCTCAACGAAAATATACCTCCGCTTATCAATGCATATATGAACTTATCACCCACAATGAGGACTTTCGGAACCTTTATAAATCATAAATTCGGAGATGTTGAAGAGACCGGAATAATGATTACTCTCAGGGATATTTATGTTGAAAAGATAAACAGGCATCTCGCTTCATATAAAAAGGATTTCGAAATCACCTGGTTTTCACACGAGAATCAATAGGCCCTGATATTTCTTCCTTCCACGTAATTAATAAAAGACTGGTTTACCACTTTATTCCCCCCCGGAGTAGGATAATTACCTGTAAAATACCAATCGCCCAGATGTCCGGGACAGGCTTCATGCAGCCCTTCAATTGTTTGAAATACAATTTTAACTTCTGATTTAATTTCGTCTGATTTAAGCATCGATGAAATTTTAGCTGATATCTCATCGGTGGAGAAAGGTTTATAAATTTCGCGTACAAGGTTTTTCATATCGTCGACAGGTTTCTTAAGCTCAGACAATGCGGCATTATAGACAGATTGTATCAGCGATTCTTTTCCTGTATCTTTCAAAAGTTCAATAGCAGCTTTGAAGGCAATAAAATCACCGAGTTTAGCCATATCAATTCCATAACAATCGGGGTATCTCAATTGGGGTGATGAAGAGACGACAACAATCTTCCTGGGATCAAGCTTATCAAGGATCCTGATTATACTTTTCTTCAGGGTAGTACCTCTTACAATCGAGTCATCTATAACTACCAGGTTATCTACACCTCTCTTTATCACACCATAGGTTACATCATAGATATGTCCGACAAGATCATCGCGGCTTGTGTCTTCTGTTATAAATGTGCGCAACTTTGCATCCTTAACAGCTATTTTTTCAACTCTGGGACGCTGGTTAATAATTTTTTCAAGTTCCTCTCTTGACAGGTACTTTCCCCTGCTGAGTATGTGATCAATTTTTACCTGGTTCAGATAATTCTCAACTCCTTTTATCAGTCCATAAAAGGCACTTTCAGCAGTGTTGGGTATGTAAGAAAAAACGGTATGGTCAAGATCATAATCGACAACCTTCAGAACGCTATTGGCGAGCAGCTCCCCCAGTTTCTTCCTTTCTCTGTAAATTACCTTATCAGTTCCTCTTGAGAAATATATTCTTTCAAATGAGCATTTTCTGGGTTCGGTTGCCTCCCTTATCTTTTCAATGGTAGTCTCTCCGGAAGCCTTAATAATAATAGCGCTCGCTGGTGGAAGTTCGAGGACATTATCTGTTCTTACATTAAAGATTGTCTGTATAACCGGCCTTTCGGAAGCTACTACAACCACTTCATCATCAATATAATAATATGCAGGCCTTATGCCGGCAGGATCTCTCATTACAAATGCATCGCCATGGCCAACCATACCGGCCATCGCATATCCACCATCCCAGTTACGGCTTGCTTTTTTCAGAATTGAACTAACATCAAGGTTTTTTTCAATCAGCGGGGAAATCTCTTTCTTCGAAAACCCCTCTTCTTTGAATTTGCGGAATAATCTTTCGTTTTCTTCATCAAGCCGATGTCCGACATTTTCAAGGATTGTAACTGTATCCGAAAAATCAACCGGATTCTGACCCAATTCTACCAGGCTGCTGAATACTTCTCCGACATTTGTAAGGTTGAAATTCCCGGCCATAACAAGGTTTTTTGACTTCCAGTTATTTTCACGACTCACGGGATGCACATAGTCAATATTATAATTTCCGTAAGTGCCGTACCGTAGATGTCCAAGATAAATATCGCAGGCAAACGGAACTTTTTCTTTAATAAAATCAGGATTTTTAAAATCTTCAGGATATAATTGAGTTAATGCATCAATATCCTGGTAAATGAGGCTGAAAACTTCTTTAATAGGATTTGCTTTGTTTGATCTTTGTCTGAAAATATACCTGTTTCCGGGTGGTACATCCAGTTTAATTCCTGCAATACCCGCTCCATCCTGGCCCCTGTTATGTTGTTTTTCCATCATCAGGTACATCTTCTGAAGGCCATAGCTCCAGGTACCATATTTATTAATATAGTATTCCATCGGCTTACGCAATCTTAACATTGCAATGCCGCATTCGTGTTTGATGTTATCGCTCATAATTATTTATTATTCAGGTCCCTGAGATTAATTATATCAGGGACGATATCGACCTCAGAATTAGGGAACTTCTTGCTTATAATTAAATATAATCTCATGGCTTCCGTTCTTGATCTGAAATTACCTACCCTGACTTTATAATAACTGGGTTCAGCGAATATCAGGTATGAGACCATGTCCGGAAACTTACTCATAAATTCTTGTTGGATTTTACCTGATTCTGTTTTAGCATTTCTGTCGGAACTGTTATAGATCTGTATTCTGAATCCCTCAATACCTGGGTAATTGTTTTTTTCTTCCTGAATCTCATTGGCCAGAATATATCTGTTAATAAGTGTGTCTAACGCCGGATCCTGAATGATGTTAAGCTGGCCTGACTTTGAGTTACCATCTGCCCTTTCAAATAGATCCGATAGTCTGACAAAAGACTGTGACCGGACAATCATAGTTGAAAGACAAACAACAACTGTCGTCAAAAAAAGTTTTCTGATCATGTCACAAAGGTAGTAAATATTTCTATCCCAGCTCTGCAGCCAGCTCGTCAGTCATTTCAAGATTATGATATACAAACTGGATATCATCGTCATCTTCAAGAATATCGATAAGCCTCAGGACTTTTCTTGCAGATTCGAGATCCAATTTTTTGGTGTCGTGGGGAATCCTTTTAAGCCCGGCTTCTTCAGGCTCTATCTTAAGTTCATTAAGCTTTTTGTTCACACTTCCGAAATCTTCTTTGGCACAAGTAACAGTAACCATGTCACCGTCAACATCAAAATCTTCTGCACCGGCATCGATCATTTCAAGCTCAATGTCTTCCAGATTCAATCCTTCATTTTTTATTGTGAATATCCCTTTCCTTTCAAAAAGAAACGTAAGAGATCCGTTAGTTCCAAGATTGCCGCCATGTTTATTAAAAGCCGATCTTACTGAAGCTACGGTTCTGTTATTGTTATCTGTCAGACATTCAACAAATATTGCAACCCCGCATGGGCCATAACCCTCGAATGCGGTTTCTATAAAGCTTTCAGCATCGGCACCTGTAGCTTTCTTTATTGCCCTGTCAATATTATCTTTGGGCATATTGGCACCTTTTGCATTCTGGACAGCAAGCCTTAACCTTGCATTAGATTCGGCGTCGCCACCACCCTCTTTTGCTGCGATTATTATCTCTTTGATAATCTTGGTGAATTTTTTTCCCCTTTTAGCATCTATTGCCCCTTTTTTCCGCTTTATGGTCGACCATTTGCTATGTCCTGACATACTTTAAATATTTATTATACAGAATGCAAAATTAAATAATTCTTTCAAACCTCGGTCATAGTTTATAGATTTGTGCCGTAATTAAGAATGATGGTGTGAAATGGAGAAAGGGAGAATGGGAGAATTGGAGAAAGGTTATCTTAAAAACCGGGGCATTCTCTATATACCTTAGTGAAACCTTTGTATTCCTTTGTGGTAAAAAGAAATAAGAACTGTCACAGAGGGCCACAGAGATTCACAGAGTTACACAGAGTGCCAAACGAGAAGCGCGAAACGCGAAACGCGAAACGATGAACAAAGAGTAAATGAATAAAAAGGTATATATAGAAACATATGGTTGTCAGATGAATGTCGCTGACAGTGAAGTTGTTGTTTCAATTCTTTCCAAAGCCGGATATGAACATACTGAAAATATAAGAGATGCCGGATTAATATTAATAAATACCTGCTCAATACGCGACAATGCTGAACAAAGAATCTGGGGTCGTCTTAAAGCAATGAGTCATCTGAAAAAACAGAAAAATGATCTGAGAATTGGCATAATAGGCTGTATGGCTGAAAGGTTGAAGGAGAAACTGATAGAAACCGATCATCTTGTTGATCTGGTTGTCGGGCCCGACGCCTACAGGGATCTCCCTTTTCTTGTAAATGAAGCTGAAGGAGGTCACAAAGCAGTTAATGTTCTTCTTTCGCGCGAAGAGACCTATGCCGATATTTCGCCTGTAAGGATGGATAGGAACGGCGTTTCTTCATTTGTTTCAATAATGCGGGGTTGTAATAATATGTGCGCATACTGTGTTGTCCCTTATGTACGCGGAGCTGAAAGAAGCAGAAATCCAGAGTCGATTCTGAAAGAGGTAAAAGAGTTATTTGAGACGGGGTACAGAGAAGTAACACTTCTTGGCCAAAATGTAGATTCATATAATTGGAATAATGGTACAAGGATAATGGAATTTCCCGAGCTTCTGGAAAAGGTTGCCCAGATTAATCCCCTTTTACGGGTGAGGTTTTCAACTTCCCATCCAAAAGATATTTCGGATGAACTTTTGTACACTATTTCCAGGAATAATAATATATGTAACCACATTCATCTGCCTGCACAGAGCGGCAGTAGTCGGATTCTTAAACTAATGAATCGTGAATATACCAGGGAGTGGTATATGGATCGTGTCAATGCCATACATACCATCATTCCCGAATGTTCTTTGTCGACCGATATGATAACAGGATTTTGCACTGAAACAGAAGAAGATCACAATGAATCTCTCTCACTTATGGAGTGGGCCGGCTATGATTTTGCTTATATGTTTAAGTATAGTGAAAGACCCGGAACAAAAGCCGCAAGAAAGCTTAAAGATGACGTCAGCGAATCTGTTAAAGCGGAAAGACTCAGTGAGATGATCGCATTCCAGAACAGGCTTTCAGCAAAATCGAAGAAAAGTGATATCGGCAGGACCGTTGAAGTTCTTATTGAAGGGTTTTCAAAGAGATCAGCTGAACATTTATCAGGCCGGACTTCACAGAACAAGGTTGTTGTTTTTCCGGCAGGTGATTATAAAAAGGGAGAATATGCAAAGGTTTTAATTGAAAGATGCACTTCAGCAACGCTGATAGGAAAATGTATTTAACCCCCGAATTAAATGCCCTTCTTATTTTTTTCTTCCGATAATTAATTGCAGTTCATCTAACTGTTTATTTGATATCACAGCCGGAGTATCAAGCATAACATCGCGTCCTGAGTTGTTTTTAGGAAATGCTATAAAATCGCGGATCGAATCCTGACCTCCGAACATGGCTACCCACCTGTCAAATCCGAAGGCAATACCTCCATGAGGCGGTGCGCCGAATTTAAAAGCATTCAGCAGAAAACCAAATTGCTCATTTGCCTCTTCATCACTGAATCCAAGAACTTTGAACATTAATTTCTGAACTGCAGCATCGTGAATTCTAATTGAACCTCCTCCGATTTCAACGCCATTGATTACAAGATCATAAGCATTTGCCCTTATTTTCCCGGGCTCTGTTTCCATAAGTGGAATATCTTCAGGGACAGGAGATGTAAACGGGTGATGCATTGCATAAAATCTCTTCGACTCTTCATCCCATTCAAGAAGTGGAAAATCGACTACCCATAATGGAATGTATTTATCCTTCGTTCTTAATCCCAGCCTGTTGCCCATTTCGAGCCTCAATTCGGACAGGGCCGTCAATGTTTTCTTTTTATCCCCTGCCAGTACAAGAATAAGGTCTCCGGGTTTCGCATTCATAAGATCAGCCCACTTCTTCAGATCCTCCCGGGAATAAAATTTATCTACTGATGATTTAAGGGTTCCATCTGTATTATACTTTAAATATATGAGTCCCTTTGCTCCTATTTGTGGCCTTTTTACAAACTCGGTCAGTTCATCAAGTTGTTTCCTTGTATATTCCGAACAATTCTCAGCGCATATTCCACCTATATATTCTGAAGTGTCAAATACGGCAAAATTATGACCCTTTACTAATTCAGTTAAGTCAGTGAATTTCATACCGAAACGAAGATCCGGTTTATCCGAACCATAAAATTCCATTGCTTCCTTGTATGGCATCCTCGTAAACGGTTCATCGAATTCGATACCTTTTACCTGCCGGAAAAGAAATTTAGCCAGCCCTTCAAAAGTATCAAGGATATCATTCCTTTCAACAAATGACATCTCACAATCTATCTGTGAAAACTCGGGTTGTCTGTCAGCCCGGAGGTCTTCATCTCTGAAACACTTAACAATCTGAAAATATTTATCAAAGCCCGCAACCATAAGAAGCTGCTTTAAAGTCTGGGGTGACTGAGGCAATGCATAAAAAGTACCCGGCTGCATTCTGGAAGGCACCACAAAATCTCGTGCACCTTCAGGAGTAGATTTAATAAGAACAGGCGTTTCAACCTCAATAAACCCTATGGAATCCATATATTTACGGACTTCCTGAGATACCCGGTGACGAAGTAAAATATTGTTCTTAACCGAGTTTCTTCTGAGGTCAAGGTAACGGTATTTCATTCTTAATTCCTCACCGCCATCTGTTTCTTCCTCAATTGTGAAAGGAGGGATCTCGCTTCTGTTCAGGATATTAAATTCATTAACATCAATCTCGATTTCACCTGTTGCCATCTTCAGGTTCTTGTTACTCCTTTCTCTCACTTTACCTTTAACCTGTACTACAAATTCACGCCCCAGTTTACGGGCTTTTTCACACAGATCTTTATTTGTTTCCATATTAAATACCAGCTGTGTAATTCCATACCTGTCGCGAAGATCAACAAATGTCAATCCGCCAAGATCCCTCGATTTCTGAATCCAACCGCATAGAATAATTTCCTTACCAGCATTACTCATGTTTAGCTCGCCACATGTGTTTGTTCTGTACATTTCTCAATAATTAAGTTCCAGTAAAAGTAAGAATTTTATGTTTAACCTGTGGAGCTAAACTCTTATAGTACTAATATTAGGATGGAAGATGAAACTTCGGAATCCCGAATCAATGTGATTAAATAAGTTGAATATTTTGAACTAAAATATATTATAATTATTGGCTACTGTATAGATAAATGAAATGGATAAAATTGATCCTCAACAAAGAATAAAAGAATTAGAACTCCAGGTAAGTAATCTGATATCGCATAATAATGTAGCTTCTCTGCAAAAAGAGATGTCCTTTAGAGAAGCAATTGAAAATTCCATTCCAAGTGGTATAGCTGTTGTTGATAATAACGGAAAACAAGTGTATGTCAATAAATCATTTTGTAAAATGTTTGGATGGGATGAAAAGGACCTTTTAGGAAAGTTCCCACCCTATGTATATTGGTCTCAGCAAGATATCGAAAACATAAATAACGCCTTAAATAAAACTCTTAATAATAACACACCCAGAGAAGGATATGATCTAATTTTTTGTCATAAAAACGGAAAACTAATTCCTGTCAATGTGGTTATTTCTTAATTCATCCAAAAAAAAAATGAGAAATATTGGTTAGCAAATGTGATTGATCTCACCGGGCACAAACAAGCAGAATTGGCGCTTAAAGAAAGTGAAACAAAATTTAAGGAAATAATTAACCAGATTAATGATGGAATTATTGTATTTGACGAGCAGGGGAAAATAATTATCTGGAACAAAGGAGCAGAAAAAATCTGCGGAATTAATGCCAATGATATTTTAAATAAAAGTATTGTAGATTTTCGATATCAAGTGACACCACCTGAACTAAAGGACCGGGCACAGATTGAAAAGACAATAAATGGTATATTATCACGGCAAACACCTGAAATTTTCAATCAGATTTTAGATTTTGAAATAATTAATCCAGACTCTGAGAATTTAATAAATCTTCAAAATACTATTTTCCCAATTGAATTAGAAGGATATAATTTATTCTGCGTTGTTTTCAGAGATACTACAGAAATAAAACGATACGAAAAAGAATTGGTCCGGATAAGCGCCGATAAAGACAAATTCTATTCTGCTATTGCGCGTTATATGTATACTCCTCTCAATACATTCTATAATTTTTCAAAAGTTATGGCAGTGGAAATGGATACACTTCCGATCAAAGAACTTCAAAAGATGGCTGTTATGATGAGCAAATCAGCTACGAACCTTTACAGTCTTCTCGATAATTTGCTTCAATGGACCAAGATGAATCAGGGAAAAATCGCTTTTAAACCTGAAAAATTGAATTTCATAAAGACAAGTCAGGATGCTCTTTCGATTCTTAAACCAAATGCCGACCTGAAAAACATAAAAAATAAATCACTTTGCAACTGAAGAGATTACTGTTTTTGCAGATGTTTTCATGATCAAAACAATTCTGAGAAATCTTGTTTCGAATGCAATAAAATTTACCGCCAATGACGCGCAAATAGATATTTCTGCTAAGCAAACGCCTTCATATGTAACAATTTCAGTTTTAGACAAAGGGGCAGGATTATCCTCTGATAATTTAACAAAACTGCTTACAACTTCAGAAATCCATACCGCCCTGGATATTGGTGAAGAAAAAGGAACAACTCTGGGATTATTGCTTTGTAAAGAGTTTGTTGAAAAACATGGCGGTAAAATCTGGGCGGAGAGTGCAAATGAATTAGGAAGTGAGGTTAAATTTACATTGCCAATATCTGCCAAAATTGTTAATGAGATCAAGAATTGATTAGAAAGTCAAATCCCGATTTTATTTTTACTTTTAGAGCTCAAACTAAATGACCATGGTTCAGAGCACGAAAGAGCATTTCATGAAAGCTGCCATTATTGAGGCCATCAAAGCATTTGACAAACAGGAGGTTCCGGTTGGTGCAGTCGTTGTTTGTAATAATATTATTATTGCCAGGGCTCATAATCTTACAGAAACGCTGAAGGATCCTACAGCTCATGCCGAGATGCAGGCAATAACTGCTGCCACAAACTGGCTCGGAGGCAAATATCTTGAAGATTGTACTATTTATGTGACTCTCGAGCCATGTGCCATGTGTGCCGGAGCTATAGGCTGGTGCCAGGCTTCAGCTCTTGTTTTTGGAGCTACCGATGAAAAGAAAGGATACAGAACCATATCCGATTCATTATTGCACCCTAAAACCAGTGTTGAATCTGGAGTGCTTGAGAAAGAGTGCAGGGAATTGCTGATGAGGTTTTTTAAAGGAAAAAGATAATTGTCATGGCCACACCATGGCGTGGCCCTACATAATATTGTCCATAAATGTAGGGTCATGCCATGGCATGACTCTGTGAAGTCCAAAAAAAAACACTAATTTTATCTAAAATCTTCCCTATGACTTTCGATAACAGCAGGACAATTATAAGTCTGAGAATAAAACTATTTGCAGCAACTATTGTGTTATTGACTTACCTGGCAATGGCATATGTAATCAGGCTGATTAAATTTCCATTCTTAGGTTTGAGCGATTCTGCCTGGACAATAATCCTTACAGGAATCTGGGTCATTCTTGCATTCATGCCGATGGTTCTGAATTATCAGTTTTTCAGTTACTCAGATGAGGGAGATTGTATAATTATCAGATATTTTACGGCTGGCATAGTTGGTGGTAAGAAGAACTCTTTTGAAATAAACAAAACCACATTTTCAGGATACAAGATTAAAAGTAGTTTTTTTGGAATTATTCAAAGCCTAGTGCTATTTCAGAAAGTTCAGGGAGGAGTTGCAACTTATCCACCGGTTTATATCAGTGCCTTGTCGAAGGATGAGAAGGCAAAAGTCAAGAAATCGTTAAACCTGTACAACACTCCTCTGTGAAGGTTATCATCTGATAACATGAGATTTATCATTTTTAATGGCTTTAAACAATCTCAAATTTGACTCACTTATATTTGAGCTAAATCATAACTAAAAATTAAAATAATGAATGTAGATAAAATCATGAACAACCTCGAGAGAAAGCATCCCGGAGAGGTTGAGTATTTACAGGCAGTAAGAGAAGTACTTGAGTCAATCGAAGAGGTTTATAATGAGAACCCCCAGTTTGAATCCGCTAATATTATTGAGCGGATTATTGAACCTGACCGTGCTGTTACTTTTAAAGTTCCCTGGGTTGATGATGAAGGAAATGTAAAAGTAAATCTTGGTTACCGAATTCAGTTCAATAACGCAATAGGCCCTTACAAAGGAGGCCTGCGCTTCCACCCCAGTGTTAACCTTTCAATTCTTAAGTTCCTCGGATTTGAGCAGATCTTTAAAAATGCACTTACAACTCTTCCTATGGGAGGCGCTAAAGGAGGTTCCGATTTCGATCCAAAGGGAAAATCAAATGCCGAAGTAATGCGTTTCTGCCAGTCGTTTATGCTCGAACTTTGGAAATACATCGGCCCGGAAACTGATGTCCCTGCAGGTGATATTGGAGTTGGTGGCCGCGAAATTGGTTTCTTGTACGGGATGTATAAGAGACTTTCAGGAGAACATACAGGAGTTTTGACCGGAAAAGGCAGTAATTGGGGAGGTTCATTGGTTCGTCCCGAAGCAACCGGCTTTGGCTGTGTATATTTCGCCAAAGAGATGCTGGCCACAAAAGGAGAATCATTTAAAGGGAAAAGAGTGGCGATCAGCGGTTTTGGTAATGTTGCATGGGGTGCTGCCCTTAAGGCAACTGAATTAGGCGGCAAAGTTGTTACTATATCCGGCCCTGATGGTTACGTATATGACCCTGAAGGTATCTCAGGGAAGAAAATAGAATATATGCTTGAGCTTCGTGCTTCAAATGAAGACATTGTTAAACCATATTCCTATGCATTTGAAGGTGTTGAATTTCATGAAGGAAAGCATCCATGGGAGGTTAAGGTAGACATTGCTCTCCCCTGTGCAACACAGAATGAACTTACCGGTGAAGATGCTCAGAAACTGATTAATAATGGTTGTATTTGTATCTGTGAAGGCGCAAATATGCCAAGCACTCCGGAAGCAGTTGAGATCATTCAGAAAAATGGTTTGCTTTTTGCCCCGGGTAAAGCGTCAAATGCAGGCGGTGTTGCGACATCAGGGCTGGAGATGACCCAAAACTCTATGAAGCTTCGCTGGAACAGGCAGGAGGTGGATGACCGGCTGCATGAGATCATGTGTAATATCCATGGCCAGTGTGTTAGTCATGGTAAAAGGGAAGATGGCTATGTCGATTATGTGAAAGGCGCCAATATTGCAGGATTCCTTAAAGTTGCCAATTCAATGCTTGATATGGGTGTGATATAAACCCCCGGTCCCCGCTTCACGGCGACCTGCCCCCTAAAGGGGGCTTAAATCTCGTTTTTTAATTTAATTACCTCCCTTGAGAGAATTAGCCCCCCTTTAGGGGGGGTTGGGGGCAAAAAGATAGGGATCTGCAATTGCATGTCTCAATTTTTTCTATATTTGCCTGTCTCATTTTCTTGTGCTATGTCTGAAACATCGCTTAAGCATAAAATTGCTTTAGGTCTTATACCACGTATCGGTGATATCAACGCCAGAAAGCTGGTATCATTTTTTGGCAGCGTTGAAGCAATATTTCACGAACCATACAGAAATCTAATCAAAATCCCGGGAATCGGATCAGGCATTGCAAAATATATATGTGACAAAAATTATCTCGATACTGCTGAAAAAGAGGCAGAATATATTACAAAGAACAATATCACGACCCACTTTTATCTCGATAATGATTACCCATTCAGGCTCCGGCAATGTGACGATTCACCTGTTGTGTTTTTCTTTAAGGGGAACTGTAGTCTCGATGCTGCAAAAATTTTAAGTGTAGTCGGGACACGTAATGCCACAACAAGGGGAAGAGAATTATGTGAAAAGATCATTGAAGGGCTTGCAGTTGGTCATCCTGATCTTATTATTGTAAGTGGTCTTGCTTACGGAATTGATATCGCTTCCCATAAAGCAGCTCTGGCCAATAACCTGCAAACAATTGGGGTACTGGCACACGGATTTAAAACCACATATCCTGCCATTCACGCTTCAACTGCAAAGGCAATGGTAACTAAAGGCGGGCTTGTGACCGACTTCCTTTCAGATGCGCTTCCTGAGCGGAACAATTTTCTAAAAAGGAACAGGATAATTGCAGGATTAGCAGATGCCACCCTTGTTGTCGAATCAGGAATTAAAGGTGGAGCATTGATAACCGCAGACATTGCCAACTCATATAACCGGGATGTATTTGCTGTTCCGGGGCGGCCGGATGATCAATGGGCAGCCGGTTGCAACAGCCTGATCAAAAGTAATAAAGCATCGCTTATTGAATGTTCTGATGATATCGAGTACTTTCTTAACTGGAAACCTGAGAAATCAAAACCCGAGGTACAGAGAACCCTATTTTCTGACCTTGATGAAAATGAGAAAATCATATTTGAATTGATTTCAAAACAGGGCGAACTAAACATTGATACAGTTTGCAGAGCGCTTGATATACCAGTTAATAAACTATCATCTCTGCTTCTTCAGATGGAATTCAAAGGATTATTAAAATGCGCTCCTGGTAATCTGTATCGAACAGTGTAAGCTTATCGTTTATCGCTTATCGCTTAAAAAGTCAATGCCTAAAGATAAACGATAAACAATAAACGTAAAACGAGGATTTCTGGCATTGTTTTTATACTTTTATACCTCCAATTAATCTTTTAACTAAAACTTTTTATTATGGATCCAAGAGTTCAACAATTCATGGCCATGATCAAAGCCAGAAATCCTGGTGAGAATGAGTTCCATCAGGCTGTTCAGGAGGTTGCAGAATCCCTGATTCCTTTTATTGAAGAAAATCCCAAGTATAAACACGCAAAAATTCTGGAAAGGATTGCAGAGCCTGAAAGAACAATAATCTTCAGGGTGCCATGGTTAGATGACAAGGGTGAAGTTCAGATAAACCGGGGCTTCAGAATCGAGATGAACAGTGCTATCGGCCCATACAAAGGAGGACTGAGACTTCATCCCACTGTTAATCTGGGTATACTGAAATTCCTTGCTTTCGAACAGGTTTTTAAAAACAGCTTAACAACTTTGCCTATGGGTGGAGGAAAAGGCGGTTCTGATTTTGACCCAAAGGGAAAGTCGGACAATGAAGTGATGAGATTCTGTCAGAGCTTCATGTCGGAACTTTTTCGTCATATCGGCGCCGACACCGATGTTCCTGCAGGTGATATTGGAGTAGGTGGACGTGAAATAGGATTTCTTTTCGGCCAGTATAAAAGACTGAAGAATGAATTTACAGGTGTTCTGACTGGTAAAGGCATCGAATGGGGTGGTTCTCTTATCCGTCCTGAAGCTACAGGGTATGGAGCAACATATTTTGCACAGGAGATGCTCTCGACCCGAGGGGGTAGTTTAAAAGGGAAAATCATATCCATTTCCGGATCAGGCAATGTAGCCCAGTTTGCTACTGAAAAAGTTTCAGAGCTCGGAGGAAAAGTAGTTACATCTTCTGATTCAAACGGTTTTATCTACGATCCTAAAGGCATTGATGCCGAAAAACTAAATTTCATTATGGAACTAAAAAATGTAAGGAGGGGAAGGATAAAAGAGTATGCTGAAAAATATGGAGTTGAATACTTTGAAGGGAAAAGGCCATGGATAATTAAATGCGATATAGCTATGCCTTGTGCTACACAGAATGAAATAAATGAGGAGGAAGCTAAATTACTGGTTAAGAACGGGTGCAATTGTGTATCGGAAGGATCTAACATGCCTTCCACACCTGAAGCTGTGGAGGTATTTCTCAATGCTCAAATCCTTTATGGTCCGGGAAAAGCAGCCAATGCAGGCGGTGTTGCCACATCAGGACTTGAAATGACCCAAAACTCAATGAGATTGCCATGGTCGCGTGAAGAGGTTGATGAAAAGCTTCAGACAATTATGAAGAACATTCATAAGACATGTGTTAAGTATGGTACAAAAGATAGTGGCTTTATAAACTATGTCGATGGCGCCAATATCGGTGGTTTTGTAAAAGTGGCAAATGCCATGATTGCTCAGGGGGTTGTTTAATGCAGTTTATTGATACTCATACACATCTCTATCTTCCGGAATTCAATACCGACAGAGATGAAGTGGTAAACAGGGCAATTGCTAACGGTATTTCAAAAATGCTGTTGCCTAATATAGATACGGGATCTGTTGACCAGATGCTTTCTGCAGTGAACAGGTACCCTGGTATCTGCTATCCAATGACCGGACTTCATCCCACTTCGGTTAAAGAGGATTATCTTTCCCAGTTGGAGAAACTTGAAAACCTGTGCACAAAACACAAATTTGTTGCTATCGGGGAAATTGGCATCGATCTATTTTGGGATAAAACTTTCCTGAAAGAACAGATAATTGCATTCAGAAGACAAATTGCATTTGCTTTGGATAACCGGTTACCTGTTGTGGTACATTCCAGAGAAGCATTTCCAGAAGTTTTTTCCGTTCTGGATCAGTTTAAAGGAAAGGAATTGAAAGGCGTTTTTCACGCCTTTTCAGGTAGTATCAGAGATGCAGAAAAAGCTATAGATATGGGATTTAAGCTCGGAATTGGCGGCATTGTGACTTTTAAAAATTCCGGACTGGATAAAATTATCAAAGAGACTGGTCCTGAGAGCCTTATTCTGGAAACCGATTCTCCATATCTTGCCCCGGTACCATACAGGGGAAAACGGAATGAGAGTTCCTATATTTGCATCATAAATAAAAAACTGGCTGATATATTTGGAATCGAAGAAGAAGAGGTAGCATCTGTTACCTATTCAAATTCAGCCGCACTTTTCAATCTTTAAGTGAAAAAATGAAAAATAAAAAGGAAATCTCAATACTTATCATTTATACCGGGGGAACCATCGGAATGGTTCACGATCCTCATACCGGATCTCTTATACCAATTGACTTCAGGCACATTTCAGATCATGTCCCTGAACTTCGAAAATTCGGATATGATCTTCATTCGATATCCTTTGATCCTGTGAAAGATTCTTCAAATATTGATCCCGGAGTTTGGGTTAAGATGGCAGAGATAATTGAAGAAAGCTATGACGATTTTGATGGCTTTGTTATCCTGCATGGCACTGATACTATGGCATATACTGCATCTGCACTGAGTTTTATGCTTGAGAACCTTGGAAAACCTGTTATTCTTACCGGTTCACAATTGCCGATAGGTCTGTTGCGTACAGACGGGAGGGAGAATCTTATTACTGCTATTGAGATAGCCGCAGCTATGGAAAACGGTTCTCCTACTGTTCCGGAGGTTTGTATTTTCTTCGATAATAAGCTTACCCGTGGTAACCGTACAACCAAGATGAGTGCCGAGCATTTCGATGCATTCTATTCTCCGAACTATCATACCCTTGCTGAAGTTGGCTTACATTTAAAATATTATAATAATCTTATAAATTATCCCGATAAAGAACATAAACTAATTGTTCATAAAGGATTTGATACGAATGTTGCAATTCTTAAACTATTCCCCGGTATTAACAGGAAACTGGTAAATGCAATTACCAAAACCGAGGGATTACGTGGACTTATAATTGAGACCTATGGGTCGGGTAATGCGCCAACCTATCAATGGTTTTTAGATGACCTGAAACAATTTATTGATAAAGGTGGAATAATTTTAAATGTTACCCAGTGTCATGGAGGCAGTGTTGAGATGGGGTTATATGAGACCAGCCGACAGATGCTTGCTGCTGGGGTGGTTAGCGGAAGAGACATTACTTCAGAGGCATCTGTCACCAAACTGATGTACCTTCTCGGAAGGTATCCATCCGGGGCAGAAGTAGTACATTCTTTGAATATTTCTCTTGCAGGAGAAATCTCATGACGGGTCGTTTTGTAAAAATATTTTTGTATTTTGCGGCTCTGTTTTTTAACCCCGTAGCATTAATAAGGAGAGATGCAGGAGTGGTTTAACTGGCACGCCTGGAAAGCGTGTGTACCTCAAAAGGGTACCGGGGGTTCGAATCCCCCTCTCTCCGCAACACTTAAATGAATCCCGAC
>Ga0182011_10000373_pt1 | contig 38891 bp, 28 predicted proteins | sample 711E1DmetaG_FD_120481 | JGI IMG/M metagenome (GOLD analysis project Ga0182011, IMG submission 120481) | Permafrost microbial communities from Stordalen Mire, Sweden - 711E1D metaG | ecosystem: Environmental > Terrestrial > Soil > Wetlands > Permafrost | place: Sweden: Stordalen | collected...
ATTCGCATGAACATCAAGCGCGTGGAGTACGCCGAGGACCAGCGGCCCATCGACCCGGCCTGCACCTGTCCGGTCTGCCAGCGCTACACCCGCGCCTACCTGCGCCACCTGTTCGTCTCGAAGGAGCCGCTCGGAGCCACGCTGAATTCAATCCACAACCTGGCGTTCTACCTCGACACCATGCAACGAGTCCGCACCAGCCTCGCGGGACTTTAGAGCCGTTCTCGCGATAGCGTAGAGTGTTGCGGCACGAGCGAAATACGGGGAGATGATTATGCCGTTAGAGCATTTTCAGTGATGCTGTAATGTATCGCACTGCGAGCAAAATGCGGGGATTCTTCGCTACGCTCAGAATGACAATATCATCCTACATTACAGCAACCATGAAAATGCTCTAGCTCTGGCATACACGCCGCAAGGCAAAAAAACGGGAGGATGCGCGGGCGTGACTCTATAGATCGGGCCTTCAGCCCTTGTCTTTTCTCCTCACGAACCAGCATGGGGCTGCGCCCCATGCTGGTATAGAGCGCGCCGTTGGCGCTTTTCAGTTGTGCCTGAGTAGACTGGATAATCATCTACGGGGATTCTTCGCTGCGCTTAGAATGCCAATCCATATTTGGTTTGCCCCAATTCCAAAATGCATTAGCGGCAGTTTGCCAGCGCCTCGTCGATCAGCCGCACTACGCGGGCGATGGGCAGGCCCATGACGTTGAAGTAGCAGCCGTCGATGCGCGGAATCCAGCGCGCGGCGTAGCCTTGAATGCCGTAGGCTCCGGCTTTATCGAGCGGCTCGGCGGTTGCACAGTATGTGTCCAAGTCTGCATCGGAGATATTGGCGAAGACGACCTCGGTCGACTCCACCGCACTCAACACGCCTGCGGTCGTCATGGCGGCGATGCCCGTCAGCACACGATGCGTCTTGCCGGAGAGCCGCTGCAACATGCGTCGCGCATCGGCAGCGTCGGCGGGCTTGCCCAGAATCTCTTCGCCGAGCACAACGCTGGTGTCCGCGCCCAGCACGATCAGAGCTGGTTCAGCGATAGCGAAATGAGTCTCGCTGCGAGCAAAATGCGGGGATTCTTCGCTGCGCTCAGAATGACAACTCTTTGTGGCATTACAGTAATGGTGAAGATGCTCTAGCTTGGCCGACCCCACCCATGACGATGAAACTGTCATGGATGGGGCACCCACATCTTGAGCGCTGGGTGCCCCATCCATCGCAGCTTCACCGCGATGGGTGGGATGGGGCGCAGAGGAGTGCCGCGCGAAGACGGCCTGCGCCTTCTCGACTGCGAGTCGCTGCACATACGCGCCCGCCTCTTCGCCCGCGCGCAACGACTCGTCCACGTCGGCGGCATCGACCAGGAAGCTGTAGCCTGCTTGCGTCAGCAACTCGCGGCGTCGTGGCGATGCCGAAGCCAGAATCAGCCGCAGCCCTCTCGCTGTTATTCCATTAGCTGCCAGCGACATCTAGCGCGAGGCCTCGATGGAGTAGACGGCACGCAGGGTGTGGCTTGCGCCGGGAGCCAGCGTTACGGCGTTCTCGCCGACGTTTGCCGACTCGACGCAGAGCATTCCGCGCCACGCGTCCGGTGCCAGATCCTTGATCGTCGCAGCTCCATCCGACCAGGGATTCCAGACCACGGTGGTCTTTGAGTTCTCCTTTGCCACCGCGATTCTTCGCCGACCCACAAGGTCGTTGATCGTACAGGTCGCCGTCGTATTGCGATAGACGCGGTCGATCTTGCCCGTCAGCTCAATCGATTCTTTCGGCTGCACCTTCTGCTTCATTCCGTCGACTTTATCGAGGAAGGCCGTTTCGGCTAGCCCGCGGACCGTTGTCTGGGTCGCGTCGGAGATGGAGAAGTAGGTGTGCAGCGCCTCTTCATAGTTCAACGGAGCGGCCGACTCGTTGGTCACGGTTAGTTCCAGCGTCAACGTCTTGCCTACCAAGACACGGTAGGTCAGGCGAAAGTGGTCGTAGCCTAGCGCGCGGCTAGTCTCGTTCGGCCCCAAGGTCAGCGTCAGATGCACCTCGTCGCCGACCACCACGGCCGACTCCAACTCCCAGATCTCCAGCCGCGCAAAGCCGTGCGGCTGGCCTGCGACGGCATCGGGCCGCGCTCCCGGCAGGCCCGCTCGCCAAGGCCCGAACCAGGGAAAGATCACCGGCACGCCGCCGCGAATCGGAACCCCGGGCATAATGTCCGTGCGCTCGCTGAGGAAGATGGCCAGTTGATGCCCCGTCGGTTTCCAGTGCGTCAGATGCGCTCCGTACATGCAGATCGTTGCCTGCGCCGAGGGTGCCGTCACCAGCAGATACGCCAGTCCTGACGCCGTTTCTTTGAAGCTCATTACTCCGGGCACTGCGAACTTTTTCTCTAGCTCCGATACGGTCATCAATGAAAGGCCCTCCGCGTTTGGCTGATTTTTGTAGCAGCATTACGAATGGGCAGCGCGTCGCATCCCAGACGAAGCACAGGGACAGCTACCCCTCCCCGTTGGCTGCACTCAACAACAGGGTCAAAACGGCAACTCATTATTGCTTAACAGCAACGATGAAGATACGAGATTCTTTACTGCGACGCAGGCACCAGCTTGCGCCGTTCTGTTTCCAGATAGGTATAGCGAATGCGGTGGATGACGGTGATGGTCGAGAAGACCGCTAGCACCCACAGGCACGGAGCCATCACGCCCCAGCGATTGAAGAGTGCGCCCAGAATCACACAGACGATACGCTCGGGCCGCTCCATGAATCCGACCTTGCAGCTTCCGATCAGCGCCTCGGCGCGTGCGCGGGTGTAGCTCACCATCACGCAGGCCGTCATCACGAACGCCACCAGGCCGACGTAGAAGAGCCGGTTGCCGCGCGCGTAGTAGATCAGCAGCCCGTAAAAAATTGCCACATCCGAGTAGCGATCCATCACCGAATCGAAGAACGCGCCGAAGATCGAGACCTGATTGGTCTTGCGCGCCACGCGTCCGTCGACCATGTCGAAGACACCCGCGCCCATGATAATCAGCCCGGCGTAGAAGAACATCCGATCCGCATTGTGTCCGCGCGCGAATCCGAAGAAACACGCCGCAATGATGTTGATCACCAGGCCGATGAAGGTCAGCGAATTCGGCGAGATTTTGGTCAGCGCCAGTCCATTCACAATCTTCTGTAGCAGCCATCCGCTGCCCTTGCCAAATGCGCTCGTCCAAGTCATCGAAGTCCCGTTAGGAAAGCTTTGTTATCCGTTCGCCATACTGATTCACTGGACCACAACTTTACTTGGCCACAACATCGCCGCCGGAGATATCCTTTTCCACTACGTCGTGGATGGTGGTCAGCTTCAGCACTTCCAGCTCGCGTTTGCCGTTGGGCGTAACGACGGTCGCCACATCGCCGACCTTTTTGCCCAGCAGCGCGCGCCCGATCGGCGAGGTGGTCGAGATCAACCCCTGCGTTACGTCGGATTCCTCGCTGGTCACCAGCTTGTAGGTGATCTCCTCGTTCTTGCTGGAGTCGAAGACGACCACGGTTGCTCCGAAGCCCGCTTTGTCGCGCGGGATGTTGCTCAAGTCGACCATGGCTAGCTCGCCCATGCGCTTCTTCAACTGTCCCAGACGCGCGTTCACGAAGACCTGTCGCTGCTTCGCCATGTGATACTCGGCGTTTTCGCTCAGGTCGCCCAGTGCGACGGCCTTCTTGATCTCTGCGGGCAGCTCTGTGGTCAGCTCGCGTTCCAGTGCTTTAATCTCGTCTTCCAACCGCTTCTTGATCAGTTCTGGCATTGGTGGGGCCTTCCGGAATCTCGTCAACGCGCGTGCCCAACTGAACGACATTGGCCGCGCATCTTGAATCGAACCTCCATTATACGTCCCTGGAGAATCTCGCAATAGTCGGCTCCATTCTCTTCAGCAATTCTAAGTGGGGACAATTCAAACCATAAGCAGGCCCCGACCGCCTCGAAAATAGCACAAAAACAGAACCGACCACGGATCAACACGGATAAAACAAGTTCATCCTTGTCTTTAATCCGTGTTGATCCGTGGTCGATTTAGAACTGCTGATTCTCTTCAGTAATTACCGAGTCTTAACGAACGCCGCGCAACCAATCCGTTCCCGCTGGAATCTACTACTGTATGCGGATTTAGATCTCCTCTCTGGAGATGATGGCGATACGAAGCTGTCTATACGCGCATGATTGCGAAAAAATTGCTCGATTGGCATCTGCCAGTGACCGAAGAGGCTCCTCCGCTCCGGGCGACGCGAAACTGTGCGCTGAAGCGACAGCTCCCAACCGCAGAACAGGCCCACTCCGCTCCCCAGCGAAGGCCGCATAGGTGTCCTTTATGAAAAGTTTCAGTAAGTTCGCTGTCTTAGCTGTCGTACTCACTGCGTCCGCGTCGTTTGCCTTCGCCGATGAGATCGACTTATCAGGTCCCGGAACCTTCTCCGGCGGAATCTACACGCCCGGCGTGGCCAATCCACCCCTCGCGCAGTACGACGTCACCCTCGACACAGGAATCTTCACCACGTTCTACGACGCCACTCCTGTCTTCTACGCCTTCGACTCCTCAACCCTACCTACCTCCGCGCTCTTCAGCGTAGAAAACCTGGCGGGCACCGAACTCCTTACCTTCATCGCAACCAGCGAAAGCATCCTCAACTCCTCGCAAATTCTATTTAGCGGCGAGCTCTATCTGAATGGAATCGCCCTGTCTGCGGCAAACTTGGGCTTTTCGGAAAACCCGATTGGCACCTCCGGCACCGAAGATGCCGTCGCGATTGCACCTACTCCCGAACCCAGCAGCCTCATTCTTTTGGGCACTGGACTGATTGGTGCTGCCAGCCTACTCTTTCGCAGGCGGCAGGCAGGCCAGACGGTCTGATTGCCCCCGTTCGCATTCCCTTGGCGGAACGCCGTGCCTCTGACGTTCCGCCGTTTTTTTGCCGAGCGACCGTGCCGGATGCTCCCTACATCCCAACTCGCCCGCGAGCCGCCGCTGTTCTGCAAATAATTTCCCTTGCAAGCAAATAGAATCTTTCCCCACCGCCTCAAATGGACTACATTTTAACCATCTTTTGCTCGGCACTTCGCATTCGCACTAATATCGTATTCGCACTAAGGGCTCATGTATGACTGCATCTGAATTCCCGATTTCGCTCTTCGACCCGGCAGCCTTTCTCGCCAACCCGGGCCTTGGCCGTAAGCTTGTCACCCTCAAGGCGAAAGAGAACTTCTTCGTGCAGGGCAACCCCGCCGACTGCGTCTTCTACCTGCAAACCGGGCACGCCCGTCTCACCGTCGTCTCCGAGCGCGGCAAGGAGGCCACCATCAGCCTGCTCTCCGCCGGCGACTTCATTGGCGAAGAGTCCATCGCCGCCGTTCCCGGCCTGCGCATGGCCACCGCCACAGCCATCAGCGCTTGCACCGCGCTGAAGATCACGCGCGACGAGATGGTCCGCGTCATGCACGAGGAGAACGGCTTCTCCGACCTCTTTCTCAAGTTTCTGGTTGCTCGCGGCATGAAGACGCAGGCCGATCTGGTCGATCAACTCTTCAACTCCAGCGAAAAACGCCTCGCCCGCATCCTTCTGCTCATGGCTGAGTACGGCCAGCCGGGAGAGACCGAGATCCTCATCCCCCACATCACACAAGAGACCTTGGCCAACATGATCGGCACCACCCGCTCGCGTGTCAGCTTTTTTATGAACCGCTTTCGCCAGCACGGATTCATCGAGTACAACGGGCGCATCCGCGTCCACAAGTCGCTGCTCAACGTCATTCTGCTCGACCATACCGAGGGCCAGAACGCCGTTGGGCCAGTCCTGCCGCCTGTTCCGTCCGACAAGCCAAAGCGCGCCGCAAAGTCCGCTCGGCGTCGCAGCCGCACTGTGCAAAATTGACCAGACAGCCCCCTCCGGTTTGTGGAATGCTTCAATCAGAACTAGCTCTACATGCTCTTCGAAAGGCATCCTATGACGATTTTCAATGCTAATCTGCCTCTTGCGCGCGGCGAACCAGTCCCGATACCCCCGACAGCGTTATTTCCGCATTCGCAGTCTCCTCCTCTAGCTCTAGTGGACGTTGATTCCACTCCGCTACCCCCCAGGCCTCGGCTTCTGCTGGTCGACGACGATGAGTCGCTGCTACTCACCCTAAAGCTAGTTTTGGAACGCAGCGGCTTCGATGTCGTCTCCGCAATCAACGTCAACGAAGCGCTCAAGCTGATCAGCTCCCAGAGCTTCAACGTCCTGCTCAGCGATCTGCACATGCCGCAGGCGGGCGATGGTCTCACCGTGGTCAGTGCCATGCGCCACGCCAATCCCCGAGCCGTCACCCTCCTCTTCAGCGCCTACCCCGAGATGAAGCAGGCCACCGAAGCCCTCCTGCGTCAGACCGACGAGATTCTGGTTAAGCCAATGGGTGTCGAATTGCTCGTCAAAACCATTCGCGAGCACCTGACAAATGGCACACGCCCCCTGCCCGATCCCGTCGTGGATGTTGCCAGCGTGCTCGAACACGAGACGCAATCCACCATCAAATTCTGGCTCCACGCCATCCATCTCGACCCACAAAAGGTTCTCGTCCCGCTGAACGACGCCGATCGCACCGCTCACCTGCCTTATCTCTTCCGCGACCTCGTCTTCCGCCTGCGCACCCCGCTGCCTCTAGGCTCGCGCGCGCTCGTCTCGCCTGCCGCAGCCAAGCACGGTCTGCTCCGTCGTCAACAGGGATACACCGCCGCCATGATGGTCGAGGAGTCGCGCATGTTGCAGGTCAGCATCTTCCAGACCCTGCAAAACAACCTAGCCAAAATCGACTTCAGCCGTCTGCTGGTGGGCGTCATGGCCATCGCCGACGAGGTCGACTCCCAGCTCGCGCAGCAGATGGCAGCCTACATCTCCGAGTCCAAAGTCGACGCCAAACCGGATCGCCATTCCCCCACCGCCGACCCCCAGGCCGTCGAAGCTCTCCTCGTGCCCGCGCCGCCGCTCCCCTAGCCAACCGCTCTCCGCTAAGTCGCCAAGCAACATTTACGGCCTAGAGCATTTTCAGCGATGGTGTAATCTATCGCGCTGCGAGCAAAATGCGGGGATTCTTCGCTTCGCTCAGAATGACAATATCCTTCTACATTACAGTAACCGTGAAAATGCACTAAGTCGGAAGTTTGTTGAAGTATAGTTCGGGCCTTTGGCCCTTGGTTTTGTGCAGCAAATTGACAGATGGGCATCCGCCCACAAGGAGCCCTTCGGCAGCCTCTTTTGGTGAGAGCCGTCGCCCCTAGGACCGCGACCGCATGAAAAGGTCGTCAGGAAAGCAACAGCAGATCCCTACGGGATGACAAACTAAAAGAGTACGCGGTTACATCATCACACGGTCACGGTACTAGAGCATTTTCAGTGATGCTGTAATGTATCGCACTGCGAGCAAAATGCGGGGATTCTTCGCTACGCTCAGAATGACAATATCATCCTACATTACAGCAACCATGAAAATGCTCTAGTACCTCGACCGGATGAATTTGTACCTCCCACCCTTGCGGCAAATGCAAATACCCCTTGCGGCAAATGCAAATACCCCTTGCGGCAAATGCAAATACGCCGCAAGGATGGGGCACCCAAATTGATACAAGATCAAGCGGTCAAAGACCTAGCCCAGGTACATTCCGCCGTTGACGTTTAGGGTGTGACCGGTGATGTAGCTGGCGTCGTCCGATGCCAGAAACGCGACTGCCGCAGCGATGTCGCGGTCCGTTCCGGTGCGGCCTAGCGGAATTTGCTTGGTCATGGCGGACTTCTGTTCGTCGGTCAGGACGGCGGTCATCGAGGTCTCGATGAATCCCGGCGCGACGGCGTTGACCGTGATGGTGCGGCTGGCCAGCTCTCTCGCCAGCGACTTGGTGAGGCCGATCAGACCGGCCTTCGACGCGGCGTAGTTGGCTTGTCCGGCTTGTCCCGTCTCGCCGACGACCGAGGTGATGTTGACCACACGGCCCCAGCGCGCCTTCAGCATCGAACTCAGGACGGCCTGCGTCATCAGGAAGGCTCCGGTCAGATTGGTGGCGAGCACATCGTCCCAATCCTTGCGCTTCATGCGCATGGCCAGCGCGTCTCGCGTGATGCCCGCGTTGTTGACCAGAATCTCGACCTTGCCGAGCTGCGCGATGACGGCTTTTGCGCAGGCTTGAATCGACTCCTCGCTGCTGAGTTCGAGCGTGAAGGGATGAGCCACACCACCGGCTGCGGCGATCTCTGCGGCGACTTCGGCGAGCTTCGCCTGATTGCGAGCGGCCAGCGCAACCGTCGCGCCCTTTGCCGCCAACGCCAATGCACACGCACGCCCGATTCCCTGCGACGCTCCCGTTACCAAAGCAACCCGACCCGCCAATGAACTCATCAATCTCCATTCCAACGAACTAGCTCGCATCAATTATACGAATCTACAGGCTTTGCGTCGCTGACTCGCCCTTGGGGGAGGACGGCTAGGGCCAGCGCCGTCCACTTCGCGTGAATACCCACCCATCGCATGAGACAAAGGCGCGATGGATGGGGCACCCGTAATTCGTACAACTTCAAGCGGCCAGAGGCCTAGGGATGGATGGGTTCCATGTCTACGCCAACTGTCAGGGTGTGGCCGCCGCCGCCGATTACCAGGCCGTGCAGCGGGCTGACGTCGCTGAAGTCGCGGCCCCAGGCTAGGGTTACGTGGTCGGTGGAGGGGACGACGTTGTTGGTGGGATCGACGTCCAGCCAGCCGCTGCCCGGGCAGTAGGCGGAGACCCAGGCGTGGGAGGCGTCCGAGCCGACCAACCTCGGCTGGTTGGGACGCGGGTAGGTTCGCAGGTAGCCGCTGACGTAGCGCGCCGCAAGGTTCAAGGAGCGAAGGCAGGCAATTTGGACGTGAGCGAAGTCCTGACAGACGCCGCGACGATTGCGGAAGACCTCTTCGGGGGGAGTGTGGACGTCAGTCACTTCGGGGTCGAAGCGGAAGTCCTGGTGAATGCGCGCGGTCAGGTCGAGAAGCGCCTCGGCCATGGGACGTCCTGGGGTGAAGGACTGGAGCGCGTAGGCGGCAAACTCCGGGTGGGTGCGGATGCGCGGCGACTCAAAGGCAAACTGGAAGGCGTCGAGTCCGGCGGGGGTAAGGTCCGCCGACAGCGAGCGGGCGACGGCATCCCATGGGAGGGAATCTTGCGGCCACGGGGAGGGGGCGTCGTCGAGGACGACTTCGCTGCGCGCCTCGACGATGAGCTCCTTGTGGGGATCTTGAATGCTGAAGAAGCAGAGATGGTTTCCGAAGAAATCGATTCGCTCGGTGCTGGTGGCGGGAGTCGGATAGATGAGGAGCTTGCTCCACGAGAGACGATGGTGCGGCAGGGAGCGCGGCTTCAGGCACGCAACGTGGCTGCCGACCGAGACCGGAACGTTATATTGATACGTGTTTTTGTGAACGATTCGATAGATCATCTGTAACTGATGTTACGCAGTCCTGGCCCGATGTGGGAAAAGCTGCACGGAAATCGGCACTTGATCACAACGGTTGCTTTTCACCCGTGTCCTAAGTCGAAAGTTCGTTGAAGTATAGTTCGGGCCTTCAGCCCTTTGTCTTTGTGCGGAACGCAACCCTAGGGCTGCGCCCTAGGCTGGTATAGAGCGGGCCTTTGGCCCTTGTTTTTGCGCAGCGCATTAGAGCGGTTTAGCAAATTGTATAGATCGTGGCGCGGCGAGAAAATGCGGGGATTCTTCGCTATGCTCAGAATGACAATCCATATTTGTCTACACCAATTCCGAAAATGCTCGAACGGCTCAGGACAATTCAACCACGACGAACTGCCTCCACTGCGCGCTACCGCGTTACATCAGTCTGTAAATCATTGTCCGATGGTGATCGGCAGGGTGCGGGCGTGGCTGAAGTAGCGACCGGAGACGTTGTTTGACCAGGAGAGAAGCAGGGTTTCCAAATCTGCAAAATAACGTTGCAAATTGGCGAGAGCGTCCAAGCTAGCGGGTGCCATCGGGGTGCCGAGTTGAGGGAACTTTAGCTCTTGCAGATTGAAGTCGCGCAACATCGATAGGGCGACGCGCATGGCTTGCAGATCCTCCGGCAGATGACGAGGAAGCTGCTGGTAGAGGTCGGCGAGATGGCGCAGTTGAAAGACGAGGGAGCGAGGGTTGGCCTCGTCGTCCATGAGGAGATCGAGGACGGCGAGCGGCTGCAAGGTGGTGTAGTAGCGCGTGCGGTAGGTCATGGAGCTATCGGCAACTTCGAGCAAATATTCCAGCAACGGCCAGTCCTGTTCGGCGCGCGGAGTGGCAATCTCGCTCAACAGGCGAGTGAGGTAGATGGCGCGCTCCAGACGTCGGCCAATGCTCATGAACAGCCATCCCGAGCCACGAATGATGTTCTCGCGCTCCATGCCGGAGAAGGAGGAGAGCAGCTCCAGAGAGGCGGTTAGCATTGCGGGAAGCTCAAGGAACGGCGTCTCCTGCTCGGTCGGGACCGAGTCTCGCAGTTGGACGATGAGATAGTTCATGTCGGAGGAGAGGCGCTCGCGAACATTGCCGCCCACGCGGGAGACCTCGGCCAAGGTGGAGACAAGACTGTCTGGGCGCTTGAGGTCGGTCAGCACCGAGATTAGCTCCTGTTCGAACACCGGCACGGTGGGCCTGCGGCCTTTGACCTTGGGCAGCTTGTGGTGGCGCGACTGCAAACAACGATGCAGTTGGACGAGACATTCGAGCTCGATCGGATCGGCTTGGCGCACACGGGAGAGGATGGAACGCACGATGCGCGCGATGTTTTCTGAGCGCTCGACGTAACGGCCCAGCCAGAAAACGTTGTCGGCGTTGCTGCTGGAGACGGCCCGCTCGACTCGGAGAAGCTGGACCGGCTCGCTGCGCGAGCGCTGCAAACTGAGGGCGTCGACCGGATGATCCCACTGCACCCATGCGTCCTTGCTGTGGCCTCCGCGCTGCATTGATACGACGGAGCCCTTCGCTTCTGCGATGCGGACCAGCCCCCCCGGGAGGACAGTCCATCCGCTGCCTGTATTGAGGACATAGGCGCGCAAGACGACACTGCGCGAGAAGAACTGGCCACGCTCCCAGACCGGCGCAGCGGAGAGAGCGACTTGCTCTTGCGCTACATAATCGTAGGGACGGGCACGCAACTGGTCGGCGATTTTTTGCTTTTGCGCGGGCGAGGCATCAGCTCCAAAGATGGGCTCGACTCCACGGGTGGCGAAGGCCGGCTTCACGACGACCGAATCGAGATGCTGGAGGACCCAATCGAGCGCGTAGGACTGGCCACACCACCAAGTGGCGACGGAGGGCAGCTTGAGGTCCGCGCCCAGCAGGTGGCGGGCGAGGCCGGGAAGAAAGGGCATGACGGCGGCGCTCTCAATGAGGCCACTGCCCAGCGCATTGGTTACCTTCACGTTGCCCGCGACGATGGCATCGACCAGCCCGGGGACACCGAGCAGCGAATCTCCGCGCAGCTCCAGAGGATCGCAGAAGCTGTCCTCCACGCGGCGCAGGATGACATCAATCTTCTCCAGTCCGTCGACCGTTTTGAGATAGACAGAGCGGTCGCGCACGGTGAGGTCGGCGCCTTCGACCAGCGTGAATCCAAGATAACGCGCAAGGTAGGAGTGCTCGAAGTATGTCTCGTTGTGCGGGCCGGGAGTCAGCAGCACGATGCGCGGATTGGAACATTGAGCGAGGTCGATCAGCGCCTCTCGTTGTGCGCGGAAGAAGGGAGCGAGACGCAGCACGTTCGAGGTGCGATAGATGTCGGGTAAAACATCGGAGACGATGGTGCGGTTTTCGAGAGCATAGCCGCTGCCCGAGGGAGTCTGGGTGCGGTCGGCAAGGACCCACCACTGGCCGTCCGGGGAACGGGCAAGATCGATCGCCAAGGTATGAAGATAGCTTGCCGCAGGAACTTTTACCCCGACCAGAGGACGAAGAAACGCGGGGTTGGCATAGAGCAGCTCGGATGGGAAATGGCCCTTTGCAACAAGCTGCTGCACGCCGTAGAGATCCTGCAAGATGAGGCTCAACAACTGGGCGCGCTGGATGACGCCTTCCTCGATATGACGCCACTCGCGGGCCGAGATCAGGAAGGGAACAATGTCGATCTTCCAAGGGCGATTTGCACCGAGGGGATCGTCATAGATGTTGTAGGTGATTCCGTTCTCGCGAATGCGTCGCTCGGCGCGATTCCAACGACGGCCCAACTCTTCGGGGCCAATCGCCGCAAGCGAATCCATCAGATGCGCCCAGTGCGGGCGCGGAGTTACGCCGTCAGACGATAACTCGTCATAGGCAACACCCGGGCGGAGCGGAGTCGGATAGAGATCGGCCGTCATGATGCAGCTCCAAAGCTATCGAGGGAAGGCTTTTCTGCGAAGGCAGGCAGGCGGTGATCGAGAGTCCGGGGAAAGCTCGGGCCGATCTCTTCCTCGGGCAGAATTACCGAATTGGGCGTAAATTCGCGCTGCCGAGAACACACTCTGCGTTGCAGAGAGTTCGTCGAAAATTTGACGCGTTCCTCAGAAACAGCATCATATTTGTAGGCGATCTTATCCGGTGCAAGACGCAACGGGATGATCTGCGGACCGAGGAAAACGGGCTTGTCGTACCGGTACTGCATTCGGTGATTTAGAGCGACTTGAATTTCCATTCACCCTCATGCACCCATGACTGAAGTTAAGCGCTCACTCTCGCCTGACACTCCGTTGCGTAATGGCTCCAAGTGGCTCGTGGAAGTTTTGACTGCGAGACGATATATCGCTCGCAGCAAAAAGATCCGTTCTGTTTAGGGTAACATTCCAAGTTGTTATTGCCGGGACTCTCGCTGGTGGGAGGAAGAGAGTCTTGAGCCTGTCGTCCGTTGAGTCGTTCGTTGAAGTATAGATCGGGCCTTCAGCCCTTGGGTTATGTACGGAACGCAACCCTAGGGCTGCGCCCTAGGCTGGTATAGATCGGGCCTTTGGCCCTGGGGTTTGTTCAGCGAACGAATGAAGAGGTTGTCAGGAAAGCAACAGCAGATCCCTACGGGATGACAAACAAAAAAGTACGCGGTTACATCATCACAGGGTCGCGGTATTAGTGCGCCAAATTTGAACATTTTGGGTAATGGCGTAAACCGTCGTGGAGCGAGCAAAAGCAGATTCGTTCGCACACGGCCCTTTCGCACACGGCCTTGCGATCTTGAAAAAGAATTAGCCGCATAACAACTTTCATTCCGGGTCTGGGTTCATAAAAAATAGTTCCACTCTGACGACTTGTTTTACTGCTGCCATAATCCGCCGCTTCTAGTCCACTAAAGCGGCCTTTCAACTTGAAGAAAGGCTTTATATGAAGCGACTGATCTCTGTCTCGCTCTCCGTTGTCATGATCTTCTGCCTGCTGCTGGCCACTGACCGTCGCGCCTTTGGCTATGTCGATCCCGGTTCGGGTCTGATTGCATTGCAGACTGCGGCCTCGATCGCGGTCGCGTCGTTGTACGCCGTGCGTCGGCGGATTCGCCGCTATTTCACGACCGACAAAAAGGCGGCGCCCGCAGTGCGCCCGTCTAAATCCATCGCCGATGAGTCCCACGAAGCCGCATGACCTCTGACGAACCCCGCGCAACATTTCGCGATCCTGCTGGGTCGCTTCGCTTTGAAGGCGATCTGGTTGTGCGCACCATCGCGCCAGACGCCCGCGCTGAGGTTCTCGAACTGCTCGCCTCACCCTTCTGCCAATTGATGCAGAAGCGCGGCGACCTGATTGGCGCGGAGATTGACGATTCCGGCGAGCGGCTCGTGCTGCGCCACCCGCGCATTGCCATCCCGTCCTACCCTTGGGAGTGGACTCCGTCGCAGTGGATCGCCGCTGCTGACCTCACTCTCGACCTGTGCGAAGAAGCTCTGCGCAACGGCTGGATACTGAAGGACGCAACTCCGCTCAACGTCCTGTTCAACGGGCCGCGGCCCATCTTCGTGGACATTCTCTCCTTTGAACGGAGAGATTCTGCGCGCGGAAATTTTGCTGGCAAAGATTTTAAGCAGGTGGATTCGTCGCTGTGGCTGGCCTACGGGCAGTACGTTCGCACCTTTCTGCTGCCGCTGCTGATGGATCGCCTGCTGCACTGGCCGCTCGCGCTCAGCCTCTTTCGGCGCGACGGACTGGAACCCGCCGAGTGCTTTGCCGCGCTTGGCTGGCGTCGACGTCTCTCTCGCGCAGCGCTGTTTCCCATTACATTGCCTACGCTGCTGGATCGCCGCAAACCAGCCGATGCGCCATCGGCACAGGATGAGATCGCTTCGCAAAACAAACCTCGCAAGATCGACCCCGAGGTTGCCACTAGCATTCTTCAACGCACCTTGCGCATTCTGCGTCGCCGCACACACCGTGCGTTGCTGCGCTCTGCGTCCTCCAACTGGAGCGACTACACCCAGACCCTCACCCACTACACCGCCGAAGAGACCCGCCAGAAGCTGGATTGGGTGCGCGACGCGCTGGAGTCCGCCCGACCCTCGCGCGTCCTCGACGTTGGGGCCAATACCGGAGAGTTTAGCGCGCTGGCCGCGTCCTGCGGTGCGGATGTCGTTGCCATCGAACGCGATCAGGCTTCGGCTGACCGCCTCTACCGCATGGCTCGCGCGCGGAACCTCTCGATCCACACGCTGCACGCGGACCTGGCACGGCCCACTCCGGCTGTTGGCTGGTTGAATAGCGAATCGCTGGCGCTGCTGCCACGGCTTGCCGCACAGTTTGATCTGGTCCTGCTGCTTGCCGTGATCCACCACCTGCTGCTGATGGAACAGATCCCGCTGGCGCAGATTATCGAGCTCTGCCATCGGCTTAGTCGCAGGCATCTTATCGTCGAGTGGGTGCCAGTCTCCGATCCAATGTTTCAGAGCTTGCTGCGCGGGCGCGAAGCTCTCTACGGGCAGCTCTCGGAAGACGACCTGCTGGCCGCCTGCGCTGGGCGCTTCCGCTTGCTCGACCGCAACGCTCTGGCCAATGGCCGCGTCCTGCTCTTGTTCGAGAGGATCGACAGCGCCGATTAGGGAAGGCCTGATGATGTCTTCAGCATTCCCTCGGGGACAAAGCCGTTCTCCTTATAGCGTAGAGTGTTGGGGCACGAGCGAAATACGGGGATTCTTCGCTTCGCTCAGAATGACAATTATTAAATTTAGTGACAGGAGAACTGTTCCTTGTGCCCTGAGTCAGAAGTTCGTTGAAGTATAGTTCGGGCCTTCAGCCCTTGGTCTTCGTTTGGAACGTAACCCTAGGGCTGCGCCCTAGGCTGGTATAGAGCGGGCCTTTGGCCCTTGTTTTTTTGCAGCGAAGTATTTTGCAACGCATTAACGGCTCAGGACAAATGAACAACCACGACGCAAGCGGCGGGGAATCAGGCCCAAAGAGATTCAACCACGACGAGCTGTTTCAACTGCGCGCTACCGCGTAGCATCAGTGACAAACAAGCTTCGCTACGGAATGACAAACGCTTCGCTGCGGAATGGCAAAAGACGGGAGCCCGCTGGGTGCAGACTCCCGTTTAGTGCTCAGTACGGTTTCAGGCCTGGGAAGACCATTCGCCACCCACATTCAAAGTCAAATTGCCGAGGCGACTAGCCCCCACACAAACGATAGACGGGGAAACAACAAGGTGGATTACAGGGGGGAGGAAAATTCGCACGGAGCGGCTTTGCCGGGAGTGGAGAAGAGAGCGGCGATCCAGAGGAAGAGGATGGGGAAGAACTCCAGCGTGTAGCGCGGCTCGGAGTTGTCGAGGGTGAGCAGCAGGGTCGCACGCAACAGCAGGTAGGCGAGCATGGCAAAGGCTAGAGCTCGATTGTGCTGCTGAGTAGAGTCGGCCTGTGCAGCAGAGGCCTCGGGGGCGAACCACGAGCGGCGGCGCCAGCGGTAGATTCCGGCGAAGGCCAGGACGAAGAAGGCGAGGTTGAGCGCGGCGTAGGCTAGGGCAAAGGCCGACTGTTGCGGATGATCCCGCCAACTCCACCACTCGTCGTCGAAGGGAAGCATGTCGGTGCGCGGGCGGAGGGTCATGTTGAGCAGGCGCGCGGCGGGCAGACCGATGCGGCAGAGGATGGGATGGGCTTTGGTACGCTCACGGGCGAGCGCGGCAAAGCGGTCGTCAATGGCGGGGGTGGGGATGAAAACGGGGTTGCGGTTATAGTCGTCGAGCAAGGCGCTGGTGCGTTGGCGCAGGCTGGCGGTTGCGGCGGGAGATCCGGCGTCGAAGGCGCGCGTGGGCAGGTCGGAGAGATTGATTGGGTCGCTGCCGTAGTTCCAGTAGACCGTGTCGGTGGTGGTGAATTCGACGGCCCAGGTGCGGTACCAGCGGTTGAAGCCGAGCAGGGGCGACTCGCCGGGATCGTTGGCGTAGCGCGGCGCTAGCGGCTGGAAGACGTGAAAGGTGCGCTGGTTACGCAGGGTCCAAGGAACCAGCGGGAGAACGACGCAGAGCGCCGCTACAAGCACCGGAAGAGCTGAGTGGAGCAGACGAGCGCGGCGGTCGAACGTGGCAAGCGAGGTGCTTCGCACCGTTCTCGACGCTTCGCGTGAAAGACGGGTGGGCTCGGCAAGTGAAGTCCAGAGCATTGCGGGAAGGATTGCGGCGGCGAGTAGCACTTGATCTGGGCGCAGCAGGATGGAGTAGGCCATGGCGGCGGCGGCGATCCAGAGCCAGCGGTTGAAGCCGAGCGATGCGGCTTGCCAGCGCGCGAAGGCGTAGAGGGAAAGAACGATGGTGGCGAGGACGAGCGTTTCGGTGAGCGGGAAGGCGACGTAGTTGGCGGTGAAGGGACAGAGAGCGGCGATCCAGAGGACGGGCAGAAGGACGCGACGGCCAAAGATGCGTCCGGCAAGCGCGGCGGCAAGCCAACAGGTGAGAAGGTCGGCGGCGACTTGGACGTAGAGGACTGCGTTGTAGTGCTCCATGCCGAAGAGGCGGAAGCAGGCGGCGAGAAAGATTGGGTAGCCGGGAAGGCGGATGAGGGTAGGGCGGAACTCGACGGCACCGATCAGGCGACCACTCTCGCTGAAGCCGGAGATGCCGTGCTGGAGCCAGGTTTTGGCGATGTTGCCGTAGAGCAGGCTATCGCCCGCGACCCGCGAGAGATGCCAGACAAAGTACAGGCGTAGGAGTAGACACGCGGCAAGGGCTGCGAACGTCCAGAGGAAGAATTTGAGTCGATCCCGGTTCATCTATGAGAATGATACTGGGAGTTGCGGCGAAGATCCGACGGATACGTTGACTCAGGGTCCGAGGCTGCATACGATTGCGCAGGGGCGGCTTTGCGCCAGCTTCCCGGACGCGGGGTGAAAAGCCTCACTTTTTGGAGTTTTCAGCAGGAAGCGACAACTTAGAGCGGTTCCCTTAATGGTGTATGCCGTAGTCGAACGACAAAAAACAGATTCCTCCGCTTCGCTACGGAATGACAAACAAGCTTCGCTACGGAATGACAAACAAGCTTCGCTACGGAATGACAAACAAGCTTCGCTACGGAATGACAAACAAGCTTCGCTACGGAATGACAAACAAGCTTTGCTACGGAATGACAAACAAATTGGTCTATAGCAATTCAGGAAATGCTCTAGGACCGCGACCCCATGAAAAGGTCGTCAGGAAAGCAACAGCAGATCCCTACGGGATGACAAACTAAAAGAGTATGCGGTTACATCATCACACGGTCGCGGTACTAGGACGGGAATTGGGAAACAGGGGAAGATGAGTCAGCAGGTATTTTTCGATCCACAACGGAAGCGTTGGAGACGGTTGCGACGCATCTTCGACAGCATGGCGCTGCTGGGCGTTGTGATTGGAGTGCTGTTTGTGATTGGGCTGCTGCACATGACTCCGCTGCCGGAGCTGCTGCTGTCGACGCCTAAGCGCAACCTTGGCGCGCTGAAGGTGGACACGGCTAAAGCAGGACAGAAGTCGCACCACTCGCCGCATCGCAAGACGGATTTGAAGCCCTCGGAGGTGACGTTGAACTCCGGCGAGGGACTGCGCGCGGCGTTCTATGTGGAGAACGATCCGGCCAGCTACTCTTCGCTGAAGCAGCACATTCACCAGATTGATTTGCTCTTCCCGGAGTGGCTGCATGTGGTGACGTCGGACGGGGCGCTGACTTCGTATAGCTTGGATAATCGTGCGTTTTCCGTGGTGGACTCCGGCGGCGTACACGAGGTGGACCACGAACGACGCGTGGCGCATACGATTGCCGCGACGGGCGAGGATACGGAGATCTTTCCCCAGGTCAATAATTACGACCAGGTTCGGGGACAGTGGGATTCTTCCGTCGGCGACTTCCTGATGCACAGCGCATCGCGCGCGCGCTTCATTCAACAGGTCGACCGGTTTTTGGCGGCGAATCCGAACTATCGCGGGTTGTCGTTGGACTTCGAGGATATTCCGGACGAAGCGCAGCCGAGCTACATGGCTCTGCTGGCAGCGCTCTATCAGGACTTTCAGGCGCGCAAGCTGAAGCTGTACGTCAACGCTCCGGTCGATGACGACGCCTATGATCTGAAGACGATGGCGAACAACGCCGATGGCCTGCTGCTGATGAACTACGATCAGCACCAGATGAGCAGCAATCCGGGACCGATTGCCGCGCAGGACTGGTTCGTCGACAACCTGAGGGACGTGTTGCGGACCGTTCCGAAGGAAAAGATTATCTGCTCGCTGGGCAGCTATGGGTACGATTGGACGACTACGATTCCAGAGGCTCCGAAGCATGGCAAGGGCAAGGGAAAGCCTCGCCCTGCGAAAGTGCTGGACTCGGTCGAGTTGGCGACGCAGGACGCATGGCAGGCCGCCGCTGATGCGGATGCGCAGATCGAGCTGGATCCCGACTCGCTGAACGTGCATTTTGCCTACGACGACTACGCCGCGCATGTGCGGCATCAGGTGTGGTTTCTGGATGCGGTAACGGTGCTGAACCAGATGCGCGCGGCGCGAGCTTTGGGCATCGAGACCTTTGCGCTGTGGAAACTGGGCAACGAGGACAACTCGCTGTGGAAGATCTGGGATAAGCCGATGCGCGCCAATCCGGCGATCGACCTAGCCCATGTGGAACCGGGTTTCGACGTGGATACCGAGGGCTCAGGTGACATACTGCGCATCACGCGCAAGATGCAGACCGGCCAGCGCGTCGTGACGATGGACGACGACGATTCGGTGCCGCTGCCGTTCCGCTCGATTATCTCCGAAACGATGGCCTCTTATCCGCTGTCGTACACGGTGCAGCAGACCGGCTATCATCCGAAGTTTGTTGCGCTCAGCTTCGACGACGGGCCCGACCCGAAGTGGACGCCAAAGATCCTCGACATTTTGAAGAAGTATCACGTCATTGGGACGTTCTTCATGATCGGCGAGCAGGCGGCGAACAACGTTAGCTTGATCCGGCGGGTGTTCAACGAAGGCCACGAGATTGGCAATCACACGTTTACCCATCCCGACATCAGCGAAATCTCGACCAACAGCGCGGATTTGGAGCTGAATCTGACGGAGCGGTTGTTTGCGGCCAAGCTGGGGGTGCAGCCGTTGTACTTTCGGCCTCCCTACTCGATCGATCAGGAGCCGGATACCAACGATCAGGCCGCACCAGCAGCGCGCATTCAGGATCTGGGCTATGTGATCGTTGGCGACAAGATTGATACCAACGACTGGGATGAACATCCGCGCAAGTCGCCGCAGGAGATTACCGACAGCGTCTTTCAACAGATCAATGACATGCAGACGCGCTCGTGGATGCAGGGATCGATCATCCTGCTGCACGATGGTGGAGGGGATCGTTCGGCCACGGTGGCGGCACTGCCGATGCTGATCGAGGCGCTGCGCGCGAACGGATACACCATCGTTCCCGTCTCGCAGTTGATGGGCAAGACGCGTGCCGAGGTGATGCCTCCGCTGAATCATCAGCAGATGTGGCAGGCTCGCATCGACTCAGTGGCGTTTTTTGTGTGGGCTTTCTTCAACCACTTTGTGATTGCGGTCTTCTTCGTTGGCGATGTTCTGATGAGCGCGCGGTTGATTATCATTGGCGTCTTTGCCGTCATTGATCGCTTCCGCAAACGAAAGAACTTTGCGGGGCCGGATTACGCTCCGCGCGTCGCGGTGCTGATTCCTGCGTACAACGAAGAAAAGGTGATCGTGCGGACGATCCGCTCGGTGATGATGTCGAACTACAAGAATATTCGCGTGATTGTGATCGACGATGGATCGTCGGACAAGACCTATCAGACGGCCATCGATGCGTATCCGGCGGATATTGCTTCGGGTCGATTGACGGTGTTGACCAAGCCCAATGGCGGCAAGGCCGACGCTCTGAACTTTGCGCTGGAAAAGACCGACGAGGAGATCTACGTCGGCATCGACGCCGATGGAGTGGTCGCGCATGATGCGATTACGAATCTGGTCGTACACTTCGCCAATTCGAAGATCGGCGCGGTGGCGGGCAACGCCAAGGTGGGAAATCGCGTGAACCTGTGGACGCGGTGGCAAGCGCTGGAGTACATCACCAGCCAGAACTTTGAGCGGCGCGCGCTGGACCTGTTCGACGTGGTGATGGTGGTGCCGGGTGCGATTGGCGCGTGGCGAACCTCGGCGGTGAAGGCGGGGGGGGGGTATCACACCAACACCGTCGCCGAGGATGCCGACCTAACGATGAACCTGCTGGAGCAGGGCTACGAGGTGATCTACGAGGATCAAGCGCTGGCCTTCACTGAGGCTCCGGTCAATATGGACGGGCTGATGCGGCAACGCTTCCGCTGGTCGTTCGGGATACTGCAGGCGATCTTTAAACATCGCGGAGCGATTGCTAATCGACGCGCGATGGGACTGTTCGCGCTGCCGAATACGCTGATCTTCCAGATTCTGCTTCCGCTGGTCTCGCCGCTGATCGACCTGATGTTTGTGGCTGGCGTGGTGAATTATTTTTACGACAAACACTTCCATCCCGAGACCGCCTCGGCGGCCAGCTTCGAGAAGCTGCTTGCGTTCTTCCTTGGGTTCCTGATTATCGACTTTGCGACCTCGGCACTGGCGTTTGCGCTGGAGCGAAAGCATCCGGCGAGCCGGGGCGACGGATGGTTGCTCTGGCACATCTGGATTCAGCGGTTCACCTATCGGCAGGTGTTTTCGATTGTGCTGTTCAAGACGATAAAGCGCGCCATCGACGGGAAACCCTTCAACTGGGACAAGCTGGAGCGTACGGCGAAGATGTCGGCGGATACGGAGAAGCTGACCGAGGCGGGGTGAGTGCGGGTTGCGTTGCTCTGATTTGCGCCGCGCTGTGCAAAGGACAGGCAACGGCCCGGGGCTAAAGGCCCCCGTTGCAGTGCGGCTTTCACTCGTGTCCTAAGTCGGAAGTTGTTGAAGTATAGGTCGGGCCTTCAGCCCTTGGTCTTTGTTTGGAACGTAACCCTAGGGCTACGCCCTAGGCTGGTATAGAGCGGGCCTTTGGCCCTTGTTTTTGTGCAGCAAAGTTTATTGTGCAGCGAATTAACGGCTCAGGACAATTCAACCACGACGAACTGCTTCCACTGCGCGCTACCGCGTAACATCAGTTAGTAAATGGTATAGACCGTGGCGCAGCGAGAAGAATACGGGGATTCTTCGCTGCGCTCAGAATGACAATCATTAAATTCAGAATGACAATCATCACAATTATCTATAGCGACAGGAGAACTGCTTTTAATTTGCGAGCGCAGCAAAGGGGAGGGCTGAGATTCCACCTTCGTGGGTGAGCAGGAAGGTCGTGAGGCCGAACTGATCGGTGCGGTAGAGGCGGGTGTGGGCGGCGATGAGGCTATTGAGGACCTCTGCGCGCGGGTGGCCAAAGGTGTTGTTGCGCCCGACCGAGATGATGGCGTACTGCGGCGCAACCTTTGCGAGGAAGTTGGGCGTGGTGGAGGTGCGGCTGCCGTGGTGACCCACCTTGAGCAGCGTGTCTGGGCCAAGCGGAAAGCCGCGTCCGCTGAGGCTGTTGTCGACCATCTCAAGCTCGCTGGGGGCTTCGGCATCGCCTTCGAGCAGGGCGGAAGACTGGCCGAAGACAAGACGCATGACAAGCGAGTCATTGTTATTGGGCGAGCCGGGATTGGCGTAAGCGGGCAAGGGAGAAAGTACCGAGATGTCGAGCGAGTCCCAGGGGAGCCGGTCGCCGGCGTGCAGGTGGCGGACGCGAATGCCTAGGCTGGCGGCCTCGTCGAGCAGCGCGCGGTATGGTTCGGAGTGAGGATCGGCGGAGACCCAGAGCTCGCGTGGGCGGAAGTTGCGCAGGATGGCGGACATTCCGCCCATGTGGTCGGAGTGGGCGTGGCTGAGGGCGACAACATCGAGACGGCGGATCTGGCGCGACCAGAGGTAGGGCGAGACGACCTGCTCGCCTACGTCGAAGGCTGCGGCACTGGCGGCAGCGTTTTCCGCGTTGGCTGCGGCGCCGGTCGGTCCGCCCGCGTCGATGAGCATGGTGCGACCGGTGGGCGAGACGACCAGCAGCGAATCGCCTTGGCCTATATCCAAGGCGGTGACTTCAAGCTGGCCGGGATGAACGGCGGGCGAGACCGGCCAGAGCACGATGGCGGCGACAAGAGGAAGAAGGACGAAGGCTAGCCAAGCCGTCGCGCACGATCGGCGAACCGCCCAGCAGCAGAGGGCCAAGCAGGCGACCGCTATTAGCGCGGGCAGTAGCCTTGGGCCGGGAACGCGGAGGTCGGCCGCTTGTAGGTGGCTGATGCGTCCGATGACGGTGGTGATTGTGTGCAGCAGGAGCGCAAGCGCGGAGCTGGGAATCGCGGCAATCCACGAGCTGACGAGCGAGGCGAGAAAGGTGATGAGGCCGAGCGGCGCAAGCACTCCGACCAGAGGAATGCTGAACATGTTTGCGGGGATTGCGAAGACGGTGGCTCGATGAAAGTAACGAGCCATGGGCAAGACCATGACGGCTTCGGCGATGAGGCCAATCAGCGCGAGTTGAGCGGCCCAGAGGACGAAGCGGATCAGTCGAGCGGGAAGAAAATAGGCCCATGCGCCGAGGAGGTTTGCGAAGGCTTCTCCCCAGACTCGAAGCTCGACGCGGAAGGCAGCGATGCGTGGTGGAACTGCGCTGTCTCGCCGAGTGCTGCGAAGATTCTTGGTGGCGCGCGCGTAGGGCAGAAAGCTGCGCTCGCCTAGCGGAATCGCAATGCCTGCGATGGCGACGATGGCGAGGAAGGTCATCTGGAAGCTGGCCTCAAAGAGAGCGCGCGGAGACCAGAGAAGGACGGCGAGGGCGGCGGCTCCAAGAGAGTTGAGGACGTTGCGCTCGCGGGAGAGAAGGCGCGCGAGGAGGAAGACGGTCGTCATCAGCAAAGCGCGCTGGACGGGAACGCCAAAGCCTGTGAGCAGCGCGTAGACGTAGGTGAGGGCTAGAGTCACAAGCGTCGCAAGCCAGTTGCCAAGGCGCAGGCTACGCGCGATCCAGAAGACTAGGCCCGCAAGCAGCGCTACGTGCATTCCCGAGACGACGAAGAGGTGAAAGGAGCCGGTGCGCTCGAAGCCGAGGCGTAGCTGGTGGTTGAGACTGGAACGGTCGCCAAAGAGCATGGCGTTCAGCATTCCGCCGTCCTCCGGCGAGAGGCGGAGCTGCGATGGAAGGCGGCGATTGGCGGGAGACCGGGCGTAGTCGAAGAGGCGCGCGGCGGCCCAGCTCTGCGCGGCGAAGATGCGGCACTGCACGGTTGCGGAGAAGGGCGGTGCGGCGGCGGTAAGCGGATGGAGCTTGGCGGCGGAAGTGCTGGCTGTGGCGGCGATGCCTTGGTCTAGGAGGTAGTCGGCGTTCTGCCACGCACCGGGATCGCGATAACGCTCCGGTGTGCGCAGGCGCAGAGGGATTTCGACGAGGTCTCCGCAGCGAAGCTGAGCTTGTGACGGCTGAATTTGTTGTGACGCTTGCGACTGAGTGCGGTTAGGGTTGGCGAAGAGCGTGGCGCGGACACCCCCCACGATAGGAATCATGCGATCTGTGTTGGGCGTGACGTCTTCGATGGAGGAGAGCGCGAGATCGAGCGAGGTATTGGGTTCGCCACTGGACTGCTCCCACTGGTCGAAGTTGCTGTCGCTATCGGAGTCTTCGCTGGATGCGATGCGCGGGGGCAAGGTGCGAATGCGGACGACTCGGCCTACGACGGTGCGGCTGAGACCATCGGCGTAGGCAAGCAGAGCGGTCTGCGGCGATGGAGCGGGCTCGATCTGCGCGGACCAAAGGCCGGCGACGATCCACAGTGTGGCGACAGGGAGAATGGCGAGGCGAAGGCTTCGGCGCAAAGCGAGCAGGGTCAACGCGACTAGCGCGAGCGAGGCGAGTAATAGAAGAATTGTGGGACGCGTGGGGGCTTCTGGGAGTTTGGCGAGGGATTCGCCGAGAGCAAAGCAGCACGCGGCGGCAAGCAGCGGAGCGCAACGAAACTGGAGCGGTTCGACCTGGGGAAAGCTGGGCCAGAGACGGCGCTCCCACGCCTCCCGCGCCTCGGGTTTGGAGCCATATTGGAAAATTGCAGGGATCTTTCGCAACAAGCCACCTGTCTTCCCTCACGATTGAACCACATCTGCGAAGAGACTTGCTCTCGTGGAAAAACATTTAGAGCAGATCTCCTATAGCGTAGAGTGTTGCGGCACGAGCGAAATGCGGGGATTCTTCGCTTCGCTCAGAATGACAATCTGATGTTGCGCAGACCTGGTCCGATGCGGGAAAAGCTGCACGGAAATCGGCACTTGATAACACCGGGGGCTTTTCACACGCGTCCTAAGTCAGAAGTTCGTTGAAGTATAGTTCGGGCCTTCAGCCCTTTGTCTTTGTACGGAACGTAACCCTAGGGCTGCGCCCTAGGCTGGTATAGAGCGGGCCTTTGGCCCTTGATTTTGTACAGCAAAGTTTTTGTGCAGCGCATTAGAGCGGTTTAGCAAATTGTTAGACCGCGGCGCGGCGAGAAAAATGCGGGGATTCTTCGCTTTGCTCAGAATGACAATCCATATTGGTCTGTACCAAGTCCGAAAATGCTCGAACGGCTCAGGACAATTCAACCACGACGAACTGCTTTCACTGTGCGCTACCGCGTAACGTCAGACATTTAAGAAAGGTCTGAACAAGTCCTCAGCATTCCCTCGGGGGCTAAAGCCCTATTGATTTTTCGCGGCTTACGCGGGACTAGAGCATTTTCAGTGATGCTGTAATGTATCGCACTGCGAGCAAAATGCGGGGATTCTTCGCTACGCTCAGAATGACAATATCATCCTACATTACAGCAACCATGAAAATGCTCTAAAGTTCCGCCCTTTCAAAACGAGGACTGTTGCAAAGATTTTTAGCGAGTGAGGATAGCGACGGTTTCGATGTGAGCGGTCTGGGGGAAGAGGTCGAAGAGGTGTAGCTCGTCGACGCGATAGCCGGAGGCGGCGAGCGTGGTGAGGTCGGCGGGCAATGTCTGTGGCGAGCAGGAGACGTAGACGAGCGTTGGCGCGTTGATGCGAGCCAGCAGGGCGCAGACCTCCGAGCCTGCTCCGGTGCGCGGCGGGTCGAGAATGATCAGGTCGGGACGCTCGCGGTCTAGGACGGCGACGCGGAGGAAGTCGAGCGTGGTGGCTTTGACGGCGTGCAGGTTGCGCAGTTTGGTTGCGGCCAGCGCAGTGGCGGCGGGCTCGGCGATCTCGACTGCGGTGACCTGGGCAAAGCCTACGGCAAGCGAGCGCGAGAAGAGTCCGACTCCGGCGTAGAGATCGAAGGCTAGCTGGCCGCTACGGTTTGCTGTGATCAGCGAGAGAAGCTCAGGAATAAGGTGGCGATTGACCTGAAAGAAGGCTCCGCGCGGAACCCAGTAGCTGGATTCTATTGTCGGGAATGATTTAAGGACAGACAAAGGCAAAGGCAAAGACGAAATGCGGGGATTCTTCGCTGCGCTCAGAATGACAACTTCATCCTCTATGACAGTTTCATCTTTGGTGGCAGCTTCACTCCTGGTGGCAGCTTCACTCCTGATGACAGCTTCACTCTTGGCGGGGACGAGGTAGTTTAATCCGGGACTGCCCCACTCGGGACCGGGGCGCGGCTGCTCGTTGCGGCGGCTGCGCTGTTTGGAGAGCGGAGGAAGCAGCGCGATCCCCGCGCCGGTGAGCTCCGGGACGCGGGTGCGGAGGGATTCGCAGAGCGCGTTGAAGTCGGTGGTGAGCTTTTTGGGCAGCGACTTCGCAGCGCAGCGCAAGTAGAGGGTGAGTTGCAGGCGCGACTCGTCGGCGGAGGTGAAGATTTCGAGCTGGTCCGGCGTCTGTCGGGGATCGCGCAACCAGACGCTGGCAGATTCGTTGAGCAGCGCGAGGAGGGCTTCGGTGGCGCGCCAGAGAATCGGCGCGGCGATGGGACACTCGTTGATCGCGAGGAAGATCGGAGTTGCTTGGTCCTTCGACTCAGAATTTTCGACTTCGGGATTGCGCAGGTAGCCTGCACGGAGCTGGCCTGCAACCTCGGCGAGCGTGAGGCGAATGCGATTGCGGTAGGCTAGCGGCGGCGACGAGTGGAGTTGAAGCTCCGGCAGCGCGAGACCCGCGGCGTCGAGCAGAGCTCGCAGACGAGCGGATTTCTCGGCGAGCTGCGTCGGGTAGGTGAGGTGCTGAAGCTGGCATCCGCCGCAGAGGCCAAAGTGCGCGCAGGCGGGTGCGGCACGGTCAGGATCGGCGCGGTCTTCGCAGTTGCGGATTGGGTTGTCGATGGGGAGGCTCATTTGTAGGATGCGTTTGGGCGGTTGCTAAAGGCGTTTTACGATCTGCTATGTGCGGTGAGGTTTGAGCTGTGAGCGGGGTCACTCCTGCGGCATGTAGAAGAGGCTGAGGCGAGGCAGCGAATGAGCTTCGAGCAGGCGCTTTTGTAGGAATTGCTGCTGCACCTGTTTGATCTGCACGGCCTGCATCTTGCCGCGATAGGGAGCCAATTCGCGCGCAGCCTGTTCGCGCAACGCGACGAGTTGATCTTCGGGCGCAGCGGTCAGCAGCGCGGCGAAGAGCTTCTCTTCGAGAACGGTAAGCGTGCGGTCGAGCGCTTCGAGATTCAAGGGAGCTGAGTCGAGCGAGGGAAAAGCAGATCCCTCCGCTACGCTGCGGGATGACAACAAAGAAAGATCGGCGGCGAGCTCGCGGAGGCGGATAGCGGTAACGCTGGCCGCAGCGTTTGCGGGTGCGGGGAGATTGGCTGCGGAGAGTAGCGCGGCGTTGCGCTCCAGATAGCGAGCGATGCGGTCGGACTCGAAACCAGATTCGCGCTGGGGCTTTGAATCGGCCTCGGACTGCGCGCCGATGGCTGCGTCCTTCGATTGCTCGACTGCTTCCAGCACGGCTTGCGCGCACCAGGCGAGGCCGTTGACCTTGCGCGGGCGGCGCGTACTGCGTTGCGTCTGCGCGGCTTGCTTGTCAAAGGCAGCGTCGATGCCGCGCAGCACGGCGTCGAGCGGAACGCCCGCCTCGCGCCAAGTCTCGATCAGCGCCCAGTCGAGCGTGGAGAGCATCAGCAGCGATCCGCGACGCTGCTGGAAGCGCATCTCGATCTCGGTGAAATAATTGAAGTAATTCATAAGGATAGCTGTGGGTTGTGAGTGATGAGTTGTGAGCGTTCGAGTTGCAAGGAAACGAAGGGGCCGGAAGATGCAGTCGAAATTATCCCGCTGGCTTCATATTACAGTTACTGGACGGATTCATCGGATATGTCTGCCCGCGTGGAATCGTCCAGACCGCGGATATACGCGCGGAACCAGACGGCCAGCTCCGCCTCCGACATCGCATCGTCCGCAATAGCCATCATTGCCGTGACGGATTCCTGATCGCTGGCGATCAAGCGGTAGCCGTGGTCGAGCAGGAAGACAAGCGCGACGACAAAGGCTGTGCGCTTGTTCCCATCCATAAACCCATGGTTGCGAGAGAGTCCGTAGGCGTATGCGCCGGCCAGATCGGCGAGGTCGGGAGCACCGTAGGCCGCCAGATTCTTTGGCCGAGCCAAGGCGGACAGGACCATGCCTATATCGCGTACGCCTGCCATGCCGCCATGTTCGGCCAACTGCTCCTCATGGATGGCCAGCACCGTTGCTTCCGAGATCCATCTCCAGCCGGTCGCGCTCACTTGGACAGTGCTCGCAGCACGTCCCGGCGCTCACTCATGACCTTGCGCGCCAATCCCATCTGGCGCTCGAAGTCAGGATCGTACGGAGTGATCCTGAAGCCCTCAGGCGATTCGGTGAGAAAGACCGAATCGCCCTTTGCGATCTTGAGGCGCGTCAGAACCTCTTTGGGCAGCACAATGCCCGCCGAACTGCCTACGGTCGTCACCTTGAGCTTCACCATGTCATCGCCTCGTTATAATGATTATAACAGAGGCCTGGGACGCTTTTGGCGGGTGAGCCACTGAGGAATTAGACAAAAAACTTTGGGTGCGTGAGAAGTTGGCGGTGGACCCACTCATCGCATGAGACAAATACGCGATGAATGGGGCACGGAGTCTTCACGAATTCAAAGACAAACGGTGAGTGGGCCAGCCCCCCATTCTTGTCCAACCCCCGCAAAAGTAAAATCATCCTGTCTAACTTTTGAGCCACAAAGGGTCCTTTGTGACCCACTGCGACGTAGCCGAATATTCTGAATTTCCGGCTAGGGATTTGGGATCGCCTGTGGTGACTCAATGTTGGGATCAGAGTCCTTGTTCGCCCAGTCGCGAGCCTCATCGAAACGGGCACGGGTCTTCCAGAAATATATCGCCCATTTATCCCCTATCTGGGCAAAGGTGCGCTTGGCCGTGGCGGCATCATTGAAGCCCCAGGCGAGCCGGGCAAAACTATTCATGTCGTAGTTGGTGGAGCCGTCCCTTTCGAGCAATACCTTGTGGCCGCGCTGGAGACGAGCCCAGTCAAGATGGCTGGCGCTTGCCCAGCCGAGGTGGCTAGCATCGCTATCGAGGGCGATAATGCCAATCTCGAAGTAGAAGAGGTCGCCTTTGGTACCACCGAATGAGTCTCCGATCTGTTTCGCAAATGCGGCGGTGTCTCCATCCTGACCGTACCATTTCGGCAGCAGGTAGGCGGCGTAGTTAAAGTAGAGCTGTAAGTCCTCTGGCTCAAACTTGATGGCTTGGGCAAAGAGCGCAGCGGCGCGCTGGCGATCCCAGCCCTGGTATCTGGCAACCGTTTGCATCATGGTGAACCACTGCGGACACATAGGGGTCAAGCTGGAAGCATCGTCGAGGACGGCCTTTCCCTCCGCCATACGGGTATTGAATAGGGCCCATGCCTCGGGGGTCACGGTGTCGGCGAAACCTGTCCCGCGAGCAGCCAAAGCATATCCAAGGTAGGCCCCAGCCAAGCCCACGTGTGCGGCCATGGATTGGGGACGTGCGGCTGTCCAGGCCTTCAGCTGTGCGATGTGGTCTTCGGGATTTGAACCGACGGGAGCCGAGAGCCCAAAGTAGAAATAATCCGACAACCATTGACCGCGAGCTACTCTAATCTTCTGAATGCAAATTGTATCTGCGAGGCGATCGAGCTCGTCATAGTTGCCGTGTGCCAGAAGGTCGGCGACATGAGCCTTTAGGCTCGATAGAGCAGTTCTGTATCCTTGTATTTTCGAGGAGTACGCGTCCGTTGCCAGTGGAATGGTTTGTGCGGTCGCCGGTGCTAGCGGTAGGACAAATCCAAGCGTGAGGATAAGAATCGCAGGAGTGTGGATCAATCGCATTTTATGGCCCCGTGAATGCGACCCCATTTTATACGGCACGCGGAGAGTATGGGAAAGAACCGCCTATTAATCTGACAGGTCCGACATCGTTTTGATCATATTTTAGTATCTAACACCAGATCTAAACCCACCGCCTTTCATTCCGGGAGCTGCCAGCATCTCCTCTTTGTCTCACTGCTCGTCGCAGCTATGAACCTGTGATGATGTTCTGCCGTCGGGCCCGATACATTTGGCGGCTGAAGTTCGCTAGATGTGAAGCATTTCATTTGGCTTCAGCTTAAACCCGCGAGCTTCAGGCGCAATCAAACCCACCAGCGCTTTCAGCCGGTGGTCGTTTAGCTTGTGCGCAACACTGGGGCCACAAAGGGTAAGTTTTGACCCACAACCGTTGCCCCTTGTTTTCAAGGGCTTTCATGGGTCAAAAGTCAGAGGATCAATTGATACATGAATTAAGGCTATGCCCGCGTATCGAGCGACGACTGGAGCATACCGGCATTTACGGCTGACGCAGCGACGTGCAGGAGTCGGAGTGCCGCTGGGGGGCGGAACATGCGACAATCGTAATTACCGAGCCATGCCTAATTCGCGAGACGTTTCACCCCTCGAAGTTTCCGCGCCAGTTGCATCGGTGCCAGCCGTTCCCACATCCGTGTCCGGCGTTCCGACGCCGGTCGAGATTACGCCCGCGCTGCTGAAGACGCACAGCATCACGCCGGACGAGTACGCCAGCATTGTGAAGAAGCTGGGACGCGTGCCGAGCCTGACTGAGCTGGGCATCTTCAGCGTCATGTGGAGCGAGCATTGCAGCTACAAGAGCAGCCGAGTCCACCTGAAGCGGTTGCCCACCAAGGGCGCGCGCACCAGCGGCCCCGGCTCTGTGGTGCAGGGACCGGGCGAGAACGCTGGGATTATCGACGTAGGCGACGGGTGGGCCTGCGCCTTCAAGATCGAGAGCCACAACCACCCCAGCTACATTGAGCCGCATCAGGGCGCGGCGACCGGTGTGGGCGGGATTCTGCGCGACATCTTTACGATGAACGCGCGACCGCTGGCGGTGATGGACTCGCTGCGCTTTGGCCCGCTGGACGAAGAAGAGAAGGACGAGACGCTGCGCGCGAGGAATCATGCGGTGGTGAACGGCGTCGTCTCTGGCGTTGCCAGCTACGGCAACTGTTTTGGCGTGCCGAATCTGGCCGGCGAGACGCGATTCGAGGAGTGTTACAGCGGCAATCCGCTGGTGAATGCCTTTGCGCTCGGGTTAGTGAAGACTGACGAGATCTTTTATGCCAAGGCTACGGGCGTGGGCAATCCGGTGATCTACGTTGGCGCAAAGACGGGGCGCGACGGGATTCATGGCGCGACGATGGCCAGCGAAGAATTTACCGAGGGCAGCGAGCAGAAGCGGCCCAACGTGCAGATGGGCGATCCATTTATGGAGAAGCTGCTGCTGGAGGCTTGTCTGGAGGCGATGGCGACTGGCGCCGTGCTGGGCATTCAGGACATGGGCGCGGCTGGGCTGACCTGCTCGACCTGCGAGATGGGCGCGAAGGGTGAGCTTGGGCTCACCATTGAACTGGATCTGGTGCCGCAGCGCGCGACGGGAATGACGGCGTACGAGATTATGCTGTCTGAATCGCAGGAGCGAATGCTTCTGGTCGCCGACAAAGGACGCGAGAGCGAGGTGCTGGACATCTTCGTCAAGTGGGGCCTGGACGCCTCCATCGTGGGCATTCTGACCGATGACGATACTATGCGCGTACTGCATCACGGCGAGCTGGTGGCGGAGATTCCGAATAAGGCGCTGACGGATGAGGCTCCGCTATACCATCGTCCGGTGGGCGTGTGGAAGTCTCCGGTGCCGATTGATCCTCCGGCGGCGGTTGTTGCCGAACTCAACAAACCGCGCGACTACACCGCGGATTTGAAGAAGCTGCTGGCGAGCGCCAACATTAGCGACAAGCGATGGGTCTTCGAGCAGTACGACTCAATGGTGCAATCGAACACCGTGCAGGGGCCCGGCAATGAGGCCGGTGTCATGCGCATCAAAACCGACGACGAGCCGTTCATTTCCAGCGGAGAAAAGCTCACCACACACAGCTCGCAACTCGCCACTAAGCTTGAGCGAGGGCTGGCGATGTCGCTGGCGGGAAATGGTCGGTGGAGCTATCTGGACCCCAAGCTGGGGGCGATGCACGCGGTGGCCGAGTCGGCGCGCAAGGTGGCCTGTACCGGGGCGACTCCGGTGGCAGCGACCAACTGCCTGAACTTTGGCAACCCGGAGAAGCCAGAGATTATGGCGCAGCTCTCGACGGCGATTGATGGTGTCGGCGAGGCTTGCACGGCGCTGGGTACGCCGATTACCGGCGGCAACGTTTCGCTGTACAACGAGACGCGCGGCGAGGGGATCTACCCGACGCCAGTGATCGGGATCGTAGGCATTCTCGACGACGTTACCAAGGCCGTGCCCAGCGGATTTCAACGCGGCGGCGAGAGGGTGATTCTGCTCTCAGCCAAGGCTGCTACGGGCCAGCCAGCCAACAAGCTGATCCAGCAATTTGGTTCGTCGGACTACGCCAAGACGATCTTGCACGAGTTCTGGGGCGCGCCGCCTCGGCTGGAGATTTCTGAAGAGGTCGAGCTGCACCGGTGCCTCGCTGCGCTGGTTGACGCCAGACTCATTACCTCGGCCAGCGACATTTCCGACGGCGGAATCAGCGTTGCGCTGGCGAAGAGCTGCTTCACCAAGGGCGTTGGCGCGGTTGTTAGCCTCGACCACTTTACCGGCGACACGCCAACCGTGGAACTCTTCAACGAAGAAGCCAGTGCAGTGCTGGTTACCTGCACCGACGAGACCTACGATGAACTCATCGAAGTCTGTGGCCGCTTTGCATTACTCACGGCGCGCGACATCGGCACTACTGGCGGTAAGATGCTGGACGTCTTTACGCCCAGCGGTTCGGCGATCTCCGAGTCGGTCGCGTCGCTACGCAAGGCGTGGGCCGATTCGTTAGAATTACAGCTTGCCAGTGAGGTGGTTCCGGCATGATTGACATCGACAACTTTAGGCGTGCCATCCAATGGCTGCGAAGAGGTCTTGCGGAGGCTCAGCACGAGCCAGTGAATCCTGTCGTGCAGTTGAGCCTGCTGCAAAGTTTTGAAGTAACGTATAACCTAGCTGAGGAGCTTTTGCGGCAGGTCTGCGTTGAATCCGTGCTCGGGTCGGACGCTACTTTCCTTAGTACTCGCGAGCTTATCTGGCAAGCTAGTGAAGAGGGACTCATGTTCGCGACCCGAAAGGAATGGGCTCAATATGGTTTGGCTCTCGAGTCGATGAGAGACGCGTGTATTCTTTCGACTGGAGAGAGCGTAAAGGAAAGCTTTCAACTTTTCTCGCAGTTCGTGCAAGTACTGGATTCGTTCGCCGATTCTCTTCAGGAAAGGCTTGCTTCCCATGTCTAGTGTGCGAGAAGGAATCTTGGCGGGGGAAATACGGGGATTCTTCGCTCCGTTCAGAATGACAAGCGCAGAGTGTTGTGGCGCTACAGAAGCAGATTCCTCCGCTTCGCTGCGGAATGACAAGCAAGAGATGGTCGATATGGATGTGGATGATACCGCACCCTTCGACAAGCTGCGTGAAGAGTGCGGGGTGATGGCGGTCTATGGGCATCCAGATGCCGCGCGCATGACTTATTGGGGGCTCTACTCGCTACAGCATCGCGGGCAGGAGTCGGCGGGGATTGCCTCGGCCGATGGACAAGACGTCAACGACATCAAGGGCATGGGGTTGGTCAGCGAGATATTTACCGACGACGTGCTGGCCAAGCTGCCCGGGCACATGGCCATCGGGCACACGCGCTACTCGACGACCGGCGACTCGGCGCTACTGAACGCGCAGCCAATCTCGGTTGAATCGACGCGCGGGCTGATCGCGATTGCGCACAACGGCAACCTGGTCAATCTGGGCAACTCCAAAGAGCGGCTGGAGCGCGATGGCGCGGTCTTTCAGACCACCTCCGACTCCGAGATCATTGTGCAACTGATTGCGCACTCGCACTGTGGCACGTTGGTCGATTGCATTGCCGAATCGCTGGCGCAGGTTGAGGGAGCCTTCTCCATCGTGATGATGACGCGCAATCGAATCTTTGCCGCGCGCGATCCGCACGGCTTCCGGCCCTTGTCGCTGGGGCGAATCGCCGGAGTCGACGGCGCGCCAGACACTTTTGTATTTGCCAGCGAGACCTGCGCGCTCGATCTGTTGCACGCGAAGTACGAGCGCGATGTGCAGCCGGGCGAGTTGGTCATGGTCAGCGAAGACGGCGTTACCAGCCGACGCTTTTCGCCCGAGACGACGCCGATCGCAAGCTGCATCTTTGAGCACGTCTACTTTGCGCGGCCCGATTCGCGCGTCTTTGGACGCTGGGTGCAACAGTCTCGCGACGAGATGGGACGGCAACTGGCGCGTGAGTCCGGCGTTCCGGCCGACATCGTCGTGCCCGTGCCGGACTCCGGCGTGACGGCGGCTATCGGCTACGCATCCGAGTCGGGGATTCCCTTCAACTTTGGCCTCATCCGCAACCACTATGTGGGGCGGACGTTCATCCAGCCCGAGCAGCGTGTGCGCGACTTCGGTGTGCGCATGAAGCTAAATCCGGCGCGCAGCCTGTTGGAGGGCAAGCGGATTATTTTGATCGATGACTCGATTATTCGCGGGACGACATCGCGCAAGATCGTGCGCATGTGCCGCGCGGCTGGTGCGACGGAAGTCCACATGCGCATCTCTTGTCCGCCGACAATTAGCCCGTGCTTCTACGGCGTCGATACGCCCTCGACCAAGGAGCTGATTGCGGCCAACAAGTCGGTCGATGAGATCTGTAAATTCATCGAGGCTGATTCGCTGGCCTACCTCTCGCTGGTCGGGCTGACACACTCCTGTACGCAGGGCGAGCCGGTCGAGGGACTCTCGCCTGCTAGCTTCTGCACGGCCTGCTACACGGGCGACTACCCGACGCAGTGGGTCGACGTGAACGACATCCTGCCCGCAACCGTGGGCGCTTAGGAAACCTCTGCAACAGTCGACGTTTTTTGGGCGGGCTCTGAACTGTGGGCTTGGGGTTCGGGAGAGAGATGACGGGCGGTTAGGGTTTGGGTATGCTCCGTCGGGGTTCTTCGACTGCGTGGCTCATGATAAAGCCGTGAGCCACGCTGCTCAGAATGACAGCTTTTTATAAACTGATGTTACGCAGTCCTGAGTCAGAAGTTCGTTGAAGTATAGTTCGGGCCTTCAGCCCTTTGTCTTTGTACGGAACGCAGCCCTAGGCCTTCGGCCTAGGCTGGTATAGAGCGGGCCTTTGGCCCTTGTTTTTGTGCAGCGAATTAACGGCTCAGGACAATAATGGCTTAGGACAATTCAACCACGACGAACTGATTCAACTGCGCGCTACCGCGTAACATCAGTTAACAACTTGTCTCGGAACTATAGGCTGACACGGCCTAGGTCTCTGACCGCGTAATTTTGTTCTTTCAGTTCACTCCCAGGTGCCCAAATGCGAGGCACCTGGGGCACCCGTAATTGGTACAACTTCAAGCGGTCAGAGACCTAGGAAGGGCCTGAACAAGTCCTTAGCATTCCCTCGGCGGCTAAAGCCGCATTGAAAACAGGCTGCTTACGGCGGGACTAAAGTCCCGCCCTTTCAAAACAAGGACTTGTGCAGAGATTTCCTAGTGGATTCGGTAGCTGAGTCCGAAGGAGAGGACCGGGTAGTAGCGCAGGCCGTTGAGGTCATTCTGTAGCTTGGCTTGTTCGGCTTGGACGTCGGACTGCTTGACCGGGCCGCAGTCGCTCTCTGGAGAGTTGGCGGCTGGGCAGCCGTTCCCAGTGAAGTTATAGGCGATGGTGGGCTGCGAGATGAATTCGACGCCAAGCTCGGATTGGAAGGTGAGGCGACCCTTCTTGGGAAGCATGTTGCCGGTGCCGATGGTCAGGCGTGGAGCCGTCTTGCCGCCAAGGGTGAGCAGGCCGCTGCCGGTCAGGGGATTTCTGGGGTCGCTGTAGTAGCTGGCATCGCCGAGAGAGATCGACTGACCGTTGGGGACCGAGAGCGTGGCGCTGAGATGGTTGTTGTTGTACATCGTCATGCCGCCACTGATGCGGAATCGTCCGTGGAAGGGAAAGAAATCGACTACGGTGGCTGCGTTCTGAAAGGTGAGAGTGCCGTTGATGTTGAGGTTGTCCTTGGTGATGGTGCTGGGTGAGTAGGAGAAGAAGGAGGCTCCGCTACGCAGATTGAGCCACTGGTGAATCAAGGGCGTGGCGACATCGAAGCCAATGCCAGCGACGCCGAACTTAACCGCAACGGCAAGACCGGAGAGAGGGATCGAGCTGGTGGTCTTGGTTGCTGGTTGGGTTGCAGTGGCGGCGGTTGCGCCAACGGCACGAGCTTCCGGGGCGTTGGAACTGGAGAAGGTGGAAGGAACAGAGGCAGCCGCGTAGAGAACCGGCGACAAGGTGCCGAGATCGGTCTGCTGGGCAGAAAGTGCGATAGGCGCAAGCGTCAGGATGGCAAGGATCGGAAGAGAACGGAGATTCATTGAGTACCTTTCGGTAATTGCAGGGCAGAAGCGAGTTAGAGGCTGCCGCTTAGTTCGATGCCACTTCATCGTGGCGTATGCACCTTGATAAATACTGGTGGAATGCAAAGATCGTAGCAGAGATGCGTTGGAATTGAGCATGAATTCTACGTTGCAGTTTATGACCAGTTCTGAATTGGTCTTTGGTGCTGGATTGTGAACTCTCGTGGCGGAACCCTCCGCGAGAGAGTTGGTTTTGAGTTGCAATAGTTTCAGATGCTATGAAAATCGGCGATTTGCTTCGGGACTTTAGACCAATTTGTTTGTCATTCCGTAGCAAAGCGAAGAAATTTGCATTTTTTCGCTCCACAACGCTCTACACCATTACCGAAAGATGATTATCCCGTCTACTCAGGCACGGCTGAAAAGCGCCAACGGCGCGCCCTATACCAGCATGGGGCGCAGCCCCATGAAGGCTCGGGAAGAAAAAGCTGAGGGCTGAAGGCACGATCTATAGGGTCACGCCCGCGCATCCGCTCGATTTTTGGACTTACGGCGTGCGTGCCGAAGCTAACGGCAGAATCATCTACCGAAAATGCTTTAGTGGCGCTGCTGCAAACGAGAACTTGGAAGGAGATTCTGTAGTAGTGATTTGAGTGGGCGAAGCGACTGTGCAGAAAGCAATTGGCGTTGAGCTGCCAATGCGCGTAGAAGGGACTGATGGAGATTTTGACGGCAAGTGAGATGAGCGCGGTGGATCGGCGGACGGCTGCGGAGTTCGGCGTGTCGCTGACGGCGTTGATGGAGAACGCCGGTGCGGCGGTGGCGCGCTTCTGTCTGCGGCAGCATCCGGCGGCTCGGCGCGTGGTGGTGCTGTGCGGCAAGGGAAACAATGGCGGGGACGGATTGGTTGCGGCGCGGCGGCTGGCGGCGGCGGGCATACGGGTTACGGCGCTGCTCGTAGGGCGCGAGGACGAGGTGCGGAGTGAAGCGGCACTGGCGCTAGCGCGTCTGAGAGCCGAGGCGGCGGAGGTTGTGATTCGAGCGGTTGTCGATGAGGCTTCGATGGCGGGCGCGCGCGAGGAGATTGCCTCGGCGGAGCTGCTTGTCGACGCGCTGGTGGGGACGGGATTCAAGCCGCCGCTGCGAGGGTTGGCGGTGGAGTTGTGCGCGGTGGTGGCGAAGAGCAAGGCCGCGGTGGTGGCGGTCGATCTGCCGAGTGGTTGGGATGCGGATTCGACGGATTTGGCGGTTGACGGAGCGTTTCGCGCCGACGCGGTGGTTACATTTACCGCGCCGAAGTTGGCGCATTGTTTTGGGCACTTGACTGGCGCGACGTTCGGGCCGGTGGTTGTTGCGGAGATTGGTTCGCCCGCGGAGGCTGTGACTTCGGCTGGTGGGTTGAGCTGGGCTGGCGCAGCGAAGGCGCTTGCCGAAGAACCGCGCGTGGTCGACGCGAACAAGGGACGCTTCGGGCATGTGGCGATTATCGGTGGAAGCTATGGGATGGCGGGGGCACCGTCGATGGCTTCGATGGCCGCGCTGCGGACTGGCGCGGGGTTGGTGACGGTGGTGGTGCCACGGGCTATTCTGCCGACTGTGGCGGCGTTTGCACCCGAATTAATGGTGCGTCAGGTGGAGAAGGCGGGGATTGAGAGCGGATTTTCAGCGGCGGCGTTGTCGGAGGAGCGACTGGAGAGGCTGCTGAAGGGCGCGAATGTGGTGGGGATTGGGCCGGGGCTTGGGCAGGTGATCGCAACGCAGGAGTTTGTGCGTGGCTTCGTCGAACGTGTGCGGTTGGGCGTGGTGGTTGATGCCGATGCGCTGAATGCCTTTGCGGGGCGCGCAGATTTGTTGAATGGTGACGGGCGTACGCTGGTGCTAACGCCGCATCCCGGCGAGATGGCTCGGCTGGTTGGGCTGACGGTTGCGGAGGTTGAGGCGGATCGCATTGGGCTGGCGCGACGATTCGCTATCGAACACAAGTTGACGCTGGTGCTAAAGGGTTGGAGGACGCTGGTGGCGCATCCCGATGGGCGGGTTGCGGTGAATACCAGCGGGAATCCGGCGATGGCTAAAGGGGGGAGTGGCGACATACTGACCGGTATGGTTGCGGCGATGCTGGCGCAGTTTCCGAGGGACGTGGCGAGGGCGGTGGATGCTGCGGTCTATTTGCATGGGCTGGCTGGAGACTTTGCCGCGCAGGCGATGGACGAGCATACGGTGCTGGCAACCGATACGCTGGCGCATCTGTCGCAGGCGTTTCGCTATCAGGTGAGGGATGGGGATGGGCTAACGTGGATCTGTGGGCTGCGCGGGGAAAAAGCTTAGGCCATGTATATAAATGACGGATGTTACGCAGTAGCGCGCAGTTCGACGGGGTTGAATTGTCCTGAGCCGAATTCGCTGCACCAAACCAAGGGCCAAAGGTCCGCTCTAATACGCGAAGGTTCGGGCACACACTTTTTGTGGATGATTTGTGGAAGGATCAAGATTTAAAACTGTGGACGGGCCACTTCCCCCCGCCCTAGAGCATTTTCAGTGATGCTGTAATGTATC
>Ga0182011_10000377_pt1 | contig 38785 bp, 41 predicted proteins | sample 711E1DmetaG_FD_120481 | JGI IMG/M metagenome (GOLD analysis project Ga0182011, IMG submission 120481) | Permafrost microbial communities from Stordalen Mire, Sweden - 711E1D metaG | ecosystem: Environmental > Terrestrial > Soil > Wetlands > Permafrost | place: Sweden: Stordalen | collected...
CGGGGGATGAAAGAGGCAGCAGTCGGCCCGCTCATGAAGATCCTCAGCGATCCAAACCCGAAGTCTCGCGAGAAAATTGTTAAACTGCTGGGGGAGATCGGTGGCCCGGATGCAACGAAAGCCTGTAAGCAGGCGCTCATGGACCGGGACCCCGGCGTTCGGTGGAGAGCTGTGCTTGCGTGCAGGAAATGCGGGGTACCCCGCCGTAATATTCCCCAGATCCTCGCAAACCGCCCCCGGACAACACCCAGTGCCTTCGGTGCTGCTGTCCTGAACCTTTTCTTCTTCGGTCTCGGGTATCAGTACATCGGGAAATGGTGGGGCAACCTGGTCTTTCTGTCCTACATGACCATCATGGTCCTTGTCCAGCTGAACTGGAACCTCGTCTTCCCGTTCATCTACATCTACCCGTTCACCGCGGTGAGTGCCGTTCAGACCTACTATGCGGTCAAACGCATGCCGGATATGTGAGGTGATACCGCGATGCCGTTTTTGGATATGTTCAAGGCAAAAAAACCCGATATTGAGAGCCTGGCCAGGAAAAAAAATATCCGGGGGTTGATCCGGGCTCTGAGATTCCGTGACGTTGACGTCCAGCTCGATGCGGCAAAAGCCCTCGGGTGTCTTGGCCCTGACGCAATCGGAGACCTCCTCACTGCCCTTAAGATTCGGGATAAAACGATAAAACTCGGGATTATCGGGGCCCTGGCCGAAATCCGGAGTCCGGAGACTATCGGGCCTCTCATTGCAACCCTCTCGGACGAGAACAGCGAAGTGCGGTGGCAGGCGGCCCTTGCATTGGGGGAGATTGGGGATCCCGCCGCAACCATGGCCCTGAAATCCATCCTCAGTGACCCGGACAAATATGTGCGGTACGCAAGCGCAACATCCCTGACCATGATCGGCTGGAAGCCGGGAGATGCTGATGAGAAGGCGCGCTATTTTGCCGCCATGCTGGAATGGAACGCAGTCAGGCAGATCGGCAGGCCTGCGGTCCAGGCCCTTGTCAGTCTGCTCGGTGACCGGGACAGTGCAGTCCGGATAAAGACCGTCGATATCCTGGGTGAAATGGGTGAGAAAGATGCAACACCGGCGCTCATGCAGTCACTGGGAGATGAGAACCGGGAAGTGCGGTGGAGTGCAGCTCTTGCAGCGCCGAAATGCTCTATACCTATGAAGGCGCTGCCACGGGGACTGTCACGGCGACCCCAGGCAATGAAAAATCCCTGGATTGCCGGTTTCTTAAACTTCCTCCTCCCGGGGCTCGGCTACGCGTACCTGGGCAAATGGTGGGGGACCATGATCTTCCAGATTGATGTGCTGACCACGGTCTGGCTCTTCCGGCTGGAAGGGGATGATAACTCGTATGCCGTGCTCCTGCCGATATACCTGCTGCTCGGTTTACATGCCTGGTACATCACCACAAAGATGCCCAAGGATCCACCATAAAAGCGCAGCTCACCGGGTATCCTGCCTGAAGGATCGCGGAGAATGTCCATTACTGGGAGACGGGAATTGAGAGACCCGGAGGTTTTTATGGCTGAAGATAGTCGGGGTTCTTTATCGGGGGATCCGACTGAGAAGATGCCGATGCACGCGGAGGATTTTCGTGTGCCGCCGGCGTGGTCAAGGGTGAATGCGGAGAGGGGAGATAGAGGAAAAACGATGGTCGCTTTGACTCTCCCCGGCAACCCGGCAGAATCGGGACGCGTTATGTCATTCCCATCGATGGGGGATACAACAACCCATCCCCCACAGGAAATACCAGCCGAAAAACGATATACCCGGAAATCAAGCCCCGTTTTTCAGGGTAATTTCCCGGATTTTCCAATCTCCAAAAAGGGAATTGTCCGTTAGGAAATGATTATCCGCTCACAATGAAATGATAAAAACAATGCGGGAACTCCGGACCATTTTCCTGATTCTGGTTTTGATTGCATGCATATTTTCGGACGGATGCGTGCAGTCATCAGGCAACAGTACGGTAAATACGACTGTTCCCCAAACGGTCGTTTCGATGCCAGACCCTGCGACGCCCGTCCCCACAACAATTGCAACGAGTGTTCCTTTTGAGGTCGTTACGATTATCCGTTATGTTTCCCCGCCCAGGAATGTAAAGGACACATACCTCCTGTTCACGCTGCAGGTTCCCGGTGAATGGAATGTCTCGACCTACCGGATGATGAACGCGGATACTTCTGATTACCGGACCGACCTTGTTGCAGGGAATGTGTTCTCTATCTATTCCTATTTCATCACCCCCAGCCGGGAACAGGATTACCGCAACAGGTTCCGGCAATGGATTCCGGCACCGGTAGAAACCACGGTGAGAATCAATAATATCAGGTACGACCGGTTTGAAAGCAGGGCTCATGGCAATACAAGTGTGGCCTACATCGCACGTACGAACAGCGCGAACGAACACGGGTATGCAAGCGTGCTGGTCTTTACTGCGCGTGACAGCAACCGGTTCGAGCTGGAGGATTTTGAAGCGGTAGTTTCATCGTTCCGGTATTTCAGCGCAAAATCTGCCAGCACCATACCGGGAGACGAAATCCCCGTTTATGACTTGTCGGGAAAGGCAGTATACCGCGGTCTGGACCCCAGGATTTTTAATAGCACTGGCGATGATATCTCCATTGCGGATTCCTCGGGAGATAGTTCTCAGGGAGGGGGTAAATCATGGGACGGGGGAGGAGGCGGGGGTCACTGCCCGTTCTGATGGGCCCGTGATTCCGGATAGATTTTTTCATGCGGGCGTTTTTTGTGTCCCTGGATTTTTCTTAAAGAGAATGTCCGGGATTTTTTTTCATAGATATGTACATTGCCATGGAAAAGAGAAAGGATCTTTTCAGATGAATACTTTAAAGTCCGTGCAACCTGTATTCAGACACCGGAAATTCCAGGTTGGTGCAGATTTTGCAACAATCAACGAGATTTATCTACTATCCTACTCTATGAGGACATACCTTGTTTGGGATTAAAAAACCGTATCAAGGAAAGGAGTTGGAAACTAAAATGACTACCAAAGAAAACGCAAAGGACATCAAAGCAAAAGATGATATCCGCAAAGCTAATTACGGCGTAAATGCGGATGAGGCAAAGGTCGACGCCAAGAACAAGCACGACCATGTTCCCTATGATCCAAAGGGCGACACCAAGAACCGGCAAAACACGGTACAGAGCCGTTAAACCGGATATGGGAGGCGAAGTTCCCGGTCACTATTCCCGGGGATCTTTTTACAGGGGTTTTTGACGGCGCAGGAACGATTTATCTGGCTGGAAATCCCAAAAAGACTCCCTGTGAGGTGGAAAAACCGCCCAGGGTTACGGACCCCCAGTCAGGAATGCAAAGTCTGTGCTAATGTCATTGTTGACCCGGCCAGATCATTCCTGTTCGGGGTTTTCTAGCATAAAAAAGCCCGACGATCCAGTAGTAGGGGCAGATCCATCGTGCCCAGTAATTGCAGTATCGACTCATACCGGTAGATTATCATGGTGCATAATGAAAATGGCGTTGAGTGAAATTTTTTTGTACGTACCATGTTTCGTGAGGATGATTCCTGTACGGATCCTTTGAAAATATTCCCACAGCGAGTTCAGTATTTTTTTAAAGAAAGTCAAAGCAGACTTCACTAAACTTTGTCTTTTTGTGTTATCGTCTGAAAGAACGCATTAATCGTACTGTCATTAATTCTAAAAAGAATAATTTATTTTGTATTGAGCCTGAGGAGCTACTTCAACTCTCTCAACCTGATATCACCGATAATATCCAAATTTGTATTAAGGATAACTTTTGCCTCCCACGCAATAGCACCAATTCTCTTTGCTCGTGCTTTTACATTCCGTTGATCTTTTGCAGATAGATCTGAGGGTTCATCAGTAATAGCTGATATTACCTGGACAAGTATTTTACTCTCTTTACTATGCGCTTCGATGTTCGCTGAACCCAATGTATGAGTATCCCATTTATCGATAGTGAAACCTTTTCCTTTAAAAAATTCGACAGTATATCCCTCTCCAGCTTTTCCTATTTCATGTGGTGTTGGCATTAAGTTGTCCCTCCAAATTCTGTGATTTACTTCAATGCAACTAAGCGGCAATCATCTATAAATAATATGCTATAATAACCGTTAAAAAAACGCTTTTTCATACGTTTTTGTTATGAGGCGTATTTTGCACTATACAATTTTGATTTACGGCAGCGAAAAAAAATCCACCAATGCTTTAAACCCATAATAGCAGATTTTTGATTTTAATTGCATCCAAAGGAGAGACGTAACCGTTTCGTGTTTCGCCCAGATCTTTTCCAAACTCTGTAGCTGCCGACAACTTGACAGAACCGCCTTGTGCATTCCCGGGTCATTTACTCCGTCATTGAAGGTCTGGACTTTTGTAAAAAGACAAAGTTCACTTTTACTTTCCTTAAAAATTTTACGATTTTTCCGGAAACTTTTCCGGAAATTATGGGGATCTTTTCCAAAACATAACCGGATCGCGATTAAAATTTTCCTACCGGGATCGTTTGTGCGATCTGGAAACCGGAAATGTCCATGAGAAATGGTCATTCACACCGGCGGATCGCATACAAAAGTTTCAGGCAGCGACTGTTTTTGCGGTTGTAAATTATGAATTGTTGCAAATTTTGCAAAAACAGGGTAGTAGTATATACCTTTCCGCTGCACGAAAGGTTGCTCTGATGAGGCATTTCAAAAAAATCGTGGCAGGAAACGGAGTTGAAATCATAATGAGCGATAAACCAATTTTGAACGATGGCGCGTCGGTTACCGAGTTTGACGCTGAAAACATACAGACTGACAAAGAAAAAAGAAGGGACGGGATATCCGAGAAAGATATCCGCAAAGCATCCGGGGGCATGAACCATGCTTCCCCGGGTCCAAAGAGTGCCCCCCGCACCATGAAGGATGCAGTGCAGGAACATTAAATCAGGAGCGGAAGACTGTGGTGAACCCTGAGGAATTCCTGACCATCGCACTGATTGATGATACACATACCACGGATACTCGTGCGGGAAATGCTCTGCGCCGGATACTTGACGGATTGCAGGAATACGGCATCAGGATCACCGACATCGGCTCATCCGATGATGCACACAATACGCTTGCCAGCCTTCCTGAAGCGGACTGTATTTTCATCAACTGGAACCTTGGCGGGGACACGCCAGAGCGGCACATGGCGACAGCAGGGGTCATCCAGGAGATCCGGAAGAGGAACGAAGATATCCCGATCTTCCTGATGGGAGAACCGGGAAAAGAATCCGCAACAACCCTGACGATCGATATGATCCGGGAGGTCAGTGAATATGTCTGGGTCCTTGAGGATTCACCGGAATTCATCGCGGGACGGATAAGGGCCGCTTCGAAACGGTACCGGGATCTTCTCCTCCCGCCGTTCTTTGGCCCGCTGGTAAAATTCTCGCAGGACTTCGAATATTCCTGGCATACTCCCGGTCATGCCGGCGGGACCGCGTTCCGGAAATCTGCCCCCGGGCGAGAGTTCTACGACTTCTTCGGGGAGCAGGTGTTCAGGTCTGATCTCTCCATCTCGGTTGGCGAGCTGGGCTCCCTCCTCGATCACTCAGGTTCGATCGGCGATGCCGAGAAGTATGCCGCAAAAGTTTTCGGGGCTGACCGTACGTATTTCGTGACCAACGGCACATCCACGGCAAACAAGGTCGTCTTCATGGGTTGCGTCACGGCCGGGGATATCGTCCTCGTTGACAGGAACTGCCACAAGTCGATAGAGCACGCCGTCACGATGACCCATTCCCTGCCGGTGTATCTCCTTCCGACACGGAACCGGTACGGGATCATCGGCCCGATCCACCCGGACGAGATGCTGCCGGAGACGGTAGCGGCAAAGATCGCAGCAAGCCCGCTGACCCGGTCAGTAAAAAAGCCGGATGTGGCACTCGCGGTTGTCACCAATTCGACCTACGATGGTCTCTGTTATCGTGCCACCCGGGTCGAAGAACTGCTCGGGAAGAGTGTCGATCGCATCCATTTCGATGAGGCATGGTTCGCGTATGCCCGGTTCAATCCCCTGTACCGCGACCGTTTCGCGATGCGAAAGGAGACACAACAACCCGGGGGTCCCACCGTATTTGCAACACAGTCAACGCATAAGCTTCTCGCAGCGTTCTCCCAGGCGTCCATGGTTCATGTGAGGAACGGACGGTCTCCGGTAGAGCACGAACGGTTCAACGAGGCATTTATGATGCATACCTCGACATCCCCGTTCTACCCGATCATCGCCTCGCTTGATGTTTCTTCAAAAATGATGGAGGGGCCGTCGGGTATTATCCTGACAACCGACTGTATCGACGAAGCTATCCGGTTCCGCAGGATCATGGCAAGGATCGCACGGGAACTCGGGAGCGGAAAAGAAAAAGGATCGAAAGACTGGTGGTTCGGCATATGGCAGCCCGATACCATCCGTGATCCGGCGACCGGAAACACCCTGCCCTTTGCCGATGCTCCGCATGACCTGCTGAGGGATGAACCTTCCTGCTGGGTCCTGCACCCTGAAGATACGTGGCACGGTTTTACCGGGATCGAAGACGGTTACTGCTTGCTCGACCCGATCAAGGTCACCATCCTGACCCCGGGAGTAACAGCCGATGGTTCTCTCGATGTATGGGGAATCCCGGCAGCCCTCCTGGTAAAATTCCTCGATACCCGGGGGATCATCAACGAAAAGTCCGGGGATTACAACATCCTGTTCCTCTTCTCGATGGGGATTACCAAGGGAAAGTGGGGGACGCTCGTATCGGAGCTCTTTGAGTTCAAACGCCATTACGATGAGAATTCCCCGCTTGATGAGATCTTCCCCGATCTCACAACACAATATCCCGGACGGTACAGGAAGATGACCCTTCAGGACCTCGTATCGGAGATGCATGCGTTCATGCGGGAAAACGGTCAGGGGATTTTGCTTGAGAAGGCATACGGACTGCTGCCAGAACCGGTCATGACATTTGCTGAAGCGTATAAACACCTCGTAAAAGGCAGGGTTGAACAAGTGCCGGTCGCGAAGATGGGGGGTCGGATCGTTGCTACGGGGGTTGTCCCGTATCCTCCGGGTATTCCATTACTCCTCCCGGGTGAACGGACAGGCAACATTGACGGACCGGTACTTCAGTACCTGCTGGCATTGCAGAATTTCGATGTGAGGTTCCCCGGTTTTGCCCACGATACCCATGGTGTCGAGTGCGTGAACGGGGAGTACAGGATTTTTTGTATTAAGGAGAATTTATGACCGAAGATAATGGAGTGACAACCAAAAACGCCGTCGGAACAAAAAAACCCGTCAGCATAAAGATACTGGGCGTTTTTGCCCTCGCGATGATCAACGTCGCCGCGGTGCTCAGCATCAGGAATTTCCCCTCGATGGCAGAGTTCGGCTGGTCGAGTATCGGGTGGTACCTCATCGGGACGATCCTGTTCCTCATCCCAATCTCACTTGCCGGTGCTGAACTTGCCACCGGGTGGCCCGAAGGGGGAGGTGTCTATGCCTGGGTTAAGCAGGCCTTCGGCGAAAAAGGCGGATTTATCGCGATCTTCTGCGACTGGTCCAACAACCTTGTCTGGTTCCCGACAGTGCTTGCCTTCATCGCCTCGACTCTTGCCTTCGTGATCACGCCGGACCTCGCAAACAATCCTGTCTATATGCTCAGCGTGATGATGATCGTGTTCTGGGGTACTACGGTAGTCGCCTATTTTGGACCCGACGTTACTGCAAAATTCTCCAATGTCGGCGTGATCCTGGGGAGTCTCGTCCCGATTGGCATCATCATCCTTTTTTCGGTCTGGTGGGTAATTACCGGGGTCGCAATAGCGCTTCCCGCTTTTTCGCCAGGTGCAATGATCCCGGAAATCGACTTCTCAACATTGTCATTTTTCGCAACCATCATTCTCATGTTTGCCGGGATGGAAATGGCCGGGTTCCATGCGCTTGAAACGAAAAATCCCCAGAAAGACTACCCGAAAGCGATTGCATTCTCAGCACTCGTCATCTTTCTCTGTTCGGTCCTCGGGACTCTTGCCATCGCGTTCGTCATCCCGACCGCGAAGCTCAGCCTCGCCTCCGGTGTCATGCAGGCAATCCAGTACTTCTTTGAGGCAGTGAATCTCCCGTGGCTTGTTGCCCCGATGGCCGTCCTGGTAACGATTGGCGGAGTGATCCTTCTTGCTGCCTGGCTCATCGGCCCGGCAAAAGGTCTTGGCGTTGTGGCCCTGGACGGGAATATGCCCCCGATGTTCAATCGTCACAACAAGTATGGATCGCCCGTTGGCATTCTTGTCACCCAGGCGCTCATCGGTTCTGCAATCTCGCTCCTGTATGTCATTTTGCCCTCGGTCAACCAGGCGTACTGGATCATGTCGGCAATGACCGTCGAATTGCTCTGTATCATGTATGTGCTGATCTTTGCCGCCCTGATCAAGCTCCGGTACAGCAAGCCCGACCAGCCACGGCCTTTTAAGATCCCCGGCGGAATAGCAGGGATCTGGATTGTCGGGGGTCTTGGAGGAATCGGCGTTATATTCGCATTTATTGTTGGTCTGATCCCCCCAGCGATCTTCCCGAATACTCCTCTCTATGTCGGGTCAGTGCTGATCGGGACATTCCTGCTTGCAGTGCCGCCCCTCGTCTTCATGAGATTCAAAAAACCGTCGTGGGCCATACCCGAAGACCAAGGAGATAATCTATAATGATGAACAATCAGATACCTGACATTCATATCATGCTTGCTGTCCTGATATCGCAGGAGGAAGAGTTTGTGGCACGAGAGCGAAGAGCATTCCGGAACAAGATCAACACGGGGAGATTCGTATGACGAACGGGATAGAGGTTATAACGGTTATCGAGGGCATTCTCATAATGATGCTCGGTGCCGGCATCTATGTTGCATTACCTATGCTCATAACAGGTTTACTGGGAGCGGTTTTCCTCATAACGGGCATGGTTGTTATTGTTAAAGGGTTTTTCAAAAAGTTCAGGAATCCTTAACCTGGCGGTACTTCTTTTTTGCCCGGGCCGGGCAACCCGTGCCGGAACGATGCAGTATCCGAAAATCTGGTCCGGAAATTTTTTTTAATTCCGAAAACTTTTCCTAAAAATTCCTGGAAAACTTTTCAGAATTTTCCGGAAAAATTCTCTTGCATTTTTCCCGGGCGCAGGCACCGGGCAGGGCAACTATGAACCGTGATTCTGATATTATCAGGCTCGGGGATGACGGGGATTGGGAATGCGCGGAATAATGTATTAAAAAAACGATGGCACATCCAGACACCATTTTCCACCAGATGACCCGCTGAAGGTCATATAACCGGACAAAATCGCTGTTTCTGATTATTGAAAAGAATCATAAGACCTATATGGACAGTTCCCATGGTGGTAATAACCAAGTGAAATCATGGGAATCAAAACATTATCGGATTGTAAGCAATGTCCGCACCTGACGCAATGTGATGCCCATATTTCGAATGGTACTCACCGACACAAGGAAAGACCGGATCCCTGTGAACTGGTTTTAAACCCGGATAACGCGGGTTAACATTTTTAACCATCAGCAGTGGGGTTATAAAAAATCCTTCCGGTTCCACCGCCTCCTGCCGCATCCGGGTGAGATGAGATACAAAACAGTTCCGGCGGACGTTGGTCCTTTGCATACGTTTATCCTGAGGCCCGTACAGTGTTCTGAATGAAACCGGTCTATATACAGGGCCTCCCGCCCAGTCCCGGCCCCGAAGCGATCGCTTCCGCAATCAGAAATATCATCCTGGAAGCCACGGACAATCTCTCGTGGCTTCGTGAAGGTGAAACGGTCCTCCTCAAGCCCGCGCTGAACTCCCCGGATTCCTACCCGTCTACCACCCATCCGTTCGCAGTCAGCATCACGGCAGAGCTCCTTGCCGAACGCGGTGCAAAGGTCGTGATCGGGGACCAGTCCGGGATAGAGCATGTCCTCCACCATCCCGGCGGCGTCCTGCACGGCCGGACTCTCGATAACTACGCCCGGTCGGGCATGGGTAACGGGAGCGACTCCCGGTTCGTGAGTTTCGAGGAAGGCGGGTGGGACGAGGGATTTTATCGCCATTCTTCGGAAAACACCGGATCGTGGCGTAACGGGTTTTTTATCACGTCGTGGGTAAAGAAGACCGATCATATCATCAGCCTGCCCCGGGTGAGTACCCACAGCCAGGCTGGGGCAACGCTCGGCCTCAAGAGCATGGTGGGGATACTGCGGGAGGACAGCAGGATGGAGTTCCATGCAAACGGCCCCTATAACGTGTTCATCACCCGGGCTGCACGGGGAAGCACGCTTATGTCCGCTGATGACGGGACCGGTACATTCTTCGAGAAGATCGTGGAGATCAGCGACGCGATCAGCGACAAGCTCCGGCTCACGCTCTCCGTTGCAACGGAGGTCCAGGCATCATTTGGCCCGGACCGGTATGGCATCCGGGCAGGTCCGGTTGCCCTTGGGCGGGGATATGTGGTGCAGCTGGATCCACCTCTCGTTTTTGGCAGCACCGACCAGATCGCGGCCGAAGCAACGGCCCTTGCCGTGCTGAAGGATGCACGGCAGTCCCTGCCATTTTTCCCGCGTCTTGCCCAGCGCGTTGTGCTCTTTTGGAACCCCCATGTCCAGGGTCTTGACCGGACACCCGTCCGCGAGCACCCGTACATCCGGCACGGGATGAAGATCGGACTTGGCCAGATGCCGGGCGAACTGGTGTTCGAGGGTGTGCCCGGACCGGTTCAGGAACGATTGCGCGGACTACTCGCGTGATTAAAAAAATCCCGGGTTTTTTATTTCCGGTCCCTCACTTTCACTCCCCAAACCCCGGCTTTATCCCATTTTGCCCGGACCTTTCTGTACAAAAAATGCCCGTCCGAGAACACCGCCGGTATTCCAATACCACCGAAGAGAAGGAGCACCTTGCCCGGCGGGCCTGTCCGGTCTGCGGCCGCGAGCGGTCAGCGTTCCCTGCCGGAGGGGATGCCATCTGCTGCCAGCCCTCGTGCAGCTCGATATACTGGCGGGAAGAGCGGCCCACGGTGGGCCAGATGCGGCGGCTTGTCCTTCTGGAGCAGGAGGGGAAATGTGCCCGGTGCGGGAAGGAGATTAAGGAATCGCATGCCGCGGAAGGCCGGCACCCGGTGCATTCCTGTATTCTGGATCATATCCGGCCGCTTGCCATGGGTGGGGACCAGTGGGATGTGCACAATCTCCAGGTGCTCTGTGCACGGTGCAACCGGATCAAGACCGCCCGGGATATAGGGGCGATCGCACGGTGGAAACACTACGAGCTGCGGGGACTGGCCCGGCCGGAGGACCAGTCCTGGCTGGATGCTGAGCCCGGGAAACCGACAGACATGATTTAATCAGCCATGCAGCATAACCTGTCAGGTCTGCAGGTATTGTTATGCTCCTGGAACACCTTGAACATCATAACCAGAAACTTCTCCCCCTGCGGGAATTTTATATACGCATGATCCTGTTCGGGCACTCCTGTCCGTGGGAATCATCCTGTTCTCCCTCGTTATAGATATGGTGGGCTACATATCCCTGGAGGGTATGGACATAGTCGATGCATTCCTCAATGCAGCGATGCTCATGGGGGGATGGGACCGGTCAGTACGGTACATACCGATGGCGGGAAGATCTTCGCAGGATGCTGTGCAATGTATTGCGGTTTTATACTGCTCTCTTCCGTTGCGATCTTCTTAACGCCGATATTCCACCGCTTTCTCCATCACTTTCACCTGGAACTGAAGAAATAGCCGGACCCGCCGAATTCTCCCTCCCGGGAAAAATTCTCCCTGGAGATTAGCCGGTTTATCAGCACAATCCCAATTACTAAATATAAACAGGAAATAAAGGGAATCTAGGGATGAAACCACAGAAAAACCAGCGTGGCTCAGGATTGCAGCTGCAGGAATACCCGGGTGTATGATCGGAGGCCTCCTCTTCCTTATTGCAGTCCTCATCATCGGCGTGATAAACGATCGTATGGGGATGGCAATTCCCATCAACCTGCGCATAGCAGAGAATATCTGGAGTTCAGTTCTCCTGGTTATCTTTATCGGTTTCTCCATAGCCGGGTTGTGGTGGAAAGTTGAGACTACGCCGCCGTCCGAGCCGGGAGACCCCGCTCCCGGGCTTCCTGATGAGTGATTAAGGGAATTTTAAAAAACGAATTTTACCCTTTTTTGGGATACCTGAACGGATGCTCCGCGTCAGAAACCCCGTTTTCCGCCCCGGGATCTCCGGGAAGTGATTTTTGGGTACTATCGCAATGTTTTTCGCCATGGGATGCAGTATCATCAATCTGACGCGGTTTCCTGAATGCAGGAGACCGGGACTGGAGGATGAATGGCAGAAGAACTGCAGATAGAAAAGGATCTGGTTGAGGACCTGCTTAGCCGTCTCTCGGGAAAAGGAAAGAAAGGCAGGGAAGCAGCAATAGAAGCGCTGGCAGTGAGCACGGAAGACGACGACTGGAGGCCAGACGAGCTGATAAAGCAGGGCGGGATTGAGATCATCAGGGACCTGCTCGGGGACAAGAACCAGCATATTGTTCTTTCTGCCCTGGAAATTATTATCGCCATTGCCGCATTAGGTCATGAAGAAGCGCTTGTGAGCGACGGGGTAATCGCGGTCCTTGATACCATGCAGGACAGCAGGAACCCCGCGATCCGGGAGAGGGTACGGGAAGCACTGGAAATCCTCCAGCCTGAGGTGGATGAGGTAGTCACGTCTAAACCCCAGGACGATTATTAAATCCCTGTTCGTGGAAGGTATGGGGAATATCGTGCGGGTCAGGTGTCCCGCCGGATCATCCCGTGACCGGCCCCGTTGGTACGTTCCGTTGTTTTATAATAGCAGGAGTAAAGATGCATCCACCGGAGGAGACGGATTTGAGCGTTTTCCGGTTTGATAAAACCTCTGCGCCGACCCCGGACCAGTACGAGCGGTATATGATCGGGGAAATCGAGAGGAAGTACTTCGGTCCAGGGGGACAGATAGTGCTTATCGAATACCCTGAAGCCGTGTACCTCAGGGACGACCGGGAACATATCGGGATCCTCTACACCGGATCCAAGGACAGGCAGAAGGCTCATAAAGAGGTGACACGGCTGATGGCCCGGCACGACCATGAAGGTCTTACCTCAACAGGAAATGCATAAAAACCTGAAGGTTCGGGTATTCCCAGACATCAGATTCCCTTTTTTCTCGTCAACTACGATCTCTGTCTATATGTTTACTGTTCCATCGGAGATCATTTATAACAATTCATTCAGCAGGTTCTTCCGGATCACCCGTTTGATCGACCGTGCAGCGGATTGCAGATCAAAGCCCGATCCGGGTTGCAGACTGGCAGCAGGAGTCTTCCCTGTACGCGGATGGTATTCTCACAAGTTCATTCCTGCTTCATATCCGGCTGCTATTGCAGATCCTGAAACGAGCGGACCGGATGGAGATAGAAACGCTCGTGGAAGTACCGGCCGATGTATCGCACCCGGCCGGGCCGGTCCGACCGGATTGTTGATCAAATACATTATGCTTCTCTTTTTCCTGATCCCATGAAAATATCAGATTGGCAGTAGTACCCGGGTATAAGCAATGACCCGCTACCTGATCGATATCCGCATGATGGGTTCCGTGAAGCAGCAGATCCGCTCGCTGAGCAATCACCTGGAGGAGAAATTTCGCCTCGGGACCAGACTGGTGGTCCCGCATATCACGCTGGCCGGGCCTTTTTCAACGAACGATGAAGAAAAACTCATAAAAGATTTCACCCGGATATGCATGGATCAGAAGACGGTCCCGAAATATGAGGTCGGCGGTTACGGGTTTTTTGACGAAACCCGGGTTGTTTTTATCACGATTACCCCTGACGAAACCTTAAAACAATTCCGGTATCAGCTGTCCCGGACAATCTCCCCATACTGCTCGCTGCGGGATTATGACCTGGATTCTGCCGAAGCATTCAGGTTCCACGCAACGCTCGCCATGAAACTGGACTGGCTCACCTTCCGGAGAATACAATGGTATTTCCGCAAACAGGAGAGTGTCATCTACCGGCACCATCCGATCCGGGCAACCTTGCTCCGGAATGCAAAAATTCTCTGCGAATATGATTTTATCCAGGGGAGGATGCTGAGCCCGGCACAGGCACGGAGCAGGGCGACACTGAAGCGCGATTTTGATATTCTCAGGTTATGGGATTATGGGGGCGGGGAATGAGCATGTGGTCCTTTTGCAGTTTCTTTGGGACCGGATAAGCTGGCAGGCCGCAGATTTGCCCCTGTGCCGGGGACGGTGTTTTATTTTTTATCTGCACCCTGATGAGATTCCCCCGGTTCCGCCGGCCGGGCATTGAGTGCTTCCATCTTCCTGTTGGCTTCAGACAACTCGCGGTTCTTTTTCAGGATCTGATCATCATAAAGGCGCATCTGTTCCACGATAGTACCGACAACAAATCCCACAATGAGCATCACGATGGCCCGCTTCAGGGCATCCGGGGAGAGCAGCCCGGTAAGCATAACGTGACCGTTACGTGGAGGCTGCCAAAGAGCAGCGCTGCCCAAATGGCCTTCCTCCCGTACCACAGGCCCGCGATGACAATAATAAAGTAAAAAAACTGCATGGAGACAATGGTGATACCCAGATAGTAATGGACAACGAATTCGAGGTCCAGGCCGAACAGGACCAGGATAATGAACACCAGCGGGTGGGGCCGGTTAAAAGACTGCCAGAAGGATTCTCCTGCCGAACTTTGATCCACCATCACACCTCAGTTTTATAAAAGATAATTGGATGAAGGTGCAGATAATAATCATGCTCCCGGATAGCCAAGATCCATCAAATCATTTTTCAGGTCCTCAAGAGACAATGGCTGATAAAATTCGCGGGAAAACCCGGTGAGAAAACGGGTAAACAGTAAAGGGAATTCATTCGGCCGGCTGTGAAAAATAGGGAGTAAAAACAGGATAAATGCATTTTTTATCACGGCATCGCCGTATAAATCCGGCCGGTCCCTGGAGAGTTGCAGGAATTCTTTCCATGCATCCTCCAGGTCATATTCCCGACAAACCCATGAAAAATGTTCGGATGACAGGTAAGCTTCGGGAGACAAGGTAAATAACCGTTCAGCCACCTGCCCGATTGTTTTTTCGTATCCTTATGCATCAGAACCTTTCCTTTTTTGCCGGGACCGATGCGGTTCTTGTTCTATCATGTGATGAAAAGAAACCGTCAGGGTTCAGCGACTTCGGCGAGGTCTTCAGAAGTCGAAGGACGGTTTAGACCGTCCTTCTTCTTTCAGGGGTTTTAATAAACATCTCTGACATCGACAACGAGAAGAAACCCTCAGGTTTCCACCGTTATGATCGACACGGGACAGAGATCTGCGGCCTCGTTCACACAGGCCTCAAGATCTTCCGGGGCAGTGCCTTCTGCAATATTGCCATTGAGCCGGAATTTTTCGACAACCTTACTGAAGTGATCGCCCGGGTTCTCCTCAAAGAATGCCGGGCACGTCTCCCAGCAGGTACCACAACTGGTGCATTCATTTCTGTCAATTGTAACCTTCACACAACCACCCGTCTTAGGAGATCGTATCACCGGTTCCCGATCAGTTGTCCGCCATCCGGGTCTCCTGGAGTGGAACCATTCGGTACTGGTAAATGATCTGGCGCATGTCCTGCATGTTCATCTTCTCGATAAGGAGTTTATTCTCCTTGAGCTTTCTTAAGGCATAGCGTACAGTCCTCGGGGAGCAGTGTAATTTATTCACGATATCCTTATGGGTCATTGCACCTTCCTTACTGAGTATCTTAAGTACGCTTTTTGATGATGATGGTAACGGAATCATAACACTCCCGGGTTATTTTGGGAACAGTTCAGCTGCAGCTTGCCCCGCAGCACACCTTCGGTCCCTGGTCAGATTCTTCCTTGTCTTCAAGGGTATGCGCAAGTGTTTTTTCGACAAAATCCTCGAACGTATCTATCTCTCCCTGGTTTTCAACACTATGCACATTTGATACATCCGGGTTGACAACAATGAGGACGCTGCCACCCTCATTCCTGCTTGTGATGAATTTTCTCGCATAATGCGTTTGATGCAGGGTTTGCTGCTTCTTGGGGATCTGTACAGTAATCACCAAGGGGGTCTCCAGGTGCTGTGCATCAATAGAAACCTCGTGTTCCTGCTGAAATTTTGTCACTTGGTCCCGTGTTGGATTTAACATATCCAGCATACTGTTCTCACCCGGTATTCCAGTCATTCTCAGTGAAACACACAGATCGACTCAGGCACCCGGATAAGGAGTGCAAGGCTCTCGGTAATACTGAATTCAAACGCGTCCCCGGCCGGTCCGTTGAAACCGATGCTCATGTCCTGTCCGATCACGAGCGAACAGTACTGGCGGCCGGATGCGAGCAGGACGCCTCCCTTTTTCAGGACCGGGGCCTTGACTACGTCCCCTCCCAGTATCGTCCGTATATGATCGAGCTCGGTGCCCTCACCCTGCGGGTACCGGCGCAGGAGAATGTTGTACTGGGCGGGTGCGAGCCCCATGCAGTACGGACCATGAAAGCCGGCATCGTCGAGCAGTGTCACGGCGCTGATGATCTGGTCTGCTGCCGTGCCGATCTTATCCCATTTTGTCAGGGCCAGTGAGCCTGAGCCTTCGGCTCCGAGGAGCCCGGGGGTATCCCCGATCCCGGAGAAGATGATCCCGTCCTCTTTACGTGCACACGCCATCGCGGCACTGGCAACCGAGTCCAAGTCCAGGATCGGGTCCTTCCCCTTAGCGGCCAGGTCCCGCTTGTTCAGGAAGAATGTGCTCGTCACCAGGTTTACCGGGATAACCGGGCTGCTTGTAATTCCCTCTGCGATCTCGCTGTCGCTGAGCGGTATGACCTTGAGTCCGAACCCGAACGGGCCTTCGATACTTATCAACCGCCGTCCTGCAAGCTGGCTCTTTGCTGCTTCAATCATCGTGGTATCGAGCAGTTTCCAGACCTCGGCGCTGAGGGGAGCTTCCTTTCGTCCCAGATAGTCTTGTTCCATGTTTTTTTCCTCCTAGGATTGTTTTAATGATCCGATGGTTGTCTCACCCGGTGCATTCGGGGATTTTTGTTCCGCAGGGGCGTTCGATAAGGCCATGGCATCAACTTCCAGCGTGCCTTTATGCAGGAAATCGTCCTCGTCACCAGTCAGGATAGAAAGGAGCCGGAGGAGTTCGCCAACGTGGACACGCTCTTCATCCGCGATATCGACGAGCACTGCCTTTGCAAGGGGATTGTCCGTTGCACCGGCGTGGGCCATATACCCATGGATTGCTTCAAGTTCCCCGGCAACATCCAGACGGATTGCCCGTACAAGTTCTTCTGCTGTCATTTTCCGTTCCGGTACCATCCCAGTGAACGGGTTAACAAATTCAGGCATTTATTTTACACTCCTTTTCGTAGCTTATCCCGGTCCGTCCGGGATTATTTTCTCCCGATATCGAACCGCTGTGCAACAGTATCCCAGTTCACGATGTTCCAGAAGGCTTCGATAAATTTTGCCCGGTCATTTTTGTAGTCGAGATAGTACGCATGCTCCCACACGTCAAGAACCATAAAGATCGGGTAACCGGGAACCACGTTCACGTTGTGCTTTTCAATCTGGATAATGAGCAGCCGGTGGGTCTTCCGGCAATAGGTCAGGGCTGCCCATCCGGAACCCTCGGCACCCGCTGCAGTCTGGGTGAATTCCTTTTTGAACCGGTCGTATGTGGAAAATTCGCTGGTGATAGCCTTGGCCAGTTCTCCTTTCGGGATCCCGCCACCCCCTTTTCCCGCGGGAGCAAGGTTCTCCCAGAACAGGTTGTGGAGTTTGAAACCGCCGATATGGAACGAGAGTTCCTTAAGGGTTGCCTTCATGTCGAGATCGGTATTTTCCTTGCGGGCCTTGTCCAGCTTTTCAAAAACTGCATTAGCGCCGTTAACATAGGCCTGGTGGTGTTTCTGGTGGTGGAGTTTGAGCTGCTCCTCAGATATCTGAGGAGCCAGGGCTGCGTAATCGTACGGTAGTTTTGGCAATGAATAAAATCTGCTGTCTTCCATGGTTCTCTCCTCTTGAAACAGGAGAACTGCCGGTACCGGCATGGTCTCCGCTTGCATGGAAATGCAACACAAAATGGTATAGGCTCTTTTGTAAAAATCAGATTATGAAACAAAATTTGAAACGAGGAAGTGAGAAAAGAAGTGGACAATGAATCCTCTTTCGTTTCTTTCGCCAGGAAATCAGTTGACAGGAATTTTTCCTTTTATCTCATTCCCGAATTTTTTAAGATGCACTTCAAGTATCCCGTTCTTGAAGGAGGCACTGGATCCCTCTTCCGAAACCGCCCAGGGAAGCGGGATGACCCGTGTCATGGATCCGAACCTTCGCTCCCGCAGGAAATACCCCTCTTTTTCTTCCAGGTTCTCACCCTTGAGCTCGCAGGAAATCTCCAGTGCCCGGGGGCTTATCAGGGTCAGCGTGATATCCTTTTTCAAAACTCCCGGGATCATGTCTGCCGTGACAATAATTTCTTTGTCGGTATCTGCCATATCGACATTTAAACCATCCCGCTGTGCCGGCAGCATCTTGGTTCCGGAATCAGCCGGACCGGGCAACAGCGCTATCTGGCTGGTCTCGTATATCTGACGTGACAATGATTCCCTATACTTTCTCATTTACTCAAGTTCATCAAAGATAGACGGGTAATACCATCGGACCATATATTGACACCTTATCCATCAGCTCTTCTTTTTAAAATCATGTTTGTCACCCGGATATCTTCCAGGAGACCTCATTCCTTCCTTGCCCGTGGCCCATGCCGGGATTAGATCCCACCTACGAATGCCTCCTTCATCAGAGTCTCCTGCTTTTTTGTCAGGTTTACCGGGATCTTCACAATGACTTTTACCAAGAGATCTCCCCGGTTGCCGGAATTCAGGAACGACATACCCTGCCCCCGGAGCCGGAAGAGGGTGTGGCTCTGCGTGCCCCGGGGAATGTTCAGGAGCGCACTCCCGGTGATCGTTGGCACCGTGATCTCTCCTCCCAGAAGGGCAGTTGCAAGCCCGACGACCGCGGTCGTATGCAGGTCAGCCCCCTGCCGTTCGAACACGTCGTGTTTTTTTACATGGACGACCGTATAGAGGTCTCCCGGCGGCCCATGGTTTTCCCCGGGCTCGCCCTCCCCGGCAATTCTCAGGAATTGCCCGTCTTCAACACCGCGGGGGATCGTTATCTCAATCTTCCGGGTTTTCTGCAGAGTCCCGCTCCCCAGGCAGGTTGTGCAGGGCCGTTCTATGATCTTACCACTCCCGCCACAATCAGGGCAGACGGCAATATTTGTCATGGGGCGGCCCCCGACAACGCGGGAACTCCGGATCTCACCGGTCCCCCGGCACATAGGGCAGTCTCTCAGGGAGCCGGGCTGAGCGCCCGAACCATGGCAGGTCGTGCACTCGTACTGGTGCGGGACCCCGATGGTTATTTTCGTGCCATTGAACGCATCGGCAAGGGATATCTCGAGGTCATACCGGAGATCTGCACCTGCCCGCCGCGGGGTTCTCCGGGATCCCCCGGAAAATGCGTTAAATATATCCCCTAACCCAAAATCACGGAACAGGTCGTCGTAACTGGGGGTCTTGTAACTGGCATTATCCCCGGGCTGGAATTCTACATGTCCCACCTGGTCGTACTGGGCTTTTTTCTGGGGATCGCCAAGGACCTGGTAGGCCTCATTGATCTCCTTGAACTTTTCTTCCGCTTCTTTGCTGCCCTTGTTCAGGTCGGGGTGATATTTACGGGCAAGCTGCCGGAACGCCTTTTTCAGATCATCCGCTGATGCATCCCGTTTTACGCCAAGAGTTTCGTAATAGTCGGCTTTTGTCATGGATGCGGGAAAAAGGGTTATTTATCGTCATGAACCTTGAAATCGGCATCGACAACGTTTTCGTCACCCGGACCCCCTGCATTCCCACCGGAATCTCCGCCTGGAGGAGCTTCCTGGGGCCCGGCCTGCTGCTGGGCCTGCCGCCGGCTGACTTCCTGATATGCGGCGGACCCGGCTTCGCCAAGGACCTTCTGGAGTTTTTCGGTCTCAGACTTAATCTGAGCAATATCCTTACCCTCCAGCGCTGCCTTGACACCGGTGATCGCCCCGTTCATGCGGTCAAGGATATCCGCGTTCAGCTTGTCTGCCAGGTCGGTTTTTGTTTTTTCTGCCGTATACACCAGGGAATCGGCGGTATTACGTGCCTCCACCTCTTCCTTCCTGGCCTTGTCCTGCGCCTCGTACTCTTTGGCGTCATTAACCATCTTCTTGACATCGCTGTCGGCAAGTTTTGTCGAAGCAGTGATGGTCATCTTCTGCTCTTTGCCCGTACCGAGATCCTTTGCCGATACATTGAGGATCCCGGATGCATCGATATCGAAGGTGACCTCGACCTGCGGGACGCCCCGCGGTGCCGGGGGCAGCCCGACGAGGTTGAACTGGCCGAGGCTCACGTTGTCGGCCGCCATGGGTCGTTCACCCTGCAACACATGGATAGTAACCGAGGTCTGCATGTCCGCAGCGGTCGAGAAGATCTGGCTCTTCTTGGTCGGGATCGTGGTATTCCGGTCGATCAGGGCTGTTCTCACCCCGCCGAGCGTTTCAAGGCCGAGAGTCAGGGGCGTCACGTCAAGGAGGACCATATCCGTGATCTCGCCGCCAAGGATTGCTCCCTGGATCGCGGCTCCCATGGCAACGCATTCCATCGGGTCAATGCCCCGCTCCATCTTTTTACCGACATGCTCCTCGATGAATTTCTGGACCACCGGCATCCGTGTCGGTCCTCCGACCAGAATCACTTTCTGGATGTCGTCCTTGGTCAGCTTCGCATCTTTCAGTGCTGATTCGAACGGGTTGAGGCAGCGTTTGATGATCGGTTCGATCAGCTGTTCAAGCTTAGCCCGGCTCAGTTTTAAGGCAAGATGTTTCGGACCGGCCTGCGTGGCGGATACATAGGGCAGGTTGATCTCGGTCTCCATTACGGTTGAAAGTTCTATCTTCGCTTTTTCTGCGGCTTCCTTTACCCGGTTGACCGCCATCTTGTCATTCCGGAGGTCGATGCCCTCCGCCTTTTTGAACTCAGCCGCAATCCATTCGTAAATGGCGTTGTCCATATCCGTGCCGCCCAGCTGGGTATCTCCTGATGTGGCAAGTACGGTGAACGTGCCGCCGCCGAACTCCATGATGGTCACATCGAGCGTACCGCCGCCGAGATCGAAGACCAGAATCTTGTATTCTCCGCCGCGGTCAAGGCCATAGGCCATGGAAGCCGCCGTGGGTTCATTGACGAGCCGGACTACATCGAGACCGGCGATCTTCCCCGCATCCTTGGTCGCCGTCCGCTGGTTGTCGTTGAAATAGGCCGGGACCGTGATAACGGCTTTTGTCACCTTCTCGCCGAGGAATGCTTCTGCATCCCTTTTTATTTTCTGCAGGATGAATGCCGAGATCTGCTGGGGCGTATACTCCTTCCCGTAGATTTTGTACACATGGGACGTCCCCATCTTTCGCTTGGCCGCAGTGACGGTCCCCTCCGGGTTGGTCACGGCCTGCCGTCGTGCAGGTTCCCCGACCAGCAGCTGGCCGTCACTCGTAAACGCTACATAGGACGGGAACATCTTCCCGGCAACGGTTGCTCCTTCCGCGGACGGAATGATCGTCGGCTTCCCACCGACCATGACCGCAGCCTCGCTATTCGATGTCCCCAGGTCAATGCCGATAATTTTTTCCTTACCCATAATTAATCACCTTTTTCTCCCGTTACCTGTTCAGCAATCTTTACCTTTGAAGGCCGGATAACCTTCGATTTCAGCCGGTATCCTTTCCCGAGATCCTCAAGAATGGTATTCGTCTCCTCCCCGCACTGCTCCCTGCAGATGGCTTCATGGGAATTCGGATCGAATTTCTTGCCAACACATTCTATGGGCTCGAGCCCGTATCCGGCAAGGATTTTTAAGAGCTTTTTATAGACCATCTGCATTCCTTCTTTGTTTTTTTCCTGTTCAAGTGAGGGAAGTGCCCGTTCAAAATCATCGAGGATCACCAGGAGGTCATGGATCAGCCGCTCGTTTGCCATGGCCGTGATCGCGTCCTTTTCTTTTGCATTCCATTTGCGGAAATTGTCAAAATCTGCCTGAAGATACTTCAGCTGGTCGAGACGTTCCTCTGCCTGGCGGGTCTTATCTTCGAGCTCTTTTTTCAGCTGTTCAATGTCTTCCATTCCATCACTTCCCTGCCTGCGTATGTGTATATCCCGGTGTGCTCATTTTGTTAATCAAACCTCGGATGATTCCAGTAAAGCCGGATAAAATCACCATAGATGCAATCATGGTTATCACAATGGTTGCAGCCATAGACCGGACAATATGTCCCGGAGGAAGGAATTTCCCCAAAGAACCGTTTTTCAGCAGTTGCTTTTCCCCGGCTGAAGTTCCTCCAGATCTGGTCAAGAGTCTCTCCCGCCATAAATAATCCCTCCGGATTTTCCAGCACAGGAATCGATCTCACCTGTTCCGGAATGGAGGGGGCGATATAATAGGCTCTTTTGCAAAAATCAGATTTTGAAACAAAATTTGAAACATTATTCCGGTAATCATCCGCCTAATAAAAAAAGGAAAGAATATACAGGTTTTAATCAGAGGGGGCAGGATTTGTTTTTTCCAGGGTCAATTCAAGAACGCCCTCGGAAAAACGCTTTTTGGAAAACCTTACTTCGCAGGGGATGGTGATCACCCGTTTAAACTGTGAAACGGTATTGATCGCAACAATGGTGACAGAGGTCGAATGGTTTTCTAAGTCGATCTTGATCTTCTCTTCTGCAATGCCGGGCAGTTCCGTAACAATGCGGAAGAATTTTCCTTCATCGATAACCGTTGTCACCGGTTCGATGGTTTTCAGTGTTTTGGTATTTTTTACTTTTCCTGTTCCCATAATCCTGCTCTCCGTTTCCTTTTTTCAGCGTAGGCTGATTTTTTCCAGAGGGGTTATTCTCTTTTGTTCATCCCTGTCGTTTCCCGGAGTATAAGGGGAACATGATCTGGGGGAAAATATTCCTATCGACAGATGATGTGCAATCAGGGTCACCAGGTTCGTGCAGTGCTCCCGGTGCTGGTGACCCTGATCGGTGTGACGTATTTCCGGTATTTTTTCCTTTCTTTGGAGGGTATTTCCCTGCGGATGCTGGGGATGTAAAACCGATCCCCGGTAGTTATCATCCCCGGTACATCCGTCCGGTGTGGCAATGGTTCGATGCTGGTGGCAAGCCCTCGTACGATCAGTCGAGATGAGATTTCTCCCTGCGATGGCGGCCCGCTCCCCAAGGGTACAATTATACCCGGTGACTACCTCTTTGTGTAAGCAGATAAACCCGACCGGATATTGCAATTTTTGTTACATTTTTTAAACCTGCAGAGGCTGACCCATTCACGAGGAACGAATAACCCTCTGTTTTACCAAAGAAAGGTATGAACCACCATTTCATTCACCGGTGTCTAATGACCGCCCATCCTGTTATTTTTTACTCTGGAGAAAACTTCTTTTCATAGTGATGATCGCCCCCTTGCGCCAACCCAGAGTCGAAGAATCCTGCGGGTTCTTCTCCAGCCTCATCTCTGATGAGAATCAGCACCCCAAAAGAATGTCATAGTTGATATCTAATGATTTCTCCAGAACAATTATTTTTTATCAGGACTCTCAGCGCCATCTCCCCTCCCACCACCCATGATATGCTGGAACACCTGCTTGAAGTCATCGAGTTTCTGGCTGATGTGTTTTTTCCCAATTTCTGTTGGACAGTACAATTTGGATTTTCCTGAAACCTTTATCTCAAGGTAACCTTCGTCAAGAAGTTCATGGAGAAGGGTGTAAATCCGTGCCTGCGGGATCAGCACCTTATATCGGTTATGGATCTCATGCACGATATCATACCCGGATATCGGCCTGTCCAGGAGCGAAAGGACCACCGGTTCCAGTGACTTTTTTACCACATCATCGATGGTTGACTGGGGAACAACGGAAACAGAACCGACGGGGAAGGTATGATGGGCAAACGAAAGTGTCGTCTCTTTGCCGGTGGACACGATGATCTTGGAAATCCCGTCAGCCAGAGATTGGATCAGCGTATGATCAATTTTCCCGATATTGATGGCAAGGATCCCGCTCACGGAAATCCCGGTTTCCTTTTTTGCAAGAAGCAATTTCCGGATTGCGAGAATATCGTCGAACTCTTCTGTTTCCGAAAAATCAAGCAGGATTTGCAGAGACCCCCGTGTATCTGAACCCGACAGGGAATCTGTGCACTTATCGATGACGGGCACCAGGGCGTAGACTTCGTTTCGTTTTATCCGATGGGAATACAGTTCTTTTTTCTGGATCTCTTTCGGGAAATATTTCGGGAGCATGGACTGGAAATAGGCAAACAGATTGCGTCCTCCCTTTTTTATCCCCTCGTCCAGTGCAAACTTGAATATCGGCTCTTTTGCTACCTGGTCAGTATAGAGGAAGAGAACAATGTCGGTGAAGATATCCTGCAACAGTACGGCTTTTATTTCCGGCAGATCGAGACAGGCAAGACCCTCCGGTTCCGGGAAGCCGGCATCCATTCCCACCCTGTTTTTTTCCTGTGCGGATTTTATTGATTTCTGCTCCTCCAATTCAGATGCTTTTCGGAACAGGGCCACTTCAATGGCTGCTTTGATTTCCAGTTCATTGAATGGCTTTACGATATAACCGTAGGGCCGGGCACTTTTTGCTTTTTCAATGATGCTGTCGTCAGCATACGCTGTGATAAAAACAACCGGAATATCCAGTTCCTTCGTAATGATCACTGCTGCCTCAATACCATTCATCTTTCCCGGCATGACGATATCCATCAGCACAAGATCCGGCCGGATATGCCGGGCCTTATTGACGGCGTCTTCACCGGAGGCAGCCATACCGGCAACGGTATATCCCATGACGCTCAGGCGTTCTTCCAGCTGCATCGTGATAATTGCTTCATCATCAACAACAAGTATCTTTGACATATGTTTTCAAGTCCCCGTGGGTATTACAGGAAATTCCATACTCATTTCAGTACCATTCAGGCTCTTCAGGGTAAGTGATCCTTTCAACTGGTGTGAAACCAGCGTCCTGATCAGTTTGAGACCGAGACTGTTGGAACGGCTGATATCAAAATCTATGGGTAACCCGATTCCGTCATCACGGATCGTAATTTTGATCAGGTCGTTCTCCTGTACCGCAGAAATCTCAATGGTACCTTTTTTTCGCCCTTTAAAGGCATGTTTATACGCATTTGAAAGGACCTCATTCACGACAAGTGCACAGGGAATGGCCTGGTCTACCGGGAGAAATACATCCTGGGAATGGAGCTCACAACTGATCTCGTGTCCCTTATGGGAATAAATATTTGATAATCCGGCTATCTGGTCCCGGATCTGGCCCGTCAGGCTAACTTTTCCGAATTGCTTGCTCTCATACAGACGTGTATGGATCTGTGCCATGGTCTGGATTTTGAGCATCATATCGGTCAGGATCTCGTTGGTGGATTCATCACCGGAACGCATCCGGGTCATATCCAGCAAGCCGGATATCAGCTGGAGGTTATTCTTGACCCGGTGGTGGATCTCACGGAGTAGCACTTCCTTTTCCTGCAGGGAGGCTACAAGTTTTTCCTCTGCATGCTTGCGATCGGTAATGTCCCGGTAACTCCAGACCCTGCCGACTACACTATCTCCGATTTTCTGCGGTTTTGAATACCGCTCAAAGATTTTTCCGTCGTTGAATTCGATCATGTCAAAGCTTTCACGTCCAGAATGGGACTGGAGCTCTTTGATGCTGGCTAAAAATCCTTTGGGATCCTTAAGCTGGGGTAGAATATGATCCATTACGAGCTCGTTTTTTCCTGATTCCAGCAACCCGGAGGGAATATGCCACATGCTCATAAAATTCTTGTTATAACCGGTAATCATGCCCTGATGGTCGATCACATAGATACCATCTGCTGTTGATTCAAGGGATGCATTGAGGAGCGACAGGGTATTTTTCAGCGTTGCATCGGATTCTTTTCGCTGACGGATCTCTTCTTTGAGCGCCACGTTCATTTTTGCATATTCAGATGCCCGTAGCCGGTATTCGGACTCGATCTTTTTCCGGTCAGTGATATCCTGTCCCTGTGCGATGATCGAGATAATGGTTTTCCCGTCTGCCCCGAAAATCGATGCTGAGTTCCAGAGAACTGTCCTGATATCTCCTTTCTTGTGGAGGATGGGTATTTCTACACTCTCCCATCGTTCCCCGGTTACGGTTTTCCGGATAAGGGCCATCACTTCTTCCAGACAACCCCGGGGTAACAGGATCTCGAGGGGATTGCCGATCACTTCTGCTGCTGTCCGGTCTGTTAGGTATTCAAAGGCATGGTTGAAGAGGGTGATCCTGAAATCCGGGTCCCAGACAATGATCGGTGCATTGGCATAATTGATCAGGTTTTCCAGGTACTGGCTCGTCTCGCGCAGGGTATTTTCTGCTTTCCTGCGTTCCCCGATCTCGGCCCGGAGACGGACATTGGCCTGGACCAGTTCTGCTGTCCGCTCTTTTACCCGGATATCGAGGAGATCGTGGGCTTTCCGGAGCATCTCTTCGGTCTTTTTTCGTTCAGTGATGTCCCGGGCTGAGGCAAAGACACCGATGATATTCCCTGCGGTGTCCCGGTACACGGTCGCGTTATAGAGGACTGGGGTCACATGCCCGTCCCGGTGCCGGATCCCGAGCGCATAATCCGTCACGGCCCCTTCGCGAAACACGCGCTCGTAACCGGCCCTTGCCTGTTCTGGCTCGGTGAAATAATCCGAGAAGTCGGTACCGACAAGTTCAGCCCGGGAGAACCCGGTCACCAGGATCGTTGCTTCATTAACATCGCTGATCGTCCCATCCGGGCTGATAGTGACCAGCGGGTCCAAGTTCGCCTCGATCAGGCTCCGGTTATACGCATTCGCTTTCTGGAGTGCTTTCTCGGATTTCTTCTGCTCAGTGATGTCAATGCCCATTTCGAGGATCATGGTTGAACCTTCTGAATCGGTGAAGGGATAGTCGTAAATATCGTAGTCCCTGCCATTTGGGGCGGTCCAGAACCAGTGGTGAGGCGCACGGGTCTTCATGACCGTATAGGACTCACAGATCTCACAAGGTTCAGTGCGATTGAAGAGGAACTCATGACACCGGCGCCCTGCCGGTTCCATAAAGGTTTCCCGGAAGTACCTGTTGGCAAACGGCATGTGGTAGTCCACGTCGAGCAGGCACACATACACGGGGAGCGCTTCAAGCACATCGAAGAACCGGCGGCGCTCGGTCTCAAGGGCTCCTAATGCTTCCTTCAGCTCAGCGGTGCGTTCCTCTACGCGGCTCTCCATGTCGTCGCGGGCTTTGAGGAGCGCCTCCTCTGCGTTCCTCTGGCGAGTTATATCGATACAGATCCCGTACATCCGGACCGGCTGCCCGGAAGGATCATATACCCCCTGACCTCTAGCATTGATCCATCGAACCTCCCGATCAGGACGGATAATGCGGTACACGCTGTAAAGTACTCCATGCCGTGCAAGTGCCTCCTCGATCCGGGTTCTCGCTACAGCCCGGTCCTCCGGATGCAGAACCGTGGTCCATGTATCGAAGGAAGCATTCAAGCCGGGATCAATACCAAACAGAGAAAAGAGAGGGGGCGACCAGACGATCTTCCCGGTCAGGACATCCCAGTCCCACGTACCGGCATCTGAAGCCTGAAGTGCAAGGGAGAGCCGGGCCTCGCTCTCCCTAAGCGCCGCTTCTGTCCGCTTCCGGTCATTGATATCCCGCATGTAGACATCGACTCCACCCTTCCGGCCTTGCATGAAGACCTCGTACCACCGCCCGTTCAGCGGTGACTGTGCTTCGTAATGCTCGTGCGTGAACTTTTCCGCCGCATCGAGGTAATGCCGGTGGATCCGGGTCCCGACGAGGTCCGGGTAAAGATCCCAGATGACCCTACCGAGCAGTTCCTCAGCCGGCTTTCCGAAAGGTGCCTTCTCCGCGGCAGGATTCACGAGGGTGAAGCGCCAGTTTTCATCCAGTGAATAGAACGTATCCGCAATCCCTACTAGGATAGTAGAGGTCCTGACCTGTTCCTGGTGCAGCGCCTCTTCTGCCCGTTTGCGCCCGGTGATGTCTAGGACATCATAGGAGAACCGGGGGTACCCGTGAGATTGTTTCCCCAGGTAATTGATGGTGACAAGAAGCCAGACCTCGTTATCCCCCCGCTTGTCCAGGTATTCAAATGTCACTGGTTTTTTGGTCTTCCGGCTCTCGGAACAGTAACTGATCCACATCCGCAGGATATCACGCGGTTCGTCCAGCTCGGAGCCGCGTTTGTTTTTCAGATCATCCGGATTCAGGCCGATAAAAGCAGCGGTCGCTGCATTACCGGCGATATGCAGTACGTCATCCTTGGCGATCACTTCCACGATACCCCGCATAACACCGGAGGAATCAAAGAAACTGCGCAGTATGGATTCGCTCTCCTGCAGCGCTTCCAGCGCCGGTTTTAACCCGGTAATATCCCGGCCGAATGCCGCAATACCGCTAACTGGACCCTCATCATTGCCCGAAGCAGGATACCGATCTGAATCCGGCAGGGCCATTTTTGTTTTTTTACTGCTCCCTTTTCTCATCTGCCAGCACCGTCACCGGTATTGCCGGGGAACACTGCCTGTATCGCACTGACTGAAACCCCGGTATATACGATCAACAGATTATAATAATTAAAACCTTTTTAAAGAATTAAAAAGGGTTTCGTCATATTACAAATTTTGAAACGATCTCCAGTTTTTCAGCCCCCATACTCCTCCGGAAAATCAGATATGAAAATCTTCATAAAAATACACGGGAGCCGGTCACCGGGACCGGATGAGTAATCACCGTTGCCGGTTTACTCCAGATTAACCCCGTTCATATCAGTTCCCGTTTGCAGGAACCGTTTCAGTTCCCCCGTGTGCCAGTACGACCGTGATATTATCGTCACTTCCGGCAGAAAGTGCCTTTTTTACCAGATCCCTGACCGACCTCTCCACGTTCTCGCCATTCGCCAGAACTATCTCCCGGATCCGCTCCTTGGTCACGAAATCATGTAACCCATCTGATGAGAGGAGAAGAAACGTGTCCTGCAGATTCACTTCGTAAAAATCGGGTTCGATATCACTATCCGGATCGCCCAGTGCCTGAGTCAGCACCATTAACATCGGGTGCTGCCATGCCTCATCCGGGGAAATTTCTCCGGCGTCAAGAAGCTGATTTACAAAAGAATGATCTTTTGTTGTTTTCACATCACCGGCAGAGATGATGTGTGCACGGCTGTCGCCGATGTTCATAACAGTACAGTTGAGGTTATCATCCACGCACGCGGCGATGAGCGTTGTTGCCATTCTCCGTTTTTCAGACGCTTTTTCCGGTACCGCGAGAATCTGTTCATCAGCATCGAAAACGGCATTTCTTAGCATTGTTCTGATATCCCCCTCATAAAATTTCACCGCGTTCTTCAGGCACTCAATCGCGATCCCGCTCGCTACTTCCCCGCCTTCGTGCCCGCCGAGCCCGTCCGATACTGCGAGTACCTCATAATCACCAATCCTTTCAGCGCAGTGACAATCCTCGTTGTTGTCACGAAGTCCCTTTTCTGACAATGCGAAGAAATGCAGCCGGGACATAATTCAGAAGAGATGGGCAGTTTAACAATTTATAGCCAGTCCCGGTGTAAAAAACGAATGATTGTGATTGAGTACAAAAGTACCTGCAGACAGGCCGTGCCTGCAGGAATTACCGCTCCCCGCGGGCCCTGAACTCATCCGGCCGCTGCTCCTTCTGTCCATGCTCTTCGAGCAGCCGACGTATCTCATCATGCACCTTCTGCTTGTCCTGCTCACCTGTGAACAGGATGCGGATCCCGTCGGAATCGTCCTTGAGGTACGCGGCATCATCGTAGATGACGAGGAGGATCTCCCCTTCTTTCCCGAAGGTATGCTCTTCGCTTTCCCCCCGCATGTAGCGGTTCCGCTGCTCTTTTGTAGGTGCTGAATAGTTACAGTCGTACCGGAAGATGCCCATGGGTTATCTCTTCTTCAGGATCATCTGCGGGTGCTCTTAAGGATGCTGGCTGTGGTGTGAATCTGCAAAGGATACCGGAGCGGATTATCACGCCGCAGCGATATTCTCCCGTGAACATAGGATAACCATCCGCACTTTATTCCATCTCTTCTGAAAACCCGGGGCAAAACGACTGGTACATTCACAACGGTTATTAATCCTAAAAAAAAAGGTTGAAACGACAGAAAACAGGATGGACCATGACGGTGCCAGAGAAGAAGAAAGCCGAACTGAAAGTCACCGGGATGACCTGCGCAACCTGTGCAGCCACTATAGAAGAATCGTTGTCAAAGATGAAGGATGTCTCGAAAGTCTCCGTGAATTTTGGTACCGATACCGCACACGTGGAGTATGACCCGGAAAAAGTATCTCTCCCCGATCTGGAGAAGACCATAAAAGACGCCGGTTATAGTGTCGTGAACCGGGAGGTGACGATCAAGGTCGGCGGCATGATGTGTGCAACCTGCGTTGCGACGATCGAAGCGGCCCTCAGGGAATTGCCCGGGGTGGTTTCGGTCATGGTCAACCTCGGCACCGAGAAAGCGTATGTGACCTACAACTCCTCGCTCTCCGGCATCGGGGACATGAAAAAGGCCATCGAGAACGTGGGCTATCAGTATCTCGGGGTCTCGGGGGAGGTGACCGAGGAGGCCGAGAAGAATGTACGTGACGCTGACCTGCACGACAAGTTCATCCGCTTCATGGTCGGTTTCACAGTGAGCATTCCTCTCATGCTCGCGATGTACGTGCCGCTTCCGGTCTCAATGCAGGACCTGGCTTACATCATGCTCGTCATCTCAGCACCGGTCTTTGCGTTCGTGGCCTACCCGATTTTCCGGGCTGCCTGGATCTCCCTCTCGCACCGCATGCTTTCCATGGATGTCATGTACGCGATGGGCACGGGGGTCTCGTTTGTTGCAAGTGTGATGGGCACCTTTGGGATCATCCTCACCCACGAGTTCATGTTCTACGATACGGCAATCATGCTTGCAGCGTTCCTGATGCTCGGGAGATATCTCGAGGGGCGGGCGAAAGGCCGGACTTCCGATGCAATAAAAAAACTGGCCGGATTCCGGGTGAAGGTCGCGACGGTCACCCGGGATGGGATCGAACAGGAACTCGCGGTCGAGGAGGTCGTTTTGGGAGACCTCGTCATCGTGAAACCCGGAGCAAAGGTGCCGGTCGACGGGACTGTTACGGAAGGCGAGAGTTATGTCAACGAGGCGATGATCACCGGCGAACCGGTGCCCCAGCTGAAGACAAAAGGCAGTCACGTCGTCGGGGGCACGCTCAACACCAATAGCGTGATAACCATGAGGGCGGAGAAGGTCGGGAAGGAGACGGTCCTTGCCCAGATTATCCAGATGGTCGAGGATGCGCAGGGATCAAAACCGCCGGTCCAGCGGATCGCGGACGTTGCCGTCACGTATTTCATCCCGGCAGTCCTGCTTATTGCCGCCACATCATTCGTGCTCTGGTATTTTGTCTTGCATGCAACCGCACTCTTTGCCCTGACCGCGTTCATCTCCATCCTCGTTGTTGCCTGCCCCTGCGCACTGGGCCTTGCAACGCCCACTGCAGTCACCGTAGGCGTCGGGCGCGGAGCCGAGCTCGGGATCCTGATCCGGAACGGGGAGGCACTGGAATTGGCCGGGAAAGTCACCACGGTCATCTTCGACAAGACCGGCACGCTGACCCGGGGAAAACCGGAAGTGACCGATGTCATACCGGTCGGGATCCCGCCGGAAACCCTGCTTGCGTTCGCTGCGGGCGTTGAGAAGAACTCGCAGCACCCGCTTGCCGTTGCAGTGGTGAAGGTAGCGCAGGAACGGGGCGTCACGATTGAACCAGCTATCAAATTCAATACGTTTGGCGGGAGAGGAGTTGCAGCAACCCTGCTGGATGAGATCGTGCTGGTCGGCAACCGGGCGTTCCTCATCGAAAAATCCATTACGATCCCGGCAGAAATTGATGCCCGGATCACGGTTCTCGAACAGGAGGGAAAGACCGCCGTGCTCGTAGCTGCCGGCGGGGAGATGGCCGGTATCATTGCCATTGCCGACACCCTCAAGCCCACGACAAAGGACGCCATCGTACGGCTCCGCGGGATGGGAATCGGAGTCGCCATGATCACGGGAGACAACCGGCGGACCGCGGAAGCAATTGCCCGACAGGTCGGGATAGATACCGTGATCGCGGAAGTGCTGCCGCAGGACAAGGAGGCGGAAGTCAAGGCACTTCAGGCAAAAGGAGAGGTTGTTGCATTTGTGGGCGACGGCATCAACGATGCACCTGCCCTTGCCCAGGCCGATGTGGGTATCGCGCTCGGCAGCGGCACCGATGTCGCCATCGAGAGCGGAGATATCGTCCTGATCCGGGATGACCTGCTCGACGCGGTGGCGGCCATCCAGCTCTCGAAGAAGGTGATGGGCAGGATCAAGGGCAACATCTTCTGGGCATTTGCTTACAACGCGGCGCTGATCCCGGTCGCGGCCGGTGTCCTCTACCTGTCGTTCGGCATCATGTTCCGTCCCGAACTTGCAGCGCTTGCAATGGCGGCAAGCTCGGTGACGGTTGTCTCGCTTTCGCTCCTTCTCAAGAGATATATACCGGAAGCTAAGAAGGGAAGTACCTGAGGTGTTGCATGGCTATTGATCCCATTTGTAAGATGACCGTGGATGAGAAGACGGCAAAGTTCACGAGCGAGTACAAAGGGAAAAAATATTATTTCTGCGCCCCGGGCTGCAAGAAGAAGTTCGATGCGGATCCGGCAAAGTTCGCGTAAGAATCCGGGCTGGATCATCCGCGCGATTCCCGATATCCCCCTTATTTTCTCTTTTTTTTAGCGGTTTCCAGAAAATGTTGATATAGGAACAACCGACAACTCTTTTTTACACGATAGGTTAGCCTCTAACGAGAATACAAGGCGATAGGATGTCGTTTTTCATCATCAGTCCTGAATTATATGCATGGGTGATCCTCCCGCTCCTCATCTTTTTTGCCCGCATCTGCGATGTGAGCATGGAGACGATCCGGGTCATCTACATATCCCGGGGGATTAAGTTCCTCGCTCCGATCATTGCGTTCTTCGAGATCGTGATCTGGCTGCTCGCCATGGAAGTGGTCATGCAGGACCTGTCCAATATCGCAAACTTCATGGCATTCGCACTCGGGTTTGCCACGGGGACATATGTCGGCCTCGTAATAGAAGAGCGAATCACGATCGGTATGGTAATCCTGCGTATTATCACCACTGAGGAATCAGAAGATCAGATCTCTTCGTTCCTTGTACGGGAGAACTGCGGCGCAACAAGCCTTGATGCGCAGGGATCGAGGGGGAATGTGAAAATGATTATCTCCCTTGTCAACCGGACCGATGTCCCGCGAATCACGGAGTATGTCCGGACCGTCAACCCCCGTGCATTCTTCTCAATTGAGGACATGCGGTACGTGAACGAGGGCGTGTTCCGCCCGAAGGATCAGGGCGGGCTCGCGGAAAAATTCAGTTCGGTCCTGCATAAAAAAAAGAAATAAGTGCTCTGGAGAAATCATTCAATCGCTATTGTGACGCACTAGGGGCTTCGCCCCGCCGCTGGAGCGCCCCAGATTGGATGACGCCGTATTATCTGTTCATGATAATGGATGTAAAAAATCATATATAGGTAATTCCGGGGCATCGCATGCGCTCCCGCCCCCAACGGGACCATGGCTGGCGCAAGGGGGGAGAATATTTTCCCAAAAAGGTTTTCTCCAGAGCAGAAATAATTTTTCTCTCAGCCGCTCCCGAGTCAGGATACACACATGATACATTGCATATGCAGTATCCTGCATATTTTCCCGGGGGTATAAAACCCGGGGAATATTCCCCGGACTTTTTACGGCGTGATGGAAATATAGCCATTGCCTCATTACAAAATTATTATTAAAGGGATGACTAATGAACGATCCATTGAAGGTTACACTATGATATCAAAAACCCTGGAAACAGCTCTCAGCAGGCAGGTAAACCGTGAACTCTACTCGGCGTATCTGTACCTTTCCATGTCATCGTATTTCGAGACGGTAAGCCTGAAAGGGTTTGCAAAATGGATGCGGCTGCAGGCAAAGGAGGAGCGGATGCATGCCATGAAGATCTATGACTACGTTGTTGCCCGCGGGGGAAAAGTCAGCCTTTCAGATATCGAGGCCCCGAAGAACAAATGGGCCTCTGCCGGAAAAGTGTTCGAAGATACGTATTCCCACGAGCAGAAAGTGACCGGGATGATCAACGGGCTTGTCGACCTTGCCATGAAGGAAAATGACCATGCCACGTTTGAGATGCTCCAGTGGTTTGTCAAGGAACAGGTCGAGGAAGAAGAGCATGCCAGCGATATCCTGAACCAGATTACGATCGTGGGGGATGTTCCCGGGCATTTGTTTTATCTGAATCACCAGCTTGGCAAGCGCGAATAGACCCATAATCTTTTTTTTCTTTTTAATTCATAAGGAAGTATCAGGCACCCTGAGGTACTCTTTCCTAATTATTGATGACCAGCAGGTTTTTACTTCTCCAGCCATAAATTTTCCCAACAGGAGAGAAAATTCCATGAAAAGTCCGGTTTATTTTGCCTCCCTGCGCGCGTTTTCCGATCATGAGAGCACCACAGCAAAGGTACAGCGGCTGTTCGATCATGCCGGTTTTGCCGGCCTTATCGCACCGCATGACAAAACAGCGATCAAGCTCCATTTCGGGGAGCAGGGAAATGACGGGTTTATCAGCCCGGTATATGTGCGTCAGGTAGTAGAGAAGGTAAAAGCATGGGCACCCTGCCGTTCCTGACCGATACCAATACGCTCTACCGGGGTACCCGTTCGAATGCCGTGGAGCATATCAGAACAGCGATCCTTCATGGGTTCGATTATGCGGTGGCAGGAGCACCGGTCATTATAGCCGATGGGCTGAACGGGAAGAATGTCCGCAGGGTGGAGATCCAGAAGAAACATTTTACGGAGGTATCGATTGCCGGCGATATCGCTGCTGCCGACAGTATGATCGTGCTCAGCCATTTCAAGGGGCATATTGCCTCAGGTTTCGGCGGAGCGATCAAAAACCTTGGAATGGGCTGCGCTCCTCGTGAAGGGAAACGGGCACAGCATAACGCCCGGCCGTTCACGATACCGGAGAAGTGTTCCGGTTGTGCAGCCTGTATGAAAGTCTGCCCGGAAAAGGCAATCTGTGTGCAGAAGAAAAAATCGGTAATCAATCAGGAACTCTGCATCGGGTGCTTCGAGTGCATGCATGCATGCCCGGATCATGCGATCGATATCAACTGGGAGATGGAGGTCCCGCAGTTCATCGAACGACTGGTCGAGTATGCGTACGGGGCAGTTGTGGGAAAAGAGAATAAGATTGGGTTCATGAACTTCCTGATCCGGATCACACCGGACTGCGACTGTTCCCCATACAGTGACGCACCTATCGTGCCGGATATCGGTATTCTCGCGTCAAAAGATCCGGTTGCGATCGATGCTGCCAGTTTCGATCTGGTCAACCAGCAACAGGGATATACGGATTCATTGCTCACTGCCCACCATCATAAGGGAGGGGACAAGTTCAAGGGAGTCCATGCCCAGACGGACGGTTACCGGCAGGTGCAGTATGCGGAGGAGATCGGGTTGGGAAGTATTGACTATAATCTCGTCCGGATCTGATCCGGCCCGGTTTTTTCTCACGTTCTGCAACATCAAGAATAAACAGGCAAGTGCTTATTATGATCAGCCCCGTATTCCTCTTTATTAACCTGGTGAGAAGCCTGTAAGGAAAACGTTTCAGCCCATCAGCTAATCAGAGGTGATACCGGTGAATTTACGACGGCCGAATGCAAATGAAGCAACAGGAACTGTTAACCGATCACGGGATGTTTCTCCGGTATCAGGGATATGTACGCGGTGTCTCGATGGTTGCAGGGGGAATTGCGATCTGTGGCTCACGTCTTTCCGGGGACGCGAGGTATTGTATCCCGGCCCGTTCGGAGAGATTACTGCAGGGGCAGATAAAAATTATCCCGTTGATTACTCCCATCTGAATATCCAGGGCTATGCAACGGGAGCAAAGGGTCTCCCCACCGGAACAGAAATCGGCCCCGATACTGCTCTTTTTTCCGCAGTAAATACCGAAACTTCCTATGGATGGGACAAAAAAGTTACCATGCGGCTCCCGATCTTCACCGGGGCACTTGGTTCAACCGAGATCGCCCGGGCGAACTGGGAACAGATCGCAATTGGTGCAGCAATTTCCGGCATCACCTGCGTATGCGGGGAAAATGTCTGTGGTGCAGACCCGGGGCTCGAGCTGGATGAGAAAGGAAAAGTCAGAAAATCACCTGAAATGGACCGCCGCATTGAAATATACCGGCGGTTTTCCGAGGGACATGGCGAGATGCTGGTACAGATGAACGTTGAAGATACGAGGATCGGCACCGCGGAATATGTGGCCAGCAAGCATAACCTTGAGACCATTGAACTGAAATGGGGACAGGGTGCGAAATGTATCGGGGGGGAAATACAAGTTCAGAGTCTCGAACGGGCAATTGAATTAAAAAAACGGGGATTCGTCGTCCTTCCCGATCCAACTGTAAAGGAAAACGTAACCTCGTTCAAGTCAGGTTCAATCAGGGAATTTGAGCGACATTCCCGGCTCGGTTTTATTTCACGGGAGGGATTCCTGGAAGAGATTGACCGGCTCCGTGACATTGGGTTCAAGAGGATAACGTTAAAAACCGGCGCCTATTCCGCAGTTGAACTTGCTATGGCAATCCGTTATGGAGCTGATGCCCAAATCGATCTGCTTACTATTGACGGGGCATCGGGCGGTACCGGTATGAGCCCATGGCCCATGATGAATGAGTGGGGGATACCGACATTCTACCTCCAGTCTCTCATGTACGAATTCTGCGGGCGGCTGACACAGCGGGGGATGAGAGTTCCGGATATTGCGATGGCAGGTGGATTTTCTGACGAGCCTAATGTGTTCAAATCCCTTGCCATGGGAAGTCCCTATGTACGGGCAATCTGTATGGGGAGAGGACTGATGATCCCGGCAATGGTAGGCAAAAATATAGGAAAATGGCTTGCTGCCGGAGATCTTCCCAAAACTGTTTCAAAATACGGGAAAACACCTGAAGAGATTTTTGTGTGTTATGAAGATCTCCGGCAAAAATATGGCGAAAGAATGAAAGATATACCTCTCGGAGCACTGGGGGTCTATACGTTCGCCCAGAAATTCAGAACCGGCCTCCAACAGCTCATGGCCGGGAGCAGGAATTTCCGGGTTTCAACCCTATCACGAGGAGATCTGATGGCACTCACCCGGGACGCTGAAGAAGTATCCGGGATACCCTATGTCATGGAAGCACGCCATGACGAGGCGATGAATATACTGCTCGAATGAATCGGTTATCTGCCGGGTGTTTGATCAGTGCCGGAATGATCCCATCTCATTTTTTGTAATAATGGCCGTAACTCCTAAAACAATTGTGAGCCATCAGCCAAGTGGATATGGTTGTCCAATGCCGGATCAGGATGGGCGGTTCTTACGAAATTGCGCATGATTATTCAAGGCCGAGCGCTTTTTTGTAATCGGAAAGCTTCCTGACTATCAACCTGCGGTGCTCTTCCATTGCCTCTTCATCCTCCGGTGACGTGATGAGTGCAACAACATACGCGAGAATAAGGGCATTATCGAGATTGAGTGTTCCCGGATCTTCGATTTTTTCAGCCGGAATGCTGATTGCGACAAACTGCAGATCAGTATCCGAGAAGACGATCCCCAGATCCGCACTCACAAGAGAATTGTCAAGGTCCTGAGCATTCGCGCGGATGATCTCAAGCGCCTTTTTCAGGGCACCATTGGGATCGCCACCGGGTATCATCGCGATGGCATGGGTGCATTCCCGGACTGCATTCGCATACAGGCCGAACCTGAAGGCAAGGAATGCGGATGCTATTTCATGGGCAGTCTCGCTGGGAAATTTCGGAAAATGAGGTCGCATGCGTTCAATATAAGCATCGAGAAACCGTTCCATCGGATAATACTCCCCGTCCTGCAGTCGTCCGGATGATCTCCCCGGACCGGAATTTTAGTAATCTGATCAGGACATTCAGATGTGCTGTTCATACGTTGGAACCATTGGTTCATGAACATATCTTTCCTGATCATGCCGGCATAGGGATAACCCGGGGCATCATTGGTTTATATGGGAATGAAGACCAATATTCTTGGTACCGGTATGGGTGCAGTAATCTTTTCTGACGTGCACGCGGATTCAGCTGCAATCGGTGCACTTGCAGCATGCATTAAATCCCCGTTGTTTTATGAAATGTTTGGACCGGCGGATATCCTTATTAATCTCGGTGATCTCCTCCACCGCGGTGACCAGCCAAAGGAAACTCTTGAGAAGATCCATACCTTGTCCCAGGAGTACCGGCTCGTATCGATCCTCGGGAACCA